>Ga0315279_10008720_pt1 | contig 12223 bp, 12 predicted proteins | sample YL17G06_20_MG_FD_203694 | JGI IMG/M metagenome (GOLD analysis project Ga0315279, IMG submission 203694) | Sediment microbial communities from Yellowstone Lake, YNP, Wyoming, USA - YL17G06_20 | ecosystem: Environmental > Aquatic > Freshwater > Lake > Sediment | place: USA: Wyoming | collected... | reverse complement strand
CTCCGAAATCGACAAGATCCGAGACACGGCCATCAGCCACGAAAGAATCTTCATAGTCGAAGTCATGGGACGAACAAGAGGCTTCCTCGCCTCAACCATCGGCTTGACCATTGGAGCCGAGATAATCTTGGTGCCAGAAGTCAAATTTGAAAAAGAGAAAATCATCAAACGACTGGAAGAGAACAACGCCAAGGGAAAGAAGTCGGGCATAATCGTTGCCGCTGAAGGCGTCGGCGACACACGAAAACTCGCAACAGAGATTGAGGAAGATACAGGAACAGAAGTTAGACTCAGCATACTAGGCTATGCCCAAAGAGGAGGTAGCCCAACAGCAAGAAGTCGGCTTCTTGCCAGTCTGTTCGCAAACGAGGCAGTGGAATTGATGACAAAAGAACAGGGAAATAGAATAGTGGGCTTGCAGAAAGGCAAGGTAACCAGCATGGAGCTTGAGGAATCATGCAAAACCGAGAAACCTCTAGACCTCAACCTGCTGAAGCTGGCTGACGTACTAGCAACATAGAGGAAATGCAGAACTAGCCGAAGAACACGTTTGCAATGTCGTAAAGTTCCATGTCAACCGTTTTCCGCTTGCCAATGACATCCTTCAGTGGGACGGAAATGATCTTGTTTCCCTGAAGCGCAACCATGTACCCAAACTTTTTCTTATGAACAAGATCAACAGCACCTATCCCAAACCTTGTGGCTAAGATCCTGTCGAAAGCCGTAGGCGAGCCACCGCGCTGAAGATGCCCCAGAACAACGACCCGCGTCTCAATACCCATGCACTTCTCAATCTCCTTGCCAAGGTAGTAGCCCACGCCTCCCAATCGAATGTGCCCAAACTCGTCAACGCTTTCACTGTAGACTACTTCTTCTCCGCCTTTCGGCTTGGCTCCTTCGGCAACGACGATTATGCTAAAGTTTCTGCCACGCTTCTGCCTATTCTTGATGTACTTGCAGATCTCTTCTATGTCAAACGGCTTCTCAGGAATGAGGACAACATCCGCGCCTCCGGCGATTCCAGCCTCCAAAGCGATCCAGCCCGTGTACCGTCCCATGACCTCTAGAATCATGACCCTATGATGAGTCTCCGCCGTGGTGTGAAGTCTATCCAAAGCCTCTGTCGCAATTCCAACCGCCGTCATAAAACCGAACGTATAATCCGTCCCAACTAGGTCATTATCAATCGTCTTCGGCACACCAACACACTTCAGCCCAAGCCCCCACATCTTGTACGCAACGCTTAAAGTGTCATCACCACCAACAGCAACGACCGCCTCAATCCCCGCCTTCTTGGCATTCCTCAGAATCTTCTCAGACCCTTCCGCGTCCTTGAACGGGTTCGTCCTCGAAGTGCCCAAGATGGAGCCTCCCCGCGGAAGAATACCCGACGCAGATTTCAAATCCAAAGGCAGGAAATCGTTCTCAAGAAGCCCATGCCACCCATCCTTTATCCCAACAATCTCATAACCATAATTCTGGATGCCCTTCCTGACAACCGCCCTGATGACAGCGTTAATTCCTGGAGCGTCACCGCCTCCACTCAAGATTCCAAGTTTGATTTTGCATCCCGTCCTAAGCTGCTTTTCCGGAGCTGCCGAACAACTGCATCTTGCTCCTGACAACTTTCTTCATAGCTTCCTTAGCTGGACCCAGTATTTTTCTTGGGTCAAACTCCTTCGGAGAGTTTGCCAAAACCTCTCGCACAGCAGCAGTGAAAGCAAGCCTCAAGTCCGTGTCAATGTTTATCTTCGCGATGCCCATGGCTATGGCTTTTTGAATGTGCTCTTCTGGAATGCCCCTCGCTCCTCCAAGTTGAGCACCATACTTAGCTGCCTTTTCAATGATCCACGCTGGCACACTCGAAGCACCATGCAAGACAAGCGGCAAGCTGACCTTCTTACTGATGAGCCTCAGCCTCTCAAAATCAAGCTTCGGATCAGCCTTAAACTTGTAAGCACCATGAGACGTGCCGATCGCAACCGCAAGCGCATCCACGCCCGTTCGCTCAACAAACTCCCCAGCAACATCAGGATCAGTCAAAATCGCATCCTTCTCCTCAACAGTTGACTCTTCCACACCCGCAAGCCTGCCAAGCTCAGCTTCAACAGAAACCCCCTTCGAATGGGCCACACTAACCACACGTTTAGTCAAGACAACGTTGTCCTCGAACTTCAGGTGTGAACCGTCAATCATCACCGACGTGAAGCCAGCGTCCACACACTTCGACGCTGTTTCGAAGTCCTCCCCATGATCAAGATGCAACGACAACGGCACAGAAGCAAGCTCAGCCGCAGTTCGAACGATCTTCGAAAGATACGGCAAACCGCCATACTTAATCGCGCTGGGCGTCACAGCCACGATCGCAGGCGACTTCTCCTCAGTCGCAGCCTCAGCAACAGCCAAGACGACCTCCAGATTGTTCACGTTGAACGCCCCAATCCCATATCCACCCCGTCTGGCAGGAACCATCAGATCTTTGTTCGTGACAAGCATCTGCTTCACCGTGGACGCATATTTACTGCCAATCAGTATAAATGATTTACATTTTGGCGAAGAGACTTTAAGACGCAGAACTGTGCAAGTTTTTCTTGTTAGGTATCCATGTTGTGCTTTCGTTGTTGACAATAACTTCACATTTTGGAGTGCCTGACCGCTTCCAAGAATCACTGCGCTGACACTCTTGGCATGTTGGTTCACCAGCAAGTTTTTCATACTCGAAGACCACTACTTCGTGATTTGTGAACCATGAAAAGTGATAGTTTGTCTAGAGATGAGATAAGAGTCCACTATTCTGGTTTCATCATATTTGCAGCTCAAATACTCAGCGTCGTAACAGGCATCATTTTCACGCTCCTGCTCACGAGAAACATGACAAAACAACAATACGGCATATGGGCGAACATTTTTGACTTGCTGGGATACTTCACGCTTCTCAGCGGATTGTTCCCATTCTGGGCAACGCGTTTTGTAGCTCGGGGAAAAGAAGGAGCCACCAAAACGGCTCTTTTTGCCAATCTACTCGTGGCTCTAGTTTCTGTGGCAGTTTATCTCCCCCTAATCTCGTTGGTCACGGGCGCACTCGGCATCAGTGAAGCTTACATAATCTTGTACATCGTTGCATCTCTTCAGGTAATCAACGTGTACATGATCAGCATGTTGGAAAGCTGTTTGCGAGCAACAAAGCCGCAAACTATTGGATACGGCTTGTTAATAGAGGAAGTGTGCAAGGTTGCTTCAGCCTACATACTGATAGTAGGACTTCACCAGTCTTTCTTGGGGGCAATGCTGAGCCTCATAATAGCCGCATCAATCGAGGCACTGTATTACGTGCGACTGCTGGCCAAAGATCTGAGGCAGAGAATTCAGTGGAACTACCTGAGAGAGTGGTTGAAAGGTTCAACAGCAAACGTCTACAATGCTATCGGCAACCAACTGGTCGCTTCCGTTTTCATTTTACTTTTCCTTTTCGGCGGTCAAGCGGCGAGAGGAGAGTATCAGGCTGCGGCGACATTCGCGAACGTGGTCGGGTACGCATCGTTTCTGGCGTTTGCGTTATATCCGAAGTTGCTGGCTAAAAACAGCTTGGAGGACGTAGCCTTTTCGCTGAAAACAGTTTTGATGTTTGCAATTCCTCTGGCAGCTATCATCATAACTATGTCCGAGTCACTCTTAACCATCTTGAACGTGTTCTACAGCCCAGCCACGCCCATACTCATCCTGCTAGCACTGGACGCAGTTGTGCTTCTGATCTCTCAGTTTTACAGCTCGCTAGTGCTGGGAATTGAAAGGTTTGACGAGGAGGCAAAGATATCGTTCAGCCAGCTTGTCAGGAGCAAAATGTTCAAGGTTTTCACGTTGCCCTACATTCAGGCGGCCATTTCCCTTCCAGCAACATATTACGTTCTGACACGAGTGGCAACAGGTGATTCGGTGCAGGCAGTATCATACGTGACGATTGCTAACATTTGCGTCCACATAGCCACTTTTCTTGGGCTGTACGCATTTATGCGTAAGTCAGTCAGATTAGCTGTCCCTTGGAGAAGCGTGGGAAAATACCTCTTTGCTTCAGCAGTCACCGCGACTGCACTCTACCTACTCCCACACCCAACCACGATACTCGCAACTCTCGGCAAGGTGGCTGGCGGCGCAACAACGTATGCTGCACTGTTGCTGATGATCGACGCAGAAACAAGAAGGCTGGTCGCTATGATCTGGCGTGAGATCAAAAGCATCTTCGGGCAGGTTGACAAAAAGGACTGATACAGCTTGCGAAAAGTGCAATTTGCATCGACTGAAAGCGCGAAAATTCTTTATCTTGTATTGACAGCTAAGGTTGTTTGGTGAACCACGGTGGATGAGCTTGAGGAATTTAGGCGTTATCGTGAGCGCATGAACGAGCGTATTCTTTCTGCTGGTAACCTTGGGATCAAGCGGTTTTTCGCTCTAGACAGCCGCGCATATGAGAAGGGTGCCTTGGACGTTAAGACTAAGGAGCTACTGGGCTTGGTCGCTTCCACGGTGCTGCGCTGTAGCGATTGCATAACTTATCACGTTATCCGTTGTGCCCAAGAAGGGGTTTCCGACGAGGAGTTTTTTGAGGCTTTGAACGTTGCTCTAGTGGTAGGTGGCTCAATCACGATTCCGCACATACGCCGCGCAGTAGACACTCTCGACCAGTGTAGAAAAAACAACATGAAAACAAACCCATCAAGCTCTAGCTTATAAGCGCGGTTTTCCCATGAGGATGAAGACGGCAACAGCCGCAACACAGACTAGCACTATGATTATTGTCAGGAAGAGCATCTGCGGCATGCCGAAGATGTAGTGTTGAACCTCGTAATCCAGGCTTACCAGCTTGTCCTCAGACGAGCCAATGTTGGAAAAGTGCATCGCGTACTCGCCTTCCTCATCGCATACGAATCCGTAGTTGACGTTGCCCACGTTATCGAAAACTACTTTTACTGTTCCGTTGGGGCAGGTTAACTGAAAATCCAGCGTGTTGCCGCTCTGTCCACCGACGACCGTGAACTTTATGGCAACGCGATCCTCGATCGCGAGAGTCAGCGGTCTAGTTACTTCTTCGCCGCCATGCACCGTGATGTTCAGGGTCGTTGCGTAGACGGCTCGACAGATAACTGGAGAAGCTATCGCAACGAGGAAAAGGCAGAGTGGCAATTTCTTGAGGTGAAACATCGCGATATGTCTTGCAGTTGACAGCCCATAACAGTTGTGAAGCAGCGATATAGACGGACGATAAAGATTTGAATACCCTTTCAGACAATTATGGAACAAGCAAACTCGCAAACCGTTCAGGTGATGTGGAATGACATGTTATTTCAGACAACTTCAAGATGTCTTCAAGAAAGCACAGATAGAGGTCACGAAGGAGAACAAGCAGGAACTCGACAAGGTCATTCACAGAATCGTGGCCACGAAGTACAAGGATTGTCCAGCAACCTGGAAAGAGGTCAAAAAGAGAATCGCTGAGGATGAGGAAGGCTTTGTTGCTTTGTTGAAAGCTGAATGGACAAAAACGCACAGCAAGAGAGACTAGAGCCTACTTCTTAGCCTTAGGCTTGGCTTCAGCTCCCTTCACAGGCTTCATCGGCTCGCCACAACATATCAAGTCGCAGGATGAACAACCACAAGCATCATCGACCACCACCACAAGCCCGCACTCTTCACACTTGTACTTCTCACCTTTCTTAGCCATAAACACCCACCTCCTACAACAACACTAAAGAAGAATTTCTGCACCATAGCAAATATAAAACTATCCAAAAAGCAAGCCACGAAGCTAATAAATCCCAAAACAGCAGAAGCCGACGCTGTCGCTTAAGAAGTGCCCTATGATATATTCTCAGCAGGGTATGATGTACATTTGCCCATTCGCGTTCAATTTGGACTCGTTTGGCAGGTGTGTTTTGGCCGTGTGGAGGTGGACACTGCAAGAAGCTCAAAGACCGATGTGCGGTTCAAAATCAACCCAAAAAGCCCTAATAGGGAATAGAGACCATTTTTGGCTATTTTGGGAACATGCATGCGTGCTTCTGCTGTGGAAAACCGATGGTTTGTGCAAATTCAACGTTTCAGACGCTTGTAATCATGCCTTCAGTGCCTGTTTCTTCTCTGAATTGCAGTCTGTAGAACGAGCTGTACAATCCTTTCTTGCGCATTAGCTGTTCATGCGTGCCTCTTTCTACTATTGACCCTTGGTCGATGGTCAAGATCTCATCGCAAAGCCTGATGGTTGAAAGCCTGTGGGCAATTATTATCGTCATTCTGTTGCGCATCAGTTTTTTCAGGGCTCTCTGTATTATCAGTTCGGTGTAGGCGTCAACTGAGGATGTTGCCTCGTCCAGCACCAGGATTTCCGGATTTGCGACTAGCGTTCTGGCGAAGCTTATGAGTTGTCTTTGGCCTATTGATATGTTTGAGGACCCTTCCTGTATCACGTAGTCGTAGTCGTTGGGAAGCTTCATTATGAAATCGTGGGCGCCGATGGATTTTGCTGCGTCTACAACTTCTTGGTCTGATGCTTCAAGTTTGCCGAATCTTATGTTTTCCTTTATGGAAAGTGAAAATAGGAACGAGTCCTGCAAAACTATGCTCATGCAGCCTCTCAAAGTGGCAAGCGGGACGTCTCTTATGTCATGTTCATTGATGAGTATTCTGCCTTCGTCTGGATCGTAGAATCTGACGAGAAGGTTGATTATCGTGCTTTTTCCCGCGCCTGTCTGGCCGACAATCGCGAGTTTCATGTTGCGTTTCAGAGTGAAGCTGATGTTCTTTAAAACTGGGACGTCTATGTCGTATGCGAAATTGACGTTTTCAAATTTGACTTCTTCTATCATTGTAGTGTGACGCTCCTTTCAGGCGGCGGGTCTTGGATCTCGACTTTTGTGTCTATTACGTCGAACATTCTTTCGATTGCAGACATGGCTGACTGGTACTGGTCGTACATGGTTACAAGGTCGACCAGCGGCATGAAATATGCGAACTGGTACTCGGTGAACGCCACCAGAACTCCCAGCGTGATTGTTCCCGTCAGCACGGCATTGACTCCGTAGAACAGGATTATCATTGTTCCAATCAGTCTTAATCCTATTACGAACGGCGTGTACGATGAGCCTATGAGGATGGCTCTGATTGTTGCCTTGACGTTTTCGTCTTGGCTTTTCAGGAACTTCTTTTCTGTTTCTTTCTCCTGCGCGTAGGCTTGGGTGACTTTTATGCCTGCTAGGTCTTCCTGCATTCTTGCCGTCAATCCTGAAGTCGTGATCAACGTTCTTCTGTAAGCGGCTCTTGAGTATTTTCCAAGGAACCAGACTAGCAGTATGGCAATAGGAAGAACCGTGATGGCAAGAAGTGACAGTCGGAGGTCAAGATAGAACATTATGGCGAAGGCGCCCAGGATTGAGGAGATGTCGACGAGAATGCTTGTGAGTCCTAGTCTGAGGAATATTCTGACGGTGTTGGCGTCGTTCGTCGGGCGGGAGATGATTCTTCCGGCTTCGCCTTCTGAGAAATATCTGAGGGAGATGACCTGCAGTTTTTCCATCATGTCATCTCTCATTTTTGCAACCACGTTTTCTCCGACTATTCGCATTTGATAGGTTTGGATGTACTGAAACAGGTAGTTGCCCAGAATGATGGCGGCGAATAAGGGGATCCACCATATGAAGCCTGAAAGGTTCTTGGGTGTTATTATTCGGTCGATGGCTATCGCGTGCATGTAGGGTGAAGCTAGTCCGGTCAGTGCGCCGGTTATAGTGGCAGACACGCCGATTATGAGGTTTCTTCTGTGGGCTTGGGCGTACTCGTAGACTCTTCTGATTAGCACTCGGTCAGGAACAGTTCTTTTTCTTCTCTCTTCCTGCTTTGTGGAAAACGTTCCGTATGAGCTTGACACTAAGCGCCACCTGCTTCCTCTAGAATGGGTGAAGCTTTTTGGACGAATTGTGTTTCATAGACTTTTTTGTAGACGCCGTTCTTTGCCATGAGCTCGTCATGCGTGCCGAATTCAGCTATTGAACCGTTTTCGAGGACCAGTATTTTTTCAGCTGTTTTTATCGTTGAGAATCTCTGTGCGATTATGAGGGTCGTTCTTGTTTTTGTTGCTTCTTCTATTGCGGATTGAATTTCTTGCTCTGTCTGCGCGTCCACGAAAGACAGTGAGTCATCCATTATCAGCATCCTCGGGTTGCCTACGAGCGCTCGGGCTATGGTTATTCTTTGTTTTTGACCTCCCGAAAGCGTGACTCCTCTCTCTCCAACAGCCGTGTCGTAGCCACGTGGAAGCGATTCGATGAATTCGTGTATTCTGGCCGACTTGGCAGCTTGGACTATTTCATCCATTGAAGCGTCAGGCTTGCCGAAGGCAATGTTCTCTTTGATCGTTCCGGAAAACAGGAAAACATCCTGCAAGACCACGCCTATCTGCTGTCTGAGGGAAGAGAGTTTGAATTCGCGTATGTCTGTGCCGTCTATTCTTATGCTGCCCTTTTGGATGTCATAAAACCTTGGAATTAAGTATATTAGCGAGCTTTTTCCGGATCCTGTTGCGCCGAGTATCGCTATTTTTTCGCCAGGTTGCACCGTGAAAGTGACGTTGTTCAGTACAGGCCTATCTTTCACGTATCCGAAGGTCACGTTTTCCAGTTCAAGTTTTCCTTTCTCTATCTTTATGTCTTTGGCGTTAGGCAGGTCTTCAACGTTTCTGGGCGCGTCTGTCATTTCGATGACTCTTTCTAGTCCTGCGTAGGCGGCGATCCATGTTCCCAGAGTCTGGCTTACGTCCCTTATGGGGAATGTTAGTCTCATCATGTATCGGGCAAAGAGGATGATGTTGCCAACTTGAGCAACCGCTAATGCTGAGCCTAGAATGCCCAGCGTGTACCCTGCGTACACGTATACCAAGGCTATTCCGAGGGTTAGTATCGCTGGACCGAGTGGCATGTAGATTGATTGTATCTTGCCCGCGCTGATAGCCGTGTTCACGTATATGCTTTCTACGTCTTTGAATCCGTCAACAACGTCTTTTTCTCGACGGAATATCCTGACGGTTTTCATTCCAACGATGTTTTGTTGTATGTATGAGGTTAGTCTTCCCATTATTAGCTGCATGTTTCTGAAGAGGGGCATGGTGTCTATCCAGAGGCGTGCCGTGAAATAGAAGATGAACGGCATCGTGGCCATGGAAATCAGTGTCATGATGGGGCTTATGGGAAGGATTATCGCGATAATGATGATTGTTGTGAAGACGGCGTTGAGAACGGTGCCAAGCCATGTTCTCAGAAACATGTCAACCAGTTGAAGATCCACGGTGGCTCTTGACGTGAGATCACCTACGGCTACAGAATCGTAAAAACTGAAGGATTTGCCTTGGAGCGAACGGTAGTATTCCGTTCTTATGTCTCGCACAATGTACTGAGCCAATACGCCATGCATGAAAGTCAGAACAAAGTTTGAAATGGCATAGCCAATTCCGGCCAGTATGATGACTGACAGGTAGCCCCATAGGAGGCTAGTGTTTGATGGGGGTCCGATGACATTGATTATGATGTAGGTGGTGTATAATGGCTCCACTGAGAACAGAATGGACCTTACGATTGCGAGAACAGCTATTGCCACGACTAACCAGTAGTATCTCCGATGGTACTTCATCATTCTCTTGAATGCCGAAAAGGACTGAGTGAAGCCCTTTTGCGGTCTCAGCGACTTGGCGTAATCCAGCAGAGGCTTGGCTATACTCATTACGGTCTTGGCATAGTCGATGCACTCTAAAGCGATATAAACATTTGTGAACAGGATTAGATTGTTTAATCAATCAAGAAGAACGTTGAACGACGTGCCTACGATCGTTTTTTCGCTGGTCAAGCGCGTTTCAACTGACAATGAGTCAACCATCTTTTGGACCGCACTTTCTGTTACGCAGACTAGTCTTTCGCGCGTGCAGATCAGTCAGAAACACGTCTATTATCTGAACAAAGAGTATGGCGCGGATATAAGAGGCTGCACCTTATTCCTTAACTCAACGATGTGTCTAGGGTTGCGGTTTCCTGCAGGTGCTGGCAGTTTTGACATGCATGGTATCGGGGCTCTTTGTGAGGAAAAGATCTTTTGTGGGCGTTAGAAAGACGGAGATGATTACGTGAATGAACGTGCGTTCAAATTTCTCCGGTTGCTCTTTGTGTTCTTGTTGCCGCAGCACGAGGACGCATGCATTCAGGTTGAAGTTGGGATTTGGGTCTAATTTTGGGAAAACCTTTAATTCTGGTGATCTTCTGTAGGCAAGAGTTGAGTCATAAAAAGATCGGTGTGTTATGATGAATATTTGGAAGCTTCGTTTGTCTATGGCTGGAACGCTTGCCTTGATAGTGGGTTTGTCGACGCTGTTTTTCACGGTCATTCTGAGTCTGGCTGGAACGTTTGACTTGTTGACTCTGGGCATTCTAGTGGCAGCCTTTAGCGTTGTTCAGTGGCTCATTTCGCCCTACATAATTGGTGCTTTGTACCATGTGCGTGCGATGTCTGCGACTGAACAGCCGCAGCTTCATGAAGCTGTCGAGAAGCTCAGCAGAAAGAGCGGCATAAGCAAGCCAAAGCTGATGCTCGCGCAGGTTCCAATGCCGAACGCTTTTGCATACGGTTCGCCGATAGCGGGAACTCGCATAGCCGTCACGGATGGGCTGTTGAAAACGTTGAATCAGGGGGAAGTTGAGGCTGTCGTCGGACATGAACTGGGGCATCTGAGGCACAAGGATGTGCAGGTGATGGTGTTCGTTTCATTGTTGCCTGCGGTAGCATATTACGTGGGTTATTCGCTTATGCTTTCGGGCATGTTTGGAGGAAATCAGAAGAATCAGAACGGTGGAGCGATCCTAGGCATGGTTTTCATGGCTTTTTCGTGGATAATGAATCTGTTTATACTCTATTTCAGTAGACTGCGCGAATACTATGCTGACAGGCACAGCGCGTCAATCGTTGACAATGGTTCACAGAATCTTTCGACAGGATTGGCAAAGATAGTCAACGCGACCAAGAACATGGGGAGGATGAGACAGCAACGGCAAACGAGCAGTGCGCGCTCTATGCACAGTTTCAAGGCGTTGTTTATCACTGATCCTGATCGCGCAAGCGCTGATTCTGCTGAACTGTCCTCGATGTCAGTTGGAGACGAGAAGCTGGTTCAGGATATCTTGTCAAAGAAGCTCACAACTGCTGATCGGATTCTTGAGGTTTTCTCAACGCACCCTAACATAGTCAAGCGACTGAGAGCCCTGCAAGAACTTGCCTGATAATCACGACAGTTCTTCATCAGGGTTCAGGCATCGTTCTCCTCCTTTCCTGGCAATAGCTAAAGGCCAGCGGTCAGCATGATTTAGGGCTTAGAGTCTGATGTTTCAGAAGGGTCATCTTCTACGGCGAGGAGATTGCTGTTGGCGTGTCTCTTCTGGGAACCTAGAAAAGCGCTCATGAGCCACTTTCCATTCTTGCTGCAACTGTGTTGGTAAGTCCTTTGTTAGAAAAGGGTTCAGAATTAGGGTGATTTTATGATCGATTTTTGGCGCGGGGTGTGGGATTTGAACCCACGCGGCCATTTCTGACCACAGACTTAGCAGGCTTATAAGCGGATGTCAGCAAACAATAGTAGTGAACGCGATCTTTCACTGGGTGTTATGGGTGCCGGCAGTTGCCACAGTCGTATCCAAAGGCAAGAAAACAATAAAACTTACGGCTGAACGCTGGTTTCATATCACCGAGTCTCATGATTATATGGCTGGGTATTTCTATGAAGTGCTTGAGACTGTAAGCAACCCTGACTGTGTCGTTGCTGGCAAGAAGGAAGAGTTGCTGGCTGTCAAACTCTACGAGAAGACCCACATTGGTCCAAAACATCTCATCGTTATCTACAGGGAAAGAGATGCAGAAGGTTTCATAATCACAGCATTTATGACCTCGAAAGTAGATAATGTGTTAAGGAGGAAAGTCCTGTGGCGAAGACAATAAGCATTCAAGAGATCTCTGAGATAGTCCCTCGTATTCTTTCCATGCCGTCTAAAGTGATGTGGATAGACTACGATGAAGAAGCCGATGTGCTCTACATTAACTTCAAAAAGCCTCAAGAAGCAACAGACAGCAGGATGATCAATGACATGATAGTGCACTACAGAAAAGACGAAGTTGTCGGAGTCACGGTGCTTCACGCAAGCGACTA
>Ga0315279_10008719_pt1 | contig 12223 bp, 11 predicted proteins | sample YL17G06_20_MG_FD_203694 | JGI IMG/M metagenome (GOLD analysis project Ga0315279, IMG submission 203694) | Sediment microbial communities from Yellowstone Lake, YNP, Wyoming, USA - YL17G06_20 | ecosystem: Environmental > Aquatic > Freshwater > Lake > Sediment | place: USA: Wyoming | collected... | reverse complement strand
ACAGAAGCAATACCCTTATAGATGATATAGACAGCCGCCTGCCGCTTCGGGCTTCTTGAACAACGGATTGAAACGACTCCAAAAGTCGTCTCAATCCTTATTGGTTAGGCCCGCTCCCTGGACTCACGAATTGCCTCTAATATTTCCTTCCGCGTAATGCCTTTTCGCAAGCCAGGCATATCAAAGGGAGAGCGGCGACGGGAGGATTTCGGTGCAATGGAAAACATATCGCCTTTGCGACGCCGAATGACAACTTCTTCGCTCTTGGACTCCTCAAGAATATCCGCCAACTTCTCCCGGGCCTGAGAATAGGTATAGATCTTCATAACTCACTCCACCATCTTTATTGAAAGTTGACCAAGCACAGATTAATATTTTTCATTGCTGAAAACGAAGAAATATTTTCGTCTCCACCCTGTGGATTGTTGATTGGAATATACATACTCTATGAGAATTGGTCAACTGAAACTTTCAGAAAGGAATGGTTAAGAAGGGGTACTAACCTTTGAAGTTGACGATGACTGATAGAAAAGAAGCATAAAAAAGCCTCAGATAAATCAAGGTGGGGCTATTCTTTGTCCTGCCTTGGTTCTTTGAGAAATGGTTCTGCTTCAAGATGTTATGTCTTCCAACTTCTCGCAAGTTCGCTTCAAGCTTTGTTTACCAGTCAACCTCCGGCCCAGACCGTTTTCCCCCTCCAGGAAAAACGTATCATTATCCATTTCCATTCTCATAATGTATATCTTTCCGGTTGTCTTATCTTTGAACCTGTCCCCTATCTTCATCATAGTACCGTCTCCTTTCTTGACCTCCTGGGAGACCATAACGGTTTGAGGTCAAATATTAGTCTGCGAAATCCGGACCTATCCGTATTGCATTTTTTTCCGGATCAGCGAGGTCGAGCTTAATGATACTTCGGCAATGAGGACATTGTATAAACTCTTTGGCTTCCAGGCCAATCATGCTCGTTTTGAATTTTTTCTCACCATGCGGACACAAGGCGTCAAAATCGAGCATGGGTTTCCCTTTCTTTAAGATTTAAAATTGGGGTGGCGAATTTCTGACTTCATTTATTCTTTGGGTTTTTCTTGACCTCGTCTTCTACGAAAGGCAGGAATACGGATTCGATGCTGCCTGGATTGACAAACATTGATTGGAATCCGTCCTTTGTTCCCAAAATGATGATACGGGGATCAACGCTTTTAACTGTAAAGATTGTCCCACTTTCTATGTTTTTGAACATGTCACCTGCTTTTATCATGGTATCTCCCTTCTTGGGAATAGGTAGGGCTCTGAACTCTTAACTCATCTTTTGCTTCCTTCCGTTCCGCCCGACAAGCCACCCATCTTGCCTAAATCGATGAAGGGGACGGCTCCTCCAGAGACTTGAGGTAAAATCCCATTCCATTTCTCGATGCCCTTGTACTGCACGAGGATCGAGGTGATCGACCGTGATAGGGCATCATTGGCTTTGGCCTGTCCCTGAGCTACCACGAGAATGGATTCAGCCTCTCCTTTTGCGGTGGCCACCTTTTGCTGAGCTTCAATCTCGCGTTGGGCCAAAACTTGCCTCTGAGTCTCTACCTGTTGCTGGGCCACTTGCTTCGCCTCGACGGCTCCTTCATACCCAGGAGAGAATCGGATGTTCGCAAAGTAGATGTCATCGACGATGATATGATACCTCGACAGATTATCTCCCAATTTTGTCATCGCCCTCTTCCGTATCTCCTCCCTTTTGGGAAGAATCTCCCCGATCGGGTAGGTAGGCACAACCTCCTTGACGAAGTCGTTGAAAGCCGGGTCGATCACTTTGTCGGCAAAATCGAGCCCCACTTTCTGGTAAAGGTCATTCACAAAGGAAGGATCGATATGAAAGTTCATCATACCCGTCATTCTCACATTCTGGTACTCCTTTGAAGAGGCATCGATCTCCTTGAAGGGATGGGGTTGGACCTTGACGTCCACCTTGATGACTGTTTCGGCAATGGGTACCTTGAAGTTGAGCCCCTCTCCCATGATTCTTTTTTCCACACTCCCCCACCAGAGGACCACTCCTCTGTGGCCTGCCGGGACGAGGGCAAAAGAACCCCATGAAACGATGAAAAGAATCAATAGAACAATCAGGATTAAGACAGTTTGGGGCTTTGGCATTTTAAAATCAAACGTTTCCAACGATCTTTCTGGCATAGTTCACCTCCTCTGGGTGTTTTAACCTTAACGTTGCAATGAATCGGCAGGTGGGTGTGATTCCAAAACTTTATAATACGGTTCTCTCATAAGTCTTATAGGTAACATACGATTTCACCTAAGGTGACCTTTGCAATATGCTTGGAATGTGAGTAGTAAAACGTTCAAAGGAGTCGCTATAAAGTTTTGGCGATAAATCGCCCGGGTCTGTAATTGTCTTTTCATTTTTGGCCGGCCCAGCACACCCACGTGCCTCTGGTAACGTTACTTATGGAACTGTTAGGTTAACATGATAGAATGACAAGAATCTCTGCCCGATCTCGCCAGCCCTGTCCGAATCGCTGCTCCCTCCACCTTTTCACATCAAAACACTCTTGTGCGAGGCCTCCGGGGCTCGGTCTTTTTTGGGCTGCTTTTCTTGAAGGAAAAATAATCAGATTTCTTGTTGGGCATCGATTGTGACTTCTCCTTGTAAAGGCTTTCCAGCTTCTCTTCCTGACATTCTGTGAGCGCATGGTTTTTATCGAAGTCCCCCAACGCAGTTTTGAGAAATTGGTTTTCAGCCAGGGTTAATGCATACTGATTTAACCCTGACATAACCCATTCAAGCCTTGCTTTATTCATAACGGTCCTTTCTATCCTGATGACTGTCTTTAAGTTCTTATTGCTATCTTCCCAGGAAGCCACGCCTGACGATCGCCTCTTTTACCAGCAAATTTTTCCCCATGAAATCTGTCCGGTTCAGCATGGAGACAGCTCTCCGGGCTTCCCATTGTGTGGACATCTCCACGAATGCAATACCTCTCGGCTGGCCAGTATGCTTGTCCGCTACAATCTTGACAGACATGACGTCTCCAGCTTTGGAAAAAAGGACTTTGAGTTCAGGTTCGCTGGCCTGGAAAGGGAGGTTGCCTACGTATACCTTCTTATTCATACATTTGCTCCTCAGATATCTCTATTTGCTGAAACACTCAGTACACAATAGTTTTTTGTCATTCGGTGCGGGAACCTGGGTGACAACTTCCTTTCCGCAACCCGAACATAAGACTCTATAGGATTTTGGGCGCCTTAAATGGCTCGGTTTTGGCCCACGATGATTCCCACGCCTTCTCCGCTGTACCATTTGGTTAACCTCTCTTCTGCTATCTGATTGAACTGTTTGAAGGAAACAGGATTAATAACGGTTCCTGTTGCCGCTATAATCCATTCGGCCTCCCTGTTTCCCGGTTTTTCCCTGGTCCGGGCGAGGACGTGCCTCACTTACACTGATCTGCTTGCCCAGGATTTCTTTACCGTTGAGGCTCTTAATCGCCGTTTGAGCCTGAGACTGCCCGGACATTTCTACAAAGCCGAAACCCCGGGATTGACCATTGTACTTGTCTTTGATAACTTTCGCTGAGGTTACCTCGCCGAAGGATTCAAAAGCCTCCCGAATAGTTTCATCTGTTGCGTCATTGGGTAAGTTTCCTACGTAAATATTCATATCATTCTCCTTATTTTAGATTTGTTTCCCTTTTCTTGGTGGAGTAACTCTTGTTCCAGTCCCGTGAAAAATTGTCATGATTCCACGTTTTCCATTTCGAAGAGACAACTTCGTGGCGGACGATTACCTCCTTTTCTTTTTCCCTTCAACTTTGATTTTTTTCACATCACCATTCCCTTGACCTTATATATGTAATGACCATGCCAACCTCCTGCCTATCTCTGATGCCGGCATAAAAAAAGCCCGCAAAGAAGTCGTTTAGAGTTCTTGCGGGCATATACGGTAAGCCTAAAAGGCTCTTTGCAACTTTTTTGATTTACTGTTTAAATATATACTAATTTACACTTAAAAGCAAGAAAATCTTCAATGCATGTGAGGTATCCCTTTTTCAACAATCCTCCATACAATGCTTTCCTTGTGAACTGGAACTTGTTCTACCGGGCACTCATATCTACCCACCCAACAGTGGAGCTTCAGCTCGTCACCTTCCATGAGGAGGTATCGGGCTCGATTTCCCAATCTTTGGCTAATGTGATCAAGGCAGGTCTTGATAAGATGATCCCGGTTCATGCACCAGCTTACCAACCGGGCAATTTCTAGAAGATCCTGGTAACGCTTGACCAAGTCCTCCGCTTTAATTTTTAGCTTTTTAGCCCTTATCACAGTTTTTCTCTGTCTTTCCATGTCCCAAACCCTACTTCACAATTTTCAAACTATTGGATGTGCCAAAAGGGTTCTCAACAGAAGAACTGCAATTGGGATCATTTTGCCATTCTCCATCCACAAAGAATCGATACTCATATTGACCCGAATTTAGAGCGAGTGAGATCCTCCAGATCCCCTTATCATCCATTTTCATGGGATGCGAAGACGGATTCCATTGATTAAAATCTCCAGCTATGGATACACTTTGTGCCTGAGGTGCTGAAAAGCTGAAATCTGTTTTCCTTACCTTTTCAGTGGTCTTAGGTTTTTTCTTAGATTTTGTCGCCATAACCCACCTCCTATTCGTTTTAACCTGCCCCTTCCACCCTGAATCGATTAATGTGAAAGTTCCAAAGAAGACCTCGAACCAAAACTCTTATTAAAGATAAGCCGTACAAATCTGCTGATCAGAGGCTTATCTTTTCATCTCGTCATAAGAGTTCGAGTATGATCCTCTACTCCTCCAGCATTATTTTCGCCCAGAGGATTTCCACCGTTATAATCTCCATCTTGTTTTTCTCCTCTTGGAAGTGTGAAATAAAATGCTGCGCCCTTGTTGACCTCTCCTTCAGCCCACACTTGTCCACCGTGTCGCTGAATAATGCGCTGGACAATGGCAAGCCCAACGCCGGTTCCTTCAAATTCATCGACGGTATGGTGTCGTTGAAAGACTCCAAACAACTCGCCGGCACACTGCATATCAAACCCAACACCATTGTCTTTGACACAATAGATACTTTGATTTTCTTTGACCATACAGTCAATTTGAATAACTCCGGCCCCTTTGGGTTTTGTGAATTTGATGGCATTGGACAGAAGATTAACAAAGACCTGGCGAATCATTGACTGATCGCCACGAGCAGGAGGAAGCGTTTTAATATCCAATAGCAGTGTTTGTCCAGGAATGATGCTTTTGAGTTCCTCAAAAACGGCTCTTGCGAGTTCTCTCATGTCGATGTCCGATGGTTTCATCTGTTGGTGTTCTGAACGCGAGAAGGTGAGAAGATCGTCAATAAGTTGCAACATTTTTTGTGTGCTTGAATGTATAATGCTAAGAAATTGCTGCCCTTTCGCATCGAGATGGTTTGAGTATTTTTCTAACAGTATACGAGATAAACCGTTAATTCCAAGCAACGGAGTTCGGAGATCGTGGGAAACAGAGTAACTAAAAGTTTCTAACTCTTTGTAAGTGGCCTCAAGTTCTATGGCCCGGTGCTTCAAGTCTTTGTTCAGCTTCTTGATTTCCTCCTCCGCTTTCTTGCGCTCGGTGATGTCTTCGATGGCCAGAAGGATCATCTGAGCGCCGATGCCTTTGCTATATATTTGGCGGGCATTGAGCAACATTATTTTGCGTCCAATGGCCGGAAACTCATGGTCAACTTCAAAATTCTGAAATTGATTGTCCCTGGGAATAATCTCCTCCAGGAGTACCCGTAGCTTAGAGATGTTCCACTGACGGTTGCCCAGGTCATATATCAACTTTCCCTCAGTATCCTCGGGCGTCACTTTGAAAGTCTCATGGAAAGAATGGTTGACTGAAATTACTCTAAGATTGGTATCGAGCACGACCAGGGGTTCACGTACTGTCTCTATAATACTCTCAGCGTATTCACGGGCCTCCTGAACGGCCTGCTCAGCACGCTTGCGTGCGGTCATTTCCTTTTGAAGTTGCTCATTCGCCATTCTTAATTCGGTTGTGCGCTCTTTTACCAGTTCCTCAAGGCGTTGTCGATGTCCCATCAGTTCCTCCTCCGCCCGCTTGCCCCGGCTTCCCCATGCGTACGAGGATCCGATGCTTGACCAGGCCCCGATCCAACGGGATCACCGCATCCCGCACGCGCTGGCCATCCATCTCCACCCACGACACACCTCGCTCGCAGCCCTCCGGATTCTCGACCTGGATCTCGTAGATCGCTTCGCCATGACGATAGCGCAGGTGGAAGCCCTCCCACCATCCGGGGATGATCGGATCCAACTGTATGTGATCCCCGCGCACCTTCAAACCCAAGACCTCTTCAACCCAGGCTCGGTACATCCACGCCGCCGAACCCGTATACCAAGACCAACCACCCTGACCGATCCGCCCGGGCAATCGGTACACGTCAGCTGCGACGACATAGGGCTCAAGCCCATAGCGCCACACTGTTTCTGGATCACGCGCGCGCTCAATCGGGTTGAGGATGCGCAGTATTTTCGCCGCCCGCGTGCCATCCCCTCGACGTGCCAAGGCCATGGCGAACCACAGGGCAGCGTGAGTATACTGGCCTCCGTTCTCCCGCACCCCCGGAGGGTACCCCTTGATGTATCCGGGTGACGGGTCCGATCTGTCAAAGGGAGGCGTTAGGAGCAACACCAGACCTTCATCCTCGCGAACGAGATGTTTCCACGCTGATTCTAAAGCCCTATTCGCACGATCTGTGTCGGCGGCTCCACTCAGACAAGCCCAAGATTGGGGCAGGGAATCAATCCTCGCCTCTTCATTCGCCGAAGAGCCAAGCGGCGTGCCATCGTCGAAGGTCGCCCGAAGATACCACTCCCCGTCCCATCCTGCTCGCTCGACACGCTGAATCAGCGTATTTCTATCTTGTTGATAGGACCGGCCTAAATCTGGCCGACCCAGTAGCTCAGACAACTCGGCCATACCCTGAAGCACATCCGCCATGAACCACGCCAGCCAAACACTCTCCCCTTTGCCCCCAGCACCCACAAGGTTCATCCCATCGTTCCAGTCCCCTGTTCCTATCAGGGGCAAACCATGGGGCCCAAAGGTCATGCTACGCGTGACGGCTCGCTGGCAGTGCTCAAAAAGCGTTGCGTGTTCAAAAGCAACCTCCGGTGTGGAAAACATCTCGTGCTGATCGCCTTCCAGCGTGGGCCCGTCGAGGAAGGGGACCTCCGTGTGCAAGAGGTCCACATCGCCGGTGGCCCGTATGTATTGAGCGACGACGTAGGGCAGCCACAGGGGGTCGTCAGAGATCCGCGAGCGGACACCCGCGCCGCTCGGTGGATGCCACCAGTGCTGGACATCGCCTTCCTTGAACTGACGGCTCGCCGCGAGCAGGATGTGCTGGCGCGCCAGTTCGGGAGACGCATATAGGAATGCCATAACGTCCTGCAGTTGATCGCGGAAGCCGAATGCACCGCCGGACTGGTAAAAGGCGGAACGTCCCCAGATCCGACAGCTCAGGCTTTGGTACAAGAGCCAACGGTTGATCAGGAAGTCCGCTGCCAGCTCGGGGGTGTGCACTTCGATCGTGCCCAACAGATCATCCCACCACGCTTTCGTCTGGCTTAACGCGGTCTCGAGTGCCAAGCCTTCCCGGTAGACTAGAACCCGCTTGTGGACCTCCTCCACCGCCTCGGCCTGGCCCAAGATGCACGCGATCTCAGCCCTCTCTCCAGGAGCTAGTTCAACCGTAACCTGCAGTGCCGCACACGGGTCGAATCCCGCCCCCGTCCGACGTGATAGCCCGGTCCGTTCCATCGCCGCCGGGCTACCCAGCGAGCCGTTGCGCCCAACGAAGGACGTGCGGTCGCCGGTGTAAGACTCCGCCGGCGGGCTGATGGCCGCGAAGGCGATCCGATCCCCGTACTCGGGGTGGTAGCGATTCCGAGCGATCAGGGCCTGGACTTCGTCATCCCAGTAGGTCACGACGTGCATCTGGGAGGATTCGCGGTTCTCGCCCAGTGTCCACTCCACATAGTACGTCACCGACAGTCTGCGACGCCGGGAGGAGTCGTTCCTCAACCGCAGCCTCTGCAGCTTGATCGGCTCTCCCCCGTTCTCATCCACTGGAACGAAGACCGTCAGCTCCTGCTCGATCCCGTGACTGTTATGCTCGAAGACCGTGTACCCCGCCCCATGCCTTGCCCGATAAGCGGTCTCTTCGCGGATCGGCGACGGGGTCGGCGTCCAGTAGACACCGGTCTCCTCGTCCCGGATGTACACCGCCTCAGACGGTGGATCCATGACGGGGTCGTTCGACCATTGCGTCAGGCGATTGCGCTGGCTGTTGCCATACCAGGTAAAGCCAGACCCCGTTTCGCTGACCAATGCTCCGAAGGTGGGGTTGGCGATGACGTTCACCCAGGGTGCAGGCGTGTGGGTGTTGGGGCCGAGATAGATCGCGTATTCACGCCCATCCGGGGTAAAACCGCCCAGGCTGTTGAAGTAGGGCAGCTCCATGAAGGGCAGCGAAGCCGAAGGCTCCCGGGGAGCACGTTTCTTGGCCATGGGTTCCGACAGCTCGGGAACCTCCACAGGCACGCCCTGGAGTAAAGTGCCGCGGGCCGCCACCAGCACCACACTCGCCGCGGCCATGAGTAGCGTCAGGTCTTCCTCCGGGATTTGATCCGCCCTGCGCAAGAAAATCCCACCAGGCTGATCCTTCCCCGTATACGTCGAATGCGCCTCGATCAGGCCATCGAGTCGTTCACGCAACGGCTGCTCATAGCCGCCGGCCTCCTCGTTGAGGATCACCAGGTCTGCCGTCAACCCGTGCATTCGCCAATAGGTATGGGCCTGGAGCATCTGACGGACCAGGCTGATATCCTGCGCCTCGCCAATGGTGATCAGGGCAATCGGCAGGTCGCCCGAGATTCCATAGGGCCATAAGCCGGCTTGGCCCTTGCGGTTCTCTTCGATGCGTTCGGCGGGAGGGCGCAAGAGCGGGTTGGGAAACAGCAGGTGGCTGGCTAGCTGCTGGAAGCGGCGAGCTTCGTCGGGCTGGATGCGAAGCAATCGCAGCTCAAGCTGGGCAGAAGCCGAGGCGAAATCCATCGCCCGATCGATTGCATGGGGATCGCTGTAGTCACCCATCAGTCTCAAGACCTGCTGGCGTGTTTCGCCGGCGGCGAGAACCAAGGAAACCTGGACACGCTGGCCTGGACCGAGAGTCAGGCTCTGGCGCAGGCTGAGGATCGGGTCCAGGACAAAACCCTGGCTGTTGCCAAGCTTCTGGAGGACCCCCATCGGATTCGCGAGCGTCCGTCCTCGGCCGATGAATCGGCGCCGGTCGGTCTCGAACTGCAAGGCTTCGTCCTCGGCGTGTTCAAGCGTAAGGCGGTGCGCAACATAAATGGGTGGGTCGTCTTCCGCGCGAGATCGGCGGCACGCGAGGAGCGCTTGATGTTTAGGTACCGCCTCGGTTTGGATGAACAGCTTGTTGAAGGCCGGATGCTGCCGGTCTGCACTGTGCGGCGCCAGCGAGAGTTCAACGTAGCTCGTGAGATTGAAACGACGGGTGCGAACGGACCGATTGATCAGGGTGACCCGGCGAATCTCAACGTCATCTTCTGGCGAGACGACGACCTCCGTTTCGGTTTGAATGCCGTTATTGGCGCGCCGGAACACGGCACGGTCGAGCGCGAAGTTGGCGGAGTACGCCTCAACCTTCCCGCCGACCGGGTGATACGTGTTGGACCACAATCGATCCAAGTCGGCCTCATGGATGTAGCAGAAGGTTCCCCACGGATCCTGAGTCCGATCCGACCTCCAGCGTGTGATCTCAAAGTTACCCCACCGACTGTATCCCCCGCCTGCGTTCGTGATCATCAAGCCATAGCGACCATTGCAAAGGAGTTGGGTTTTGGGCGTGCTCGTATGGGGGGTGTCGAATTTGCTCACCGATGGGGCTACTTCGCCGACGCTCTCTGGCAAAGACATTCTCTCCCGCGTGGAGATGTGGTGCAGAGGAGACAGGATCGGGATGCGTTCATAGAGCAGGGGCTCAACGGCACGCACGCGTGCGTCGGCATGGAAATGGCGCTGGATGGGATTGCCATGGAGGAAGTTGGTCAGTGACAGGAAACCCATGCCTTGATGATGCGTCATGTAGGCTTGTACGATCACCCCACGCTCGCCCTCACGACTCGTCTGACGTCTGAAGTCCATCGCTTCGTAATAGCCGTAATCGTTCAGCAGCCCCAGGCTGGCCAGTCGTTTCAGATTCTGCACGGCCTCTCTCGGCGCAACGTTTAGCGCCAGAAGGGTGGCATAGGGCGCGACGACGACCTCTTCCTCTAAGCCGCGCTTCAATCCGAGCTCCGGTACGCCAAAGGCCTTGTATTGATAGGTCTTGTTGAGGTCCAGATCTCCAAAGGCAGACTCCGAGATCCCCCACGGTACGCGGCGCTTGCGGCCGTAGGCAATGTGGATCGCCACCGCTTCCCTCGCCGCTTTATCCAGGAGCGAATTCCCCTGGGAGCGTTGGAAAATCAGCGGCATCAGATATTCGAACAGGGTCCCGGCCCAGCTGAGCAGCACTCGGCGCCGACCGATTGCACTGTAGGGTCGACTCATGGAAAACCAATGCTCAACCGGGATATCGCCCCGAGCGATGGCGACGAAACTCCCAAGCCGCGCCTCACTCGCTAAGAGATCGTAGTAGGAGCTATCCAAGCGGCCTTCGGAAACGTTGTAGCCGATTGAGAACAACCGTCGTTCGGGGTCATACAGGAAGCGCATATTGATCGATTCGGATAACCCGCGTCCGTCCTGGATGAGCCGCTCGCCCAAACCCAGGATTTCACCGGCCAACCATCGCGACCTGGTGAAGGCCTCCGTAAGACGGTCAAGCCATTCGAAGAGGGGGGCTGCGGCTGAGGGAGCCTCCTCACGGATCGATTGGAGGATCGGAATACAGCCGATGCGCCCGTGGGCGAGATCGAGAAGCGAAGGCGCGTGATCCAGATCGTGGCGGATGGCGAGCAGGACCTCCAGACCCAGAGGGGTGATCTCCTCCTCCTTTTTTTCATCGAGGATTTCGATCCAGGTGAGATAGCGATTCGTGATCCTTAGCCAGGCCGATACCTGCTCCTCCATCTGCCTGGCCCAATAAGCCGCTCCCGTTTCAACGTCGGCGGACTTACGCGCCTCATCGGCGAGAGCCCTTACGCTGCCTTCCACCCGCCGCAGCAGGCGAAGCGCGTCGGCGATGCGAGCCGGCGGGGTTTCCCACGCGCGCATCAGTTCGTCGAGGGCGTGGGCATCCAGACCCGAAATGCCTTCCTGTTCGACGACCTGTTTCAGGATTTCCCCGGTATCCCGCAGGCCTTCAAAGGCTTTCCCATCCAAGACGGGTCTCTGAATGAGCTCGTCCAGTCCATGCTCCAGTGACCATAGGGCGCCCAGCAGGTTTCCGCTGTCTACGGCGGACACGTAGCGAGGTTCTAGAGGGGTCAGGGTTTGAACGTCGTACCAATTCAGCAGATGACCTTCATAGCGCTCCAGTTTGCCGATCGTCTCCATGGTACGGGCCAGCTTTTCGACGACCTGATCCACCGTCATATACCCGAAATCATGTGCGGCTAACGCGCTGAGCATCCAGAGACCGATGTTGGTTGGACTGGTACGCATGGCCAGTCGGTTCTGAGGGGAGACCTGGTAGTTGTCGGGTGGAAGCCAAGACGTATCATCGCTGACAAAGTCCGAGAAATAGCGCCAGGTTCGTCGTGCAACCTTCCTCAGGAACCGCAGATCCCTTTCAGGCAGCAGGAATTGCTTTTGCTTCGCCTGCGGTCGAAGGTTCAAGAGCCAGCCGATCAGAGGGGATAGGAACCACAAGACGAGCCAGGGGCTGGCCATCACAAGGCTGGATGGCATCCAGCGCTGCACCGCCCAACCCATGATCCCACTGAATAGGCTCGCCAGGCCCAAAGATGCTACAAACAATGGCTGCCGACGCGGGGCACCCCTATGAGTCACCTGGGCCGAAGTCCACTCGAGCAACCCACGGTGAGAGATGAGGCGGCGATACCAGACCCGCAGAATGGCATCCAGAGCCAGCCCGGCCTGGTGCACAAGCAACGCCGCATCAGCAACCGTCCGCAGCAGGTCGTGCGCCACCT
>Ga0315279_10008718_pt1 | contig 12225 bp, 7 predicted proteins | sample YL17G06_20_MG_FD_203694 | JGI IMG/M metagenome (GOLD analysis project Ga0315279, IMG submission 203694) | Sediment microbial communities from Yellowstone Lake, YNP, Wyoming, USA - YL17G06_20 | ecosystem: Environmental > Aquatic > Freshwater > Lake > Sediment | place: USA: Wyoming | collected... | reverse complement strand
GTCCTCGCCCGCCACAACCAGGAGCAGGCGGGCGAGGACGCCCGCCCCACCTTTTGTTTCACAATTTTCTCGACACGACACTAGGAGCTAGGAGCGAGGTATTGGCGCGCCAGCGCCCACAAGTCACTGGTGATGGCGGTGAGACTCTCGTCCGAGCTGGAAGGTCCGATAGCGGCCAACCTGGACAACAACGTTTTCTCGTACTCGGCCCGCGTGGCCTGGCGGGAAGGGTCAACACTCTTGAGCGCTTTTTCGTAGGCGCTGCCGTTGATCATCCCTGCGGGCGCGCCGAGGCAGGGGAAGAGGGGCACGGCCAGGTTGCACAACGGCGAGCCGAGAGTGACCAGAGCGAAACTGCCTTTGCCTCCCTGTCGGAGAGCGGCGATGAAGGAGGCGCGCGTATCCACGTCGCAGACGCCCTTTTCGCCTCCGGAGCGTTGGTCCAGGCGCGCCGCGGTCAAAGCGCGTTCGTAGTCCAAAGGAGCCGCCTTCAGGAAGACGCGCAGGCAACGCTCGCGAAACGGCTCCAGCCGCGGTTGCGGGATCTCGCCCAGCAGGAACTTGTTAGTGGTAATGACCAGGGCGTCCTTGGCTCGCGAATGGTGGTAGCGCGAGGCCGTCGCTTCGAGCAGCAGGACCTCGCCCGAGGCATCCGCAAAAAGATAGCAGACGCCGCGTTTATCCGGCGTTCCCGGGTTCTGGCGTCTGTGCAGGGCCTCGAACTCGGCCAGCGCGCCGGCGCAACTCGAGGCGCGCTCACACAGGTGCCGCAGAACCAACGAGGGCTGGATGGCTGTCAGCGTGAAGTCGTTCACCTGGGGGCCGAGGTAGTAGGTGCCGGCCAAACCGGCCTCGTTGAGGAACGCCTTGACCCCGATATTCGCGGCTTCACAAAGGGCGATGTGAGCCAGCGAACCCGGCGCGGCCGCACGGCTGACGGCGTGATGTACGATGTCCGGCCCGTCGCAGTTGCGCATGAACAGAGCGCGGGTGCCGGCCAGAATGCAGGAAGCGCCGAAGGCTGTCGAGTCGTTGGCGCGTTTGGGCAAGAACGCTGGATGGACCTTCTCGGGCGGATAGGTGATTGCCATCAGGCTGGCTGTGGGGACCCGCGCCGCCGCGGCCTCCGTGCGTACCTCAGCCAGCCATTCCTGCCAGAGCACATTCAGCGTGGTAGTAATATTCCGGGCACGGTCGGGCAGTTCCAGTGCTCCGACTTCGTGCTTCTGGCAAAGCGCCCTGAACTCGGCCACGCGCTTTCTCAGCAAGTCCGCTTGGCACTTGCCCAGCCGTTCGCCACGGTGGTTGGGAGAATGCTCGAGCAGAACCAGCTCATCCATTACGCATGGCTCATCCCGAATCCCTAAGGACAGTATATCCTGCACGCTGTTCAGATTCACAGTTGATGCTATCGTCCGTTTTTCCCCGGTTCCTTACCAGAAACTTGAGCGCTCTCATGCCAGCCGCCAATGGCATCCGCGCTGAGCGGAGCCTGGTTTTCAGAAGTGCGGCTGCTTTTTTCGGCCAACGCGCGGGTGGCCGGGAGCCTTTGATACAGTGGACCTGAAGGAGGAAGAGCCGATGCGTGCAGCAACCCTGGCAGTTCTGTTCACGTGCCTGAGCCTGGCCGGAGCCATCCTGGCCGCGGACAAAGATTCGAAGGACAAGCCGCCCGCCGCGCCGGCTGGTGAGCAAACGAAGATTGGCACCCTCGGCGTCAAGGCCACGACCGCGCCCGCCGAGGTGGTGGCTGTGTTGTACACGCCTGACGTGGACTTCAAGCTGTTGGCGGCCGGCGATGTTGCCAAGAAGCTCGAAGAGTTCGCGAAGAAGGTAGCGAAGGTGAAAGTCACCGGCACCGTTGACGGCGACAAGATGACCGTTTCGCAAGTCGTAAACCTTGAACAGAAGGCGGGCGACAAAGGAGACGGCAAGGACAGGAAGGGCGGCAAAGGCGACAGGAAGAAAACGAAGGACGGGCAGAATTAACCTGGACTATTCGCCGCAGAGGCCCATCGGCGGCAGAGCCGCGACCACACAAATGAACCGCCAAGACGCAGAGAGACGCCAAGATCGCCAAGGAGAAAAAAGGGTTCTGGTTCAGGTAGTTCTTGGCGTCCTTGGCGAACCCTGGCGTCTTGGCGGTTAGGATTCCGGCTTTGCGAGTGGGTATTCGTATTGGGGCGGATTGTTTTCTTTTCGCCACGGAATGCCGTCGCTGTCTGTAGCGCAGACTTCCAGTCTGCTGTGTCGCGGGCTTCCAGCCCGCAGGCTTCTCTTTGCTTTCCGGGACGTTCCCAGCCCGCTGTGCCCTGCCGACTAGAAGTCGGCGATACGGCAGGCTGGAAGCCTGCGCTACAACCGCCGCCCCAATATGAATACCCACCCCGGCTTTGGAGATTTGCCGCAAACGCTTTGCCGGCTTGAGTCCTTTGGTGTAGTAGTGTGGCGTTCGCCGTGTGGCGGCGGCCGGAGAATGCAGAGCTTAAAGGAGATGCAGCCATGAAGAGCAGTCTGTTTCTGGGATTGTTGCTATTTGCCTTTGTCAGTTTGCCCGCCTTGCGCGCAGAGGATGCGAAGAAGCCCGACGAAAAAGCGGGGGATGCCAAGGCAGCCGAAGTGAAAGCCGATGACAAACCTAAGGAGATCAAGACCGGAACGCTGTCCGAGAAACCCATGAACGCGGCGGAAGGCGTAGTCGCGGTGCTCACAGTCAAGAGCGGCGACGACAAACAGGACAAGAAAGCTGCCAGGAAAGCCGCAAAACGTGGTGGCGTCGCGCCGGCCACTGAACAGAAATTGAACCTGCTGGCGACGGGAGACCTGGCCACAAAACTCTCGGACCTGGCCAAGAAAAGCGCCTTGGTGGCGGTCACAGGCACAGTGAACTACGATGCCCTGACCATGAAAGCCACTGACGTTACCGAGCAAACTCCAACGGACACCGGCAAGCGTAAGGGCAAGGGCAAGAATAAGTAGCTTTGCGCTGAAAGGACTTGTCTCGCCATGAAACATGGCATCCTGGCGTTGCTTCTGGCCGGCTTTCTGGCCGGCGCTTTCGGGCAGGAGACTCCGGCCAAGCCGAACATCATCTTTATCCTTTCCGACGATGTCGGCCTGGGTGACATAGGCTGCTGCGGCGGGGCGTTCAAGACGCCGCAGCTTGACGCGCTGGCCAAAAGCGGCACGCGCTTCGAGTACTGCTATTCCACGCCGCTGTGCGGGCCGTCGCGCTGCCAGTTTCTCACCGGCCGCTACCCTTTCCGCACCGGCCTCATCAACAACCAAAGCCACAACGCCGTCGCGCCCAGCCGCGAAATCATGATCCCCACCGTGCTCAAGAAAGCCGGCTATGTGACTGCGAGCGTGGGCAAGTGGGGCCAGATTTGCTTCGGGCCGGGCGAGTGGGGCTTTGATGAGTACCTCGTCTTCCCCGGCAGCGGACGCTATTGGCGCGACCAGACCACGCACTACAACGTAAATGGCGTCCAGAAGAACCTTCCCGCGGGCGTCTACCTCCCCGACCTCATGCACGACTTCGTCGTGGAGTTCCTCAACCGCCACAAGGATCAGCCCTTCTTCCTCTACTACCCCATGTCGCATTGTCATGGCCCCATCGTGGCCACGCCGGACAGCAAAGCCGGCGGCAAGGGCCAGCTCTATGCCGACAACGTTGCTTATATGGACAAACTCGTCGGCAAGCTCATGGCCGAGCTCGACCGCCTGCACCTCCGCGAGAAGACCGCGGTCCTCTTCAGCGGCGACAACGGCACCGCCCGCTTTGGAGTCGGCCAAGCCACGGTGAACGGACAACGCATCTCCGGCATGAAGGCCACCATGCTGGAAGGCGGCAGCCGCGTACCGTTGCTGGTCAGTTGGCCGGGCACGACGCCCGCTGGCAAGGTCTCCCGCGACCTGACGGATTTCAGCGACTTCTTGCCGACCTTCGCCGAGCTGGCAGGAGCCAAATTGCCGGAAGGCGTGACGATTGACGGGCACAGCTTCGCGGCGCAGATCAAGGGCCAGGCCGGCACGCCGCGCGAATGGGTTTACGTCGAGTTGAACGGCAAGCATTACGCCGCCACGAGCCGCTGGAAGCTGAACCAGGCCGGCGAGCTGTTCGACCTGAAGGGAGCGCCGTTCAAGGAAATCCCCGTGGCTCGGGACACGGCCGACAACGAAGCCGTGGCCGCGCGCAAGCGTCTCCAGGATGTGCTCGACGGGCTGGTCCAGCAGAAGCCCGCCGAGGCCAAAGATGGCAATGCCGGCAGACGCGGCCGGCGACGCGGGAAGAACGCACAGCCATAAAACCCCAAACTCCAAATCCGAAATCCGAACGGCCCGCGCGCCCTGGGCTTTGGAGTTTTCCCCTTTTGAGATTCCTTCGAGTTTCGGATTTCGGGTTTCGGATTTAAGGTTGTCAGCGCTCGATGATCTCGACGTTGGCCCGCGGTATCTCTACAACGCGCCCGTCGCCAAGCTTCATGCGCAGCACGCGCACCACGGCCCCCGTGGGAATCCGCACCGGCTCAGGCGGCAGGTCCGACACCTCGCCCAACTGCCCGAAATACGGATCGCGTATGGCCCGGATCGGCGTGCCGACGGCCAGGACGCCCGCCTGCGGGGCGCTGGCTGATTGCGCCACAGCCTCGCTATGCGGCACGATTATCTCCGGGCGCACGGCCCCGGCGCGGATTTGCGTGGCGCCGTTCACGGATGCGCACTTCCCTTGCAGCGAGCGGAGCAGGTTGAACGTCCGCTCGGCCATGGGAATCCGGCCGAAGCCTTCGGTCAGAATCAGCGTGAGCGGCACGTTCTCATCGCCGGTGATGGCGACCCCCACGTCGTAGCCCAGGTAGGCGTGCAGGTCCTGGTTCTGGATGCCGCCGACCACCACGGCCACGGCTTTCCCGGCGGCGGCCTTGGCCAGCGCCGCGCTGGAGATCAAGCTGCCGCCGACGAGCACCTTGCCGGCGCAGTCCTGAGGGACCTTCTCTGGCGTGAGCACCTCGGCGGGGGACGAGCAGGCCATGAGAATCTCGCCTTGCCGCTCTCCGCCCACGCCGAAAATCCCCTGGATGAACGCGCCTCGCGCGCGGACAACGACGCCTTCGCCTTCCAGCACGGCGATCACGCTGCCGCTCACATAAGCGTTGATCTCGATCGGGACCGGCGGCTTGCGGATGCCCAGGTTTCCGGTGACCTCGGTGTAGTATTCCACCTTGCCCGCGAACGGCGCGTTGACCTGCGTCCGGAACATGCCGAAGAAGCCGCTGACCTGCGCCAGAAGCTGCCCCTTCTCGACCGTTTGCCCGACCGCAACCTTGACGTTGCCCTGCAGTTCGTCGGGGTCCAGGCTCATGCGCTCCGCGAGCCGCACGATTTCCACGTCGCCGGGCAATTCCGCGCGCGCGACCAAAGTGCTCGGCTGCACGGCCTCGCCGGCCTTGACCAGGACGGAGCCCTTCACCGGCAAGCGGCGGACTTTGTCCACCGTCGCTTCAGCGCTGACCTTCAGTCCCGGCGTGTATGCAGTTCCCATCGGCGCTCCTGCGAGTGGCTAGTGGTTAGTGGCTAGTGGCCAGTAACTGCACGCAACAGCTCGCCACTTGCCACTCTCTCCTTCATCCTTCATCCTTCATCCTTTGCTGTTCTCTGTGTTCTCTGTGCCCTCTGTGGTGAAATCTCCCGGCAGTTCCAGCCCGAAGGCTTCCATCCAGCGTTTGTTGGCCGCGACGCGTGCGGCGGCCCCTCCGGGCAGCGCCAGGGGCCGGCCGCGGCCGTCGAGCATCACGCCGGCGTGTCCGCCGCGCACGACCCGCTCGACGGACTTCCCAAAGCCCCGGCCCAAGTCAACCGAGCGGTGCGCCGGCTCGACGGCCAGCTTCGCCGTTGCGCCCGGGGGCAGCTCGATCCGGACCAGTTCGCCGCACAGCAGCGTGCCACGGGCGGGGACGCCCGTGCTACTCGTGCCACGGGCGGGGACGCCCGTGCTACTCGCCACGGGATCGAGCGTGTACTTCAGCACCGGCGAACCGGGTTTGAGCCTGCCGTAGAAGGGGCAGACGCTCGTCCCCAGATGAACCAGGCAATCGCGCTCGAAGATCTCCTGGGCGGCGTCGGCGTTCACGCTGCTCAAGACCCCCAGATGCGGCATCATGAAGATCGAGTCCACGTACAATTCAGTGATGCCTTCCGGCTCAAAGGAATCCAAGAGCATCAAAGCGGCGGCCTTGCGGTCCGGCGCGTGGCTCAGCACGCCGCCTGAGCCGATGATCATGCCGATGTTCATCATCTTGATGAGGCTCTCGCCGGTGGCGGTCTGGCGGAAAGATTCCGAGATGGTGCGCTGCTGCTGGATGCCTTTGAGGCCCACGGCCAGGCTGCGGTGATGCTGGAACGCCAGCCGCAACGCCTCGCGCGCGACGGCCTGTTCGACGATCAGGTCCGCGAGCGCCTGCGGGATCGTGGTGGGCCGGATCATCTTGTTGCGCAGGCGGCCCTGAATCTCGTCGGGGTCGGCCGCGAAGGGCAGCCAGCGGCAGATGTTCCCGATGCCCGCTTCCAGGAGCACGTTGGAGACGGAGTAACTCATGCCCAGATTGGCCGAGACCGTGCGGTTGAAGACGCCTTTGCAGACCGAGAAAACGTCGGTGGTCGCGCCGCCGATGTCCACCGCGAGCAGATCAATGCCGCGCCGCCGCGCCGCCGCCTCGGCCATCATGCCGACCGCGTGCGGCGTGGCCAGGATCGGCACGGGGCTGGCGGCGATGAGCTTGTCGTAACCCGGCGCGTGGCTCATGACGTGCGTGAGAAAAACCTCGTGGATCGCGGCGCGCGCGGGGCCCAGTTGCTCGCGCTCCAAGACCGGCCGGATGTTGGGCACGGTCTGGAAACCGAAGCGTTCCTTGAGCAGCACCTCGACGGCAGCGGCGGCGTCCTTGTTGCCGGCATAGACCACAGGCAAGCGCAAGGTGCGGCCAAAGCGCGGCTTGGGATCGGCGGCCAGCAGCGTCTCAGCCAGCTCGACGACGTGTTCGCGCGTCCCGCCGTCCACGCCGCCGGAGAGCAGCACGATGTCGGGCCGCAGGTGGCGGATGCGCGCAATGCGCTCATGCGGCTTGCGGCGGTCGTCCACCGAGAGCACATCCATGACAATGGCGCCCGCCCCCAGCGCCGCTCGCTCCGCCGACTCCGCCGTCATGCTGCGCACCACGCCGGCGACGGCCATCTGCAGGCCCCCGCCCGCGGAAGAAGTCGAGACGTACAGGTCAATGCCGTCCTTCCCGCCCGCGGGCGTGATGAACTTGAGCGCGTCCGTGGAGTCCGGGCTGAGAATCCTGCGGCCCGAAAGCTCCTCAACTTCCGTGATGGCGTTGCGCGCGCCGATGGTCACGTCCTCGAAGGGCGCCTCCACGGTCGTGGGCGCCTCACCGCGGAAAGTCTGCCGCCAGCCTTCGGGTTTCTTCTCAAAAAGTATCGCCTTGGTGGTCGTGGAGCCGCAATCGGTGGCCAGGACAACGCGCAGATCTTCAGGCTTCACTGCCATCACTCGAACCTCAAACTGCCAAGGATCATTCACCGCAGAGGACGCAGAGTGGGCAGAGGAACGGCCTGAAGAGGTGAAGAGGTGATGGGGTGACGCCTCTTCACCTCTTCACCTCTTCACCTCTTCCCCCCCCTCACCTCTTCACCCCCTCACCTCTTCACCCTCTCACCCCCTCCTCAACAGAGCCGATAACCGGAACCAGCACAACGCGGGGATTTCAAACCATTCCCGGCGCTTTGTCAACTGGCAGCCGCGCTACGGGAGATCCTGGGCAATCTTGAGACCTTCGCCAACCTTCGACAGCAGCTCGGCAGCCAACGATCCAAGCCGCGTAGCGCAGGTTTCCAACCTAATGCTGCTTCCATTACGGAGGAACGAGAAGCACAAAAGCGAACTGTAACTCCTGATGATGGCAGTGTTTGCAGAAGTGCAGGCTCTCAGGATAGGCGATCCGCTATGGATAATAGCGAGATGGGGAGAAATTCAAGCAAAGTCTTGCCCGCCAAGGAGAAGCGCGATTCTTTCGCTGTTCAAGTGGAAGCAGCATTAGGTTTCCAACCTGCTGTATCGCCGACTTCCAGTCGGCAGGGCGTGTATAGCTCGGGGCGGCGCGAGAAGCAGAAGACGGTCTGCGGGCTGGAAGCCCGCGATACGGCAGGCTGGAAGCCTGCGCTACAAGAATTGGGAGGTGCTAAAATGATTTCCAGCCAAGCCATCGTCCACGCCAAGGCCGCGTTATTCGCCTGCGGTGTAGCGGTCCTCTGTGCGGTGGGCACTGCGGCGGAGGTGACCGCCAATCCTCAGGCCCCTGCCGAGTTCGTGGTGACTGAGCAAGTCCTGCGCCCGCGCGAAAAGGTCCCGCCGCTGGGCGCGAATAACTGGGGCGGGTGCGGGGCGGTTGAGTGGGCCGCGAACAATTTCGTGCGCAACTCCGGCAACGAACCCATCTATTGGCGCAACCTGCACCGCGTCAAGAACTGCGGGCCGAACTGGTTTGAGATAGACGGTCCCGGCACTTCGTGGTGGGACTTGTGGAACAGCGGATTCCTCAGCGGCGCCAGCCTGCGGCTTTATCGCCTCGTGGACAAGGACGGCAAGCCCTTGCCGCCCAAAGGCAACTACCTGGACATTGACAAGGCCGATCACGCCGTCTTCGCAGGCAAGGGCCAGGTCATCCCCGAGGGAACCAAGGACTTCCCTGACGGCGGCTGGATCGCCAATACCTATGTCTCGCCGACGCCCAACTCCTGGATAAGGTACGGCAACCTGTCGGCCACGGATGCATTGGCCATCGAGAACGAAAAGACCTATTGGTACGCCGTCGTGGCCGTGGGCCCGGACGACCAGGAGTCCGACCTTTCCAACGAGGTAAGCGTCACGGCGGCGGCCGGCGCGGAGAACAACCCGCACCTGCTGGTTTCCACGGGTGACGACAAGGTGCCGCAGCTCAGTCCCGGTGCGAGTTTCGAGTTTGCCGCAAAGGTCTTCGGAGGCCAGGCGCCTCTGAAGTGGGAGGCCGTGGATAAGGACGGCAAGCCCGCGGCGCTGCCCGAGGGCCTGAAGCTCGACGCTGCGGCGGGCAAGATCACCGGCAAGACCATGGGCTTGGTCGAGAACTTTGCCCTCCGCCTCAAGGTCACCGACGCCAAGGGGCACAGCGACACGCGCTGCTGGATGCTCAACGCCGACAAACCCAAGGATGAGGCCGCAAAGACAAAGCCCCGTACCGCCGGCGTCCCGCCGGCCCCCGGTGCAGGCGGGCCGGATGCTGCGCTACAACCGCCGCAGGATGTAAAGGCCGCCGCAGGCCAAGGCTGTGTGACGATCTCGTGGAAGCCCAGCCCCTCGCCCAACGCAGCGCTCTACAGGCTGAAGCGCTCATCCGTTCCCAAAGCACAGCAAATGCAGCGCGTGTTCGTGACAGCCGGCACGCCGAAGCTTGAGCCGTGGGACTATGTCGTCATCGAGAAACGTTTCGGCAATTTCGACATGCGCTATGTTAACCTGCGCGTGCGCGGCATCGGCAACCCCGCGGACGCACCGGGCTGGTACTGGAACGGCGACCTGAGCAAACTGTCGTTCTCCGTCGTTCCTCATCCCAAGCCCGTCCCGCCGGAGATGATTGACCCTGGCGAAACCTGCATGCAGGTGAAGGCCCAGGCTGGCGAGCAGACTATCAGCCAGATAGTCATGATCGGCACGGAGATGGCCGGCGAGTCAATCTGGTACGGGCAGCTCGAACCCGGAAAAAAGTATCGCCTGGAAGTCTGGCTCCGCCAGGAAGGCTTGGGCAACGATGGCGCCGTCACCTTCTCATTCGGCAAGGGCTATCCCGCCATCAAGCAGGCGTTCAAGGTGACGGGCGAGTGGAAGAAGTACACCCACGAATTCGAGGGAACGGAGCGCCCCGGCAAGCTGTGGCACTTCGGACATCAGTTCGCCTTCACCGGCCCCGGCACGCTCTGGATGGACAACTGCCGCGTCTATCGCTGCGACCGGCCCGAGGACGCGGAGAAGCTCTACGTCCCGAACGCGACCGTACTGGAGGAACTCTTGAAGAGCCAGCCGGAATCTGGCCGCAAGGGCACGCATCGCATCTGGTTCCTCGACCGCGACGCGACGCTGTCTTCGATCCTGAGCTGGCACGCCAGCTCGAAAGTACATCCGGACTGGCGCACGGCCGTCGAAGGTACGATGAACATGACCCTGCCGATGGGTCTCATGTTCGATCTGGCCACCGGGCCGGATGCGCGCTCGCGTATGCGGCCGTGGCTGGTGCTCCAGCATATTCTGCACACCGAGGAGGACTGGCTGAACCTTATCGAATATCTCGCCGCGCCTTATGATCCGAAGGCCGACACGCCACAGTCCAAGCCCTGGGCCTTCCGGCGCTTTCAGCAGCGCGGCAACGGGACGCCCTGGACGGATGAATTTGAGACGATCACCGTCGAGTTCGGCAACGAAACCTGGCACAACGGCCACTTTGACGATTGGCTCGGATTCAACACGCGGGGCGCCATTCACCAGGGCGGCAAAGAGTACGGGCTATTCATGACGTACCTGATCAATCACATCAAAAAGAGCCCCTACTGGCAGCCGCTGAAACTCGACGCGAAGATTCGTTTGGCCCTTGGCGCCAACTACGACTGCCGGATTGACAAGGGCGGCGTGGTACGCGGTTACGGAGAAGAAGCGCTCCAGGCCTGCCCCGGCGCAACCTACCTCGGACATGCCAACTACGTCGGGCCGAAATGGGAAACCGGCGACTATTCAGCGCGCAAGTATGATGACCATGGCGTCCAGGAATGCTTGATCAGTTTCCTGACAGGCCCCGAACGCAGCCAGATTCGCATGGGCCAGGCCCGCGACGTGCTGGCCAAGTCGCACCACGACTACGACATTGCCGCATACGAAGGCGGCCCCGGCGGCTTCGCGCTCCCCGGCTCGGCCCCGCCTCAGCAGGTCGAGACCAACGAGAAGTACGGCAAGTCGCTGGCCCAGGCTGTCGGCGCCCTGGATGGGTGGATGCGGAGCTACATTTACGGCTGGACTGACCAGTGCTACCTCGCCTACAGCCAGGGCAATCACTGGGCCAGCCACACGTGGTTCTCCGAAGGCTTCCGGCCCAGCCCGGCCTGGCAGGCCCTCGCCTTGCGCAACCGCTACGCGTCCGGCGACCTTATGGGCGTTGAGGAAAAATCCGTCCCGACGCTCCGGCGCGGCAACGCAAGCTCCCTCTCCCCTGGCGGGAGAGGGCGGGGTGAGGGGGATGTATATCCGCTGGCCGGCGCTTACGCCCTGCGCGACCAAAACCGTTGGGCCGTTATAGTCGTCTCGCGCAAGCTCGACGGCCAGCACGACAACACGGACTTTGGCGACGGTTCTACGCCCGTCAAGCTGCGCCTGCCTCTAGCCAGCGCCGCCACAATCACTCTCCACAAACTCACCGGCGATCCCCGGCTGACTAATCGCGATAAGCTGAACATCGCCCCGCAAGCGCTGGACATCCCCACAGGTGCCTTGGACAAGGGCGTATTCAATATCAACGAGCAGACCGGCGGCGGCAAAGGCGGCTTGCCGCCTGGTTCGATTTTCCTGTACCTCTTCGAGTAAGGGGAAAAGGGGACATTCTTCTTTTCGCCATTGTCAGATTGGTAAACTGCAGGACAGTGTTTCCGCGAAAAGAAGAATGTCCCCTTTTCCCCCGGCGTCCAATCGCAAGCTGGCGGCGGCGGCTTGCCGGGACTGTTTGGTTTCAGTTAGGGCAATTCCCCCCTTCGTCGGCGCCGTCCATTGTGTCCACTTGGACCACTCTGTCCACTTTGTCCACATGGTCCACTCTGTCCACATGGTCCACTCTGTCCTCCAGAAGCTAACTGCAACTAAACACTCCCCGGCTTTCCCGCCTGGTCATACCAACACAGCCTGGGAAAGACAGTGCCGCGCCCCCCACGCTCTCGCTGCGTGGGCGGCCCTTGCCGCTTCCCCTTGACGGCCAGTCGCACTCACTTAAAATTGAGCTTTAATACCGCTCAACCGAGCGGTATAAGAAAATGAAGGGACAGTCTACTTGTTTATTGCTGGTGCCGTAACGGCAAAGCAGGTACCCAAATGAAGGGCAGTCCATTTGTTTATTGCTTACGCCGTAACGGCAAAGTAAGTACCCTCGTTGTTCA
>Ga0315279_10008717_pt1 | contig 12226 bp, 9 predicted proteins | sample YL17G06_20_MG_FD_203694 | JGI IMG/M metagenome (GOLD analysis project Ga0315279, IMG submission 203694) | Sediment microbial communities from Yellowstone Lake, YNP, Wyoming, USA - YL17G06_20 | ecosystem: Environmental > Aquatic > Freshwater > Lake > Sediment | place: USA: Wyoming | collected... | reverse complement strand
GGGCATACAATATCGAAATCACCAAGCCTATATCTCACATCGTAAACGGCGATTGATGGAACTCGGAAGAGTTAAACAACTTTCGTTGTAGTACTAGAACAATCAGCAATGAATTGATCCGGTTGAAGGAAGCAAAGCATGATAAACCCCAATGCGCTATATGGGGCGGCGAGACGACTGTGCTTCTTGATGAACATGCCGGCAAGGGCGGACGCAATCAAGAATTCGCTTTAAGCGCCGCATTTTATCTTCAAGGATATCAAGGGATTACTGCCTTATCAGCCAGCACGGATGGCAATGACGGGCCCACGGATGCAGCGGGCGCGATTATTGACGGAACCACAATAATGCGATGCAGGATGACGAAGATAGATCCACAGCGCGCGCTTCTTGAACATAGCGCCTATCCGCTCCTGGACCAGATCGGCGCGCTGCTGAAAACCGGACCGACGAATACGAATGTGATGGATGTGATCGTGGGGTTGGTGGATTAAAATTCTTCAGGCCCGGGAGGCGGCAGCCCTTTACTCGATGCGAAAACGAATTCGGCCCCTTCTTTCTTGGCAACCCGGATGGTTTCAGAATCGCCGGAAAGCATGATTTCATCCCGCGGCTCGCGATGGCGCCAGATATTCAGCAGACAGATCGCCTTTTCCAATCCGTCCCCGCGACTGAAATTCCAAACCTCATCTGGCTGCGCCAATCGCGTCCCGTCGTAGATCGATTCGCCGGGCATCTGATCGAGCTTCACGGCAACCTGCGCAATGTCCAGGTCCGCGGTGTTGGCGATGGATACCGGGCTGCGTTCCAGGGCGGCCTTCAGAAACGGCCGCCACGGCGCACGGGCCATGTCGCGAAAGGATGAAAAAGCCAGGTCCGCGATCGGATTGCTCCGCCGAATCGACTCAACATGCGCGACCACGCGTTCCCGCGGCCAGGATGGATCGATCTCAATGGGGTTTGGCCGCTCCCATTGTTTTTCGGTGCCGGGCAGACGCGCTTCGATGCGGCAGAACGCGATAAGGTCCTTGATCACTTCTTCCACGTTGAAGCAGGTATGGCAGAGACGCGTTTTGAGTCCGTCAATCGTGCAGAGGCAATCGATATAGACCGGATTGTCCTTGAAATAAGATTCCAGTTCGTCAAGTATAATCCTGCCGGATATGGGTTCGGGATAGAATTCATCCTCATCGATTTCCTGGAGCAACTGCGAACGCGTCGAGTCGCTTGCCTTGAATTTGTAGTTATGTTCGTAGTGGTAGACCTTTTCCGCCTCGATATAGCGGGATTTGCCGGAGACGCTGTGCATGAACTGGAAGCAGCGTTGCAGCCGCGAATTCGCCCGCAGGAAATTCGCCAGGATTTCAAAGGTGATGTCGGTTTTAAGGTAGCCCCGCAGTTTATCGCAAAATGCCTTGTACCGGGCCCGGTCCATGGTCGCATGCGGATAGACGGTGTGGATCCAGCCCGTGTTGTCCATGACGATGGTGACGCGCTCATTCAGGAGCGCGCGCTGCGCCTTGGCCGAGATCTCCGTGCCGTTGAACCACATGCCCTTGGTGACGATGCGGCGGTTGTTGGTGATGATGCCGTCGTTGATGTCCACGAAATTCTGCGAATGGAGCGGCGTTGCCATGAGATAAATATCGTCAAGAGGTATTCCAGCAGCAACGAACAGTGCCGATGCATAGAGCGTTGAAAGCGAGACGCATTCGCCCGCGCCGGCGGGATACCCCGGTTTGAAGCGGAACGCCTCCATGGCCTCGATGGTCTCGGTCTTCCAGTAGGGGATGATTTCGGAGGTGTATTTATCAAGCCCGAAATGTCGGCGGATATCGATATCGAAATAGTATTTATCGCCCTCATAGCCGAACAACGCATTGCTCTGCGCGAGTGTGGCTTCATCGATAAAGCCGGAAAAACGCCCCATCTCGCGCTGTTTGGTCGTCAGCCCCCAGGTGTCGAGATCCAGATTAAAGGCGAAGTGGTCCATGATATACTGTTTTACGCGCAGGATTTTCCGATACGGGTTAAGCTTTTCCATGGAACCGAACCATGGGTCCGATCGCCAGGCCCAGGACCGTGGCGACATTATATTGGCCAGGACCAGAGCATACATGATTTCCGGGAAAATGAAGACTTCCATGTCCGAAAGGGTTATGGCGGACGAGTATTTCTCGATGGACCGGGGGTTGGAGGGATCATAATACGACATGGCGCGTTCCCTTGGGGTTCCGCCATAAAATACGTCGGTGCGGGAAAACCGGGGGAAAAAGTCCGAATCATTGAATCAGCCTGTGGAAATCCGGTATATTCTCTATCAGGTAATGAAGAAGATTGTGACCGAAAACGCGGCAGCAAGAATACGATGGAGGGTTTGCCTATGCAAACAAAGAAATGGTGTAACTACTCAGCTCCCTATAAACCCCCATTATTTTCATAGAGAAAAATGCATGTTGATCTTTTATGAGGCCCGTAGGGCCGACATATTTATAGCCCGGGGTGAAGCCCCGGGCAACGATACAAGGTGTCCCCTCCCTGCCCTCCCCGCTACGAATTCAGATGCGGGGAGGGTTGGGTGGAGTATCCATATGTCAACCCAAGGCTTCACCCTGGGCTACAGATAGGTCGCCCTTACAGGGCTACAAAAAGGCACCGTCTTAGAGAAATGAGTAGTTACAAGATGGTTTACTTTAAAGATGATGATGTCTTGCATCTGGAAATTTCGGATGGACGCGAAGCTGGCAGTGTTGAGCTCAGCCCGAATATCACGGCCGAAATGAATGATAAAGGAGAAATCATCGGTGTTGAAATTCTTCATGCGAGCTCCTATATTCGAGATTTCATACTTGAATCCGCTCAAGCGAAATTATTAACATCCGCAGCTCCCAGCCGATAATGCCTTGAGAAAGCCGGCATGGTTTCACCATAGAGGAATGTTCGCGCTATGAAGACCCTCGGAATCTGCTTTGGCGCAACGACCCTGCAGGCCGTTTCCATCATGGCCGACGACGGCGTCGTATCCGTCCTGGAATCGCGGCGCATACCGCATGAAGGGAATCCCCGCCGCGTTTTTCTTGATTTTCTGGCTGATCTGGACCTTCTTGATATCGACGCCATGGCCGTGACCGGCCGGAACTTCCGCACTAATGTCCGGCTTACCTCCATTGCTGAGCCGGAAGCCATTGAGTATGCTTTGCGCCAGGAATACGGCGATGGCGCATATCCGGACGCGGTGATCAGTTCCGGCGGCGAAACCCAGCTGGTATATACGATCAGCCGCAACGGCGGCATTATCTCCGTGCATTCGGGCAATAAATGCGCCTCCGGCACCGGTGAATTCTTTCTGCAGCAGATCCGGCGCATGGGAATGAGCGTTGAGGAGGCAGTGGCCCAGGCGCATAGCGGCACGCCGCATAAGATAGCGGGCCGGTGCAGCGTGTTCTGCAAGAGCGATTGTACCCACGCACTTAACAAGGGCGAACTCCGCTCCAATATCGCGGCGGGACTGTGCCGCATGATGGCGGACAAAATCGCCGACTTGATCAAAGACAAACCATGTAATCATGCGGCGATTATCGGCGGCGGATCGCTGAATACGGCCATGATCGCCCTGCTTCGCGAGCGGCTTCCGGCGCTGGAAGTTCCCCAGCAGGCCGCATCGTTTGAGGCCTATGGCGCCGCGCTTTTTGCCGCCGCCAACCCATGCCTGCCGCTGCCGGAAAACATCGAGGAGATCGTTGCTGGCGCCGGTCATTCTTTCGGTACGCACGCTCCGCTATCCGATGCTGCCTCATTGGTCGAATTCAAGAGCATGAATCGCGGTACGGTCCAACCCGACGACCAATGCATACTGGGACTGGACGTCGGTTCCACCACCACCAAGGCGGTGCTTGTCCGCACCCGCGATCGCGCAATGGTGGCGTCGATTTATCTGAGGACGAACGGCAATCCGGTCGAAGCGTCGCGCAAATGTTATGCGGCGATCCTGCGGCAGCTCGGTGATTGTCCGGTGCGCATCATCGGACTCGGCGTAACCGGCTCCGGCCGCCAGATCGCGGCGCTGCACGCGCTGACGGAAAATGTCATCAACGAAATCATCGCGCATGCGACCGCCGCGGCGTATTTCGATGGCGACGTGGACACTATTTTTGAAATCGGCGGCCAGGACGCCAAGTACACCTACCTTACCGGCGGCGTGGCCTCGGATTATGCCATGAATGAGGCATGCAGCGCCGGCACCGGTTCGTTTCTGGAGGAATCGGCGCATGAATCACTGAATGTAAAGACAGAAGAGATCGGAGAATTTGCGCTGCAGGGAAAAGCGCCGCCCAACTTTACCGACCAATGCGCCGCATTTATTTCCAGCGACATCAAGCGCGCCGCGCAGGAAGGCATCGGTCGCAACGATATCCTTGCCGGGCTGGTTTACTCCATCTGTCTTAACTATGTCAATCGCGTCAAAGGCTCCCGGCCGGTGGGGAAGAAGATCTTCATGCAGGGCGGCGTCTGCTACAACCGCGCCGTGCCGGTCGCCATGGCATCGCTCATGCGGATGCCCATCGTCGTGCCGCCGGAACCCGGGCTGATGGGCGCCTATGGCGTTGCGCTCGAAACGCAGAACCGCATCGAACTGGGGGCGGCCAAACCGGCGTCCTTCGATCTTGCGGAGCTGGCCGGACGCGAGGCGATCAAGGAGGGCGAGTTTACCTGCGCCGGCGGCAGGGAACACTGCGACAGGAAGTGCCGCATATCCCGCATCCGCATCGCCTCCGCGCTGTACTCTTTTGGCGGCGCGTGCGACAAATATTATAACCTGCGGTTCAAACGGACCGTTGACCTGGAAAAACTGGACCTTGTTGCCGTGCGTCAACAATTGCTGTTTGAGAAATACGGTCATGCGGACCGCTTTGAGCCCGCGATGGACGACCGGGCGCCGCGCACCGTGGGACTGTGCCGTTCCTTTCTGACCTATACGCTGTTTCCCCTGTATTCGGCCTTCTTTTCGGAATTGGGATTCAAAGTCATTCTTTCCGATGAAATCGATCCCGAGGGCATCGCCCGCACGGAATCCTCGTTCTGCCTTCCCGCGGAAATATCGCACGGCGCGTTTCTCAATCTGCTCAAGAAAAACCTTGACTATATCTTCCTGCCGCAGGTCTCGCAATTGCCGGTGCCGAATGTTCCCACCTGGAGCAGGACGTGCGTGTTCGTGCAGGGTGAGCCGTATTATTTGCGCACGACGTTTCGCAAGGAACTCGAATCCTCGACCACGGTGCTGCTCTCGCCGGTGCTTCGCATGGACGGCGGCTACCTGCGGGTGCTGAGAGAATTCGTGACCATGGCCGCGGGCATGGGTATTTCAGAAAAGAAAGCGCGGCATGCATTTGTCGCCGCGTGCCGCCGTCAGGTTGAATTCGAAAAAGAGATCCGCCGCATCGGCGCACAGGCCCTTAACTGGCTTGATGAACATCCCGGGACGTTCGGCATTGTCCTGTTCGGCCGGCCCTACAATTCGTTTGCCGCGGACGCGAATATGGGAATACCGCACAAGACGGCTTCCCGGGGTCATATGATCATTCCGCACGATATGCTGCCCGCCGATGAGCAATCGGTGCATGCCAAAATGTTCTGGGCCATGGGCCAGAAAATGATGAAGGCAGCGCAGTTTGTCAAAGAGCGCCGGAACCTGTTCGGCTTCTTTATCACCAATTTTTCCTGCGGGCCGGATTCGTTCATTCTGACCTACTTCCGCAATTGTATGGGGAGCAAACCATCGCTGACGCTCGAACTCGACCAGCATACGGCCGACGCCGGTATTGACACGCGCATAGAAGCGGCGCTCGATATCATCACAAGCTATCGCCGGACGCCCGCCCGATCCGGCGTCGTGTCGGGCCCACCGTATCGTCAGGCGCAGGTCATCTGCGAAGGGAAAGAAATTTACGCCATCTCATCCCAGGGCGTCAAATACGGCCTGCGCGATCCGCGGGTCGAAGTGATGGTGCCTTCCATGGGGCAGTACGGCGCGCAGGGACTGGCCGCGGTCCTGCGCGGCATCGGCGTCAATGCCCGGGCGCTTCCAATCCCTGATAAAGAAGTCCTGCTTACCGGGCGCAAAAATACAAGCTGCAAAGAATGCCTGCCGTATATCATCACCTCCGGGTCGCTGCTGGAATACCTGAAAACAAGGCAGGACCCCCAACGGGTGACGCTGTTTTTCATGGCTACCGGGGGTGGCCCGTGCCGGCTCGGCCAGTATTGCCGCGGGCTGGAGCTGATGATCGCGCGCAACCGATTGTCAAATGTCGCGGTCCTGCCCATGTCCGATGAAAACAGCTATGGCGGTATGGGCAAACGCGCCGTGCTGCGCGCCTGGCAATCGATCGTAATATCCGATGTCTTCGGCGATATCCGCAGCATGCTTTCGGTTGTGGCGGCCGATCGCGGCGCCGCGCTGCGTCTGGTTGATGAATGCTACCGCGAAATCATCCGGTATTTCGACGGCACGCTCTCCATACGGCTGACCACGCTGCTCTCGAATTGCGCGCGCCGGCTGTCCCTGGTCCCGCTGGCAAAAGACCCCCATGATGTGCCGGTCGTTTCGCTTGTCGGGGAAATTTTCGTGCGGCGGGAAGAATTTTCGCGGAAAAACATCGTCGATTACCTCGAAGACAAGGGGTTCATGGTCAAGGTCGCGCCGGTGGGCGAATATCTGTGCTATGCAAATTACGTCATCCACAACGGCTATGGCGAAACGCTGTTCCCGCTGGGCGAGCAGGTCAAGATGAAAATCACGGTCTTTGCCCAGGAGTGGTGGGAACGGCGCATTAAAAATATCCTTGCCGGGTGCGGCGTTTACCGGTTGGAAATGATCGATGTGGCGAAGACGATTGACGGCGTGAAGCATCTGATCAATGTGAATTTCCGCGGTGAATGCATCCTCACGGTTGGCCTTTCCCTTCGCGAGATCCTGGAAGAATCCTGCGGCGTCATTTCCATCGGGCCGTTCGGCTGCATGCCGTCGCGCGTGGCCGAAGCGGTCCTGAAAAAGGAGATGGATGTGCGCGGCAAGGCGCGCATGCCCGGATGGGACGAAAAGGCGCACCTGTTCGCGGACATCGACACCTTCCCGTTTTTGTCCATAGAAACCGACGGCAGCCCTTTCCCGCAGCTGATTGAAGCCAACCTGGAAGCGTTCGCGCTGCAGGCGCGGCGCGTGCATGAAAAGCTGGTCGATCTCCGGGGCCAAAGGCGGAGGGCCGGCGTTCTGCGGCTGTTCAAAACGGCGCATCCGAGTGCTTGACGGAATGCTTTATACGGCCTTGTCCGCCTTTTCCATCTCCCGCAGATAGGCATTCGCTTCTTCGAGAAACCAGGTGCCGGTAAAAGGATACTCGTCCCTGATCGACAGCACCAGCCCCCGCATCGTTTCGCGGTCACCCATGCCCATCATGGCGGAAAGCACGCTGATCTTGTCAATCTTCTCCCGTATCCCCGTTTTGGGCCGATACGCGCGCGCCCATTCGCGCAGGTCCGCGGCCTCGTGCATGCGGCGCCGGATGTCGGCAAAAACATCAAAATCGAGCGTCGCGTCGAAATAGATGTCGAGCCAGCATTCCAGGTTGAGTCCGCGGATGAAGTACGGTTCAGCGTCAAAGGCATACAACGCGCGGTTGATGTCGAATAGTCGCTCGATCCATTTCGCGATGAAGCCGGCGCTGCCGTCGCCCGAGGTCACCGCAATGCCGTTTTTGCATTGGACAAGGTCGGAAACGCCCAGGTTTGCAAGCGACGGAACGCCGAAAATGCGGCACGACGCGCTACGTCCCGCATGCACGAGGCATTTCGATCCGTCAATCCACGCGCACCGAAGATTGCCTTCATGTTCCGGATGGAGCTCCGGCGGCGCCGCGAAGCGGGACGCAAGCGTCGCGGCCGGGAGCGCATGCCTGGCGTGATCGATGTGATGGATGAATTCAGCCAGGGTGATCGTGGGGGAGACGCAGCAGAAGCCGCAGCCCCGGCAGGCGACTTCCGGCAGCTCATGGTAAAGCGATTCAAGACGGGCGGTCCAATCGGGCATGGGATTGCATCCGGATTCTTTTCCCATTATATCATTAAGCGGGTTGCACGGGAAATATTTTAGAATCATCCGGCCGACAACCGGGATGGGGAGAACCGATTCATGATCATTCACATGTCTAAAGACGCGACGCCGGACAACGAGCGCATCGTTCTTGACCGCATTACAACGCGCGGGTTCAATTATCAGATCATCCACGGATCGACCGGGATCGACGTGATCGGCGTGCTCGGCGATCTTTCCGGCGTGGAAGAGAGCTACTTCGCCGAGCTTGACGGCGTCGATAAAGTCGTCCGCATCTCCAAACCGTATAAGATGGTTTCACGGGAATTTTCGGCGGCCACCCGTCTGATACGCGTGGGCGATGTTTCCGTGGGCGCTCATGAGTTTGTCTGCATGGCCGGACCATGTTCGCTGGAAACCGAATCACAGATCATGATGATCGCCGGATACGTGGCCGGCATGGGCATTAAAATCATGCGCGGCGGCGCTTATAAGCCGCGGACATCGCCGTACAGCTTTCAGGGCATGGGACTCGAAGGACTCAAACTCCTGGCGCGCGCCCGCGAAAGGTTCGGGCTTAAAATCGTCACCGAGGCAACCGGACTGCATCGCCATGTGCTTGAAAATGGCACGGTTGAGAAGCGCACGGTGCTGGAAAACGTCCTCGAATACGCCGACATCGTCCAGGTGGGCGCGCGCAACATGAAATCCTACGGCTTTCTGCAGGAACTGGCAATATTGACTAAAGATAAAAAGACGCCGATTCTTCTCAAGCGCGGCGATTCATCGACCATCCGGGATTTTCTCCTGGCCGCCGAATACCTTGTCGCCAATGGAAATCCCAACGTCATCCTCTGCCTGCGCGGTATCCGCACCTTTGAAGAGGAAAAATTTCAGCGCTATACGCCCGATATCGGCGCCATCGCCGTTTTAAAAAAGGAGTCCAACCTGCCGGTGATTTTTGATCCGTCGCATTCCACCGGCTATCGCGCGAACGTGTATCCCGTGAGCATGGCGGCGGCGGCCGCCGGCGCCGACGGGCTTTTGATCGAAACCCACAATGATCCGTCCAATGCCCTTTGCGACGGCGAGCAGAGCGTCAACCGCGAACAGCTCCTGGCCATTGCAAACGATTGTTGTCGTCTGCGAGATCTCTTTTACTCCTCGATTGAGGGGAATGCGCGCTGATGCAACGCGTCATGGTCGCCATGAGCGGCGGCGTCGACTCCTCGGTGGCCGCCCTGCTTCTCAAGCGGCAGGGAAACCATGTCGTGGGCGTCACCATGTGCCTGGGATTGACCGGCGCCGGCGCCGCCATGAAATGCTGCAGCCCGGAAAGCATCAACGATGCGCGCGCCGTCTGCGATCGTCTTGACATACCGCATTATGTCCTGGACTTCGGCGAGGCGTTCCGCCGCAACGTGATCGAGCCGTTTATCGCCGAGTATGCCGCCGGCCGCACCCCCAATCCGTGCGTCCGCTGCAACCAGATCATAAAATTCGACCTGCTGCTGGCGAAAGCGCGCGCCATGGAATTCGATGCGCTGGCCACGGGACATTATGCGCGCATCGCGCGCGAAAGCGGCGGAATATCGCTGTGCGCGCCCCGGGACGCGGCAAAGGACCAGACCTATTTCCTGTACGGCATCCGACGCGAAAACCTTGTTTTTCTGCGCTTTCCCCTGGAAGACCTGACGAAGAACGAGGTCCGCGCGCTGGCGCGGGAAGAAAAACTGTCGGTGGCCGACAAGGAGGAGAGCCAGGATTTATGCTTTGTGAACGATGACGGATATCGGGGATTGCTGGCTTCCGGAACAGACGCACAGCCGGGCGCGATCGTCGACACCGACGGCAATCGCCTGGGCACGCACAACGGCATCGCCAATTTTACCATCGGTCAACGGAAAGGTCTGGGCATCGCGCTGGGAAAGCCGCGGTATGTGGTGGCCATCGATCCGGCCACCCGGACGGTCGTGGTGGGCGGGGAACCGCATTTGATGTCCCGGGGGTTGCTGATACGCGAATTCAATGCGCTGGCCGATGCCATGCCTCCGCGCGCCTTGATCAAGATCCGGTATGCGCAGAAGCCCGCCCCGTGCTCGGTGCGGCGGGAACACAACGCGATTTCGGTCCTGTTCGACCAGCCGCAGCGCGCGGTCACGTGCGGGCAGTCGGCGGTTCTGTACGACGGTCCGGTTGTTCTTGGCGGCGGCATCATCAACCAGCAAATACCTTGACATCGCAGCAGTCGCATGATATCATTCTGATGGAGGCGGCGCATGCGCATGGTTTCTGCCGGCATACTCCTGGTCGCGGCGCTCGCGTCCGTCCCGATTGCCGGCTACGACCCTTTCGAAGAATCGATACAGTCGGAATCCCCTGCGCCGGCCCCGGCACGCGATTCAACCCGGACCGCACCTGCCGCCGCTGTGCGCAAAACCTCGCGCTTCTCCATTGTCGTCATCCGGACCTTCTCGCGAAACGGCGCCGCGTTTAATCAAGGCGTGGGTTTCTGCATCGCACCGAACGGTACGATCGTCTCGAACCGCCATCTTTTCGATGATGCGTATAAAGCCGATGCCGCCACTCCCGACGGCCTGGTTTTTCCATTGTCGGCGGTAAAAGCCGAAGATAAGGAAGCGGACATCATCTCTCTAGGCGCGGCGATGCCGGATAGCTCCATAGCGTTGCTGAAAATAAGCGCCACGTTGCCCCCGATCGGCGAACCGATCATGGTCAACGCCGGCGGCAAGGTCATTTCCGACGGTCAGGTGACGGCGATCGACCAGGTTCCTGGTTTTGGCAACATTATTCGTATTTCCGCTTCCGTATCGCCGGCGGCCGCCGGCAGCCCGGTGGTAAACCTGGACGGCCAGGTCATGGGCATTCTGGTATCGTATTCCATCAATGGACGGGCAGCCTGCCTTGTCATTCCCGCCGAACGCATCAATCGTTTGAAGCCCGACACCGCGCGCACGCTTGCACAATGGCAAGGCGATCGATTCGATACGCCCCGTCTTCTGGCGCAGGAGGATTATTGCAAAGGGACCATGCTGCTCTGGGGCGGCTATGCGGAGGATGCTCTCGGCTATTTTGAAAAAGCGGTGATAAAAGCGCCTAAATTTCTGGAAGCGCTTTCCCAATCCGTCTATTGCTGCTCCCTTCTCGGCCGGCAGCAGCAGGCGGCGGCAATATCCACCCGCATTGTAAAGCTGTCCCCTTCCGACCCGAATGCGCAGTATAACCTGGCATTGATTTATGGCGATATGCGCGATTATGCCAGCGCGCGCGCTTCGCTGGAATCGGCGCTGCGCCTTAAACCGGAATTTCCCGAGGCGCTGGCGCTCGCCTGCTGGATGGACGTGCAGGCGGGGGCGAACGACCAGGCGGTTGATGAATGCAAAAAAGCCGTGACCATGCGGCCGGATTATGACCATGCGCATGTCGTTTTAGGGCTAGCCTACGCGAACCTGGGCCGCTACGAATGGGCGGAGAACGCCATTCAGCAGGCGATCCGCATCAATCCGCAGAACGATAATGCGTTCATGAATCTCGGCGTTCTTGCCGCCAAACAACACAAGTATACCGAAGCATCCGAACAATATCGGAATGCGATCTCCATTAATCCTCTCAATTATGAAGCACAGTGCAATCTTGGTGAACTCTATCTGGACAAATTCAATAATGCCAAAGCAGCGGTGGATTGTTTTCTCAAGGCGACTTCCGCGCGGCCCGATTTCGCCGTGGCCCATTTTGATCTTGGAAAGGCATACCTGAAAACCGCCCGACGTGCCGAGGCGCTGCATGAATACGAGAAACTGGTGCCGATCAATCTTGAGTATGCCCGGCAATTGCATGAAATGATGGAGAAATAATGCGACTTACGGAAACCGGCTTTCCGGTTTGCCGCGACCCCCGAATCTATACTGAAAGTAGAGAGAACATTCATCCATAGCGGAGGGAGGATATATGAGTTTTGTCATTCTCTGTTATGGAATCGTATTGGCAATCATTCTCTACTGGACCATGCAGCTGATCCATCAGGACCACGCGTTTCATGATGGGCAGGTGAAAGCGCACCAGCCGGTCCTTCAGATGCCGCATCAGCAGCGTCACCTGCGACTCCGATAATGAGGA
>Ga0315279_10008715_pt1 | contig 12230 bp, 12 predicted proteins | sample YL17G06_20_MG_FD_203694 | JGI IMG/M metagenome (GOLD analysis project Ga0315279, IMG submission 203694) | Sediment microbial communities from Yellowstone Lake, YNP, Wyoming, USA - YL17G06_20 | ecosystem: Environmental > Aquatic > Freshwater > Lake > Sediment | place: USA: Wyoming | collected... | reverse complement strand
AGAAGGATATTAAGGAATTGGAAGTGTTAGCTAAGGAGATGGATATGGAAGGTATAGTGAGAAAGCTACAGGAGGTTGTGCCAAGTTATAAACCTAATAGGGGGATGCTAGAATAGTCTACAAATCTGCCAAATAATAGAGGGTCATAAAAGAACAGGGGACGGTTCTCTGTTCCTTTTCTAAAAGGGATTTTAGACTATTCATAGGGGATTTTTAGATGAAAGGTTGTCTATTTTGCATCCCTCAAAGTAAAGCTTAGATTTTAATTTACCAAAAAGCCAGACTTAGTTTGAATTGCTAAGGAATATTTCCAATGCCATTACAATCTAAGTCTGACTTTACTTTTTACAATAACTTTAATTCGGGAATATATTATTCAACATCAGAATATGAAAGCTCCTCTTCAACAATCCTATCGCAATATCGCTCTTGGTATCGAAGTATTTATCTAATCAAGCATTTCGCTTCACTTTCTTTAACTGAGATGGGCCAGCTTTTCAAGATGGATTACTCGGCTGTCTCCCAGGCTGCTAAAAGATTCGAGCAAAAAAGTAAAACGAATTATAAAATAGAGGAGATCAAGCAAAAGATGATAGAAGTATTGAGAGAGAATTCAATGTAAACTGTTGAAACCTGAGCCACAAAATCGAAATTTGCCTATTATGATAATTTTTATAAAATATTTATCTAAAAAAATTTTTAAAAATTATTAAATTAATGTCTAAAATTGATTCTTTTAGGGAATAATATACATAGGGATAATTATATTCAAAAATAGAATAATCATTTCGAAAGTTGATAAAGGCAAACTATCCGAAAGGATAGGACGCAAAGTCACGGGTCTAAAGCACTTCAAGTGCTATGACAGCCAGGCTACCGGCTTTTTTTATTTTTCCTCCGAAGTTTCTGGGTAGAAAGGCCGGATAAAAGGGAGGTGATGTCTCTGAATTGTATTGAAATGATTTGAGCTTACATTTTAGTCCAGTAAAAAATAAAAGGAGGGAATTTTAATGAAAAAGTTAGTGTATTTAATAGTGGCAATAGTAGTTTTAGGGCTTATTGTCTCAGGATGTATTCCTGTGGTACCAACAGCAGAAAAAGATGAAATAAGTAGTTTGACGAAAGCTAAACCTGGAACTGATTTCAACGGACCTCATTATAACCTGAATATTATTGGAAAGAAGTCAGATTGGAGCGGTGGTGGTAGTTACGACAATGAAGACCGTCATACTATATTCGTACCTGAAGATACTACTGAATTCTTAGACCCCGATACCGGTTATCCTTGTGTTACACCAAATGGTATGCCTGGTGTTACTATAGAGATAACTCAGTGCGGGGAGGAATGCGACGACTTTGCTGTCCTCGATGGCAATGCCTTTGATGATTGTACTTGTGAATTACGGCTAGCTCCTGGCAAGTACGAGGTATGGATGGTTGCCAAGGCCAAGCCACCCAAGGAAGGAGAAGACTATTATACAAACGTTACTGGGTGGATTAGATATACTGATCCTGATACTGATTCTATCGAGTACTTTAAATCAATAGGATCAGTAACCGTGAGAGGCAAGAAATGTTTAGACGCATCAGATATCATCTATGTCTCTTGTGATGAAGATGACTTTGGTATAGTAGCAACACACATAGGATGTGAACCTAATGATTTAGGAATGTGGGTCTTTGAATATTTGGCTTTGTTAGAATCTGAGCAGAATATGGAAGACACAGCCTACTTCTGGCAGTACGATAATCATGGCAATAAGCTGGTTCAAGTTCGATTCTATCCAGTAGACTAAATATTAAGCAGGGGCTGGTGTTCTACCCCAGCCCCAGAATGTCCCTTTTAATAAGAAGGTGAAATTTTTAAATAATACTTCAAAAAACTGATAAAGGCAAACTATTCGAAAGGATAGGACGCAAAGTCATGGGTCTAAAGCATTTTAAGTGCCAAGATTGCCAGACTGCCGGCTTTTTTTATTTTTCCTCCGAAATTTCTAGGTAGAAAGGCCGGGTAAAAAAGGGGGTGAGATAGAAAGATCAAGCCATGTTCTAAGACTATCTTGAAAGTGCTTTATTAATCTGAAATTTAAGGAGGAAATTTAAAATGAAAAAATTTATTGTACTCTCGATAGTTCTTCTTATGCTAGCAGGATTCGCAATTACCTCTTCAGCCCAAGTGGAAATTGCCATAGATATTAAACCTGGCAGCGACCCCAACAGCATCAACCTGAAGTCCAAGGGGTTAATCCCGGTGGCTATTCTTGGTAGCGCTGACTTTGATGTCACAGACGTTGACGTAACCAGTCTGGCGTTCGGGCCTGATGGCGCTTCTACTGCCCACGACCTGAACGACCCCTTAGTGTACGCTGATCACCTTCAGGACGTCAACTTCGACGGCTATATGGACCTGGTATGCCACTTCCGCACCCAGGAGACTGGTATCGACGCAGGGGATATTTCTGCTACGCTAACCGGTGCCACCATTGGGCTGCTGCCATTCACCGGCACGGACTCAGTAAATATTGTGGGCGAGTAAGTAAAGTTTAAGTCCGGTGCTGAGCTGAGGTTTTAGACCAGCCAAGCATTAAGAGAGGGAGTCCCTTCGGGGACTCCCTCAGCATTTCAATAAGAACAAAAATAAAATAAAATAGAGATATCTTATTTTCTCTCTGTGTCATTTTAAAAGAGGATTTTTGAGCATATTGTAAGCTTTTTAAAATGAATAGAAATCAGCTTTGGAAGTTAACTTAAAAAACCAGACTTAGTTTTGATTGTTAATAAATTTTTTCAATACAATTACATTCTAAGTCTGGCTTTATTGTTTATAATAATTTTGATTCGGGAATATATTATTCAACATCAGAATATGAAAGATCCTCTTCAACAAGCCTATTGCAATATTGCTCTTGGTAGCGAAGTATTTATCTGATCAAGCATTTCACTTCACTTTCTTTAGCTGAGATTGGCCAGCTTTTTGAGATGGATTACTAAATGGATAATAGGGACAGATACCTATTTTATTAAAATTACTGCTTTCTGAGACCCTTTTTTTAAGGGTTTCAAACCCCCTTCAGGAATGCCCTTAAAACGCACGAAAAGTGCCTTTTTTAACGTTCAAATTTTCAAAAAATCGGCAATTTAGTACCCTGATTTCGGGGTATTTTTGCCCCTCCAAAATTCTAAAACCCTTATAAATAGCCACTTTTAGATTTTAAGTTGGTGAAATTTTAATCAAAAAAAAGTGATTTTTGAAGGGTAAAGTCTTATCAAACCCTAAAAAAATGCAAATAAACACGTTTTTTCGCATTCTGTACTCAAAACCCTTATAATATAAGGCTTTCCTGTATGCCATTTTATATATATTGCTCCGAAAGGAGGCAGATTTATCCACCCTGTCTTCAGATGGGTCGAATAAATTAGACCCCTATACTACTAAGGGTGTATTGATAATAGATCTCTATTATAAAAAAGTTTTTGTTCTTTTTGTTGAATAATAGAATTTGTGAAAAAGTGCTGATAAAGGTAAGAAATTACACCTAACTACACTTTTTTGCAAATAGAAGGTTTTAAAATTTTTATAGTATGTTATAATAAAAATGGAATTATATAAAAATCAAATACTGAGATCAGGATAAAAATAGAATAGGTGCTTAAAAAAAGCCGAAAAAAGCAAACTATCCAAAAGGATAGGACGCAAAGTTTTGGGTTTAAGGTACTTTATTGCTATGATTGCCAGACTGCCGACTTTTTTGAATAAAAGGTGGGCAGTTTTTTATTTATCAGAAAAAGCGTTTTCTATATAAGAACAATAAGATCTACAAGAAAATAAAAATATAAAGGGGGAATTTACGTCTAACAAATTTATTAAAAAAATGAAAGAGGTGAATTTAAATGAAAAAGTTATTTTATTTAATGGTGATAATAGTAATTTTAGGGCTTATTGTATCTGGATGCTCCATACCTCTAAAATCTGTAATCCCAACTTCAGAGAAAGGAAATCCAAAACCCGAACTTGGTACACCAAAGATCGAAAGAGGTGTCTTTGTAGATCATGGATACAGTTCTCCGCCTTGGTATCCGCCCACAGAAGAAACTGATAGTTATCGTTGGGCTCCAGGGATTTATTGGGCAGAAGGAAACCTACTAGTAGATATAAAGGTTTATACTAAAGCTGAACCAATTTCTGGAACTTTTGGCGCAATTGAAGCTGGCTTTACAGCCTATGATAATGAAACCGTAACTTCTCTTTATGGTGTTACTAAAGACAAAAGTTCGAGGCCAGGAGTAGTTCTTGATGGCAAAAACACAGTTCAATGGGCAGCAATCGATGGACCTGGTGGAATAATTGGCGTCACTTATTATTGGTATTACACTGCTACCAAACAAATGCTTGAGTTTGATATAGTTTTAAACTCGACTGAAACCTGGTCTCTTACAGGAGCCCCTGATGCTTTTGATGTTCAGAATATAGCTACTCATGAGGCAGGTCATACTTTAGTCTTACAAGATCTTCCTTCTCCTAAAGATGGGGCCTTGACTATGCATGCTTATACATGGCTGGGTGATACGACAAAAAGAACCTTGGGCGTAGGAGATGTTTTGGGAGTTCAGGCTATTTATGGAGAATAAAGATTAGCCGATCATTATATTGAAATAGGATAGGATAGTGCCATATGGAAATGGTATTGAATTTACTTTAATGGGTTTAGATGAAATGTTAGAAGAATAAACTAGAAGGTTTTTTGATTGAGGTTTAGTTAATGTTAAAATAAAGACAAAAGGTCGAAAATATAACATAAAAAGCAAATTATGAAAAAAATTATTTTATATATAGTTTCGTTGTTTTTGTCGTTTTCTGTGTAAAAGCACGTCATTGACTCCTTTTACTAAAAATAAAATCCTTATTTTATATACTCTTTAGATTGCATATCTACGCCATTTTGGCGCTTTTACTAAAAATTAGTTTTAAAATTTTTATAATGTGCTATAATAAATATGGAATTATATTAAAATTGATTACCAAGATCAGGATAAAAAATAGAATAGGTGTTTAAAAAAGCCGAAAAAGGCAAACTATCCGAAAGGATGGGACGCAAAGTCATGGGTCTAAATCACGGTTAGTGACATGATCGCCAAACTGCCAAGTTTCAAAAAGGAAAAGGATAGAAGTTTTTTATTTTCTTGTTGTTTCTTTATAAGCTAACTCACAGTATAAAAATATTATATAATACCATTATTCCATCTCAACAATCATTTCAATTTCAATAGTAGTATCAAATAGTACAAAATACTATTTGACCCAAGTGTAAATTTAGTGTATAAGCAAGACAAAATAAACTTACAATTTGAAGGAGGATACACATTAGGTTAAGTTTAATTTCTATAAATAATTAAATATTATATTTGATTCTTTTAAACCATCATTTTATAGAAAATATTCCTATAATTTATTATCAAAGATAATAATAACCTTTATTTAACTTTAATATTTCTACTTTTACATTAACATTATTTTAGTTGATGTTCCCTTCAATCATTCCACCATCCTAATAGTTGTGCCATCCAATTTTAAGCTTAATCCTGACAAAGAAGAAAAGATTACCGATGTACTGTCTCATACTTACCCAAGTGATCGAATAGTACTTATTCTACTATTTCCCTAAACCTGTGGAGGTATCTTTAAGAAAGTCTTTTAGGAATGATACTTTTAAGCTTATTAACTAATTTCAGGTTAAAAGAAAATCCCTACAGAACTGGCTTAGTTAAATATACTGATTCTTTAGCTGAAGCAAAAAGTGCTGCCAGGCTAGGAAAGAATTCTATAATTATAAAGGCAAAGAAGGTAGTTGGAAATGAATTGAAAAGAAATTATGTTATTTCTTGGGAAGAGGCTAAGAAGTTATTTAATTATCTTCTTATAGAAATCTTTGAGTTACTTCTTAATCTTCAACAATTAAATGAAACAAAAGTTTAAAAGGAGGTATTTTAAAAATGAAGAAACAAAAGAGGATATGGATTTCATTACTTCTTTCATGTATCTTAATAATATTTCTTCTGTCAGGATGTAGTGGAGTTATTGAACCAAAGACAGCAAAGATAAACGTATTTTTTAACCCCAATCCTGTGCCCTATTCTAGTGAAACTGGGGAGTGGCTATTTAATCTGATTCTTAGTGAAAGCAATGGAATAGGGGTTACTCTAACCAGCTTAAGATTTGATTCATATAACCAGCAGGAGCAGTTATTTTTTGTACAAATTTTGTATGAAGAAGATATTATAGGATGGTTTGGTTCAAATTATCTTTCCGCTTTTTCCGCACTCCAAGCAAGTATTTATCATACAAGTACAGTACTTAAATACGATATATTAACAGTCGAGGGCGTAGATGATAATAATAACCCAATCGAAGCAACAGGTAGAGTAGATTATCTACCTAAATAGAATTATATAACTATAATAATACTTTTCCAAAAAAAGAATTAGAGCTCATTTTAATAAATTAAATTTGCTTAGGAATGGGGACTTTAAACGAAGTAATTCAGTTATTTTAAGTTATATAAACTTGGTTTCATATTTAACCGCTTTTATTTTCAAAAGTATAATTTTAATAAATCAGGAGATACAAAATTATTTAAATATCTTAAATATTTTGATTATATGCTATGATAAAACCATATGTATTTTATGATCTTCTCAAACTTTTAATAAAAGGAATCCCATGACCAGTAGGAGTTTCTATTGATATAACCAATAGATGTAATTTAAAGTGTAAGCACTGTTATTTTTTAAGACAGAATTATAAAGCAGAATTAGATGATAATAACTGGTTAAATAAAATAAAAGATCTTAAAGATCAATATAAAAATCTTTTACAAGCCTCTTGGTGTGGAGGAGAACCTCTATTAAGAAAAAATTTAATAGAAAAAGGAATGAAATTTTTTAGATACAATCTTATCATAACAAATGGCACCATTCCTCTACCAGATTGGCCTAATTGTGTTTTTGAAGTTTCAGTAGATGGGACAAAAAGCTTTCATGAAATGATTAGAGGTAAAAATTACGATAAGATTAAAGAAAATATAGATAGAAAAAATCTTCAGGTTAATATAGCTTGCATTATAAATAAATTAAATTATCAATGCCTAAGAGATATGGTTGAAGAGTGGAGCAAAACTGAGGTTAAAGGAGTCCATTTTGGTTTTTATTCACCTACGAAAACAGATTCTATTGGTAATTTATGGATAGATCTTAGATTAAGAGATAAAATAATAGAAGAGTTAAGATTATTAAAAAAAGAATATGGAAATTTTATTCTACCCACAGACCGAGTTCTTGATTTAATGTTAGTAAAAAATTATGATAGAGTTGTATCTAATTGTCCCTTTAAAGATTTTATTATTTGTTTAGGTCCTGATGGAGAGAGAAAATTATGTCCGGTAGGTGATCAAGCAATTTGTTCAAAGTGTGGACATTATCCACCTTTCTTTATGGAAGCATTAAGAAGTAAAGATTTAGAAACTTTAAAATTTTTATTTAACCAGATTAGATAAAAATCGCTCACCTACTAATTTTGAATTTTACCCAAATTCTCCTACCGAGAACTTCGTTAAATCGGATACATTAGCTGAAATGGCTTTATTTTGCAGGTAGGAGGTGGTAAGATTGTTAATTATATCAGATGAAATTAAAAAGACTTATCCAGAAGCATTATTAGGTATACTGGTAATGAGGAAGGTAGGCAATCATAATCAACATGAAAAGCTTGACCAAGGTAAGCTCGAATTAGAAAATAACTTGAGGAAAAAATTTGCCAAGTTAGATAGATCTGATTTAAAGAATACGGAACCGCTCAAAACTTATAATGACTATTACCAGAGATTTAAGAAAACCTACCAGGTATTATTGCAATTAGAATCAATTGTTTTTAAGAATAAATCAATTCCCAGGGTTGCCTCCTTGGTGGAGGTAATGTTTATGGCTGAGCTAAAGAATCTTTTATTAACTGCCGGGCATGATTTAGAAGCAATAGACCTACCCATTAAACTGGATATTTCTAGTGGTGGAGAAAAATACACCTTAATGAAAAAAAGAACAGGGGACGGTTGTTCATGCTCAGTAATTAAGTAACTTATTTGGTATAATTATACCACCAAAGGAGGTACTTAATTATGAAATTTGACTAACAAATTATAATTAAAAGATAAGGATCATTAGAAAGAGAACCTCCTTTTTTAGATGAGGTGCAATCAGTTAGAAATAAAACATATCTGTAATAAAGCTTATCGGCCTCAAACCAATGCAATGGAAAGGTAGAGGCTTTCTGGAAGATCATCAAATTTAATTTTATTGATTTTTATTTGACAAAAAAGTTTTGAAAATGATATAATAGAACACATAAAAACGTTTGCGCAATATTTTTATAGAAAAGGGATTCGTGATGACTTTACCCAAAAATTAAAAAAAATCAATCATGAAAGATGTTGCAGAATGTGCTCGCGTTTCGGTATCTACTGTCTACTGTTTCTCATGTTATCAATAAAACACGTCATGTCGATGAAGAAACACGTAATAGAGTTCTTAGAAAGGAGGTGAGAAGAGGAGAAGAAAAAGGACAAAAATATCAGATGATACAAGAAGAATTTCAAATTTTGGAGAGAGTTAAGTAAAGAAAAAAATTTTTAAAGGAGGTAAAATACATGAAACGGTATATTGAAGTGTTTTTGTTAGTTTTGTTGATAAATTTGTTGAGTATTTCGGCTGTTGCCCAACCAGTAGAGATAGTTTTTTGGCATTTTATGGAAAATCCAATAGAAGAAAAATCGATGGATGAAATTATTGCGCAGTTTAACAAAACACATCCCGGCATTAATGTTAAAGGTGTACTTACAGCAGAAGGAGAAACTGAAACTACAAAGCTTATGACAGCTGTTGCAGCTGGGGTAGGGCCAGATGTTTATGAGCTCGATAGATTTATAGTTGCCCAGTATGCGTATAATGGGGTTATTGAGCTTTTAGAGGATTTTCTTGTTCAAGCGGGTGTGAATATTGAGGTATTAAGGTCTGAATTTTTTGATTTTGCGGTAGAAGAAGCAACTTATAAGGGAAAATTGTATGCTCTACCTTGGGATACAGATTGTCGTGCTCTCTACTACAATAAAAAGATGTTTAAGGAAGCAGGATTAGATCCGAATAAACCACCGAGAACAATTTCTGAACTTGATGAATATGCAGATAAGCTTACGATAATGAAAGGAAATAAGATACAACAAATAGGTTTTGTACCCTGGAGTAATCAAGGTTACCATTATACTTGGGGTTGGGTATTTGGAGGCAAGTTCTATGATTCAGAATCTAAAAAGATTATATTTGCGGATGATCCGAAGATAGTTAAAGCTCTTGAATGGGAAAAGACTTATGCAACTAAATATGGCAAAGATAATCTTGATACCTTCGTATCATCGGTTGGAGCGACAACAAATTTATTCCTTATGGGAAAACAAGCTATGAGAGTTGATGGCAACTGGCTTATGAGTACGATTAGCGAATTCGCTCCTGTGGGCTTTGAATATGGAATAATTCCTATTCCTTTTCCTCCAGATGGCGAGAAAAATAGTACTTGGACAGGCGGTTATTCTTTGGTTATACCTAAAGGGTGTAAACATCCAAAAGAAGCTGCAGAATTCTTAGTTTATATGGCAACTGATGGAGCAATTAAGTTCGCGATTGATAGCAATCACTTTTCAGCAGCAAAAGGATCTGTACAAAAGCTAATTGAGGCAAACCAAGACCAAAAAATATTTGCCGATTTACTTCCAACTGCACATTGTAGACCAGTTATTCCAATGGGGGGTTTACTTTGGGATAAACTTGATCAGGCTTGGAATTATGCGCTTTATGGAGAAAAGAGTGTTGAACAAGCACTCAGGGACGCTCAAAATGAAGTACAGGTGGAGCTAGATAAAGCTTTCAAATAAAAAACACTTAGTGCTTTTGAAAGGAAGTGAAAGTCTTGCCCACTACTTGCTATGTCTGGGCAAGACTTTCAAACTTCGTAAAATGAATAATGAATATAGTATGGAATTATATTATGAATAAAAGTTTATTTTCTAAAAAGAAAAGAGATAATTTAGTAGGAATTTTGTTTGCATCCCCCTGGTTTATCGGATTTGCTATTTTTACCGCTTATCCAATCTTAGCATCACTATTTTTTAGTTTTACTGAATACAATATTACACTCCCACCAAAATGGATTGGTATAGGAAATTATACAAGACTCTTCAAAGATTCACTTTTTATAAAAAGTTTTTATAACACGTTGGTATACGTTGCTGGGTTAGTACCGATTGGATTAATTGTAGGACTTATAATAGCTCTTTTACTTGTGAAACCTTTTAAGGGACGGGATTTTTATAGAGGAACAATATACATACCAAGTCTGGTTCCCTCATACGCCCTTGCAATAGTATCGCTTTGGTTTTTTAGTCCATATTTTGGTATTATCAATGGTTTATTATCATATTTAGGTATTGATGGGCCACTGTGGTTAAATGATGAAAAATGGGTCAAGTTTACTATAGTTCTTATATGTCAATGGGGTGCTGGAACAACTGCTTTGATTTACATGGCCGCTATAAATGATATACCTAAGGAACTCTATGAATCTGCTATGCTTGATGGAGCTAATAAATGGCAGATGTTTTGGAAAATAACTCTTCCTATGATCTCCCCTGCAACATTATACTATTTAATTATAGCAACAATAGGAGCATTTCAAATATTTGATTTACCTCAGCTAATGACAAAAGGCTTAGACAACGTAACCGGGGGCCCAAACAATGCCTCTCTATCATATGTTATGTATCTTTATAGGCATGCATTTAGATATATGAATATGGGTTTAGCATCTGCTATGGCTTGGTTTTTATTTTTAATATCTCTAATTTTAGTAATGCTTATTTTTACAACTTCAGCACGTTGGGTGTTTTATGGTACTAAACAATAGGTTAGAGGAAGTAAGGAGACTTATTGGATGAAATATAGAAATAGAAGCGAAATATTAGCATCGTCTAGTAGTAGGATGATTTTGATACTTATTACCATAATTTATGTGCTTCCATTTTTTTGGATTCTTTCTACTTCGTTGAAAGCAGACCGTGATCTTTTTTTGTTTCCACCTAAGTTAATCCCAAGTACTCTGGTTTTTCAGAATTACAAAAAAGCCTTAGAGTACTTTCCTTTCTTTAATTACTTTAGAAATAGCCTTGTAATCACCTTAGGGGCTATCATTGGGACTTTACTATCATGTTCTCTTGTTGCTTATAGTTTTTCAAAACTCCGTTGGTGGGGGAGGAATTTTTTCTTCTATGTAATGATTGGGACTGTAATGATTCCTTTTGCTGTTACTGTAATACCACAATTTATAATCTTTGCAAAATTGGGTTGGGTTAATACGTTTTTGCCACTTATAATCCCATCTTTTTTTGGGACTCCTTTATATATATTTCTCATAAGACAGTTTTTTCAAACTATACCTGACGAACTTTTAGATGCTGCAAGAGTTGATGGAGCTTCGGAATTTCAGATATTCTTAAAGGTAATGCTCCCTTTATGCAAGCCTGTTTTACTCTTAGTAGCACTATTTCAGTTTCTTGCTTCTTGGAACAATTACCTGGGTCCTCTCATATATTTACATGATGAAAGTAAATATACTATTTCCCTTGGATTACCTCTATTTTTAGATAGGTATGGAACGCACTGGAACTGGATGATGGCAGCAGCGGCTACATCGATTGTGCCTCTAATAATTTTCTTCTTTTTTGCGCAAAGGTATTTAATAGAAGGTATTAAAATATCGGGATTAAAAGAATAGGAAATTTGAATTTGAAATCAGATCACACGAGATTAAAACTTTTAAATTAAAAGTTGTATAATTCGTAAAATAAAATGATTTACAGGAGGTCTGATCAATTAATTTTCTAAGTTGCAATATTAATAAATTAATGGTTAATTGGTTAATTATATGTTCAAAAATTGCTAGGTAGAATAATAAAATATGAATAGGTTTAAAAGTATCGGTTTCTTTTTAAAAGAACAAAGAAAATAGAAAGGGGGAAATTATAATGGCTAACATTAATAAAAAACTATATAAGGCATTCATTGTACCTCATACTCATTGGGATAGAGAATGGTATCAGACCTTTCAACAATTTAGAATTAGATTAATCGACCTC
>Ga0315279_10008714_pt1 | contig 12231 bp, 14 predicted proteins | sample YL17G06_20_MG_FD_203694 | JGI IMG/M metagenome (GOLD analysis project Ga0315279, IMG submission 203694) | Sediment microbial communities from Yellowstone Lake, YNP, Wyoming, USA - YL17G06_20 | ecosystem: Environmental > Aquatic > Freshwater > Lake > Sediment | place: USA: Wyoming | collected... | reverse complement strand
CAGAGAGACCCGCGTCCCCTCTATTTGTGAACTTAACAATGCCTCTTTTTTTATGAACATTGCAACAAAGAGGTCGGGATTGGGTAATACATAAGTTACACCGTCTAATCTTGCTAATGCACTATCAGCCTTTGATAACAAAAATTGGATTTCATCGTCAATATCCAAGTCGTCAGGTGGTGGCAATGATCGTGGAAGAAATGTTTTGTACCCACCGGGTTGCTCTACAAAGATGCCCGATCGATTTGGGATTCTCATGACTTCTGGCATAACTATTAGATTATTATTTGACGTTATAGATGATAAATAAGAATTTAATTAAAGACTTCTTTAATTAGATTGCACATTTCAATTCTAATTCAATTTTTGAATGCTGTATAACAACAACTAATTCACACACAATTGTAAGTACCAATTTTGTGTATTCCAATAGGGTTATTTCCTCTCATCCAAATCTAGAAGGGTGTTAATCACATCATCAAATGAGATATTGGCTGTGCCTTTTTCCCCAATAAGTTTTGCCTTATATCTGTCCAATCTTTCATAGGTTTCTGCTCTTAATACAACATTGCGGGAAACTTTTGTCTCGTCTCTGGGTCTTGCCATACATTAAGTATAGTCTCTTGTAGTTAATATAGTTTCCACATCGAGTTGATTAAATACATCAAATGTAAACTATTAAATAGTTATACATCCAATGTATTCAATGTAATAAGGAGAAATGAAAATGATCCGCCAACTAACTGATCCAAGACAGCTAAGAGGGTTGGCAATCCTCAGTCAGCCCGGTACTGTCATTCAGGAAAATGAAAACGAATGGGATGTACGGTCACAGTCGATAGACGCATACTATCATGTCACCAGAACATTCCCGAAAGACCGCCAGGAGAGAATGCGGTCAACCGGAACCTGGACGTGCACCTGTCCTGATCATACAACCCGAAACGTGATCTGCAAGCACATCCACGCTGTTCAACTCTCGTTAAGAATAGCCGGTGACGTTCAGGAGCACAGCACGCCGAAACAGATTGAAACCGTAGAACCGAAGATTACCTGCCCGGTCTGCAAGTCTGTGAACGTATCAAAATGGGGAAACCGGGTAACCCAATTCGGAACTATCCAGAGGTACGCGTGCAAAGACTGTGAGCACACTTTTGTTGTCGATAAGGGATTCTGCCGGATGAAGAATAGCCCGAAAACGATCACCCTTACCCTTGACCTCTACTTCAAAGGAGTATCACAGAGAAAGATCGCCGATCACCTGAAGCAGTTTGAGAACGTCAGTGTCTCACAGCCAACCATCCTTGAATGGATCAAGAAATATCTGAAACTCCTGTCAAAGTATTCCGAGAAATACAAAGCCGACGTTGGCAACATCTGGCACAGTGATGAAACAACTATCTTCATCAAAAAAGATGGTGAGAAGAAATATTATCAATGGATATGGAACCTCATGGACGCAAAGACGCGCTATCTCCTTGCCTGTCAGGTGACAGAAACCCGATACGTTAAGGACGCACGCAAGCCGCTCCAGAAAGCAAAAGAGATTACCGATATTAAACCGGATGCAATCGTAACTGATGGATTACAGGCTTACAACGAAGCAATCAAGGCAGAGTTTTACGGTCTTGGAAGAATCCAGAATCCTCATGTCCGGTTGAAAGATTTCGAGACCAAGCCGAACAACAACATTCTCGAACGGTTGAACGGGACATTCCGGGAGCGCACCAAAGTTATGCGGAGTCTTGACAGCTCAGTTGGCGCGCAGGAATTTGTCGCAGGGATGCAGACATACTACAATTACATCCGACCTCATCAGGGAATTGGTGGATTAACACCGGCACAAATGGCAAACATCCCGATCAATCTGACGGGGAACCGGTGGGAAACTATAATTGGATTAGCAACGATAAAATAACGTTTTTTAATGATAGTCGTCGTAGATTCAAAAAACAAAGCACATATTGGGGTGTTCCGGAAGATTTAAGCACGTATTAATCAAATTAAGGGTGCGGCTGGTCATAAAAATGGCAGAAATGTTTATATATATTTATATGAAACAATCAGCGCGTCGCAAAAAAGACGGTTATATTGATCCTTTTTTTCAATTGTTACGGGATATCTTTTTATAATACCTTCGAATCATTAAAGAATATTGTTGAAGTGAAGGTGAGAAGTTGTGAGGGATGTACCTGTTAGTCTACTTGATAAAAAATGTGGTGTTGCTGGTCAAACAATAATAGTACCCCAAGAACAATTTCTCAAAGTTATATCAAATAAAACTAAGATATCAGAACAAAAGTTAAAGACAATGACTATGGGGCAAATCGAAGAAAAATTAGATTTAAGAGCTGTAAAACCCATTCAACTTACATCATTAAAACGAGGGAAATCATTTAGCGACCTCTATGAATTTGAGGGATACGAAACGAGAAGAAAAATTGATCAAGACAGCCTCTAATTTTTGATTTTTATGGCTGTTAATTCCGATCTTGTTTTAACGAAGCTAAAAAGTATTTTATCAGAGGAAAATTTTGATTATGCAACCACTGTTATTACATATTGTGAAACAAAAAGTTTGGTTTACAATTATATAGGAATGGCAGAATTCAGGGATGCATTAACTCATGTAAAAAGGGGTGTAAATGCTGATGATGAACAAAAAATATTTTCAGAGTTTGATTCTGCATTCGAACATATCCGAAGAGCTGCCGTAGAAAGCATGCAATTTTATGTTGAGACAAAATATTTAGATTTAAAAAGACGATTAAAAAGTCCATTTTTATTCTTATTTAAAGCGTTTTATACAACAGATTGGAAGGATATTAAAAAAACCGAGAACGATATTAAAGAGTTTATAATCTGTGCAAGGGATGCAAAACCAAAAACAGAATGGCAAGAAGCTATTGGTTATTTCTATAAGGCAGATGAAAAAATTGATTCTTTGAATTATATTTTCCCCACTGGGGGAGAAATCAGTCGTAGATCCTCAAAAGTTTTACTTTTAATATTGATGATACTCCTTGGGGGGCTAATCATTTTTAAGCCAATGTGATCCTCATGAGTGACCTAATAACATATTATCTGCCTTTGTTGTGGGGAGCAATAGGTGGATTTTTTGCATTTTTGTATTATTTTAAACAAGAATGGGTTAGAGAGAAGAAGGAACGGAAGACTCCAAATCTTTGTGAATTATTTAAGGTTAATGGACTAGAATTTTTTATACCATTGTTCGTAGGAGCAATAACCGTTTTTGTTATAAGTATTAGCACTTATGCACCGATATGGCAGATTCTGGTTGGGGGTTTTTCGGGGAGTCTTTTTGAGAGAATTTTTCTTAAATAAAAATAAATAAATCCAAATAAACATTTGTGGTAATCAACCAACCGTAACTTATCACTTGCTTCCAAATTTATCAACCCACCGCGAACCTATCAGAACCTTTTTAGAAAACCTATATATAGAACCACAAACCAATTTTAGTGCTAAAAGTGGTGAAATTTATGTCACAACAACTTGGAGGACAACAGATCCTTATTCTTAAAGAGGGCAGTACCCGTACCCGCGGTCGCGATGCGCAGGGTATGAACATCACTGCCGCAATTGCAGTAGCAAGTGCAGTCAGGACTACACTCGGCCCCAAGGGAATGGATAAGATGCTCGTTGACACCATCGGTGATGTCGTCATCACGAACGATGGTGTAACCATCCTTAAAGAGATGGACATCGAGCACCCGGCGGCAAAGATGATGGTCGAAGTCGCAAAGACTCAGGACGATGAGGTCGGCGACGGGACTACAACCGCAGTCGTTATCGCCGGGGAACTCCTGAAAAAGGCAGAGGGACTCCTCGAACAGGACGTCCACCCGACAATCATCGCTGCAGGCTACCGTCAGGCAGCCGAGAAAGCGCAGGAATTCTTAAAGGACATCGCCATAGATGTGAAGCCAACGGACAAGGCGATGTTAAAGAAGATCGCAGAGACCGCGATGACCGGCAAGGGTGCCGAAGCATCCAAGGACGCGCTCTGTAACCTCGTCGTAAAGGCAGTGACCATGGTCGCTGACGAGGACGGAACGGTCAACACCGACAACATCAAGGTCGAGAAGAAGACCGGCGGCTCTATTAACGACTCCGAGATCATTGAGGGCGTACTCATCGACAAGGAAAGAGTCCACCCCTCGATGCCAAAGAAGGTCACGAACGCGAAGATCCTGCTCCTGAATGCAGCAGTCGAGTTCAAGAAGACCGAAGTCGATGCAGAGATCAACATCACCCACCCCGACCAGCTGCAGGCATTCCTTGACGAAGAGGAGCGCATGGTCCGCGGCATCGTTGACAAGATCGTCGCAAGCGGCGCAAACGTCCTCTTCTGCCAGAAAGGCATCGACGACATTGCCCAGCACTACCTCTCGAAGGCAGGCATCTTTGCAACCCGCCGTGTCAAGAAGAGCGACATGGAGAAACTTGCCCGTGCAACCGGTGCAAGCCTCGTGTCCTCGATTGATGCGATTACAAAAGAAGAGCTCGGGAAGGCAGGACTTGTCGAAGAGCGCAAGGTCTCCGGCGAAGAGATGACCTTTGTCGAGCAGTGCAAGAACCCGAAAGCGGTCTCGATCATCGTCCGCGGCGGAACCGAACATGTGGTTGACGAGCTCGAGCGTGCCATACACGATGCACTCCGCGTTGTCTCTGTTGTTGTCGAAGACAAGAAGATCGTCGTCGGCGGCGGTGCACCCGAGACCGAGCTCTCGCTCCGTCTCCGCGAGTACGCGGCAAGCGTCGGTGGCAGGGCACAGCTCGCCATTGAGGCATTTGCATCAGCGCTTGAGGTAATCCCTCGAACCCTTGCAGAGAATGCAGGGCTTGACCCCATCGACATGCTTGTTGAGATCCGTGCAGCACACGAGAAGGGCAAGAAGACCTTTGGTCTGAATGTCTACGAGGGCAAGGCAGTCGACATGAAGGCAGCCGGTGTCTTCGAACCGCTCCGCGTCAAGACACAGGCAATCTCATCTGCTGCAGAAGCAGCGATCATGATCCTGCGCATTGACGATGTGATCGCATCGTCAAAGAGCCCGTCACCCGAAGGCGGTATGCCCCCCGGTGGCATGGGCGGCATGCCACCCGGTGGAATGGGTGGCATGGGCGACTACTAAAGCCCATCGATCCCACAATATTTTTCAGAACTTTTTTTTATCGCGCAGGTTTTTACCGCACAGCGCACAGGCACGCTGCCGTGGATTTTTTCGTTTCTTTCAGGATCAGTATCACATGCGCTGGTTTCCTGAAATTCGGGAGTCGCAGCCGCACATCCTGCATGTGAATGACCGAGTACCGGGCCCTTATCGCAACCACGAGCCGGTGCCATCAGGTTCCGCACTGGCGAACGTCCGTGTGAGACGATGGAAGGAGATCGCCAGCCGTAGGTTTGAGGAGATCTGGCAGATACCCGGTGATTATTCCTGAAGAGATGAAAAAAAGACGGGGTAGATGATTATGTGGAATATGAAGTTAGACCACCGCCGGATTTGACGATGATCGTCCCGTTTATCTTCGGCAGATCGACAAGAGCGTATTCAACGGTGCCTTCTTTGGCAAAGGTATACGAGAACGCCGCATTCGGCGAGATCGGGGTCGAGGTGAAGAGTCCGTCATTTTTCCCGGTGGACTTCACCGCGTGATCGACCGTATCGTCATTCACCCATGAGATACCGGTTCCCGGGAGGATCACGTCCAGCTGCGGGTTGAAACCGGCACTCGTCATATGGATGGTCGTGACCATGCTCGCTGCGGTGACGGTGGGGACCGTTGTCATATTCACGGTCACAGCAGCTACGGTTGGCTGGGTGGTGGGTACGCTGGTGGTAACCACTGTGGTTGGAACGGTTGTAGCAACCGTTGTTTCGATCATGGTGGGAACCGGAGTAGTAACGAGGACCTGCTCTGTTGTCGGGACGGTAGTCGCGGGTGCAGTAGTCTGAGCCGGTTGTGTGCAGCCGCTGATCGTAACAAGGGCAACCAGCAGCACGAAAAAACCAATAAACCATTTCATATGGATAAAATGGTGGATGCTCTGTAATTAAATATATTCACACGATTCTGTTCTCTCTTTGGAAGAACAGAACGCACCGGAGCGGTTTCGTTCGGATTCATCGGAGTTTTTGGTGTCGCCAGGCCCGGAATTTTCCAGAGCCCGGCAGAGGCAACCGGGTTATGAGTACAGTATGTCGGGAGCAACCTGATCGGGCAGGAAATACGCTGATTAAGGATGCACACCGATCTACTGCGTACCGTCAACAGGTTAATGAGCACGGACGTATCCAGTATCTCTCATGAGCGACCGGTTCATCTTCACGAAATACCGCACTGGCTGTTACCACTGCAGACAGGAGGCAGACCAGATCATCAAGGCGGTGCCCTACAAGGCAGAGGTTGCGTGCGACAACTGCGGGGCGACCCGGGTCTTTGTCCCCCGCGTGGAGGATGTGACGGCACCGGGAACATTCACGAAAATCGGGTGCTATGACCTCTGGCAACTTGTTGAGCAGGCGGAGTGCAGGCACTGTCATGTGACCGGACCGCACGATCTTACGGTTGGGTGCCGGCATTTTACCGTCCGGTGCAGGAACTGCGGGTTCACTCATTTCTATAAGTTCGATCTGGAGTACATAGCAAAGGATGAGCTGAAGGTGCAGTAAATCCTTACGACCGGCAAAATTCAGGAATAGGTACTCGATTAGGACCGTTGATGCGCGAAACCGGCTGGGTACAAACCCCTCATGCACATGCGCACGAGTTGAGATCCGGGTAGCTGTCTGCATAACTGTCAATGCAGTTTTTCATCCGTTCTTTCAGTTTCGGATTTTTTGCGATAAGGAAAAAAACGATCTCGTTGTCAGTGATTGCGACCGGACTGGAGCCGGTGAGCGTGGCAAGCTTCGAACACCGGTTCCGGATGTATCCCTCCCGCTTCACCCGGGGGAAATGCTGGTAGATCATCAGGATCGACCCTGCGTCCATCTTGTCGTGAATCGCTTTCAGCTCCGAAAATAGCAGGTGTTTTTCGTCCGGGGTACTCTCTTCAAGTCCGGTGTCCGGGTCCAAAAAGACAAGCGATCGGGCTCTGGAATTTTCGATGACTTTCTGGAAATACTGGTCGCGGGTTTCATTGGTGAACCGGATCTTGTGAAAGATCTCGGTTGTGATCTGCTCGCTCTCGAAATACGAGCTGATACCGGAGACATACTCACGGGTGCTCTCAATCTCCTGCAGATGCTCCATGAGCGATGAGAGATCCCGGTTCTGGGTGCCGGTCTTTCCTGCAGCAAACGCCCGTCCAAGATCTTTTTTTGCGCTTTTCTTCTGTCCGCCCTTCCCCCCGGTTTCTGTCAGCATCGGTACATACGTAAAGCCTGACAGCTCTGGCAGCGATTTCATAATATGCCTGACTAGGTCGAACTTGAAAAGGTCACGCATGTCACCGAAATACTGCCGGTTCATGGTCAGATCCTGATCGGTGATATTCCTGCGAGTGGTTAAAAATGTTGTTAAAAAAATTTGAGCTGACCGTGAAAGTAAATCACGGGTATTTTACCGGGAGGGACATTCTAACCCTTGAATAGAAATCATCGGATGTCTTTAAAAAAAAAGTATCGCAAAGAAACAATTGAAAGAAAAAAATTGTAAGGAATATCCTACTTTTCTTCCCGTACCATCGCAATCGCTTTCTTCGGGCACTCGTTCGCGCAGATACCGCAGCCCTTGCAGAACCTGAGGTCAACCGCGAGGTTTTCATCGATCGCGTTGTCCGGGCAGTACATTGCACACAGCCCGCACTCGTTGCACTTCTCCCTGTCAACAACAGGTTTGAACACCCGCCACGATCCCGTCCGCCCGGCTGCGCCTTCTGTCGGTTCACTTATAGCTAGCCGCCGGCATGTGGTACCGCTCGTCATGCGATAAGCTCCTTGTACGCGTCTTCTTCAGCGTTCACGTTACGTTCATCGGAAAACATCTCGCGGATCGCTTTTTTCATCGAGTCCACAGAGCAGATTCCCATCTTTGCAAGGGCGCCGAGCACTGGTGTATCAAGGATCGGGTTTCCTGCGACAACAAGATTGTCGCGGAGTGCGATTCCCGTCAGATCGACATTGTGCGTTACAAAACCGGCGAACTCATGTTTATGGGTGCTGTTGATCAGCACGCTGCCTCCCTTCTTCAGGCCGTGTAACACATCGATTGTGTCCATCACGCTCGCGTCCAGCACCACCACAAGGTCGGGTTCCCGGATCTGGCTGTAGACCTTAATCGGGAAATCATCGATCCGGACGAACGAAACGACCGGCGCACCCCGGCGTTCTGCGCCGAAGAACGGGCACGCAGTCGCATATTTCCCGTCGTGGAGCGCTGCCATCGCAATGAGCCGGGCAGCAGTCACGCCGCCCTGCCCGCCACGGGAGTGGATGCGGATCTCAAACATTGCCGGTCACCCCGAACCAGAACTCTGTTCCCATGCGACGCTCCCGGACAAAACCCGCGAGGTCATCGTAGGTCACTTCCTGCCCGCCGATACCGGCAATCACGCTGCAGACGTCCTTCTTTGTCTGTGCCATGATCTCGTGAGCGAGGATGCCCCCGGAACCGAACGAGTAGTCCCGGTCGACCACGACAACCTCTTTTCCCGCGAGTGCCAGTTTCGGGAAGGGGCGGAACCAGCGGATCCGCATCGACCCTGCCTTGATCCCTTCCTTACGGAGGATGTCGATGGCGACTTCTGCTTCTTTCCCGAAGGTGCCCATCGAGACGAGGACTACATCCGCGTCTTCGCACAGGTAGTCCTCGGTAAACCCGTACGACCTGCCGAAGCGGTTCGCAAATTCCTTCTGCGTCGCCTCGATCACTTTTACCGAGTCCCGCATCGAGCGCTCGATGTCCCAACGGAACCGGAAATGATCGTTCGGTCCTGTAAGACCGCCATAACTGGTCGGGTACTTCGGGTCGATTGCGTGGGGAAGGTGGAGTGGCGGGATGAAATCACCCGGTTCAACGGTGTCGAGCGGCTGCATGATGTGGGAGAGGGAGAACCCGTCAAGATTCACCATCACGGGCAGCAGAACGTCGTTGTGCTCTGCGATCACAAATGCCATCAGCGTCGCGTCATAGGCTTCCTGCACGGTCGCCACGTAGACCTGCAGCCAGCCGGTGTCCCGCTCCTGCAGGGCATCGGTGTGTTCTGCCCAGATGTTCCAGCCCGGGCCGATCGACCGGTTCACGTTCGCCATGACGATCGGGAGTCGTGCGCCCGCAGCCCAGTTGGTCATCTCGTGCATGTACAGGAGGCCGTGGGAACTGGTTGCCGTAAACGTCCGGACACCGGTGATGGAGGCACCGATGCAGGCTGCCATCGCCGAGTGTTCGCTCTCCACCTGGATGTACCGGCTCGCGAGCTGCCCGCTCGTGACATAATCTGCCATGGTCTCCACGATCTCCGTCTGCGGCGTGATCGGGTATGCGGCAACCACTGCGGGATGTGCCTGTTTGACCGCTTCGGCAACCGCCTTGTTGCCCGTTGCGATCTTCCTCATGGAGCTGCCTCCTCTGCGGCAAGTCTTTGTAAGTTCTTTGTTATCCTCTGTTTGAGGATCTCAACGTTCTTTCGTTCAATACCCTTGAACCGTCCCTGCGGAGTGAGGTACTCTTCGAGTGGGATCGGTTTTTTCATCGCTGCCTTGGAGGGAGCACTGATGGTCAGTTTTCCGTACTCGCGCTCGTATAGCACCCACATGCCAGACTTCACCGCGAGTTTGCCCATCTCGATCGTCTTTTCTGTTGGGTACCGCCAGCCGGGCGGACAGGGAGCGAGGATGTGGATAAAGGTTGGTCCCCGGAACGTGAGCGCTTTTTCGACTTTTTTGAAGATATCCTGCGGGTAGGCGCTGCACGCGGTTGCCATGTAGGGGGGGTCATGGGCGGCGATGATCGCATCGATGTCCTTCTTTGCATCGGTCTTTCCGGTGGGGGTTGTTGTAGTGCGGGCGCCGAGCGGCGTTGCACCGGATCGCTGCATGCCGGTGTTGCCGTATGCTTCGTTATCGTAGCAGATGTAGAGGAAATCGGTGCCCCGCTCGAATGCACCGGACATGGACTGGATGCCGATGTCAAGCGTGCCGCCGTCACCGGCGTAGACGATCACGTTCGTCTTCTTCCCTGCCTGGCGAAATGCGTTTGACATGCCGGACGCACACGCGGCTGCAGCCGCAAACGCGATGTTATAGACCGGGATATTCATCGCGGTGTTCGGGTAGATACCCTGGATCACGCTCGTGCAGCAGGCTGGCACGACAAGAACCGTATCCGGTCCAGCGGCTTTCGTCACATACCGGAGGTTGAGCGAGGAACTGCACCCGGCACACGCTGATGTGCACTTTTTTATGTACTCTTCTTTCGGGATTTCAGCGATGATATCCAACTCCTTTCTATGATTTACTGGTAAACGCGAAAAGAGATCGCGGGGCTGTCATTAATGTCATCACAGATGGACAAAAAGGTATCATGGCACAAGGCAAGAGCGGTGCCATAAGTGGGTTCAAACCTACATATCGATCCCACCACTGGATCTTCCGGCAATCTTTATCATAACAGCCATTTGCCTGATGAAACACCGTTTTCACTTTCACACCGCACGGTCAGGGGTTTATATCCGGCACCTTTCAACAATGTATGCGGGGAGGAGAAAAATCCCTGAACGCGAACGAAAAGCCTGATCGGCAGGCAGATCGCTCCTTCCGCTCTCTCTAAAAAAATTTAACAGGAGAATCCCTCCCGAAAAACCTTGATTGGAACCCCTCAACTTTTTTCTTTTTTCCTTTCTCTCCATTGTAATCCGCTAATGCGGTCTTTTTCGCGCCAGAATGATAATATATTTTAGGATCATTTCTCTAATGTCTCCTATGGCTCTTCGATCGCTGAACCTTCCCGGTATCGGAACAAAATACGAATTCGTGACTGACAAGGGTGATACAGTCGCGATATTCTTCACAAAGACCGGTTCCATTCAGATGTACACGCTCCAGCAGGGTTGCAATACCCCGAGTGCTGCGGAGATGACCCCGGTCGAAGCACGGAGGCTGGGGAATATCCTCACCGGTGCGATCATCGAAGCTGACCGGGACAGCGTGGAGATTGCGTTCTCGGCGCTTGCGGATCTCCGGATCACCCTCCACACATATATCATCCCGAAGGCAATAGCGGGAAAGACGATCGAAGACCTCCAGATCAGGGCAAAGACCGGTACAACCGTGATTGCGGTTTCACGGCACAACATGAATATCATCAACCCCCCGCCATCGTTCGTCTTTGAGACGGGTGATGCGGCACTCGTTATCGGAGAAACCGACCAGCTCAAAAGTTTCGAGCGCGAAATTATGGTGGATTAATGGAAGGCATCGTTCTCGCGCTCTTCATCTGTCTCGTCCTTGCACTGGTGACGAAGTACCTCTCGGTGCCGGCAATCCCGTTCTATATCCTTGCGGGTGTCGTTTTGGGTAAAGCCGGGCTCGGGCTCGTCACATCTGATGTGATCAGCCATTTCTTCTCAGAAATGGGGTTAATATTTTTACTCTTCTTCATGGGACTGGGTCTGAAGATAGAGCGGATCGTGGCGAACCGTTCTGCGGTCTTAACGAGCGGGGTAATCGATCTCAACGTCAACATGATCATCGGGTTTGCCGCCTCGTACCTGCTCGGTTTCTCCCTCGTCGAGTCGCTCATTGTCGCTGCAGCATTCTATATCTCGAGTACCGCGATGGCACTGACGTCCCTTATCGAGAACCGGAAGCTGATGCTAAAGGAAGCGGACACGATCATCTGGCTGATGGTCTTTGAAGACCTCGTGCTGATCATCATCCTCGCGCTCATATCGGCAGGAGACCAGAACCTGATCATCTTTGCCGTGAAAATATTGTTTGTGCTCGGGATCCTGTACACCCTCGCGCATTACGGGAAGGAGTTTTTGATCTCGATTCTCGACCGGGACGATGAACTTCCTATCCTCTTCACCTTTGCCGCTGTGCTTACCACCGCTTCGTTCTCCATGTATCTTGGTGTTCCGGAGACGATGATGGTGATCGCGCTTGGCGCTGCCTTTGCGACCACCGATCCGGATGCCTTCGAGCAGCACGCCCGCCCGTTCAAGGATGTCTTTTTGGTTGTCTTCTTTGTCTTCTTCGG
>Ga0315279_10008713_pt1 | contig 12232 bp, 9 predicted proteins | sample YL17G06_20_MG_FD_203694 | JGI IMG/M metagenome (GOLD analysis project Ga0315279, IMG submission 203694) | Sediment microbial communities from Yellowstone Lake, YNP, Wyoming, USA - YL17G06_20 | ecosystem: Environmental > Aquatic > Freshwater > Lake > Sediment | place: USA: Wyoming | collected... | reverse complement strand
CGCTGTATCTGATGTTAAGACCGCAGGACCCTGCCATCAATATGTATAATGATGGCATAATTGACCTGAAGGACTATGCACTCCTGGTGGATATGTGGCTTGAGGAGCTATTGTGGCCGCAGTAAGCCAGTGATGATTAGCTGATGAGTTTGTATCAATTCGGGGCCTATACCGATTAGTTCGGTATAGGCCCCGGTTGTTTTCAGGTGACAAATCTGGGCAAGCACACACAGGATAACGTGTTCTTGATAGCAAAGGGTCTTGCGGATGAAAGTATTGTTCCTGAAGTGCCTGTCGTCTCGGATATAAAGGGTATCATCGAGAAAAGTAAACGCTCATGTTAAACATCCTTATTTTGAATGGACCTGACTCGGGGCACAGAAATAGCCCTAACTAGCGCAATCGCAACCCATACTCCGCTGACAATGATGGATAAGGCCCCGGCTATGACGGCAATCATGATAATTATTTCCATCCTTCACACTCCATATTTAGACGTAGGGTGGGGCTTGCCCCACCACTTTCCCCTGCAAGCCAGTGTCCCAGGATATATGCCAGAATTGACGAGCCGAGAGCCGGAATAATGGCGGGGACCTTGATTGCCGAGGGCAAGATGAACTGAAACGTTACGGCAACGAGCGTGCCGACACATATTGATAAGATTCCGGCGAGGGGACGCGGGTGCTTCGCCCATAAACCGATTATAGCAGCAGGAAGAATTGCCGGAGCCCATATAGCATAGCAGATAAGCAGACCCTTAATGATACTGGGGACAGCGGTTGCACCGGCAGCAGCAACCGCCGCAATAGCAATGGTAGCGCATCGGCCGATATTGAGAGCGGTTCTGTCCGTCAGTTTTACATACGGCTTGACAACATCTTCAGCGAAAGCTATGGCACCGGCGTTCAGCAGCGAATTAAGACTGGACATAATTACCGACATCAATACTACCAGCAAAAGTGCATGACCTTCTACGGGTATAATTGAATCAACCAGGTTTAGTAGAACGTGGTCCTCATCCGTTCCGCTCGGAATGATACTTCGGGCCACAACCCCGAGCGATATCATCACCATAAACCAAACCGCACTAAAGATACCTGCTAATATAAAGCTGTTTTGTGACACGCGTACGGTTTTCGACGCTAACGCCCGGTTGGCGTATGGTGGTATGAGCGTTTCCCCAAGCAAAAACGCCGCCACAAGACCGACTATCTCAATAGTTGACGTTGAATTCAGGCCTGCCGCAGTAGCAGCCGAAGCTTCCCTTGCAAAAGTCGCCGCACCTCCATTTAGGTGGAATAGTATCGCCAACAACAGAACTATAGGCATTAATATGGAGAACACGGTAAATTGAAAAGCATCTGTTATGACGCTTGCGCGCAACCCTCCGAACGTGGTGTATGACGCCGTCACGGCCACAACGATGACGACAGATGCCCAGTTTGGAAAGCCGAATATGTCACTTAACACAACTCCGCCCGCATTTGCCATAACCGCGGAAAAGCCCGTGCATAGGCCGACTGAAATAATCCCTGCGAGGATTTGGCACTTTCTGTCATACTTCTGACCTATAGCGTCTCCCAGAGTATGGCAGTCTTTCAAGCTTCTCAGCCGAGGAGCAACCAGCAGCCCTACTAAGATATTCTGGACCGCGTATGCCAGCCCTATTCCCCAAAAAAGAAAGCCGCTTTGGAACCCTCTCCCGACAAATCCGATTGAAAAACCCGGCCCCACATAAGCGGCAGCGATGCTCCCGAATATTAGTGCCAGTGGGAGTGCTCGCCTTGCCAGTGAAAACTCCACAAACTCACGCGCAACCCGCGCACGCACAGCTACAAACGCCAGCATTGCGGTGTAGGCAACGACAGCAACAACGGATAAGACTTTGTCCACAGTTCTGGTCCCAATCTGGTGGTTTATCTATTAGGGCCGTGTCCGACAGCAGCTCCGGAGGTCTATAGGTGCTTGTCTTGGTGGAACGTCTCTTCTTCCAGTTCATTTATGATAGCATCGAGTTCGGCCTCTGTGCGTATCCATCCGAATCGCGCATCGACAAGAAAGGTGCGGTACCACTGAATCAGATTCCGTGCAAAATCTTCATCCTTGCAGTAGATTCCGAACGATATTTCTCCTGCGTGCGAGCCGGCTTTTCGGGGTATCTGCGGGAAGGCAAGAAGGACTGCAGGTCTGGATAACAGGAACTCTAAGTCGGATACTTGACTGTTATAAATCCGCAGCCTGCCTGATTTGATTGCCTCAGGATACTTGCGGAATAGAGAACGCGCTTCATTGGAAAAACCGGGTATGCTCAGATTTAGTGCGCGGTGCACCGTTACGTCGGGGTAATCTTCTATGATTTCGTGCAGGGTACCCAAATAATCCTCCACAGGCTGCCTTTCCCCTTCAAACAACATACATGTCCACAGTTCGCCCTGGGCTGTCGCATCGAGCTGGTCACGGAGCATTTTTCTGGCGATATTGTAGGTTTCCTTTCTGCTGCCTAACACCTTCAATTGCCGTTCGGTTAAAGCTCTCGCCCAGGATGGCAGGTCCTTTGGCAGAGACTCCGGAGGACAAACGCCGAGCCGGGTTAAAAGTCTAAGGAACTGCTTCTCTTCCGACCCGTAAAACCTCCTGCCGACAACGCTGCCGACATTGCCGTTGCATTCCATACCATATTGCTTGTGATAGCCGAACGACAGGCAGTGCACATCGAAGTCCCTGGCAATAAGCATCTTTTCCAGCTCGGCAATCAAGGCCGCCGCCTCCTTCTCAGGAGATCTATCAATGGACAGATGAACATTTGGACACAATACAATCGGCCTTTTACCTATGAGGTGCGACAGCGCCGCGAACTCCTCCACGGCTTCCCTCAACTCCTGCTTATCGTCATACATTTCGATGCAAACAAATACTACGAGCACATTCCTGAAAGTCATCTTGGATTGCCGCGACGAGATTGTCGAGGGGTCTATCCGCGAGGATGGCTCTTTGTCTTCAAAGTAGCAGGATGAACACTGGTAGCAGTCCAGAATCATATCGGTTTCTCGCGTCTTTCTGTCTTAGTCAGTGGGTGATGAACGTTATGCTTATCTTTTGACAGTGCCTTGGCTTTCTTTAGCCGAGATGTGATATTTGCATCGACACGAGATATAAATAGACTTACGTTTGGTGTCACTGCCTTATCAGCGAACCCAAAGCTGTTGATAATCCGCACGATTTCTGTGGCATCCCAGAACTCACGAGAAGAGGCAATTCTCTCTGCTTCCTCACGCGTAAGTGATTTCAGAAAAGCCGGTATGCAGCCATCCCGCAAGGCATCAGCATAGTCAACCAACAGCTCCTGGATTTCTCTATTTGTATCACGCATATTTTCTCGCTCCTATGGATAACACAGCATCAATCCTGGTCGCAGTAACCTCGGAACATCTGTTTAAGCTTTAGTATGGTTCTAAACTCGAGCATTTTAACGGCACCAACGGTAGTTTTAAGCTCATTGGAGATTGCCCTGTTGGACATACCTCCCATCCAGAGCTCTATGGCCCTTCGCTCCCGGGCCTTGAGTCTATTTAGCATCCGGCGAAGGACGTGCCGAAGTTCCGATTGGGATATCATTTCGAGGATGCCTAAATCGGGAGCAACAAGGCTCTTCAAATCCTTCTGCGATAAATGTAGGTGCCGGTTCATTCTTCTATATACTTCTCTCAGGCGTCTGCGCATATAGTACAGGTACACAGTTCGCAGCAGCTCTTTCTCGCTGGTGACATTACACAGGCGACTTGGTTTTTCCCATATATCCGCATAAACATCTTCCAACACATCCTCGCATTCGGTCTCATTACCTAAGTGGTGATACAAAACCTTCTTGAAGTCATCAAACGTTGCTCGCTCAAAAGGTTCCATCGCCCGGCGTCGGCGTTCAATGTCCGGGTCTGTCAGTGCTTTCAAAGCGTTTCGCAGCCGCTTATTCATAGTAAGCTTTTTACTTTCGTGCGTTTTGTTATCCCTGCCTCGTTATACGCAAACGCCCGTAATACGAAGCTTCTGCCCTACCTGCGCAGGTGCCAGCTCGATTGCTGCCGAAGGAAATTATATCTCGAAAGCCCGCGATTTTCAATAGCCAAATGGCAGCAGCAGAATAAGGATAAAGCGGCTTTGAAACCCTTTATAATCAAAATGCCGAGGCGGTCGCCCGACCGCTAAAAGCCATATACCGGTCTTAGCTGGTCCTCGGTCGGCAATTGGTTATAGTACTCGCCTCTTGTGCCGACGTAACCGACTCCTTGTTTTCTAAGCATTACCTGACATATTGACCCGTTACTGTTTGTAATATTGACCGTGGCGTAATTGGCCTCCTCTCGCAGGGAGCTCATTTCGGCCTGTGCTTCTTTCTTGTCCTGCTCATTGCCTAATAGGTAGCCCGCACCGGTTCCTACGGCTCCGCCTATTAACGCTCCTTCAGTGGCCCTGCCTGACTGATGGCCTACTATGGCGCCGATACCTGCACCGGTCAGTCCGCCAAGAGCAGCACCCGTTTGCGCGCTGCTCTCGCAGCCGCCGGTCAATACCGAACTCAAACTCACCGCTACTATTGTTAAAATTGTCACGAAACTTCTGGCCATTTTTATACCTCCATCAAAACTTAATGCCTCTTATTAAGAGCGCAGCAGGCTCAGTCTATTGCCGGCATAATTCCTCAAAATCAAGGTTACATTCGAGCCAGTGGGCAGCTATTATGGCAAAATCAGTCAAGTCGATTTTGCAGTCACCGTTCGCATCGCCGGTTATCCTGGATGCACATCGTGCAACTTCCGGACCATCAAGTACCACCGCGTATATATTCCAGCTTCCGTTGCGATTATCCTCCCAGACTACCACATTTCCACTAATGGCCGGGCGGGTCTGGTCGTAAGGATTGTCGGTAATTTGAAATTCCTGTTGTGTCGTAAGATTATAGCCGAATATGTCCCAGTTGCTATTTCGGTAGTCCTGCCACACAATTATATTGCCATTTATGTCGGGATTTATCTGGGCTGACTCGTTCGTAGTAATTGCAAACTCAATAGGATTGTCTTGTTCGGATATATCGGCTGCGTAAATATCCCAGTCGCCAAAAAAGTCATCCTGCCAGACCACTATGCCACCCGAGATGGCGGGATTTCTCTGGTCGCCTTCAAATGCCGCGACAGAAAATTCTGCGGGCTTGTTTCTCTGCCAGATGTCGGCAGCGAAGATATCCCAATCACCGTAGAAATCGTCCTGCCAGACGGCAGTTGTTATATAGACAGCGGGGCCTTGCTGATTATCCCTGAAGTCGGAAATGAGAAACTCTTGTGGGTTTTCGGGGTCGGTTACATCGGCGCCGTAAACGTCAAAGTCCCCGACGGTGCCATCCTGCCAGACAACTATATTGCCGTGAATTACAGGTTTTTGCTCATCGTTATCAATAATGTCGGAGACCACAAATACCTGGGGGTCAGCTTGATTGCTAATGTCTGCCATCCAGATATCCCAGTCCGCGGAGTTACCCCATACGACGTAATCCTGCCACACTACGATGTTTTCATGAACGGCTGGATTGGTCTGGTCGTTTGAGTCGCCTATGATAAGGATTATCCTATTGCCCGTTCTGCTTATATCCGCGACGTAAACATCGTAGTCCCCATACTCGTAAACGAATTGCTGCCAGACTACGATGTTGCCATAGACATCCGGCGATTCCTGGTTATCGGTTGTAGGTGAAACGGCAAATTCCTGCCACCCGTCGGCTTTGAAAGACCAGACCGGTGTGCTGGCGAAAGATATAGTCATCAGTAATAGTAGATGTCTATTTTTCATTGCTCTCCTGTCCGCCAACAGGTTCATTAGTCGGTACTTTGCCCCGATACATCGGGGTTGACTCTGATTTTTTCCAGCACCTTTGACAGTACCGCCGCAGCAGGAGCATTTTCTAAATCTTCGCTGGCCTGGCGCAGCGGCTCGGCGGCCTCATCAATTTCGCCGATACCGAGCAATTGATACCCCAGCAGAAGTTGCAGATCCGCATCAAAGCTATAGATCTCGGCTTTTTCGGCAAGGCGGTCAATTTGCTCAAACAGTATTTCGTCGCTTGAGTATAGGCCACGCGGATAAAACACACCTTCCTTTTCAGGGGAAACCTTTGCCAGGGCTGCTCGAAGAACCTGTGCTGATTCTGTATATTGCTCGTTCGCCATAAGGGCCTGGGCATAGGCAAAAGGCAGTATCATATCATCAGGTGCGAGCTCACTGGCCCTGGCAAACTTTACAATGGCTGTATCGTAATCATTAACCTCGAACGTTTTGACAGCCTCTTCAAAATAGGTGTCTGCCAGTGTTGCCTGGTCAGGTTGTGCAGCCTGCTGCCTGGCGAGCTTTTCACGAACATCTGCAAACGTGGTGTGGTCAACGGGTTTAATGTAGTTTGTTGTCTGGCTTGGCTCGGCGGTTGTAGTTGTGCCGGCCTGGTTGTCGGGATAGTTATAAGTGTAGTAATTGTAGGTGTCACCTTGCACTTCATAAGGAATTGGGTAGTAGCCGGACCAGATGTAAGGGTGGCAGCCATACCAGTAGTAGCGGGCGCACGTATATTCCTCCGGCCAGTACCCACACAGACTGACAAAGACGTATTTGCGGTGATAGTAAGGATAGACATATCTGAACGTCCAGCATGGCCCCCAGTTATAGCGCACAAGGTAGCGGTACTCCGGCCAGATTATTCTGTGGCACATCCGCTCATGGCGGTCAAAATACACGTGCTCATGGTGATAGGCGTGTCCCATCAGTCCAACGCAGTCCTCATATACCACGCGTGAAGACCCTACCCGTTCACTACGGCGGACGCGAGTTTTACTGCCGTCAATATGGTTCACTATGTTGTTGTTTATAATGGTCTTTTGATTTTCGGAATCACGTTTACTGAATCTTGAACTGACAGATTTTCTGTCTGTATCTCTGAGACCTGCGACTCCGTGTTTTTGGATGGCCTCGGTTCTTTTTCCGCCATCTTTATCAATTGCCTCTGGTTTGGTGAGTGTTTTGCCGCCATCCATCTGTGCCTTTTCAGGGGCATCGACCTTATGCACATCACGACGACCATCCCTTATCGTATCAGGCACAGGCGATTTTTTGTCAGCGGCCGGGCCGTCGGTCCGCGAGGTTCGCTGGGAATCTGTGCGACTACCACCCCGGCTTGTCCCGACTTGTCGGGAGCCATCCATAGATGAGACGGAGGGTTGCTCATTGCCAATCGAGCTATTCGCCGGCTCGGTTTTGTCTGTGCTCACAGGCTTACTTGAGTCTTTGGATGACCGTTTTTCCTTTGCAGGGCCACCGTCTTTTTCTCTGCCGATGGGGCTGCCTATATTTTCGATTTTCGATTTTCGATTTTCGATAGGCAATCGGTAATCGGCAGTCGTAGCTCTTCCGTCTGTTGTGGGGGCCGAGGGTTTCTTTTCACTGACCAGGCTATCGGTGCGACCGATTCCGCCGCGACCTATGGGGTTACTTGAACTTATAGATGGCTGCTTTTCCACGGTAGGTGCAGCCTGCCTCGACAAGCTCGGAGGGGCCGGGTTTTCTTTGCCGATGGCGTTGCCAATTCGGTTTGCCTTGTCTGGGGCTATTCGGTTCCCTTCACGCGGAGCCGATGGTGTTTCCGAAGTGGATACATACTGCTTTCCCTCATTAGATGAACCGCCGACAGGTGGTGTCCTGACAGAACTTGAAATTGTCGGCTGCTCGCGGGTGATATAGCGGCTACTGCTTGTAATACTGGGTTGGGAACTTGAGGTTACCGGCCTTGGTTGCGGAGTGGGAGCTGCCGGAGTTGATGAGGGGCTGGTTACCATTCTGTCGGGCTGACGATTGCTGGGTCTGAAGGTCATAGAAGGAGTGCTTGAGCCGGGAGAGCTTGAAGTGCTCAACCTGGTTTCTGGCCGAACAGAGGGGGCCGGGGTAGTAACCCTGCTTGGAGCCCTGCTGACACTCGGGGATGACTGGACTCTGGGAGCAGAAGGTGACGGTTGGGACTGCTGGCTTCTTTGGCTGCCGCCACCACCCCCGTGGCCGCCTTTTCCCGCCGATAAGATGGGTTCAGTAAGCAGCATTAGGGCCAAAACCGATGTTATTAAACCAACCTTAAGATTTCCTCGTGATTTTAACGCTGACATGGCATGTCTCCTTTCTCTGTCAGCCCGTTAGGGTCCGGCAAAGACGTCCTGCCGGAAAGCCGCCTTTTGGGCCTCGCTATTCAGATAGAACTTGCCATTTTACGGGGTTTTGTGTTCCTTTAATCCGAAACCATATCCTATTACAAAACAATCAGCTATCCGCATTATCAGCAAACCCAGGTTGCTTGTCAAAGAAGCTATCGCATAGTCGCAACACTCACTATTTTACCTTTATTTTTACTAAAAGAACACCCAGCTTCTTTCCACTCATAAAAGGCACAAAAACGAGGTCCGGTAACAGGGATTCTGGCTCCAAGCCGATGAGACCTGTCAGAAGACGCCGGAAGACAGAGGACGGAGGACAGAAGACGGAAGAAAAAGGGGGTAAAAAAGGAGAAAAAAAGTCGGAAAATAGGTGGAAATAGGGGTTTTTGAGGGAAATTTTGAAATTTTGGGTGGCTGGCGGTAGTAAAAAGTATGATTTTATAGGACTTATGTGTTTTTGGGCTAAAAATGAGGGTAAAAATGAGTGTTTTTTTGCGCTTTTTTGCGTTTTTTTTGCAAAAATGAACGTGTTTTGAGCAAAAATGTACCAAAATGCACACTTTTTGAACCATTTTTTTGCACTTCTTGACTTTGGGAATAATAGACACTAACTGACACGGACTTTTTTGGAACTGACTGACACTGACTGGTTTGACACGGATTCCGCCTTCTGCCCCAAAACTAAATCCGCCACACTTCTGGCGGATAAACACTCACCTGCCTTTTTTAGACGCGGATTGACACTGATTTACACTGTTAAGTGAGCCACAAAAGGCACAAGAAGCACAGGTAAAATGACATAAGGAAATTAGGGTATCAGGAATAAGGATATCAGAAAATCAGGGTATCAGGGAGTGGGGGTTGGAATTCGGTTTTTTGTGTTTTTTTTCATTTTTTTGTACTTTTTTACATAAATTAACCACAGATTTCACGGATTTGCACAGAAATTTAGCCACCATCAAAATCAGGGCAAAAATAGGGGTTGAAAAGTCAAGAGGAATTCCGGAATTTTTTACTTGTGTTGCCGCGAGGCCAACCGGTATAATTGCTCTTACATAAGGCGGACGAAAGTTGCCCTCAGTAATGAGAACGTCGGTTCAGGAGGAAAAGAACAATTAAAACGGCTATCCCTTTTCTACTTGTGGTCCTATCGTATATCCAGCCCTCTTACTTTTGGAGAAACGACAAAATGAAAAACACAAAATTGTTTGTCACAATCATCTCTATATTAGGCATATTCTGTACATTGCCTGTCGTGGCACAGAATGAATTAGTAGATGCTAATTTTCCAGAAGATGTCTTACAAGAGGTAAACATTGTGGATATAAATGCTGCTACGGTTGCGCCCAAAATGATGTGCGAGGCGCCACCGCATCAATCCAAAGCCGGTGCGAGCCGGGTATCTGATTTGCAGCGTTTTTTTGAAATGGAAGAACCGCAGGCTGCTGCAGATGCGTTGAGAGAGCATTTGAGAGTAAACGGTCTCTCGTTGGACACTAATGAGCAAAATCGACTAGTTAAAGTCTTGGACAGTAATGCGCCGGAGAAGGTTGGTCGAAAAACGCCAAATGAACTGATTCATGTGTTCAACGGATCCGAGTTCGCACCAGCACCAGGTTTGGAATCCTCTTTAGCATCGCGCGTTCAACAAATGGTGGCTGAGTCAATGGCCGAGGAGAAAATCGTATGTATCCTTCAGATTCAAGAGCAAATGACATTAGGTGATGTAGTGGATCTTCTTGAACGTGGCGTGAAGGTGTATGAGCCAATTGGCAGACGAGGGGTAATCGTCCGCTTGCTTGCATCTGCCATAGATGATCTGCGGTCACGGCCCTATGTCCGCTGGATAGGGGAGTATAAACCCGAATACAAATATGATCCGGTTCCTTCTACAAGCCGGAAGCCGGGAGCTTTAATATATCCACTGGGGGGCGATAGACCCGAGTATCGTGCCGACCTTCAGCAATTGGGAATAACAATCCGCGGTTACGATAGTATCGCTGGATTCTATGATGTGATTCTGGATGTTTCCAGGTTTGGGGAGGTTGCGAGTGATTTATGGTGGATCAAAGGTATTGCCAAGGATCCTGAAGAACATCTGGAAGAAATGACTCAGGTCACAGTTAATTACGAACCTGATGACAGCCGAGAACTCATCATGGCTTATAACACCTCTTATACGGGAAGCGGGGTTCTTGTCGGTGTCAGAGATAACGCCATTTATGAAACCCACCCCCAATTGTCCGGCATCTTTCACTCTGACAGCGAATTGGGTGGCACCTATGTGCATGGGACTCATGTTACCGGAATTATCGCAGGAAGAGCAAAAACAATAAGTGGCCCGTGGGGTAATTCGGTTATCAAAGGAGTGGCACCTGAGTCTTTAATTCTGTTTCGGCAAAATGCCGCCACCTTCTGGGATTGGGTTCCATGGATCGAGTCGTATACAAGTGATTTTGATTCTTTCAGAAATAATGGCGTTCAGATTTCGAATCACTCCTATCATATTCTAGATAGCAGCAATAATCCTTTTTACGGCTATGATGGGCACACTCAAAATTTTGACGCTTATTGCGATAATGATAACATGGTGATCATAAAGTCGGCAGGCAATGAATATAGTTCACGAACAATAACTAATCCCGGCACGGGCAAAAACGTTATTGCTGTTGGCGCGATATATTACGTGACCAGCGGTAGCGAGATAATAGGACAAAGAGCTGGGTATTCGAGTCAAGGACCGACATCGGATGATAGCAGATTGAAGCCAGATCTTGTCGCACCTGGAGGTGACGATAGTTGGGACGAAGGTGTAGTTTCGACGAATTCCAATCCGTGGGACGCAGGGTCTGGCTATTCAGGAAATATTAACAGTAATTATCAGTGGCCCGAATGGCAGTCAGATGATTTTTACATTCGATTGAGTGGCACGAGCATGGCTGCACCACACGTAACCGGTGTTTGTGCAAAGATCAAGCAGTGGGATCCGGCCATCTTTTCTGAAACCATGAAGGCTATACTGGTCAATACTGCGATACCGCTCAAGGCGAATTCAACTGACGCATTGGGAGGATACGCGAACACGCAAGTGGGATATGGGATGGTGAATGGTTTTTCTGTCACCAACTACTATTCGGGAGAGTACGCGCAACTTTTGGCGCAATCAGCATGGCTTACTGAGGATGACGATCCTTTGTACACGGATTACTCAATCAGTGTGCCGAGCGGGTCGAAGCAGTTGATAGTTACATTGGCTTACAATGATCAAGAAGGGGAGACCTCTGATAGTGATGCTCTGATAGACGACATGGACCTAATTCTCATCTCGCCTGGAGGCACCTACTATTACGCATATGACCATAAGGCGCCAGGTGTTACTACTGAATCGCCTCTGGAGAAAATGGTAATCACCAACCCGGCGACAGGGACTTGGACTGTGCGTGTCCGGTTCACAGATTCCCCGGGGTTTGGCAACATATTCATCTATGCCGAGCAGCGTTACGGCATTCATGCGGCAGTGATCCTTAAGACCCCTGGACTGAGTCTGTCAGTTCCGCAGACCACGATAAACGTCAATCCAAGCCAAAGCTTCAATGTACAAACAACGGTTACCAACACAGGTGGCTATATTGCCGCTGGTGTGACAGTCAAGGTCGAACAACAATCAGGAAACGGTTTTGGAGGTGATATTGATAAAAGTAGGTTTGTCGGAAACCTTATGTACCAGAACGCATCGGTTTCGCCGCAAGTGAACCTTACCGCTCCATCTACGCCCGGTACGTACACCCTCACCGTGAAGGCGGATGGAATTAACAGGGAGTTCTCGTCAGGCTATCCGAAAACACAGCAGATTACTGTAAACGTTGATACTACACCACCTACGGTGACAATTACGAGTCCCACAAGTAATCCAACATATTCCACAAGCAGCTCACCGCTGAGCATTGGGGGTACGGCCTCAGACAATGTGGGGGTGACCCAGGTTACATGGTCGAACG
>Ga0315279_10008712_pt1 | contig 12234 bp, 9 predicted proteins | sample YL17G06_20_MG_FD_203694 | JGI IMG/M metagenome (GOLD analysis project Ga0315279, IMG submission 203694) | Sediment microbial communities from Yellowstone Lake, YNP, Wyoming, USA - YL17G06_20 | ecosystem: Environmental > Aquatic > Freshwater > Lake > Sediment | place: USA: Wyoming | collected... | reverse complement strand
GCTTTGGCAGCAGAGAATTAATTCTATGTTCGATAATAGTACCGGACATAACAAAATACCAGAATTCCTTATTACAGCGTTATGCTATGCTGCATGAGCCAAACAAAAAGTGCGAAAGTCAACATATTTGCATTTTGATTTTTGAGTTTCTTTATGGATTGTCCGGTTTGCAAAAACGCAATGATTACCCTCGAACTTGAAGATGTTGAAATCGACCACTGCACCGATTGTGGCGGTATCTGGCTCGACGCCGGCGAGCTTGAACTACTGCTTGGTGAGTTTGCAAAGGTTAAACAACTGCTTGATTCCTTTAGAATCAACCACAAACCCACCGAAAAGGCACGAAAATGCCCTATATGCAACAAAAAAATGAGTAAAATCATCGTCGGCGTATCCACGCCCCGACTACTCATTGACAGGTGCTCCAAAGGTGATGGCCTGTGGTTCGATAAAGGCGAGCTGCAAAATATCTTCGATAGAGCAAAGTTGGATGAGGACAATAAAATCCAGAGATTGTTAGCCAATATGTTCGGTACTGCACAAAAGGATTAAAATTCAGGAGTATGCTGTGAAATTCACAGCCGAAAGAAAAAATCTGGTGACTTATACAGGAAAAGGATTATAATACCCCCACACAAGAAATAACAAAACGGTTTTAGAAAGGAGAGAATTATGAGTACGCTAAGTATAGTGTGCATCGCCGTCGCCGTCGTTGCTATTATCGCGGTAGTGATTATGAAAAAGCGGTCGTCGTAGCACGAAAACGGCAAAACATCCTTAACGAGGGATAGTCTATGTCTATAATACTACTTGGTGCCGCTGGCATTGTTGTTGTTTTGCTCATCCCCTTTGCTTTGCTCATTCTTTTTGTGATAGGCATTTATAACTCTCTGGTTGGGCTTCGCAATCAGGTTGACAATGCCTGGTCGCAGATTGATGTGCAGTTAAAGCGCCGGCATGATTTGATTCCCAATCTCGTCGAGACCGCCAAAGGTTATATGACACATGAGCGAGGGACTTTCGAGGCCATAACAAAGGCCAGAAGTCAGGCGATGGGAGCCAAAACCGTCTCTGAAGCTGCAAAAGCCGAAGGCGCTCTCACCGAAGCTCTGAGCAAATTCATGCTGGTCGTTGAGAACTATCCTGACTTAAAAGCCAACCAGAATTTTCTCGCCGTTCAGGAAGAGCTTACCAGCACTGAGAACAGAATCGCTTTTGCCAGGCAAAACTACAATGACCAGGTCCTGTCCTTTAACAACAAGACCCAGATGTTTCCTTCAAGCATTGTTGCCGGTATGTTCACTTTCACCAAACGCGATTTCTTCCAGCTTGAAAGTGCCGGCGAGCGCGAAGTGCCAAAGGTAAGCTTTACTTGATATATGGAAGCACCCGGCATCTTGGCAGTGTAGGCGAGTCAAACAACGGTCCAGACCAATGTGGGAGCTGATACGAGCCAACAAGAGAAACTCCATCGTCCTGATGGTGACAATGGCGGTGGTTCTGGTGCTGTTGGGCTACATCATTGGTGTGGCTGCACTCGGCTCGGAGGGCGGACTGTTCGGCGTAATAATCGCAACGGCAGTTTACCTGCTGCTTGCACTGGTTAGCTTTTCGAGCGGCGACCAAATCCTCCTGGCTGCAAGCAAGGCCGTTCCCATCACCCACGATGTCCATCCCCAGTTGTTCAATATCGTCGAGGAAATGAAAATTGCTGCCGGCCTGCCTGCAATACCAAAAATATACATTATCAATGACCCCGCTCCCAACGCCTTTGCGACAGGCCGAAACCCCCAATCCGCTTCGGTCGCCGTAACCGCAGGTCTTCTTGCCCGGCTTAACCGCGATGAGCTGCAGGGCGTCGTCGCCCACGAAATAAGCCATATCCTCCACCGTGACATCCTTTTTGTAACACTCGCCGGCATAATGCTCGGCTCAATCGTTCTGCTCTCGCAGGTCTTTCTGCGAAGTATGTTCTACGATTCAAGGGCCGGCTCTGGGCGAAGGTATTCATCCGGCAGCAAAGGCGGCGGACAGGCCCAGCTCATTATGTTATTGATTGCGATTATCGCCGCAATCCTCGCACCCATAATGGCACAGTTATTGTATTTCGCCCTGTCTCGAAGGCGTGAATACCTCGCCGATGCCGGCGCCGCCAGATTGACCCGCTATCCTGAAGGCCTCGCCAGTGCTCTTGAGAAAATTGCCAACGACCCCTCGCCGCAATTGGCCGCTGCAAACAAAGTCACCGCCCCGATGTATATCGTCAATCCCTTCAAAAAAAGAGGACAAATGAAACTATCCGACCTGACCAGCACGCACCCGCCGATTTCCGAGAGGATAAGAATCTTACGCAGTATGACTTATGGTGCATCTTTCAAAGACTACTCAGATGCTTTTACCAAAGTGACAAATACAAGAACAGTCGTCCCTCCTGCTGCTTTAACCAAAGAGGAAATCGAAATACGCCAGGCCGAGGCCAGAGCAGAAGCACAGAAGCGACTTGAAGTCCAAGTCCATCAGGTCGGTGACATTATGCGAAGGGTTAACCAGTTCTTGTTCTTGAGTTGCCCCTGCGGCTTACAGTTTAAGATTCCACCGAATTATAAACCAAACAGACTTATTTGTCCCAGGTGCAAAAGAGAACACCCTTTAGCAAAAAATAATCAATAATCATTAATCAATTACTCAAGATTCACTGTCTCGCCCGGCTTCAAAATCTTTGCGCAGGATGCCGCCAGTTTGGCAAAATTCTCTGCATCGCCCTGGCTGCCGACAATGTCACCATAGTGATATGGAATTGCCTGCTTGGGCTTTATGTATTTGGTCGCCTCAGCAGCTTCCTCGGCATTCATCGTGAAATTGCCGCCTATCGGCAATAGCGCAACGTCGATATTCTTAAGCGTTTTCATTTCATCCGTAAGGTCGGTGTCGCCGGCATAATAAATCCTTATTCCGCCGGAGGCGGGCTTGATCTGGTGCAGGGCTTCGCCCTGCCCGCCCACCTCAATTACAAACCCGACCCAGTTGTTTGCTTTCGGGTGAAATTGCTTATTGGGATTATAAGCCGGCACGCCCGTTATCCGAATACCGTCTGCTTCAATTGTCACGCCGGGCGTAATCGCTTCTCCGCCTTTTTCTTTCGCGACCACGTCAGCCGATGCTATAAGTTTCGTTTGAGGGCCGCTGACTTTCGCAATATCCTCCGCCGAGTAGTGGTCGTAATGACTGTGCGAGACAAGCACCAGCGTCGCATCTTTCACCGGCTCTTTTAATTTCCACGGGTCGATATATATGATGGTCTTATCGTAACGAATTTTGAAACTGGCGTGCCCCAGCCACTGCAAACTGACACCCATACCGGCCTCCTTTCCTGCCACTTCTTTTTTCTCGGTTACAGTTTCTTCTGTCTTCGCCGTCTCTTTTATCTCCGGCTTCACTGCTTCCTTCGCCTCCAGATTCTTCGCTTCTTTTACCTCTGGCTTCTCTGCCTCTTTTGTCTCTGGTATCTCTTTTTTGCATCCGTAAACGACTAGCGCCAATGCTATCCCTAAAATTAATAGTCTCAAACCTCGCATCTTTATCTCCTTCAAATTTATCCGCCGGACTTGTCCGCCAATCTGTATGGCGGATACACCCGCTATTGACTACTAAAGCCCTGACATATACATTACCCGAAACCGCAGGCGAGGTCAAAAAAATCCAACTCGGAAAGTGTACAACAGCAAAGTCGGCGATTAGGAACACCAGCCAAATAAAAAGGCCCCACTTTTCGGTGGGGCCTGTCCTTCTCACAAGCCAACCACGCAAGGATTCACATCAGGTGGGACGCACATTGGTTGCTTCAGGCCCTTTTTGGCCCTGGGCAACATCATACTCCACTGCCTGTCCGTCCTGTAGGGACCGCGAACCCTTTGCCACGACGTTAGAGTGATGGACAAACAACTCGGGACCGCCTTCATCTGGAATGATAAAGCCGTATCCCTTCCTCTCGTTGAACCATTTTACCTTACCTTTTGCCACAATGTTCTCCTTAGACTCGTTTCAGAGCCTTAAATAAAAATGCCCTCACATTCTGTTCAGGGGTATACTTTTGAGGGCCGAAAGAATACTCCTTAACAAAACCGAGGTGAAAACTACCAGAACACCTTTCGGCTGTCAATAAAATAACTCGAAAGGATTAAACCCAAATCTTTCACCTCGAACAACTGCCTGATATCATCCAAAAAAGATAGGCGTTCTTCCTCCCCCCTTCTCAAAGAACGCCGACAAGTCCCAAAAGGAATATAAGGAGAATTTACGACCTGATTTTAAGGCATTCCGTTCTGAAGCAGCAATCAGTGTACGGACACTGGCCATTCGACTTTCCATAGCAAGGCGAATATCCTTCTGCCACCTGAACAGTGCGGATAAGTTCTGTTTTGTTCATCTTTCCAGGGTTTATCCCCAGGCCTTTTGCCTTTACCCTTATCTCCGTCATCATCATAGTTTTCTCAGCAACTTTTGTTCCAAGCATTCTCTATCTCCTTTCAAATTCTATTATGGCGGCCCCCTGCCCGCCTAATTCTCTGTGCACAACAACCAAACTTTTGTAACTTTTTATCTTGCTGCCGGCTCACCTGCCTAATCTGGCCCTGCTTTTGGCGAAATATTCGACTAATATATATTCGTTCATTTATGCGGGTAACCACAAAAAAAGTTGCCAAAAAGCGTGCATTTTTGCAATTTTGCTGCTTTTTTGTAAGTTTTTAACAAATTTTTGCGAACTTTTTGGCCCTGCTTTCCCTAATCAGCACTTCCAAGCAAATCGGCCCGGTCATTCCGAGCCAGATTCGGAAAATTCCCGCCCAAATTCCTCATCGGTTTAGAAAATCACAACCACACTTGCCCAATAGTGGCTCTAATATAAATATCAGGGCTGAAAATGCGGATTTTAGCGCCCCTTGCAGTTTTTGATTGTGCTTTGACCGGAATTACGGTAGATATTGGGAGCGTCCTTAAATGCCGTTTATTGTGACGGCTGGCTTCCAAGAGTCGAACATAAGCCGTGCGACAACCGGCAGTTAGTTAAAGTTCCCTAAACCATAATTTTGAAAGGGTTTAGCCAATGTTAAAGATAGGAATGGTCGGAGCCGGTTTCGTAGCCGGATTTCACGCAAGGGCCTTGCTGTCGGTCCGCGGCGTAGAATTAGCTGGAGTTTGCGCACCTCAGGGTGCAGAGGCGCTTGCCAAGCGTGCCCGCGATGATGGTCTGGGCAAGACCCAGGTATTCGTGAACGTTCAGAAACTCTGCGCGGCCGTTGATGTAGTCTGTATCTTCGCTCCCAATTTCGCCCGCCTTGATATTATGCGTGACATCGCGGCAGCGGTCGAAGGCGGAGCTAAATTGAAGGGAATCATCTGCGAAAAACCTCTTTCCAGAAACCTCAAAGAAGCTGATGCGATGCTAAAGATAGCTAATAAACTGGGCGTGCCTACCGCTTACTTTGAAAACCAGCTTCACATACCCTGTATAGCCGAGGCCCGCCGGCAGCTTGCAGCAGTGGAAAGGAAGATGGGTGCAGTGCATTTGGCCCGCAGCGCAGAAGAGCACGGTGGGCCACACGAGCCGTGGTTCTGGGACCCCACAAGACAGGGAGGCGGCGTCTGCTGCGATATGGGCTGCCACAGCATTGCTGTGGGGATGTATATGCTCACACCCGGCGGCAAGCCACCTGACTACTTGACGCCGGTTTCAGTTAGCGCAAATATGGCGCTGCTAAAATGGGGCAAAGAGCCGTGGCTCAGCCAACTTAAGAAAAGAGGCGTGGACTACTCTATCACGCCCGCCGAGGACTACTCCAATGTTACCATAAAATTCAAGGACCCCAAGACTGGGATTTGCGGCATCACACAAGCTACAAATTCCTGGATGTATGATGCACCGGGTCTGCGACTTCTTATGGAGGCGTTTGGGCCGGGGTATTCTTACACGGTCAACTCCCTGCAATCACCTGCGGGCTTGTTTATTAGCGATGCTGCTGCCGCCGCCGTTGCAGACAGCGAGCTTGCGCTTGAGAAATCGCAGGCCAGCCGGGGGTCGCTGATTTTGCAGCCCAACGAGATCGACCTGTATGGCTACGTCGCCGAATGGCAGGATGCACTTCCGGCTTTTGAAAAGGGCAAAAATGGTATGCTCGATTTCGATTATGGTCGATTGATTACAATGCTTGTTATGGCTGCCTATATGGCTTGTGAAAAGAAAAAGACTATTGACCTTACAGATTCAAAGGTGCAGGAAGAACTGAAAGATTACGTTCCCTTAATCCAGCAAGGCAAAGGTGCAAAAGTGCTCTGCGGCGGTTGAAAATATCAGCCGGAATTGACAAGGTAAAAGGGAGAATTGAGAAGACAGAGAACGAACGACAGAAGACAGAAAAACAGGGGAAAAAAGAGAAAAAAAGTCAAAAAATAGAGGTTTTTGAGAGAAATTTTGAAAAATGGGGTGGTTGGTTTGCAATAGGTTCGACACTTCGACCTTGCTCAGTGCAGGCAAGTTCACTACAGGTAGGTTCGACACTTCGACCTTGCTCAGTGCAGGCAAGCTCACTACAGGTTGGGTTTGATTGGGTTTGTTTTTCACCGCGTCTGCAAAACCGTATATTTTCATAATGCTTTGTTAATAAGAAGGTTGTGTTCCTTTTGTTACTGCGGAAATTGGGTTTGTTTTGCATAATTGAACATTTTTGATTGAACGTACAGCCACAGAGTAAATGTGTATTTTTAGCCACAGAGAACACAGAGGGCACAGAGAAATGAATTATAAACAGTGTTAATTGGTTAAATGGTAATCGGTAAATGGTCATTGGTTATTCCCCTAAGGGGTTTCCGCTTCGCTCCAAGGTATTGGGCATTTATTAATCCTTAGTATAAATGAATTTACGACCATATTTGACTGGAACTGCCCTTCGACTTGGTTCGACCTTGCTCACCACAGGCCGCTCAGGACAGGCTGTTCCGTTGCGTGCGGGTCACCGCAGCCCCGTTTGGGGGGCCTCCCCCAATTATCGATATTATACCAAACTCCTTTTGTATTTTCAATAAAAATTTTGACACCAAAAAGGATAAAAAATTAGCCACGAATTAACACGAATGGGCACAAATATTAGGACAGGATAACAGGATTATCCTCTCGACTTCGCTCGAGACAAGCTTGTTAATCCGCCTACGGCGGATTAATCCCGTCTAATAAAAGAAAATAGCCACAAAAGGCGCAAAAGTCCTAAGTGAGAAAACCACAAAAGTTTAGTTCAAATCCAGGACAACACGAAACCCATCGAGGCCGGAGTCGTTCCGACCGTCGGGCACATCCTCGCCGCGGCGCGCAACGCGGCAATTGTAGGCATTGTATGACCATCCGCCGCCGCGAAGAACACGATAACTGTCTGAGCTCGGACCAGTAGGATTTGTTTGTGCGTTAGAACTATATGCTCCATACCAGTCGTTGCCCCACTCCCAGACATTACCCGCCATATCATAAAGACCATAATTATTTACCCCGCTTGTTGTCTGGTAACTTGTGGCGCTGCCAGGCCATTGGTAGTCTGCTTTATACTTCATAGTCCCATCAAAAAATCCCACTGGCGATGTATAAGGATATATCCCATCATTCCAGAGCGGATGGTAACCATAATTCGCCTGGCTTTGAGAAATTGTATCACCCCAGGGATATCGATAATAGGGGTCGTGATGTCCGCCCCGAGCGGCATATTCCCATTCCGCCTCCGTAGGTAAGCGATACCCTTTCTTTGAAAAATCACAGGCCCAGGTCGAAAGATTATAACACTGCTCCCTGCCTTCCTGCTGGCTTCGCCAGTTACAGTAAGCAGCAGCACCATACCAACTCACCCTCACCATAGGGTCGTTATCCATATTGCGACCGCCTTTAGGGCGAACTCGGAAAATGTAGCCCCGCGGCCCTAAATCGTACTCTATCTGACTGTAAGAAGATGAAGTTGAAGTATCACAATACGGTTGATTGTTTCCGCTGCCATAAACCACGTCGCCGGAGACATAAATGCTGCTGCCGAGAGCTGAATTTAAATACTGACAATACTGGCCGTTGGTAACCTCATACCTACCCATATAAAACGAATCCAATCTCACGAGATGCTGAGGCCTTTCGTCTGGCTCACCTTCGTTGAAACTATCTCCCATCTGGAACTCGCCGCCTGGGACGAGAACCATATCAGATGGTATGGCTTCCCCTTGGAGCCAGTTTTCTGCGATTATGTGTAAGTCCACAAAGTCAACCTGACCACTCCAATCTATATCCGCACCTTCACACCAGCCGGGGCCGAAACAATCTTCTTCAAACCAACGAGATGCCAAAACGGCTAAATCAAAGAAGTCCACAGTCCAATCCTTGTTTAAGTTGGTGTCCGGCGCACGTCTCTTCCCTATGGCAGGGCCAGCATAATCGCTTTGACCTACGCCGCTGCTATCGGCCGAAGCCGCTACCCAGTAATAGTATGAATCACCCAAAACGGCGGGTGTGTCCATGAAAGACAAGGCGTCTATCCAAGCGGAAATTGCGACCTTCGCTCCTGTTTCGCTTTCCGAACGGTAGACGCGGTAATAGCCAGCGTCTGTTACAGGATCCCATTGAACGAGCACATGATCCACAATATCGTCCGTCGCTGATACCGTTGCTGGAGGTGTAAGATAGATTACTGTAATTGTGTCACTGTCAGAGTTGTCAGACGCATCATAGGCAATGACAGATATCGTATTCAACCCTGCTGTTAAAGGAACCGTACAGGACCAGGGATTTGTGCCAGAAGCAGTTCCTGATGCGCCAGTCGTCTGATTGAGATAATCAACACGGCTGACTTGATAATTGTCGGAAGCAGCTCCTGCAAGTGATACGGAGGATGCCCCTGTCGTATATGATGGCTCACTCGTAGGAGAAGTTATTTGGATTTGGGGCACTTCGGTTTCAACGCTGTATTTGATTTTAAGCCCAAATTCGTTTTTGTAAAATACCCTTTCTAAATTATAGTTAATATCCTCACTTTGCGATATCATAAATAAACCATAATTATTCGACCCACCATACCAGGACTGAGCGATGGCCGTAACGTCCCAATAGAAAAAATGATTATCAAGCTTCTCAAGATATTCTGTTGTCTGCCCACTTGTTGTATTGTTGGGCTTGGTATTCCATGTCACAGAGTCTGTACTCCATGAACTTGTAATCCTTCTTACCGTGAGCCCCATTGTCCCGTCTCCTGTATTATCCCCAGACGTTGTCTTAGCACTGAATGTTGCATTTGTAACCGTACTTCCAGGCGGCAACGATGGCAAATCAAAGGTCACCAGTCCACGCTCATTATAATAACCATCTGTTGGATCACATCCCACAAAGACAATGCCGCCAAACGTCTTTTTAGGATGCCCAGATGAAATCCAGCATGATTGTTGGTTACTACCATTACCTTCTTTGATATTATTGACTCGAATTACCTCGATAGAAGCCGATGCAAGAAAATTATTGGAAATATCGTAAGCCCTGAAAATAATTATATTGGAACCCTCATCAACGGGAATACGTTCTACCCACGTCGTGCCAAGAAGATCTCCCGTATCGCCGTTATCACCTGTCGTAGTGTTTTCCCAGAGGACTTTATGTGTGTTTAACGGTGCCGTGCCATTACACATGACGGAGCTATCGCCGGTCCTATAGGGATTGGTGGCAGGCCGCTCCACAATTAGCTCAGAAATCCTAAACGTTACTTGGACGGTTGTCTCCTCTTGAACATTATCAAGCGTTAGAGAATTCAGACCTACAGTGGCAGCATCCGGCTGACCATCGATATACCATTTGTCTACCGAATAACTTGCATCCGGTGTCGCATAAAATGTTATGCTGTCACCAGCCTTCACATAAATAGTTCCCGATGGGTTGACCACTCCGTGAGCGCCAGCCTGTGCTGTTACTTTAAAGTAGTTTCTTTGAATGAAATTCTCCTGGGCTGATAAAACATTCTTAAACTTGGTTATGAAACTGTCGCTTCTTGCTGTCGGGGGTTGGGTCTCGCTGAAATCGTACATGATGAAAGGAGCAAAAGACTTAATCATTATTTCAGCCATAAAATCTCCTTTATGACTGGAACCTTCCGTACCATCTCCCGGATCTATCCATCTCTCTTTGTAAATATTATAAAGTGAAGGAAGTTCATCTGTGACTGAGACGGCGGTGTTTAGGCGTGACTCCAAAGTATTTAGCTTCGGCTTCAAGTTGGATATTTTGGCTATAAGATTTGCAGCATCCATGTTGTCGAAACCCTGTTTCCATAAAAAAGCCAAGCTTTCGCATGCTTGGTAGGCATCAATGCATGCGGTATTAATGCTTTCCTGCTCGTGATCACCTTGGCTCACAGTTCTGAACCAAAAGGCATCCGATTCTAAGTCAATAATATCCAAAATACCCAATATACCAAATATCTTGGAACTTGCCCAGGACAACAAACCTGATGCGACCTCGTTAAAAGCACTACTCGCCATAAAAGTCAGAGTGTGTGTAATTCCAAGTACAAACATCTTTTCAGTGATTTCATCGCTATCCCATCGTTCATAAATCATCTCGGATGAGTGCTTTATATTCAAATAAGCTCCATAGGAGGCCATAAAGTGTTTAACGATCTCATCTGAGACGCCAGAATAGTTATATTCGAGAATTATTTTCTGTAACTTATATTTCGATAATGATTTTGTTACAGAAATTTTTATACGAAGGTAGCGACCAGAGAAGCTATCACCCGTTGATTCCAGCAAATCGCTTATCCCAATAGTAGGGTGTTCTGGATTGGGAAACACAAATGTTGTAGTATCTGTGACATCGGTATAGAAAATAGTAGTTGGACCTCCGAACTTGATTTCATCGATAGTTCCGCTTCCCTGAACCGTTATTCTAAGATATTCAATTTTGTGTGACCCAACTTCCGGAGGTAAATAGAAACGATAGACCACTTTGGATTCATCAGTTCCATCTCCAAGAATAGCAGTCGAATTATCTGCGTCAACCTTGTAATTTTCGTATCCTTCAATAAAATCATAAAAAGCTACACCATTGTGGTCCACTACAACAAAACCAAAAACATTATTTGTAAGGCATAACACAAATGTTGTGATTATCTTTAACTTGTCCATATCTGGCGTCCTTATCAAAGTTATATTGGTTATATTTCGCCGCTTTCAGGATAATACTAAACGCATAGGCCGATAAAGTCAAGAGAATTATCCGCTTTTTCGCAAAATTACGTAGAAATACGGATACTTTATCGTGATTTGTGGCTTCCATCCTCCGAAGTAGAACTTCTACGGAGGACAGGCGTGGCTCAGGGGTCGGGGGGGCAGAAGGCAGGAGGCACAAAGACGGAGGACAGAAGACGAAGGGCAGAGGGTGCAGGTCGAGAAAATCCTAATATCTAAATCCTAAATCCTAAACAAATTCAAATGACCAAAGCACAAAATTCAAAATGAGATTTGAGATTGCTTCGTCACTTCGTTCCTCGCAATGACGTGCGTGGTGCGTTCGCTCGAATTGCGCTCGGGGGGCAGAAGACAGAAGGCAGGAGGCAGAAGGCAGGAGGCAGAAGACAGGAGGCACAAAGACGGAGGACAGAAGACGAAGGGCAGAGGGTGCAGGTCGAGGAAATCCTAATATCTAAATCCTAAATCCTAAACAAATTCAAATGACCAAAGCACAAAATTCAAAATGAGATTTGAGATTGCTTCGTCACTTCGTTCCTCGCAATGACGATGAAAATGACTGGGCAAGAAGCCCGATTAGCGCTGTTGCGCAATCGCTATCCGGGCCAAGTATATTTTCCCGTGAGATAGCAACTTATGGATTGCTGACGCCGGGCGATGGAGCTACCGCCGTCCAGTTGTTCGGGTCATTGCCATACGCGGCAGCGACCTTCCGTGAAAGCGATTTGCCAAATCCATCGGCCTCAATAGGCCACAAGTCCACGCCGCCAGGACAGTCCTGCGGGTGTGAGCCATCGCTGTAACTTATCCTGTCAACGCGAATATAATGCCGCACCCCAGACCCATCTATGTCACCCGGCAGTGAAAGCTCCAAACTCTCGCCGCCATTATTCAAATGCCCGCTATACGGCCCGTAAATCTTGCCCGAAGGCACAGCCGGATACCTATTGCCAAACGCAGTCTTATTCCTGACCACCACAATAT
>Ga0315279_10008711_pt1 | contig 12234 bp, 10 predicted proteins | sample YL17G06_20_MG_FD_203694 | JGI IMG/M metagenome (GOLD analysis project Ga0315279, IMG submission 203694) | Sediment microbial communities from Yellowstone Lake, YNP, Wyoming, USA - YL17G06_20 | ecosystem: Environmental > Aquatic > Freshwater > Lake > Sediment | place: USA: Wyoming | collected... | reverse complement strand
AAACAGCCGACTTGATAGTAACGGTTTCATACGCCATGAAAGACGAACTCACGAAACTCGGGTTTCCAAAAGACAAGATACAAGTGGCCTACAATGGTGTTGACCCGCAGAAATACAACCCAGAAACAGTGAGTGCTGAGCAAATCCAGAAAGTCAGGGCCCTTTACGAGATAAAAGACGATGAGTTTATGATTCTTTTCATTGGCAGGCTTGTCGGCGTTAAAGGTGTGGATAAGCTCATTATGGCTATGCCCCACATCTTGGAGAAGATACCGAAGGCAAAACTGGTTATCGTCGGCATAGGCGACCTTCAAGAATACTTAGCCAATCTCGTCAAAACCATGAGGCTGTCCGACTACGTGAAATTCCGCTTCGAATTCATCCCAGAAGAAGAACGGATTCTCCACTACGCCGCGTGCGATGTCGCAGTTTTTCCAAGCCTCTACGAACCCTTCGGGATAGTCGTTTTGGAAGCCATGAGCATGGAGCGGCCAGTTGTCGTTGGCGCCGTTGGCGTAAGCGGAATGAGAGAAATAGTCATTCCGATGGGCGATGAGCAGTGTGGCTATCACATAAACCCGAGCAACCCAACTGACATTGCATGGGGTATAACAAGCACTCTGGAGAACCCTGAAAAGAGGAAATGGCTTGGAAAGAATGGCAGACGCAGGGTCCTGAACGAGTTCACTTGGGACATCATAGCCGAAAAAACGCTTGCACTGTACGAGCAGATACCCAAACACTAGATTCTACTTAAGGGACAAGATCGGGTCGGTGAACCCTTGGACACTACTTCTGTAAGTCTAAGAGAAAAAGTTGCAAAGGAAGCTGCCAACCTCATCTATGCAGGAATTGAGAAGGAATTCAAACAAGCAAAACTGAAAGCTGCGAAAACATTTGGAGCCCATTTTCTTCCCACCAACCTTGAAGTCGCGCTGGAAATTGACAGACTGGCTGAGGAACGTGAAGGATCAGCTAGACAAGAACGCTTGGTCAAGATGCGTCAAGACGCCCTGATATTGATGCACATCCTCAAAGAGCACTCGCCCCTCTTGATCGGAAGCGTGTGGCGCGGAACAATCCATTATGCAAGTGACATAGACATTGCCGTATGTCATAACGAACCTGCAGACGTCATGGATACTTTGAGGCGAAGCGGAGTGAAGCTAGTCCAAGCCGAACGCGTAACGGTGACAAAGAAAGGCAAGAGGAAAGGTTCATTCCACATTTACGTTGAGTTGCTTGACAAGGAAAAGGCTGAGATTAAGGTCGTGCAGAGTTCGGAAGCTTCTAGGAAAGAGAAGTGCGGTATATACGGTGATCAAATCCGCGGCCTCAACATAAAAGAACTGGAAAGGATGCTTAGAGAAAACCCGCTGCAGAGGTTTGTGCCTTCATAAGTCTTCAGCCACATCCTCAGTTTTGCAGACATGGCCCTGAAGACGCTTAAATATCCGGTTTCGGAAAGATGAATTGAAGATACATTGACACATTCGAAGGCGCGAACATGGAATTCAACAAGGAATCGTTGAAGAAAACGTTCCCAACCTTGGCAAAGGAGCTTGAATCCGAAGAGAACAAGGTTGACATACGCTCCGTGCGGACAGACATTGGAACTGGAGAAAACGCCGCATCGGCAAGATTCGCTCATTATACGCCCGACGTCATAGACTTCGTCCGCCGATGTGATAATGAGAAACAGGCAGAAGAGATCATAGCTTACTTGGAAAAGAGAGGCGAAATAAAGAGCCAATGCGCTGAAAGGCTCAGGAAGCAGCTTAAGGAGAAAGGCGTGAGAAGCTTCGGACCCAAGAAAGAAGCGGACTACTATCTCAAACGCGGCGAACAGTAAAGGCATCTATTTCAGCTTGTTTCCGCAATGCTCTCCGCAGCAAAGTTCCCAGCATCAGCTGCGTATTATGACGCTCCATTGTCTTCATGGGTCGTTAGACTCGCGCTAGTCTGCTTGAGTCCTGAATGGAGCTTCTGTTTCTTTCTGAGAATGGGTAAGTATATACGTAAGTGGGGTAGTGTAATTCTAAAAGTAAATAAATGAGCTTATGAATAATTATTGAGCCTAAAATCTGGGAGCTGAGCGGAGGAAAACTGTGTGAAGACGACGGCGTTCGCGTGCATTCTGCTGACGGTCACTATGATGGTTTTCGCCTCTTTTTTGTCCAACATGAAGGCCGTTCAAGCGCAATCGGATTATACTATAGAACATGTGAATCATGAGATAACAGTCTTGTATAATGGTTATGTTTTGATAAATGACACGATCACAATAAACGTAACAGGGCAAGCCCCTGCTGATTTCTTCATAGGGTTCCCATACAAGTACGGTCAACACCTTCTTCGAAGCGTTGCCCACAACACATCTGGCTTCTTCCCTTTGACTCTTAACGTGCCCTTAGGAGATCGAGTTGGATTCTATGCTGTGAAGATAGACTTTAATCAGGGCGCTCCGCAGGTTTTCAGTGTTGAATTTGTGCTTTCAAACAGCCTTCTTGTGCAAGATTCTGAAAATGCCACCCGATTTACATTGGGCTTTCCGGCCTACCCCAGTCTGGTGAAGCCGGCAGCTGTTTGCAATGGGTCAATTGTGTTGCCTGAAGATGCCGTCTTTGTTTATGGTGCTCCAGGGGGTCAAACATATGGAAAGGAGAACTTGCCAGAATTCACCGATTCACCTGGGCTAGCAGCCTTCACGTCGAGCGTTGACAAGGTGCGAGTGATGGACATAGAGGAGTTTTCGAGTGAGATAAGAATAACTGAGCTTGGCGAAATAGACTGCACAGACACTTACTACCTGACTAACAAGGCAACCGAAGCACTGAACTTCACAGACATAGTTTTGCCCTCTAACGCTTTCAGTGTGACCTCGCAGAACCAGCTCGGAAGAAAGATGGCAGGACCCACACAGATTGACCAACTGACGAACCGTTACAGGGTTACTTTCGAATCGCCTGTGGAAACTAACAAGTCCTTCGGCTTTTCCGTTGGATATATCTTGCCCGGCAACTACACCGTGCAAAGAGACACAAACAGTTACCTGTTCAACATTTCCATGTTTCAGCATCTGAATTACTACGTCGCGCAGGCTTCCGTCAGCTTTATCATGCCGGAAGGCGCGAGGATGGTGAGTCTTGAAGATACCTTGGTTGGCGATGCGTTCAGCCTGTCAAGAGATGTCTACCAAGAGACGGCGACTATAGCCAAAGGGAGCGTGATCTCTCTTGACAGTTTCAACGCTGAGATCCTGTATAACTATAATCCTTTATGGCTGTCTTTCCGACCTACAATGTGGGTGTGGGCTTTAGCGATTGTCGGGTGCACAGTCGCTGTTGCTTGGAGAAGACCAAAGGCAGCCGTTGCTCGCGTTCCATCGCCCGCGGTGGTCGTGAAAATTGGCGCCGAATACCTCAAGTCATTTGTAGAATCATACGAGGAGAAGATGAAGATAGCCTTGGAACTTGATTCCCTAGAGGTCAGAGTGAGCAAGGGCAGGATTCCCAGGCGCCGATACAAGGTTCTCAGAAAAACGCTTGAAACGCGTCTTGGAACGTTAGACAGAGACCTAGCCGAGTCTAAGGACAGGTTGCGTGCGGCTGGTGGCAAGTACAGTGATTTGATGAGGCAGCTCGAAATCTCCGAAGCCGAAATCAACGAGGCCGAAACCAACGTTAAAAGCATCGAAGCGCGTCACGCTGGCGGAGAACTTTCCTTGGAGGCCTATCGAAAGCTTCAGTCCGATTATCAGCGCAGAAAAGAAGGGGCTGAAACGACTATAAAAGGAATCCTTTTGAGGCTACGTGAAGAAATCCGTTAAGTGAACCTAAACGCTTTTATTCTGGCGTCCAGATTTCAATGAAATTCTGGTTGAAGAGGAAACGGCAAATGGTGAAAATAATAGTAGATAACGAGAAATGCACTGGTTGCGGAACATGCGTAGAGACATGCCCTGTAGGCGTCTTCGAGATTAAGGACAAGAAATCTGTTCCAGTGAAGCCTGAAGAATGCTTGGTGTGCAGAGCCTGCGAGGTTCAATGTTCAGAAAGCGCAATTCAAGTAATCGAGTAGTTCTTGGCCATCCGAATCGAAAATAGTCTTCTTAACGTCACTATTCTATTTTCCAGAAAGTCCTCTGAGCCTTCTTTACCTCTTCTATGATTCTTTCACCCTGGGACCTCACATGGCTCTTTGGCGCAGGAATCCTGTCGTTGATAGTGTAATTAGAACCGCTCATTTCTAGGATTGCCGCTGCAACCAATTTCCCCACAAAGCCAAGACTGTAGCCTCCTTCCAGAACCGCCACAAGCTTTCCTTCACATGTCTCAAGCGCGAGCTTCATTATTCTTTCGAAGGCTTCCCGATAGCACAACGCCGAGAGTGAGAGGCTCCCAACAGGGTCTGTGTAGTGACCGTCAAAGCCGGCTGAGACCAAAATGAATTGCGGTTTGTACTGACGTACTATCGGCTCTGCAACTTCTCTTATTGCTTTCAGATAGACCTTGTCGCTAGTTCTGAACGGTAAAGGAACATTGACATTGTAACCTAACCCTTCGCCTTCGCCGAGCTCGTCCACAAAACCTGTTCCCGGGAAGCCCCGCGGGTCTTCATGCAGGCTCACACATAGAACCTTGTTTGTTTCGTAGAAGGTCTCCTGCGTTCCGTTTCCATGGTGCGCATCAATATCCAGTATTGCGATTCTTTTCAGCCCGTGTTCCCTAAGCAGATATTTTGCGGCGATGGCGATGTTGTTGAAGATGCAGAAACCGCAAGCCTCAAACTTGCTTGCATGATGCCCGGGCGGTCGCACCAGTGCAAAAGCATTCTGAAATTCCTGTTTCATCACGAGATCCACTGCCTCAAGCGTTCCGCCAACCGCATAGAGCGCAACTTCAAAGCTTTCAGGAGAAACCACCGTGTCCTCCAAATCGAGCGAGCCACCGCCGGACCTGCATACTGATCTGACGTGCTTTATGTACTCGATGTCGTGAACCAGCTTGACGTCTTCGGTACTGGCTTTTCTTGGTTCGACAAGCTGCCAGTTTCTGCTGGACGGAAGTGTGCTTTTCTTTAGTTCGTTCATGATTGCCATAAGGCGTCTTGCGGATTCAGGATGACTTCTGCCGGGATTGTGCTCGTAGTATTTTGGTGAAAAAATCACGGCTGTCCTGCTCATGCTCCATCATCTTTGAAGGTTTCTTGAAACATTTTCTGCAAGTATTCCTTCAATAAGAGTCCGCGTCTCTTGGCAAGTTTCTTCAATGTTGCTGCCACACCTGTCGCGTACTGCATCGCCTTCTTCGGCTTGCCTACTACGGGTCGGGGAAGGCCGATGTTCTGTGCTGCTCGCCTCAACACCAGTTTTCTGAGCGTGTCCTTTGAACGCTCTATTTTCAGTTCCAATGGCAGCGCTGTGGCGAATTTCGCTATTTCGTACGCTGCGAATGGTAAGCGCAGTTCTGTGTTGTGATAGTTGCAGATTTTGAAGTCCCGTTCAAAGTTGGCTTCATGCATTTCTGCTATGTCGTTGAGAATTGCTTCCTGCGCTTTCTCGCTGCCATATTGAAGGTAATCGTCCACGTATCGCTTGTAGCCTCCGAAAAGCTCGTCTGCACCCTGCCCTGCCAGCAGCACCTTAAGGTTGATTTCGGCTGTTTTTTCCGCTGTCCAATAAATCGGGATGGCTATGCTTGTTTTGACGGGGTCAGGCTCCTCAATCAGCCACAGAACTTTCCTGACGATCTTCTCAACGTCATCCTCATTGTACGTGTAAACGTGGATGGGCAGTTTCAGTTCTTCCGCCACCCTTTTGGCGTGGTCTGTCTCAGACTGGTTTTCTAAGCTGACGTGAATCAGGTGCACGTCTACTGAAGTCTTCTTTGCTAGGAAGGCGATGATGCTGCTGTCTAATCCTCCTGAGAAGGCAACTGCGACTTCCTTAAGCCCTAGAAGCCTCTCTTTCAAGGACTGCTGTAGAAGGCTCTGCAGTTTCTTGGCTGCTGTTTCCATGGTTATCTGCTTTGGCTTAGAAACGGTGAGCGTTCTTGCTGGTTTGAATTTGAAACCGTGCTTGTCAATAAGGGCCAGATGCCCAGGTGGAAAAGAATATGTTTCCTCGATGCCGACCTTCCACAACGCTTTACGTTCCGAAGACAAGGCCGCCAAATCCGAGTTTTCGCCATAATAGAGTGGGCGAGTGCCCATCACGTCTCTGCCTGCAATGATCCTCTCAGCCTCGGCTATTACGAAAGTGAAGTCCCCTTCAGATTTCTGGACTAGAGTCTCTGCAAGAGCTTCAGGGTGCAATTGAAGTTCTTTGGCTATCCTGTCTGCAGTAAGAATTTCCGTGGCTGGGCGATAGAATCTTCCCTCAACAACCAGCGCTGCATTTTCTAGCTTTTTTGGTTGCGGTTTGTCCGAATTGAGGATTCTTGAGAAGGCATAACCGATTATTATTGGTGAGTCCACTTGTTGGTTCTCTAGGGCTTTAATGGATCTTTCTATTCTTACAGTGTTCGGCGATGCTATCCCGAATGTTTCAGTTTTCTCATGCTCCAAAGTCTTGAGCATGGTGACTGCTGTCTCTGTTGCGTTCTCGCCTTTCTTGCTTACGACTGCGATTATTGATCCCATCTGAGAGAGCCTTTCTGTTCAAGCTGTTAGTGTGTTGTTTGGTAAAACATTAATCTTTAATCGCTGTAACTCTTGTTGCGAGGGAAATTGAAGTTGCCTATTCTTCCCGTTGATACGGGTCGCTATGGAACAGGGGAAATGCTGAAACTCTTCGAGGAAGAAACACGCGTTCAGAAAATGCTTGACGTCGAGGCTGCTTTGGCGTGGGCGCACGCTGAAGTGGGCAACATACCTCGCAAAGACGCTGAAGTGATTGTGGCCATGGCCTCTTTGAAGCATGTCAAGCTGAGCCGCGTGAAGGAGATTGAGCGCGAAATAAAGCATGATGTTGCCTCATTGGTCAGAGCTTGTGCGGAAGCGTGCGGGCCAAGCGGGGCTTACGTTCACCTCGGGGCAACAAGCTACGACATCGTGGACACGGCGAATGCGCTCCAGTTCAAAGACGCTTTGAATCTTATCGAAAGAAAGCTTAACGACCTTGAGAAGATTCTGATGGAAAAAGCACTGCGGTACAAAGACACTTTGATGATGGGGAGGACGCATGGACAACACGCTTTGCCGATAACTCTGGGCTTCAAGTTTGCGGTTTGGACGCGTGAAGTTTCAAGGCACATACAAAGACTCAGGCAATGCAGGGAGCGCGTTGTGGTTGGGAAGATGAGCGGGGCGGTTGGCACGCAGGCTGGCTTTGGTGTTAATGCTGCGAAGATTCAGGAGCTTGTCATGCGCCGGCTGGGGGTTAAGGCGGCTGACATTTCGACTCAGATAGTGCAGAGGGACCGTTACGCCGAGTTTGTGTGTCTGATGGCGATGATTGCCTCTTCCCTGGACAATTTTGCCTCTGAAATCAGGGAGCTGCAGAGACCGGAAATCGGTGAGCTTGCTGAAGCTTTTGAAGTCGAGAAGCAAGTTGGCAGCTCAACGATGCCTCACAAGCGAAATCCAGAAACCTGCGAGAGAATCTGCGGCTTGGCTAGAATCGTCAGAAGTCTCACTGTTCCTGCCTTGGAGAATGTGCCAACATGGGGTGAGCGAGATTTGACACAGTCTTCTGCAGAGCGGTTTATCCTTCCTGAAGCATGCATCTTGACTGATTACATGCTTTTCCTGATGAGCAACATAGTTGCCAACTTGCGTGTTGACGAGCAGCGCATGCTGAAGAATGTGGAGTTGACTGAAGGGCGGGGCATGTCTGAAGCAGTCATGATTGCGTTAACCGAGAAGGGCATGAACCGGCAAGAAGCGCATGAGTTGCTGAGAAAATTGACCATAAAAAGCGAGGTTGAAAAACGACACTTCCGTCAAGTTCTTATCGAAAACAGAGCCATAACGGAAAGATTGAGTAAGAAAGAGATTGATGAAGCTCTCGATCCGAAAAACTACTTGGGCACTGCGCTAAAGCAGGTTGAGAACATTGTGAGAAAAACAGGCAAGGAGTGCCATGCTAGGGGTTTGGGCTAGTATTCTGTTAGTGCTTTCTGTTTCCAGACGTCCTCTCGTTCAAGCCTTTCCCACGTTTTCTTCTTCACAAACCCGCCGACCTGCTCCTTAATCTTCTTCGTCAGAACGGATCCTATGAGCGGCAGATTCATCAGGTCTTCAATCGGCGCATGTTTTAAGTCCTCTATGGTCTTGTAACCAGCATTGTACATTATGCGTCCGCGAACCCTGCCGACTCCTTCCAGCTTGACAAGGGTCAGTAATTCCTTCTTCACTCCCTTCTCCACTCTCACCATAAGCTCAGCAGTCTCGAGCAGAACTTCCTTTGCCCCGAAGAGCACAGCCAGCTCATGTGTCGAATGAAGTAGCCACTTCGCGTTTTCAATCGCCCTATAAAGGTCGCCAGGCTGCACCCTGAACTTGTCGATTACTAGGTCTTCGCTCATTTCCTCAATCCACCCCTTCAAAACCATGGCTGTTTTAACTTCTCCGAGAAACTCTTCATAGTCTATCCTGTCGTCCCACTCATTTGGCACCTCTGTCAGAAACTCTTCCCTGTGCTCTTCCATGAAAAGCGTCAACTCGTCCATTTCGCTCGAGTAAGGTCTCATCACTGGACCCATGTCAGGCGTGTGGGCGATCATGTGTAGGAGACTTAAGTCAGTCAAGTGCGCAGGTTTTTTCTTAAATGTGTCTCGGATTATGACGGCTGAAACGGGGTCTATGTAGAGCTCGCTCACTCGCTTCCCAAACCTTGTGGCGTTGATGTCGCTGCCAAAGACTTCAATCATTTCCTCATCATAGAGGTATTTGAGAATCTTGGCTATTATGCCCTTTATCGCATCAGTGTCATATTGGTGTGCATAGAATGTTCTGCCGAAAAACTCGAAAAGCCCCTGTTCTGTGTGGGCGAAGTCTGCGGCTATCGTTGCCAGTACATGAGACCTCAGAATCCGTTCAACGGCGAGCCTCGACCAGATGCGTTCAGGCCGTCCGAGAACATAACTTTCCAGCAGATAGTCTGCTTCGTCAGCGGTCTTAGCGATGAGTATGGCTTCGCCAACCTTATCGTACTTTGGTCTCCCCGCTCTCCCAGCCATCTGCTTATACTCTAGAACACTGATTGGATAATAGCCATATCCAGCCTCGTACCGCTTGTAATCTTGAATGACCACCGTTCTAGCCGGTAAGTTCACGCCGAAAGCCAGCGTAGGCGTGGCAGTCAAGACTTTGATCTTTCCCTCTCGAAAAGAGCCCTCTATTATCTTGCGGTGACCACCGCCCAGACCAGCATGGTGGAATGCTGTTCCGCACCTGACTAACTCGGCAAGTGACTCGCTTATTCTTGTTCTTTCACCCGCTGCCAGAATCCTCTCTGCCTCATGCTCCAAGGCACGTCGCACGGGCTTGGACAGAATCTGTTGAATCTCGACTGCGATTCTCTTCGCAAGCGTAGCAGCGTTTTTTCGTGTTGACGCAAAGACCAAGGCTTGTCCGCCGTTCTTCACGGTGTTTAGCGCCAAATTCAGTGCTGAGTCTTTTGTTTTCCTCTCTATTTTTCGGGCGTCCCCGTCCTTGTATTGGATTTCGTCTTGTAGAAGAATCCCCTCTCTTAAGGAGACTGGTCTCCACTCTGTCGTGATGTGGCTCGCCTTAAGCCACTCTGCGATTTCGTCAACGTTGTTTATTGTTGCGCTTAAGGCTAAGACCTGCATGTCTGGGTTAACCTGCATGAGCCTTGCCAAAACCACCTCAAGTGTTGGGCCGCGTTCAGAATCATTGAGCAAGTGGACTTCGTCAGCTACCACAAGAGAAATCTCATCCATCCACTTTGCTCTATGCCTTAGAAGCGAGTCTGCCTTTTCATTTGTTGCTATGATTATGTCATATCTTTCGAGCCACGTGTCAGTGCTGTCAAAGTCGCCTGTACTGATGCCGATCCTTACGCGTTTCCCATCCTTCTTCTCTATGGAGGCGTATTTCTTGAATTCGTCAAACTTCTCGCTTGCCAAAGCCCTCAAGGGGGTCAAGTAGATTGTCTTTCCACCTGCTTCCACTATGTGCTTGAGCGCGCAGAACTCAGCCACTAAAGTCTTTCCAGACGCGGTTGGACTGGCCAAAACAAGATTTCTTCCGTCAAGGGCGCCAGCCTTTATCGCTTCCTCCTGCGGCGGATAAAGGTCGACGATTCCAGACTTGATTACTACTTCCTTGACTGATTCTGGAATCGCCAAGTCCGTTACTTTCACTAAGATGCGCCCATTTTCTCTTTTATAACAGCAAATACAACATCGGCAACTTAAAATGTTATGTTTATTGACGTTTTCCCTTTGGGACACGTTTTTTTACTAGATAGATGCTACTAGGAATTAAAGAACAAGATTGGTCAAAGAAAAGGATTGGTTTGCTGATGGTTGAAAACGTGAAAGAACTGCTGAAGGCGCATGAAGGCATAAAGCATGAGGTCTATCTGGACATCGAAAATTCCAGCATCGTTCCAAGAGAGGTTGTCGACGCGATGCTTCCGTATTATGACCAACGCGCATATGGCAACCCAACACTAACACACAAGCCGGGCTGGGAAGCCTTCGAAACAATAATGGAATCAGCGCAGAAAATAGCGGCTTTCCTAGGCTGCAGAGCGCTCGAAGAAGTCAACTTCACTCCAGGGGAAACAGAAGCAAACAACCTTGCGATCATCGGCGCGACCTTCCCACTGAAGAATAAGGGCAAAAAGATCGTGATTTCAGAGATCGAACCCATAAACGTGTTGCAGGTCGCTGAAAGGCTCCAAGAATACGGGCTTACTGTGAAGAAAATCCCTGTCGATGGTGAGGGCTTTGTGAATCTTGAAAAACTAAGCGATGCAGTTGACAAGGAGACAGTTCTCGTAAGCCTTTCGGCAGTGAATCACGAGATTGGAACGATACAGCCAATCAAACAGGCGGCAGAAGTCGTCAAAGACAAGAACCCTGAAACCCTTTTTCATACCGACGCATCAGACGCTTACGGCAAAATCCCATTTGACGTACAGGTTTCGAACGTAGACCTTGCGACCATAAGCAGCTACAAAATCCTAGGACCAAGAGGAATAGGCGCTCTATATGTAAAAGAAGGCGTCAACGTCGAAAGAGTCTTGGAAGGACAAATAGGAACACAGAAACTGTGGCCGGGAGTTGAGAACACGCCGCTGATCGTTGGTTTCACGAAAGCCTCCGAATTGGCTTTTGAGAACTTCGAAGAAAACACGCGTCACATGCGAGAACTTCGAGGCAAGCTGATTGATGGTATAACCCAAGGAGTACCTGAAACTCGACTTAATGGACCGATGGGCGACAAGAGAGGCCCGGACAACGTGAATATCAGTTTCCTCAGATGCGAAGGCGAGGCCTTGACCATCGAGTTGAGCCTGAAAGGCGTGTATGTTTCGAGTGGAAGCGCGTGCACAAGGCGTCTTCTTCAGCCAAGCCACGTTCTGGTTGCCATAGGCCGAAAGTATGATGAAGCGCATGGAAGCATATTGATGAAAGTTACACGTTACCATACCGAGCAAGATATAAACTACGTCTTGGGAGTCATTCCGAAAGCAGTTGAGAGAATCAGAGGGATAGTTGGCTCTACAGGAGTTGAATGAACATGTCGCGTATGCCGTTACCCTATAATCCGAAAATACTGGAATTGTTCAAAAACCCAAAAAACGTTGGAAAAATGGAAGACGCTACCGTGACAGCTGTTGCAGGAAACCCCATGTGCGGGGACATGATAACCTTCTACCTGAAAATCAACGACCAAGACATCATTGAGAAAGCATCCTTCGAAAGCTACGGCTGCGCCGCAAACATAGCCACCTCAAGCATAGTGACTGAAATGGTTAAGGGACTGAAACTTGAAGACGCGTGGAAAATCTCTTGGAAAAGCGTAACCGAAGCGGTCGGCGGACTGCCTAGCGTGAAGTTCCACTGCGGCATATTGGCCGTTGGAGCCTTGAAAAGAGCCATTAGGAAATACTACAGAAACAAGGGAGCGTCGCCAGACTGGCTGCGGGGAGGACGCACTTTTGAAGAAAAGCAGGCGTTGGAAGAAGAGGACTTGGCGAAGCTTCTTACTAAGAGAATGAAGGCGGCAGAAGAAAAGCAATGTTAGACCCGTACA
>Ga0315279_10008710_pt1 | contig 12238 bp, 8 predicted proteins | sample YL17G06_20_MG_FD_203694 | JGI IMG/M metagenome (GOLD analysis project Ga0315279, IMG submission 203694) | Sediment microbial communities from Yellowstone Lake, YNP, Wyoming, USA - YL17G06_20 | ecosystem: Environmental > Aquatic > Freshwater > Lake > Sediment | place: USA: Wyoming | collected... | reverse complement strand
TCGCCCGGCGGCCGGAGCGATGGACCCGGCCGATGTCCGTAGACACCGTGGCCGGGAGAGATGAGAAAAGAGAGGGCGGCTTCCGCCGCGACGAGGACGAAAGAAAGCAGGATGAAGGCGCCGGAACAGGACGGCGTCTCCGCCCCTGAGGCCCTGACGAGCGCAGCGGCCAGCGCCCCCAGAGACAGGGATGTCAAGAAAAAAGAGAGCGGCGTGTAGGCCTGGTTCCAGGAGGGGACGGTCTGGAGCATGTAAAGCTTGGACATGCTCAGGATGAACAGGATCCCGGCCAGGCCGGCCGCGGCCAGAATCCCCTTCAAGAGGATTCCTTCAGCCGGCCGCCTCCAGGCCAAGAGCGCGCCAAGCGCGACGAGGGCCATGAAGCCGAGCTCGAAAAAAATCTCGCGGCTCAGCCAGGAAGTCCGGAGGTTGGTCAGGACGCGGCGGGCACGGAACGGGTGGTGGAGGTGGAAAAAAGAGAGGAGCGCCGCCGTTATCAGGAGCCCGAGCACGACGGCCAGGACGATGAGCCGCGTCTCACGCGCCGCGGCGTTCCCGCCCGCTCCCGCGGATATAAAAAGGGGGAGACCGGCGAACAGGAAGATCCCCACCGCCATCTGCCCGGCGATCGTGAAGGCGACGAGGGGCCACTCCTTGAGCATGGCCGGCTAGACTTCTTCCCAATTGGCCACCTCGGCCGCCCTCTCCGCGGCCCGGGCGGCGTCCCGGTGCGGCTTGATGACGAGGGCCGGGTCGGTCTGGGCGGGATCGGGAAGGGGGAAGATCTGCCGCGTTTCGCCGTACTTCTTCCGGAGCTCGGCCAGGTCCCCGAAATCGAGGGCCCGCTGGGGACAGGAGGCGACGCAGGCCGGCGTTCCTCCGGCGTCGATGGCCTCATAGCAGAAATCGCACTTGGAGACGGTGTTCGTCGTGGCGTCGAAGCGGAAAGCCGTGTACGGGCAGGCCCATTCGCAATAGCGGCAGCCGATGCAGCGGTCCGTGTCGACGAAGACGATCCCGTCCTCGCGCTTCCAGATCGCCTTGACCGGGCAGGACAGGCCGCAGACGGGCTTTTCGCAGTGGTTGCAGGCCATGGAGACGTTGTAGGCGACCACGGACGGGATCCAGACCTCGCCTTTTTTCTCCCACCCCCCGCCGGCCACCTCGTAGACGCGGCGCCAGAGGACCCCGGGCTCCAGATCGTTGCGGTCCTTGCAGGCCATCTGGCAGGCCTTGCAGCCGCTGCACGCGGCGGCGTTGAAGAAAAAGCCGTACTGGGTGACCATGTCAGGCCGCCTCCGCCTTTTCCACCTGGACCATGATCGTGTGCTGGGCGTTGCCGAAGGCGAGCGGCGTCCAGCGCTCCGAAGAGAGAACGTTGACCGAACCTCGACGGTCGACCCCGTTCTTGTCCGGCGTCCACCAGGCGCCCTGCGGCAGGGCGACGACGCCGGGCATGATCCGCTGGGTCAGCCGGCACGGGACGATGACGGCGCCCCGGTCGTTGAAGACCCTGACCAGGTCGCCGCTCTTGACTTTCCTCGGCCCGGCGTCGAGCGGGTTGATAAACAGGCGCTGGGGAAAGGCCTCCTCGAGCCAGTCGATGCCCTCGAGGGTCGAATGGACGCGGGAGAGATAATGATGCCCGACGACCGAGAGCGGGAATTTTTTGGCTTCCGGGCCGAAGGGGCTTTCCCACTCCTGGATGTACTTCGGGACGGCGGGGATCTCGGCCGGGTTGTTCATGTCATGGAGGCCCTTCGAGAATATTTCGATTTTCCCCGAGGGCGTCGACAGGGGGTGCTTAACGGGGTCGCGCCGGAAATCGGTGAAGGCCACGGCCGGCTGGGTGACCGGCAGGGAGTAGACGCCGGCGTTGGACGTTTCGAATTCGTCCAGGGTCGGCAGGCCGGGGAAGCGCGACTGGCGGTAGCGGTCGAGCGACCAGGCGATCCAGTCTCGCTCTGTCCGGCCTTCGGTGTAGGCCTCTTCGAGCCCGAGCCGGGAGGCGATCTCCGAGCAGATGCGATAGTCGCTTTTCGTCTCGAAGGGCGGCTCGACGATCTTGGGCATGAGGATGACCTCGTCGCCGTACTTCCAGCCGTCCTCGAGGCCCCAGGTCTCGAACTGGGTGCACACCGGAAGGAGGATGTCGGCGAAGCGCGCGGTCGGGGTCAGGAAATTGTCCTGGACGAGGAGGAACTCGACGCGCTTCTCGTCGGCCAGGATGCGGGCCGTCCGGTTGACGTTGGCGTGCTGATTGATCAGGGCGTTGCAGGCCACGGCCCAGATGCACTTGATGTCCGTGTCGAGCTTGGCCGCGCCGCGGACGCCGTCGGCCTGTCCCATTGTTTTTCCACGGAGGACCGCTTCGGTCCAGAGGAAACTCGGGATCATGGCCTGGACCGGATTCTCACCCGTCGGGAAGACGAGCCAGAACGGGCCGCCGTCCGGCGCCTGGAGGGCGATGCCGCTGGCCCAACCGCCGGGGACGCCGACGTTCCCGGTGATGGCCGCGAGGACGCAGCCGGCCCGCACGGCCTGCTCGCCGTAGGCCCGCCTCTGCATGCCGTAGCCCTGGTAGAGGACGGCGGGTTTCGACGTGGCGTATTCGCGGGCGAGGCGGACGATCGTCTCGCGCGGCACGCCGCAAATGGATTCGGCCCATTCCGGCGTCTTGGCGACGCCGTCGCGGCTGCCGAGGATGTAATCCTTGTAAGTCTCGGCGCCGGCCGCGCCCTCGGGCATCTGGGTCTCGTCGAACCCGACGCAGTGGGTCTTGACGAACTCCGCATCGTAGAGTTTTTCCTGGATCATGACGTAGGCCATGGCCGACATCATGGCCGCGTCCGTCCCGGGCCGGATGGGGACCCACTCGTCGGCGAGCGAGACGGCGCTCAGGGTCATCCGCGGGTCGACACAAACGACCCGGGCGCCTTTCTCCCGGGCCTTCTGGACGAAGTACTCGCTGTTCGTCCCGTCGCGCATCTCGGCCGGGTTCCAGCTCCACATCAGGATGTACTTGGAGTTGAGCCAGTCCTGGCGTTGGTTTCCGGTGACGCTGGTGCCATAGACCGTCGGCGTCGCGGCCGAGATCGCCGCCCAAGAATAGCTGTTGTAGAAGCCCAGGGAGCCGTCGTAGAGGTTCATCAGCCGCTGGGCCGTCTGCCGGCCGTTGATCTGGTTGTAGCTGCCCGTGCCGTAGGGGACGTAGAAGGCCTGGTTGCCGTAGGCCGCTTTGATGCGCTTGAACTCCGAGGCGATCCGGTCGAGGGCTTCCTCCCAGCTGACGCGGGCGAATTTCCCCTCGCCCCTCTTCCCTACCCTCTTCATCGGGTACTTGAGGCGGTCGGGATGATACTGCCGCTTGCGGTAGGCCCGGCCGCGGACGCAGGCCCGAAGTTGGGGGTCGGCGACGGTGTCGCCGGGACGGTCGTCCGTTTCGATGCGGACGATGACGCCGTCGCGGACGAAGACCTTGAGCAGACAGCGGCCGCCGCAGTTGTGCGAGGGACAGCCCGTCCGGATCATGCGCTCTTCGGCGGCGGACTGCGCGGCTTCGACGAGGGAGTGGCGGGGGTCGCGCCGGCGGAACCCGCCGGCGAGCCCCTTCGCGGCGGCCGCGGACGAGCCGACGAGGGCGCTCCAGCGCAGAAAACTCCGTCGGCTCATGGCGGCGGTTTCCACCTTCTTCTTAAGCGCCGGACCTTTCATGCCCGGCTCAATAGCATCCCTTTTCTTCAAGCGTGACCCCGACCGATCCCCGGAAAAGGGCCGCAGCCAGCATCGAGAGCGCGGGGGTCAGCCGACCTTGGTCGTCAGGAAGATCTGGAGGCCCATCTGGCCGATCTGGTCCAGGGTCTCTTCGATGCCGTCGATGTGGGCGTCCTCGTCCTTGAGGATGGACTCGAGGACCTCCCGGGTCGCGTAATCTTTGACGCTGCCGGCCAGGACGATGGCCTCGTTGTAGGACTTGATGGCCCCTTCCTCGGAGAAGTGGTCGTTGGCGAACATCTTCGGGATGTCGGCGCCGATGCGGAGCTTCTTGAGGTCGCTGACGATGGGCAGGCCCTCGAGGAAAAGAATGCGTCCGATGAGCTTCTCGGCGTGCTTCATCTCGTCGATGGCCCGCTTCTCGATGGCTTTGTGGAGCTTTTCGTAGCCCCAGTTGGCGCACATCTCGGAATGGACCATATACTGGTTGATGGCCGTGAGCTCGTCGGCGAGAAGGGCGTTGAGCGTCTTGATGAGTTCGGGATCGCCTTTCATGATGTCCTCCTGAAGTTGGGATTTTCGTATCGGTTATCGTTGGAAAATCTATTCTATGCCGATCGTGCGGCAAAGGCAAGTTCCGCCGGCTCCCTGGCCGGCAGTTGACGCTCCGGTGAGAATCGCCGCCGAGTCCGCGCGTTTATTATTATTGGAGGGGCGTGCGGGTTTCGGCTATAATACGCCCATCTCCCAAGGAGGGCATCATGAGACGTTCGATCATCTTGACGGGGATCATCATCGCAGCGCTCGTCCTGGCGGGCTGCGCGCCCGGCCGGAACGACCTCGAGAAAACGGCCGACGCCGAGGGTCGGACGGCCGGGTTCTTGCTCGGCCTCTGGCACGGCTTCATCTCGCCCGTAACGTTCATCATCTCCGTATTCAGCCGAAACGTCCGGTTCTACGAGGTCCACAACAGCGGGACCTGGTACAACTTCGGCTTCGCCCTAGGCGCGGGCCTCTTCCTGAGCGGCGGCATCCTGGGGAGGAAAAAGAAGAAAGACTAGACGTGCCCGCCGCCGCCGGCATCATCTTCGTCGCGGCTTTCGTCCGTTCGGCCCTTGGCTTCGGCGATGCGGTCGTCGCCATGCCTTTGCTGGCGATGGTTATCGGGCTCAAGACAGCGACGCCGCTCGTCGCCTTCATGGGGCCGACGATCTCCCTCCTGATACTCGCGAGGAGTTGGAGGGGCGGAGACATGAAGTCGGCCGCGAAACTCATCGCCGCGTCTTTATTGGGCATTCCGCTCGGCGTCTACGGACTGGCCCGGCTGCCGGAGGAGCCGCTCAAGATCGCCCTGGGTGCGCTCATCCTGCTCTACGGCCTCTTCGGCCTGGCCAGGCCATCGGTCCGGATAAAAAACGAAAAGCCCTGGGTTCTCTGGATGGTCGGCTGGACGGCGGGCGTGCTGGGCGGCGCCTACAACACCAACGGACCGCCAGTCGTCGCCTATGGGATGATGAAGGGGTGGCCGCCGGAACGCTTCCGGACAACGCTCCAGGGCTACTTTCTGCCGACGGGCCTGATGATCCTCGCCGGGCACGGCATCGCCGGGATGTGGACGGGAGAAGTCATCAAGTTCTACCTTTATAGCCTTCCGGCAATAGGACTGGGTGTCGTTCTGGGGGGTCTCGTCAACAGGAGGCTGCCGCACGACCTGTTCGCCAGGCTCGTCTACGGTTTCCTCGTCCTGATGGGCGGCGTTCTGCTTATCCGGGTGATAATTTGGTGATCCCCAGCTGACTCTCCTCGACCTTTCAAACGACAGGGCTTGGTTGTAAGAAGGTACCGGGTCTACGCAATGCCAAAACTGGCATTGCGTAGACCCGGTACCTTCTTTATTTCAGCTCGACGGTCTCGGCGGGGCCGTAATAGATGCCGTTGAACAGAAGCTTGAAGGTGCCGTGGGACTGGCCTCTAAAAGCGATCTCAGGCCCGTACAGGAAAACCTTGCCCTTGCCCACCGCCGCTTCGACGACCTGGACGCTCCTGTGCAGGTAGGATTCACCCCAGGCCCAGCCGCTCCGCAGGAGCTTGCCGTCTTCGAACCAGGCCACGGGCTTTACGCCCTTGAGGGCCGCGTCGGGCAGGAGCGTGAACGCCGGCGTGTTGTCGAAGAAGACGTCGACCGTTTCCGCCATGCCGTGAGCCAAGGGATGGGTATTGTCCACCCGGGCCCTCAACACCGACCCGGGGATATAGAACTTCTCGGATCGCAGCGGCGTGTCCTTTCCGTCCGCGGTTTTCTCGACCAGGGCGTCGATCAGCGGGAGCTTGAAGTGTTCGGCCAGGACGGTGGCCGAATCGAGGGCCAGGATCGTTCCGCCTGCCTCGACGAACTGTTTAAGATTCGGGATCGTCTTTTCGGCCGTGACCCGCCCGACCCTGTTTTTATACGCGTCGGGGATGTTCGCCGGGGCGGCAGCTTGGAAGTCCCCGCGCATTCCCGCTCCTTCCTGGCCCGGGGCCGGAGGCCGCGGGATCGAGCCGCCGACGAAGATGAGGACGTCGAACCTGGCGTTGAGATCCCCGGCGTCGAGGGCCGGGGCGAAGACGAGCTCGAAAGGAAACTCGAACTGCTCGAGCAGCCAGCGGATCCAGCCCGAGGCCATCGAACCGCCGTAGCTGTCCCACAGCCCGACGCGGAGCGGCCTCAATTTGAAGGCCTCGGCCTTCGGCGCGCTGCCGACGCTTTCCACGTTCAAACCGATATCCCGGGCTGTTCTTTGAAGCAGGGCCGCCGCGCCGGCCTTCGCCGGAACGTAGATCGTCCCCGCGGGATAGGTCCTGCCGTTCTCCTCGAGATCAGCCTTAAGCCAATAGACCTCTTCCCCCGCCTTGAGCAACCTGTTGATGGCGACGAAAGCATCGTTGACGCGGTGGTCGAGAAGGAACCCGGCCGCTCCGGCCTTCGCGTCGAACGCTCCCGCCGGCGGCTTGATGACGCCCTGGATCGCCTGGAACGGCCCGTTGAAGCCGTCGAGAATTCGGTCAAAAGCGATGCCCATCTGGTAGGCCAGAGTCCACCCGGCGGCGTCGTAAGGCGGCCTGGGCGCGCCGCCCGGATAGGGGATATCGTTCGGGTGGTCCTGGGGCTCGAACATGGTCAGCACGTGGGGCCGGAAGGCCTGGGCCGTCAGGATGACATAAGACCCCTTGGGGTACGTCTTCCCCGCCGCCTCAAAATCGGCCGTCGCCCGGTGGACGGCGACGCCGCTTTCGATCAGGGCGTTGACGAACTTCGTCGCAGTTGGGAAGTCGGCCTGGTCGGCCGGGATGATGTAGCCGCGCGGGTCGCGCTTGGCCTTGTCGAAAATGCCCTCGTAATACTTGATCGCGGCGCCCCCTCCCCTGCCGAAACCGCCCCAGCTGGCGGAAGCATGAGCCTGGTCCTGAGCCCCGGCCGCGGCCGCTCCCCTGTCCTTGTCGATCGCCGCCCGGACATCGGCGATCGTTCCCGGCACGATCGTCCAGGAGTCCTTGCCGCCGAGCTCGATGGCGTGCTTGCCCATCAGGTAGCGCCGGTAAAGAAAATCCTCCCTATGCTTGGAGGCCATGTCGAGGATGGCCATGTCGGCCGTGATCGAATACTCGATGGACTGGCGGAAGTGCCACTTCTGCGGCGCGATCGGGTAGGGGTAATCTTGTTTGGGAAGCAGCCGCTCGGGGATGAACGGGATCTCGACGGGGGTCGGGTTGCCGATGGCCTCGGTCAGGATGCCGATGATGTTGTGGAAGTAGCCCGCGCTCCTGAGGCCGCCGTTCCACCAAGTCGAATAGCCCGCCCCCGAGCGCATCGTCGCCCCGGGCTTGCCCTCGGTGACGAAGCGGTTGTGCATCGAGGCCGAGACGAGGTCGAGCCCGACCGGGATAAGCGGGTCGAAGACGTAGTTGAAGGGGTCGCGGAAGGGCGGCGCGAAGAGTACGGTCCCGGCCGGCCCGGTCTGGTGATGGTTGTAGAGGATCTGCGGATGCCATTCGATGTAGAGCTGGCGGCTTATCGCCTTCGTCTCGACCTGGGTGTTCATGTAGAAATCGCGGTTGTTGTCGTGGCCGATGTATTTCTGGTAGAGGACCGGGACGCCGCTCATCGAGCGCTTGGCCGGTTCCTTCTCGCGCATGTACCAGTCGGCGACGAGATCGAGCCCGTCGGGGTTGGCCGGCACGGCGAGCAGGATGACGTCGTCGAGGATGCGCCGGGTCTCGGCGTCGCTCCCGCTGACCATCCGCCAGACGAGCTCGACGAGCTGCTGGGAGCCGAGGATCTCCGTCGCGTGAAGGCCGCCGTCGATCCAGACGACGGCCTTGCCCTCGGCGGCGAGGCGGCGCGCGTCGGACTCGCTCAAGCCCTTGGCTAGAGCCAATCGTGTCGCGATGTCCTTGTAGCGGGCCAGCCGTCCGTGGTTCGCCGGCGAGGTGATGATGGCCATGACCATCGGCCGGCCCTCGGCCGTTTTCCCGATCTCGACGAGCTTCATGCGGTCGGATTCGGCGTCGAGCTTCTTCCAGTAGGCGACGAGCTGCTTGTAGTTGACGAGCTGATAATCGTCGCCGATCGAGAACCCGAATTGCTCTTTCGGGCTCGTGACCTTGGCCGCGGCGGCGAGCGGGAGCGAGGCGATCGCGACGATGAGGACAACTCCCGTCAGGACGGCATCGAGGGTGAGACGACGGCGTGTTTTCGGGGACATATCCAGGCCCTCCTCCAAGAATTCAGAGAACGCTATATATCAGATGATCGACGAAACCGTCAAAAAGCCGCCGGCCGTACGGCTTCACCACAGGCCGGGGACGATCCGGAACGGCACGGCCTTCACGTATTCCGTATACCATAGCAGTTCCTTCTTGAGCATGTGGTCCTCGAGCCCGGTCCGGACGACGAGAAGGACGGAAGCGAAAACGAGGGGTGTCGAGACGCCCCGAGGAGACGAAGATGAGGCCGGCCATAACGGCGACCCCCACGATGCCGCGAACCCAGATCTTGGTTTGCTGGTTCAAGATAACGGCATTATTAACTCAAACAATGATATATTCAATATCTGGGCCGAAAATTCCGTTATTCGGCCTGGAAATTCGGGCCGCAATCGATTAAACTCAACTTCGGACGGGTCCCATGAGCGAAGAGACGACATGAAAAAAAGACCCGGCCGGTTCATCGTCGCTTTGCTTTTTTCGGCATCGCTTTCATTCCCCGCTGGAGGACCCGTGGATGATTTTGGACGGTCGATCCCCAAAAAGATCGGTTCCTGGCAGGCGTCCGGAAAGGACCGGCTCTTCGACCGGCAAACCCTCTACGATTACATGGATGGAGGCGCGGAGGTCTATCTGGCCTTCGATCTCCGTCAGGTCTGGGCCAGGAAATACGCCGGCCCGGGCGGAGGCGAGCTGACCCTGGACATCTACGACATGGGCTCGCCGGAGGAAGCTTTCGGCGTCTTCTCCTGCGACCGAGAGGACCCCGGCGCCGGGATCGGGCAAGGTTCCGAATACGGCTTCGGCTTGCTCCGCTTCCATCAAGGCCGCTTTTTCGTCTCGGTCATGACGGCCGACGAGGACGAAGCCTCGGGCCGGGCGGTCCTCGACGTCGGCCGGGCCGTCGTCGCGGCGCTCGGACCTCCCGGCCCCGGCCCGGACATGGTCGGCTTTCTGCCGCGGGAATCCCTCCGGCCGGAGCGGACGAGCTATTTCCACGCCAACGTCAACCTCAACAACCGCTATTTCATCGCCAGCGAAAACATCCTCGGTCTCGACCGGTCCACGGACTGCGTTTTCGCGGAATACGGAACGGGGGCCGGCAAGCCCGGCTGCCTGCTTCTCGTTCGCTACCCCGGCGCCGAGCGGGCCGTCGCCGCCAGGAGATCGTTCCTCGCCTCCTACGCTCCGGAAGCCGGGTCCGAAGGCCTGGCCCAAACGGAGAATAAAAAGTGGGTCTCGGCCGTCGTTCGCGACCGATACCTGATCATCGTCTTCGAGTCCCCGGACCCGGATTGGGCCCGCAGGCTCGGCTCTTCCATCGACATCCCCAAAAAATGAGGTTCCCATGACCCAGATGCTCACCCGGCGCGATTTTCTCAAAGGCACGACCGCGGCCCTTCTCGGCGCCTCCCTCGGATTCGGGCAGGATGCCCCCCTGGCAAAAAAAGCCCGGGTTGTCCTCGTCCGTCACCGCGACGTCCTCGACGAGAATTCGGCCGTCGCTCCTGACATCCTCCAGGGGATGCTCGACGAGGCCGTCATGAAGCTCTTCGACGAGAGCGATCCCGTCAAGGCCTTCGCGAAACTGGTCAAGCCCGGGGAGACCGTGGGGATAAAGACCAACGTCTGGTCCTACCTCCCCACGCCGCCCGAGCTCGAATCGGCCATCAAGCGGCGTCTCGTAGACGCGGGGATCGCGGAGGACAAGATAGGCCTCGACGATCACACCGTCCGGACCAATCCCCTATTCGTCAACGCCACCTCCCTGATCAACGCCAGGCCGCTCCGGACGCACTACCTGTCCGGGATGTCGGGCTGCATCAAGAACTACATCATGTTCGCCCAATCCCAAGAGGCCCTGCACCCCGACAGCTGCGCCGACCTGGGTTCCGTCTTTAACCTGCCCATGGTCAAGGGCAAGACGCGGCTCAATATCCTCTGTGTCCTGACGCCGCAGTTTCATGGCCGGGGCCCCCACCACTTCAGCCGGCGGTACGTCTGGAGCTATAAGGGCCTCATCGTCGGCCAGGACCCGGTGGCCGTGGATACGATCGGGCTCCGGCTGCTCATGGCCAAGCGGCGCGAAGTCCTGGGCAAGGACCAGGAGCTGCCGCCTGTCCCCAAGCATATCCAGCTCGCCGACACCCGGCACGGGATCGGCGTGAGCGACATCAACGCCATCGAACTCATCAAACTCGGCTGGGACGAGGATATTCTGGTTTAAACCGGCCCCGCGGCCTTCTGGGGGGAGACCCGATGAACCACAAGAATAAGACCCGCTTGATCCTGATCATCGCCGCGGCTTTCATCGCCGCCGGCCTGTCCGCCGCCACGGGCGAAATGCCTCCGGCCCGGCCTGACGTTCCGGACCCGGAGGGGGGCCTGGGATACATCAGCTCCATCCTCTGGTCGAAAGCTTACGACCTGGTCGTCGACGGGAACTACGCCTACTGCTCTTTCCTCAACGGCCTGGTCGTTCTCGACCTCGCCGGCGGGCGTTCCCCCGCCTTCGTCTCGCAACTTTACCTGGGCGGCGGCTTCGACATCGCCAAGGCCGGACCGCTCGTCTATATCGCCGCGGGAAAAGAAGGGCTGAAGATCGTGGACGTTTCGAACCCCAGGTCCCCCGTACTAAGGGGCGAAGCGGCGACCGGGGGGATAGCCAAGGCCGTGGCCGTCGCGGGCCCCTACGTCTTCGTCGCCGACGGTCCGGCCGGCCTCCGGGTCTTCGATGTCAGCGAACCGGGCTCTCCGAAGCTCGTCGCCACGCTGGACACTCCGGGCGAGGCCGAGGGGGTCACCCTCTCGGGCCCGACGGCGTTCGTCGCCGACGGGACCGGCGGGCTCCAGGTCATCGACGTCGGGAACCCGGCCGATCCCCGAAAAATCGGAGCGTGCGACACGCACGGCACGGCCCGGCAAACGGCCCTGTCCGGGAAATACGCTTTCGTCGCCAACGGCGCGGCCGGCCTGGCCGTCCTCGACGTCGGCGACCCCGCCGCTCCCAAGCCCCTCGCCTCGCTGATGACGTCGAGCTACGCCAACAGCATCGCCGTCGCCGACGGCATCGCCTGCGTCGGGACCCTGTACGACGGCGGTTTCCAGGTCCTGGATATCCGCGACCCGGCCGCCCCGGTCTCGCTCGCCATCCGGAAATACACGATGTACAACGAGGCCTGGGGCGTGGCCATCGCAGCGAAGACGGCCTATGTCGTCGACTACTTCTCCGGGATCCACGTGATGGACATCACCAACCCCGCCAAGCCCGCCATCCGGGGCCTCTATCAAACGCCGAGCTCCATCGTCACCGCCAAGGTCCAGGGCAGGAGCCTGTTCGCTATCGGCGAGCTCTCGGGCCTCCAGGTCTTCGACATCACCGACCCCGCCGCGCCCAAAAAAACGGGTGCATCGATGATCTCGAGGGGGATCCAGGCCCTCGACGTCCAGGGACCCTACGCCTATGTCACGGAAAGGCGGGTGCTCAACATCCTCGACGTTTCGGCGCTCCCCGCGGTTAAAACTGTCATCTCGTTCCCCCTTCCCGGCGTGCCGCGGGCCGTCGTCGTCAGGGATCGCTACGCTTACCTGACCTCCGACCATTACGGCTTTCTCGTCGTCGACATCGGCGATCCCAAGGCGCCTCGGATCACCGGCTCCCTGGAGATGCCGGGCTTCGCCTACGGTCTGGCCCTGGACGGGCCGAGGGCCTACGTCTGCAGCAGCGACACGGGGTTTCATGTCCTCGACGTTTCCGACCCAGCCCGGCCGAAGCTCC
>Ga0315279_10008709_pt1 | contig 12239 bp, 14 predicted proteins | sample YL17G06_20_MG_FD_203694 | JGI IMG/M metagenome (GOLD analysis project Ga0315279, IMG submission 203694) | Sediment microbial communities from Yellowstone Lake, YNP, Wyoming, USA - YL17G06_20 | ecosystem: Environmental > Aquatic > Freshwater > Lake > Sediment | place: USA: Wyoming | collected... | reverse complement strand
ACCCCTACGGATTGGGCCATTATTAAGCAGCACACTAAAAAATCGATTGAACTTTTAACCCCCTTAAATCTTTCCTCTAACATCCTTTCTTATATTCAACACCATCATGAACGTTATGACGGAACAGGCTATCCGGATGGATTAGCAGGAGAGCAAATCCCATTGGGGGCAAGAATTATTGCCATCTCCGACTCCTATGATAGCATGACCTCTGACCGCCCCTATCGAAAACCTCTTACCAATGGAGATGCGAAAAGTGAATTGGTGAAGAATGTCGAAAAACAATTTGACCCGAAGTTAGTTTCTCTTTTCTTAAATGTTTTGAAGGAGATGGAGGAGGTCTTTCTTGTGAAAGACCATCTCAGAGTCCCCGCTGTTTCCTATTAAAATGGACCAGGAGATTTAAATGAACCAGCTCATCCGTTGTAAAAATTGTGATGAAATTATTATGAAAACCCCCTTTGACCAATACTCGGAATACGAATGGGATACGGGGCGTTCCCCTGAGAATTTTCGAAGTATTGAAAAAGATGATTTTCAAGACTTTTTAATCCATCATCATGGACACCAATTAGAAAATTTGAAAATCATTGAGGACTCTTTCGTCAGCGAAAGGGCCTATTTCGAACCCATCAAAACTTCTTTTTTCAAGGCGACCAATGGAAAAGAAAAATTTGTGATTAAAAAATTTAGAGGGAAAATTGATGAGCCGTTGAAATACCAGTTGATCTCCGGAGACTATTCTCTCAAATGCACCGCCATCGAAATTCAATCCGAAGAGATCTCCAAACAATTAAAAAGGGAACTGAAGCCTCCCCTTTCCCAAACCCAAATTGCCGCTTTTCTTAAATTGTATCGTGCTATTGTTGAAAACATCAATATCCACGATTTGGAGAGGATCTCCGAGGAATCCCCTTACCCACTGGAAATCTACTATAAAATAGACGACCTCCACTTAATGTATTTATTGAGGAATTGCCGGAATCTTTTCAAAGGACAAGAATATTCAACAATAGAGGAATTTATTCATCGACATAAAGACAATGGGGTATTGCTATTGAAAGCAACCTTTAAAATCCAACTCACCAAAATACCCAAACCGGAGGAAAAGGCGGTTCCCGCCTTCTCGTCTTTAAAAAAAGAAAAAATCATTGAAAAAAAATAGACCCACCATTTCTCCCCTTCCCTCTTTTTCTCTTAAACAATAAAATTGACCCGTTCGACGGCGCCAAGTCCCGCCTTTTAAGGCTGGGGGGAAATCGCCGCTCAGGGTCAACCCTGAGCAAGCCTCAGCATTTATGCTAGAGAGTCGAAGGGTTGACATTAACATTTTAATCGGTTATTTTTTTAACAATTATTCTATAACCTCCTGGGGAGCAAAAAAATGGGTTCCTTTTTTTCAAGTCAAACATTTTTTAATATTTCAATGGCCATCTATCTTCTCTGCTTTTTAGGTTATCTCATCTTTACAGTCTCACGAAATAAAACTCTCGGGACCCTTTCCACCTCCTTAATGATCATTGGACTCATTATCCACTCAGTGGGCCTTGTCCTCCGTTGGTTGGAAACCCATCAGACGGGTTACGGCTATGTGCCTTTATCCAATATGTATGAATCCCTGATCTTCTTCTCCTGGACCATTGTGTTAATCTACCTGATTCTCGAATTTAAATACCGGGAAAAAATCATAGGGGTTTTTGTCACCCCCTTTGCTTTCTTGGCCATTGCCCTCACCTCCATCGTTCCTGGAATTGACGCCAAGATCACCCCTTTGATGCCCGCCCTTCAAAGCAACTGGTTGACGATCCATGTGACCACCTGTTTTTTTGGATATGCTTCGTTTGCTGTCTCCTTTGGGGTCAGTATCCTCTATTTAATTCAGGATAGAAAAAGTGTTCAAAACCAAGGAGGTTCAAAATGGTTGCCATCAACCTCTATCCTGGATGAGATCAATTATAAAGCCATTGTCATCGGGTTCCCCATGTTGACCCTGGGAATCATTACAGGTGCTGCATGGGCTAACTATGCCTGGGGAAGCTACTGGAGTTGGGATCCAAAAGAAACCTGGTCTCTGATCACTTGGTTTGTCTATGCGGCTTTTTTACATGCCCGAATTACAAGAGACTGGAGAGGAAGAAAAGCAGCCATTCTGTCGATGGTTGGATTTGCGGCGGTCATATTTACCTATTTTGGCGTCAATTACATTATTTCAGGGCTCCATAGCTATGCTTAGTCTCGATCACAACCGATAGAGCTCCTCATCATACATATGAACCCAATTCTTTTTTAAAACCTGCGTTGCTTCTTCCATTTTATCCACACCCACGATGAGAACTGTCTTTTCCCCTGTCCCGAGGCAGGTATAAAGATAATTGACATTAATGGAAACTTCTTTGAGGGGTTTTAGGACGGCATTTAAGCCTCCTGGATGATTAGGGGTCTCCACTGCTAACACATCGGTAATCTTTATAGAATAACCGTGGCTCTTTAATACATTAGCTGCTTTTTCAGGATCGTTCGCCACAAATCGAATAGCACTAATATCTGCGGTGTCGGCAACACTTAAGGCAATAATGTTGATCCCATTTTCCCCTAAATACTCACTTACTTCGGAGAGTTTCCCAGGGACATTTTCCAAACTGACAGAAATTTGTTTAACCGGCATCGAACTCCTCCTCTCGTGGGAAAGTCCCGCCCATGGGAGGGACGATCTTAATGTAATGACCTTAACTCGGAATGGACAAAAGGCTTTATTCTAAATAATCATGCCCCAATAATAAAGCGGCCTTATTGGATTTGAAAATCGTTGGATTTTTATGGCCAAAAGTATCCCTCAGAGCTCGAGTCATGGTGTCCAATGAGACCAATCCAGCCTTTTTGATAAAGGCTCCCAGCATAATAATATTTGACACTTTATTTCCTGGAAGCTGTTTGGCGAGGTCATTGACTGGAATTTCATAAATCTCTAAATCCCCTCGAACGGGTCTGGACTCGATCATGCTTGAATTTAAAAAGATAGTTCCGCCTGATTGAACCTGGTTCTGAAACCGAAATAAGGAAGGGTTGTTCATGAGAACCGCAAACTCAGGTTCTGAAGCAACTGGAGAGGCGATCTCTTCCGTAGAGATGACAACCGTGCAATTGGCTGTCCCTCCCCTCACCTCGGCCCCATAGGAGGGTAAACAGGTGACATTCTTCTCCTCATACATTCCGGCAATGGCTAGGAGGTAACCCATCATGATCACCCCCTGTCCGCCAAATCCAGAAAAAACCGTCTTAATGAGCATCTTTTTTATCTCCGGTGATATCTTTTAAAACTCCAAGAGGAAAATGGGCTGTCATCACCTCGTCAATCCATTTACAAGCTTCAACAGAATCCATTTTCCAGTTCGTAGGGCAAGGAGATAAAACCTCGACGAGTGAAAATCCATATCCTTCCATTTGAACCCGGAAGGCTTTCGCAATCGCTTTTTTCGTCTTTAAAATATTTGCAGGGGTATTGACCGCTGTCCTTTCAATATACGCACTGCCCTTGGCAACGGCGAGCATTTCGCTGAGATTGATCGGAAACCCATCCCTTTTCTCTTTCCTTCCTCCCGGTGAGGTGGTTGTGGTTTGACCCAGGATCGTCGTGGGAGCCATCTGCCCGCCCGTCATTCCATAGACTCCATTGTTAATAAAAATTGTAGTGAAGTTCTCTCCTCGAGAAGCTGCATGAATGGTCTCAGCTGTCCCGATGGCGGCAATATCCCCGTCCCCTTGATAGGTAAAAACGATTCGATCCGGTAGCGCCCTCTTTATCCCGGTGGCCACTGCCGCCCCTCTCCCGTGGGAAGCCTCCCCCATATCAATGTCAAAATAAAAGTAGGCCAATACCGCACACCCTGCTGGAGGGACACCAATTATTTTCTCTTGGAGGTTCATCTCATCAATGACCTCTCCAATGATTCGATGCAACAGGCTATGCCCACATCCCGGGCAATAGTGAAAAGGGGTTTTCTTGAGAGATTTTGGTCTGGAAAATATCTTCTTCATTAATATTATCCCAATCTCTTTTGATAATAGTAACTGGAGATGACTCTCGAAATTTCTAACGGCGTGAGAATAATCCCCCCGGGTCTCCCATAAAAATGGACCTCTCCGTTTCCTTCGAGTGCTAATTTGACATCTTCAATCATTTGACCCATATTCATTTCAAATACAAAGAAGTGCCTTATTTTTTTTGTAAATTCCTTGATGACCTTATAGGGAAAAGGCCAAAGAGAAATGGGTCGGATGAGTCCCACTTTCAGACCTTCATCTCTCATCCTCTTGATCGCCCCTTTTGCAATTCTGGCCGCAATCCCAAAGGCAACAACCATCAGTTTAGCGTCCTCAGCAAAAGATGTTTCCCATCTCACCTCTTCTTTGATAATCCTTTCGTATTTCCTCATTAATTTCCAGTTATGCTCCTCTTCCTCAAAGGGGTCTAAAATGAGTGACCGGAGAAATCGGCTGGGTCTTCCTTTGGCGCCTGTCAGGGTCCAATCTTTATGGGGTAACTTTTTCAGTTGAACCTCAGGAGGGAACTCAACTGGTTCCATCATCTGTCCGAGCATTCCATCTCCAAGGATAATGACAGGAGTCCTGTATTTATCGGCGAGATCAAATGCTTCAAAGGTTAAATTTGCAAGCTCCTGGCAGGAGTTGGGAGCCAGGACAATGGTGCGGTAATCCCCATGTCCTCCTCCTCTTGTGGCCTGAAAATAATCAGATTGGGATGGAGCGATGTTACCCAGACCTGGCCCTCCCCGGCTCATATTGACGATGACTGCTGGTAACTCCAAAGCAGCTAGGAAAGAAATGCCCTCTTGCTTAAGACTAATTCCAGGACCCGAAGAGGAAGTCATCGCTCTCCCTCCAGCCATACTGGCACCGATGACCATATGGATTGAGGCGATCTCGCTTTCTGCCTGGATGAAGACCCCTCCCTCCAGTTTGGAGAGCCTCTCAGACATATATTCAGGAATCTCATTCTGAGGGGTGATGGGGTATCCAAAATAAAAACGGCACCCTGCTCGGACGGCTGCTTCGGCGACAACATGATTCCCGCGCATTAAAACTTTAGGCACGATACACCTCAATGGCAATTTCTGGGCATGTAATGGCGCAGAGGCTGCATCCTGTGCATTTTCTGCCTTCCTTTTTCAAATGCTTTTCAATGAAAATAGCAGGGTAGTACCCCTTTTGATTCATCTGATCAGAAGATTCGATCAAACGATGGGGGCAGACAGAAATACATAATTTACAGTCTTTACATAATTCTGAATCAATTTCGATCATCCCTGTTGCCAAGATTCTCCTCCGTAATGTTTCATAACGGCGACGTCGTCCTCAAACGATGAAAATAGGCCAAGTTTTTGTGTTAAGGTTACGGTTAAGAAGCCCGTTTGGTCTAAGGTCAGAGGGTTACGTCAATCTTTTAGAACCAACAACCTAACCGAATGACGATACGGGCATCCTTGCCCTAACCTTTTAACCGAAGACTTTTATTGAATATCTTGACCAAATAAATAATATATTATAAAGTCTAATATCTTTAAAATCAATCTCTTCAGAGGTTGTGATGGATTGTTCATTAAAACGCCTGGATAAGGAACAGAAACGTTTGATTATGATTGGAGGAAAAGGAGGTGTGGGAAAGACGACCTGTGCCTCTGCCATTGCCCTACATTTCTCCCGTCAAGGAAAAAAAACATTGATCATTTCAAGTGACCCCACCCCTTCCCTCTCCGACATTTTTGAGATGGAGATCGGCGATCAGGAGAAACTTATTAAAAATACGAATGACTTATATGGGATTGAGATTAGTTCTGATGTCGTCTTAAAAAAATGGAAAGACCGATTTGGACCAGAAATCTATGAAGTGATATCATCCTTTACCTCCCTCGATTATGATTTTGTGGACTATATTGGAGGCGCACCCGGTATTGAAGAAGAATATATGCTTAGTTATATCCTGGAGCTGGTGGAGGGTTCTCAATATGATATGGTCGTCTGGGATACAGCCCCGGCTGGCCATACCTTGAGACTTTTACATCTTCCACAATTGTTCCTTAAGCATCTCGAAGCTGCTACAAAGTTCTATATGAATTTATACAGTTATTTTGAAAAGTTGAAGGAAAGTGTGAAGTTAAGGAAGGGCAAGCGATCCCTATTAGAAATTATCAGCGGATGGGAGGATCTGGCCGAAAAGGTGGTCAATTTTATTCGGGATCCCCAGAAATCTGACTTTATTATTGTAACCATACCCGAAGCCCTTGGTGTGAAACAGACAGAAAGGATTATTAAGGATTTTGACGAATATGAACTCAGGGTAAACCATTTGATTATCAATTATGTCATTCAGCAAGCAGACTGCGATTTTCATAAAATCAGAAAAGAGATGCAACAACATTACATTCAGATATTGAAGAATCAATATTCGAATAGGATTGGATTGATAGAGCTCCCTCTTATGCCACAGGAGGTTAAAGGGGTGGAGAGAATTAATAAAATTTCAGAGATTCTTTTTAAGGAGGTATAGCAATGACTGTTCTTTCCAACAGAGCAAAAAGCCTGAAGCCCTCCCCTACCCTTGCCATCAATGCTAAAGCAAAATCAATGCAAGCTCAAGGCATTCATGTCATCAGTTTTGGTGCAGGTGAGCCAGATTTTGATACCCCTCAGAACATCAAACAGGCTGCCAAAAAAGCTCTTGATGATGGCTTCACAAAATATACCCCCGTGGGAGGTATCGATGACCTGAAAGACGCAATCATCAAAAAATTTCAGAGAGATAGTGGTTTATCCTATAAAAGGTCTGAAATTATAGTTTCATGCGGAGGAAAACATTCCTTCTACAATTTAGCACAAGCTATTTTCGATCAAGGGGAAGAAGTCATCATCCCAGCTCCCTATTGGGTCTCCTATCCTCCTATGGTGGCACTGGCAAACGGCACTCCAGTTATTGTTAATACGACCGAGAAGAATGAATTTAAGATCACACCAGAGGAATTGAAAAAGGCAATTACCCCAAAGACAAAAGCCTTGATCATCAATAGCCCATCCAATCCTACAGGAAGTGCTTATACAAAAAAAGAATTGGAAAAGATTGCAGAGATTGCTATTTCGAAAAACTTTTTTGTTATCTCGGATGAGATCTATGAAAAGATTGTCTATGATGGTTTTGAATTTACAAGCATTGCTTCTCTGAGCGAGGAGATGAAGAAAAAAACGATTATTGTCCATGGAGTTGCTAAGACCTATGCCATGACAGGCTGGAGAATTGGTTATACTGCAGGATCTGAAGAGATTATTTCAGCCATGAATAACATCCAGAGCCAAAGCACCTCTAATCCCACCTCCATTTCCCAAAAGGCTTCTGTAGAGGCTCTCATCGGCCCACAGAATGAAGTCGAAAAAATGGTTTCTGCCTTTGCCCAGAGGCGGAACTATATTGTGGATCGCTTAAATAAAATCCCAGGAGTCTCTTGTTATAAACCAGTAGGAGCTTTCTATGCATTTCCAAATTTCTCTTCCCATTATGGAAAGTCTTATCAAGGCAAGAAGATTGAAAATTCAACGCATTTGGCCGACTATTTCTTAGATGTGGCAAAAGTGGCTGTTGTCCCAGGGGTTGAATTCGGAGCTGACCCCTTTGAAAGACTTTCTTATGCCACTTCAATGGAGGATATCAAGGAAGGTTTAAATCGGATTGAAGAAGCCCTTAAAAAACTCTCTTGAAATAATCGCTTAGAATGGAGCGGTGGTCGAAGGCGATCTCATCAGGCAGGTTTAATTCATTAAAGATCCCAATCTCTAATGCGTCATCCTTAGCTTTAGGTTTCCCCTTCCCTTTTGCAATATAAACCGTTGAAATGCTGTGATGTCTTGGATCTCTTTTGGGATCTGAATAAGTATGAAATTGTCTGATTAATTTTACATCTAAATTAGTTTCTTCTTTTGCTTCCCTGATAGCAGCCTCTTCTAAAGATTCGCCATAATCTACAAATCCCCCCGGAATGGCCCAACCAAAGGGTGAGTTTTTGCGTTTGATTAAAATGATTCCCTTTGATTCGATTTCAATGATGATATCCACAGTAGGGATAGGGTTTTTGTAGACCCCTATTTCATTTCCACACTTCGAACATCGGATGGTTTTCTTGGGCATGTTATCTCGCCTTTCATCCTGGAACTAATGAGAATGTCAAATGACAAAGCTCCAAGTTCATGGTTCGACAAGCTCACCATGATTTCATCCTGAGCATGTCGAAGGATGGCATTTACCTGCCTGCGGGAAGCCCCTTCGGCGAAGGCAGGGATTTTGGCATTTGGAATTAGGTCTGTTTAAGCAGATATTTTCTCAACATGTCGAGGGCGATAATAGAAGCTCTTTCCCGAACCATCCAGGGCTCACCGCCCAGAGAGTACTCTTGATTTTCTATTCCAGTAGAAGTTGAAAGGGAATAATAGGTTTCTATTCGATATTCTCCCTCTCCTTGTTTCTCAGCAATTTTCCCAAACATGGCAAGTCCAAAATCTGTTTTAAACTCATTTAGAGCTTTTTGGGCTAATGAATCAGTGAACCTTTTTGAATCTTCTTTAAGGGAGCTAAATATTTCTAAAGACAAACTGAGAAACCCTTTTTGGGAGGCTTCGGTTGGAAGAACTACTCCTTGAACAAAAGAGGTACTGCCCGTACTCGTCAATTTCTGAGAGATGATCCCTCCTGTATAAGTCTCGACCACAGATAATGTGAGGTTTAATCTCTCCAATTCCCTGGCAATATTTCCCTGTAGCGTTTCATTATCCACGCCATAGATCAGGATGCCAAGCCGCTTTCTGATCTCCTGTTCCATTTTTTGTATCAAATTTGAGGCTTCTTCGGGACTTTGGGCTTTGGCCGTAATTCTTATCCTAATGTCCCCAATTGAAGCGAGTGTCCCCACTGAAGGGTTTCCGACTCTCCTTCATCAGATCTTTGATTTGAAGGCCAATAGCGCTCTCTCCAAGCCCACAGGCGCGCAAAACCCTATACTGGATAACCTCATGCTTGATATCGAATCGTTTCCTAAGATATGGGATGACCGTATTTTCCATCAAATATTCCATCTCTGGGGGAACTCCTGGGATGGAAATGATCGAGCCATTTGAGTGTTCAACAATAAACCCCGGTGCTGTCCCTTTAGGGTTTTCGATGGGAATAGATCCCTCCGGAATATAAGCCTGTTTTCGATTGTTTTCAGCCATTCGAAAACCCCGCTTTTTGAAGAGGGTTTCGATCTGTTCCATGAGATGAGGTTGAAAGGTAAGAGGTCTTTGGAAGACTTCTGCAATGACTTCTCTGGTGAGATCATCTTCAGTGGGACCAATGCCACCCGTAGTGATGACGACCTGAGATCGCTTGGCCGCCTCTCTTATTACCTCTTTCATCCGTTGGAGATCATCTCCAACCGTTGCGGTCTGGACTAATTCAATCCCATTTTCTGCAAGTCGTTTAGCAATGGAAGAGGAGTTTGTATCGACGATTTGTCCGAGGAGGAGTTCTGATCCAATGGCAATGATTTCAGCTTTCATTTTTATAAAGAAAAAAACACCACTCGCGTTAAAAGTATTTTCGCTAATTATTTAGAAATCGTCTTCCCGTACCTTTAGAATCTAACTTGCCCATTTGGGATATTGTTTGAGAACTAAAAATTATCAAACCAGGCGTTTATTGGCAAGCAAATTTTTGAATGGATTCCCTCCCCATTTACCCCGTAGAAAGACCCGCTATTTATGGTGGGGATGAAGAAGAAAATGTTCATTCCTTATTGAGGGTGGGGTTCAAAGCACCGCCCTTTCTAACGGGGTTTAATCTAAAGCAAGAGAGCAGATCAATGGTTATGATGGCCGCAAGCAAGAATCGGGAGCGTATCTCTCTTGACAATATTTTAATTTACCCTTATATTTTCCCATCGTCATTAAAATTTTAATTCTTAGGAGGATCTAACATGTTCAGGGTCAGTGTCATGTATCCAAATCAGGAAGCGGTTAAGTTCGATATCGACTATTATCGAACGAAGCATATGGAATTAGTAAAAACACTTCTGAAACCATTCGGATTGATCAAAACGGAAGTGGATAAAGGAATCTCTGGGAGTGGCGGACAATCCGCACCTTACGTTTGTATCGGGCATCTCTACTTTGATTCCCAGGATGGTTATGACCGTGGAGTGGCCGAGAAGGGGTCGATCATCCGAGGGGACATACCTAATTTTACCAATGCCACCCCAATTCGACAGATCAGTGAAATTCTCGGGTAATCAAAAGAAAGCGCCCCTGGCGTGACTCGAACACGCGGCACACGGATTAGGAATCCGTTGCTCTATCCACCTGAGCTACAGGGGCACGAGTGCAACTATACAATCTTGTTATGTTTTCGTCAATCATAAATTTTAGGCTTGACAAAATTTTAAAAAAGATTAAGTTTTGTTTAAACTGATTGAGGAGTTTATCGAAGATGAAGGGTGACGAGTTTAAAATAATTCTTGAAGACATTAATGAAAAGTTTGATACCCTGATCGAAGGACAAAATCTTTTGAACGAGAAGCTTGATAGACATAGTGATGAGAACAAGAAAGAGTTCAAGGAGGTTCGCAGCGACCTTCTTATTCTGAAAAAGGATGTCTGGGAAGTTAGGAAAGATTTAAGTGAGCATCGAGAGAATACCGAACTTCATATGATCAAAAAGAAGAAAAAGGCTTCGTAAAAACCATACCACCGTCTCCTTAAATCCAATTCGTGTTCGATCGCCCATATCCTTAAACTTACCGCTTTATTTTAACTCACTCCTGTTTCATATGTATCTGAACGAGTTCATACTGAAATTTAGGGGGAAGACTGCTGCGGTAAGGTGAACACCGTTTCTGACTGTCTATGTAAAGTCTGTTACCTTCTGAGCTTTATTTTACCTTAGACTATACTTAGAAAATGCTTCCTTTATGCCGACCTCCTTTTCATTCGTACTTCTCATAGCAAACTATTTGATCCAAGCTGTTTCTCGATTTTTGTGATGGTGGTTGATTTGGATATTCCAACGGAGTCATGGCCACAACCCTAACATGTTCTGGAATGCTCAGAATCTTCTTGGTCTCACCCTCATTAAAAGCCCCAATCCAACACGTTCCCAGACCTAATTCATAAGCCTGTAGGATCAGGTACGCACAGGCAATGGATACATCGACCGAATGCGTGGGTTGCCCACAGGCCAACATTGCCTTTGAATCCGTCCCACAAGCAACAATGACCACAGGTGCCTCCCCGATAAAAGACTGTCCGAAGGCGGCCTTCGCCAATTTCTTCCTTGTTTCCCTGTTCCTAACAACGATAAATTTCCAGTCCTGGCGGTTGCTCGCAGAAGGGGAAAGCCTTGCTGCCTCCAGTACCTTTTTTAGCTTATCCTCTTCGACATCCGTTGGTTTGTAAGCTCTGACGCTGTATCTTTGACTGATGGCAGTGAAAACATCCATTTTTTGATTCCTCCTTGTCAAACGAAGTCATATCTCTTTTTAAGAGAGCGATGCCCTTTTTTTACCGCTTTTGACGCTTTACTCGGATTCACCTCCTTTCCCATTTATTTGCATACTGCTTTGTGTAGGGAATCCGTAACTGAACCTAAAAGAATAAAATTCCATTTTGGATTCTCCCTCGTGTAAGAATCTATATTTTTATCTTCCATAGAATAATAGGCCGTTGATAATGTTTGTTGCATCCTACTTTCACAGTTTATTTCTTCTAAGTCTAACGAATAACCCACTTTGTCTATCGATTTTGAAATAGGAGTTTCACCACCAGTAAAAATCTGTTGTAATCTAATCTTGCCTTTTTCTGAATAGAAACTTTTTGTCCAAACTATGACAATGTTTTTGGAGGGACGTGATATGCTTTCTGAATCATAGTAATGAATTGAAAAGTCGCACTCCCCATAATATTTCCAATCTGCCCCCCACACTTCGCCATGTCCAAAGATAGCAAGTCCGATAAGAACAACTCCCAACTTACCCAATAATGATTTCATTCAGGTCACCTTCCTTCTTTTCCCTTTTGTTTTTCATAGTCTTTCCTTTCCTCACGAATCCTTATGGAATTGATGGTGAGAGTTCCCTTATGGAGATCCTTGGAAAATGACAACCACATCTCTGTATTTTTGCCCCACCAAGCATAAAATGTTCCAGCAC
>Ga0315279_10008706_pt1 | contig 12241 bp, 9 predicted proteins | sample YL17G06_20_MG_FD_203694 | JGI IMG/M metagenome (GOLD analysis project Ga0315279, IMG submission 203694) | Sediment microbial communities from Yellowstone Lake, YNP, Wyoming, USA - YL17G06_20 | ecosystem: Environmental > Aquatic > Freshwater > Lake > Sediment | place: USA: Wyoming | collected... | reverse complement strand
ATAATGTCCTTTCCTGCCATAATGTCCTCCTTCCAGAGTGGCAATTATAGCACTTTTGGAATAGGACATTTCTAAATTGGCAGAATACGACATTATCATATTGGGATTACACGATTATTTTTTATTGTGTTAGAACTACGGTTACTTTGGGTTGTCGGTGTATAAACCTAAGGCAGCAGAAGTATTAAACTTAACGCGAACTTTATAATCAGGTGTGCCATCTGTTACTACAATAGAGCCGGGTAGATTCTGCCAGTCTTGAGCACCCACATTTATTGTAACAGTACATTCTTCGGCAGTCCCTGCCTGTATGGCGAAGTTAGTCCGTTTAAGCCATTCAGAGGGACGTCGGCTTTGTCTTCGTAAGCTTCAGGTGAAGTTTGACTGCCCTTAGCATAAGTATTATTTATATGCCGTATTTAATAAAAAGGGCGAAGTTTTTACCTTCGCCCTTTCAGCTTTCTTTTTACTTTTTGCCTTTTTAATACATCCCGCCTCCGCCGTAACCGCCTCCGGGTGACATAGATGGCATTTTTTCTTCTTTTTCCGGTTTATCCGTAACCACTGCTTCAGTGGTTAATAACAGTGCGGCAATGCTTGCGGCATTCTGTAAAGCAGTGCGGGTTACTTTTGTCGGGTCAATTACACCTGCTTCAAACATATCTACATAAGCATCCTGACTCACATCATAGCCGACATTGGTTTTTTCCAGTTTTACGCGCTGGACCACTACCGAACCTTCTTGTCCGGCATTCGTAGCTAAGATGCGCATTGGTTCTTCTAAAGCCCGCTTAACAATATCTACCCCGATTTTTTCATCGCCTTCAAGTTTAAGTTTATCCAATGCTGGAATACTGCGGATTAAAGCCACGCCACCACCAGGCACTATGCCTTCCTGGGAGGCAGCTCGGGTTGCATGCAGGGCATCTTCAACGCGGGCCTTTTTTTCCTTCATTTCGGTTTCAGTTGCAGCGCCCACATTAATTACCGCCACGCCTCCGGCAAGTTTGGCCAAACGTTCCTGAAGTTTTTCTTTGTCATAATCCGAATCTGTATCCTCAACCTGCTTTTTAAGTTGAGCTATCCTGCCGTTAATGGCCTGAGTTTTACCAGCGCCTTCAACTATAGTGGTATTGTCTTTATCCACTTTGATCCTTTTGGCGCGGCCCAAGTCTTCGATATCCACATTTTCCAACTTTATACCTAAATCTTCGGTTAGAGCTTTACCATTGGTAAGGATAGCAATATCTTCAAGCATCTCTTTACGTCTGTCGCCGTAACCCGGAGCCTTGACTGCGCAGGCAGCAAAGGTGCCGCGGATTTTATTTACAACCAAAGTTGCCAATGCTTCGCCTTCTACCTCTTCAGCAATAATCAAAAGCGGTTTTCCGGTGCGGGCGATTTTCTCTAATAGAGGTAAGATATCCTTAATTGCCGAAATCTTTTTTTCATAAATCAGGACGTAAGGCTCTTCTAATATTACTTCCATTCTTTCGGCATCAGTGACAAAATAAGGAGAAAGATATCCCTGGTCAAACTGCATACCTTCTACCACCTCTAAGGTGGTGGCAGTTGACTTGGCTTCTTCTACTGTGATTACACCGTCTTTACCCACCTTTTCCATTGCCTCAGCAATAAGGTCGCCAATGGTTTTATCGCAGTTTGCTGCGATATAGGCAACTTGGGCAATTTCTTTCTTGTCTTTTACCGATGCGGAGAGCCGTTTTAGTTCATCAACCACTTTATCCACTGCCTTCTCAATGCCGCGTTTTAAAGCCATGGGATTGGCTCCTGCAGTAACGTTCTTTAGGCCCTCGCGATAAATTGCCTCAGCTAAAATTGTGGCGGTGGTGGTGCCGTCACCGGCATTATCTGAGGTTTTTTCTGCCACCTCTTTTACCATCTGAGCACCCATATTCTCAAAAGGGTCCTCTAAATCAATTTCTTTGGCTACGGTAACCCCGTCTTTGGTAATGGTGGGTGAGCCGAATTTTTTATCCAGGACCACGTTACGACCTTTGGGTCCTAATGTTACCTTAACTGCTCTGCTTAATTGCTCCACCCCGCTTAAAATCTTGCGCCGGGCTTCATCTTGAAATAATATTTGCTTTGCCATAATCCCTCCTTAAATGAGCCCACAACTTACGGAATGATAATGAACATAAGTTGTCTGGGCGAATTTAATCCCCCCTGCTTTCTTGCAATAAAAGGGGGAAAGTTCGGACTTATAAGTTATGTCGCTTACATTATTTTTAATATAATTCTCCATAACTTATGTCCTCACTTATTTTATTATTGCTAAAATATCCTCTTCGCGCATAATCAATAATTCTTCGCCTTCTTTGGTAGTAATCTCATTGCCCGAATATTTTCCGTATAATACCTTATCACCGACCTTGACTTCCAAGGCCTGGATAGTGCCATTATCCAGAACCTTGCCTTTACCTACAGCAACTACCTTACCCTCTTGCGGCTTTTCTTTGGCAGTATCCGGCAAGACTATACCACCTTTTGTTTTCGACTCTGCTTCCAAGGGTTTAACCACTACGCGGTCTCCCAATGGTTGAATCTTCATTTTTCTCCACCCCCTTAATAAATATGGTTTAGATATTGTTTAGATTAGCACTCGTATCTGCAGAGTGCTAATTATAAAATAAAAAAATATTTTGTCAAGACTTTTTTTGTACATAACCTAATTCTATTGTTGTATCATACATATTACATTCCCTCCTTATTTTACTTTAATTTAGGCGCTTAGTCTTCTTTCTGCATTGTAAGAATAAAGGACGGGCCCATTTTAAAATTAGTAAAAGGGATTACGGTCATACAATCTACATAACCTAAAATATCAATAGCTTTAATAGTTTCTCCAGTATTAACCGTGGCTTTTAGTTGTTCCTCTCTGACTTTACGCAAGTCATTAAAACTCCCCATTTTTGTTACAGCGTAGCGCATCGAATAAGTTACGCTGTCAATAACAGTATTTTCATCTATGTAACCGGTTCCGACTTTTTCCACCAATTTATCAAAACCAATTGTTTTTAACTCTTGCATTTTTTTATCAATAAGCTTCATCGCAACCGGAACCCGGGTTTTTTCCTGAAATTTAATTGAACCAATCCATAAAGCGCCTAAAGCTACAATGATAATAAAAACAGTTTTCATTTTTTTTACTCCTTTTTATTATAAGAGTCCCGGGCCATCTGTAAAAGGCTGGGACTGGGAAAAGCCTGGCTTGTCTGCTGAAAACAGGGCCACCCTTGAAGCCAATCGGGAGCCGCTCCCGGAACCAATCTTGAGGGTGTCCCTGTAGATAAAGTTGAGTCCTTTAAGGGTTAAGTCAGGGTCGATTTTGTCCAATTGCGTACAATATCTTGAGATAAAACGAATATTCCCTCCGGTGCCGATAACCCGGATACTTTTATTCATTTTATTTTTGATTTTTTTGATTATGCCGTCAGTAAGCGTCGAAAAACCATAAATAATACCACTTAAGATGCTATTCTGGGTATTCCTGCCAATTAATTCTTTAGGTGAATTTAAATTGATCTTTGGCAAAAGCGCTGTTTTTTCAGCCAGGGCTTCTAAAGAGATATTCAGGCCTGGCAAAATCAGGCCGCCCAGATACTCCTTGTTTTTTGAAACAATATCGAAGGTAATTGCCGTGCCAAAATCTACCACCACTAAAGGCGCACCAAAGAGCTTAATCCCGGCATAGGCATTAACCAGGCGGTCCTGGCCGACCTGTTTGGGTTCGTGATAAAGGTTTTTAATGGGCACAGTAAGGTTCTTACCTAAGATATAAGGTTGTTTATCTAATAAAACTTTAAGACTTTTTTCTAAAATTTTATTTACGGAAGGCACTACGCTAGATATGATAGCATCATCGATTTTAATTTTTTCTATTTTTTGTTTACTTTGAGTAAAGCACAGGCTTTTGGTGGAAATGCTGAATTTTTTAATAATTTTTTTTCCTTTAAATACGCCGAAATTAACATTGGTATTACCCACATCCACACAAAGTAATCGCATTTTTCCTTTTATCTTATGGGGACACCCTTAGCTTTGATTTGTTGGGTGTCCCCCGATTGGCTTGGAGGGTGTCCCTCAGGTTTTTGATTTTGTCCCGGATAGCTGCGGCTTTTTCAAACTGCAAGTTTCTGGCTGCTAACTCCATCCCGTACTCAAGTTCAGCGATATATTTACTTAACTCATATTCATCTCTGGCTTGGCCAGTTAAATCCGCAACATAATTTTGGGCATCAGTCAGGTCTTCAATCCCCTCTCTTATTGCTTTCTGTATAGAGCGCGGAGTAATTTTATTTTTACGGTTAAATTCCAGTTGAATTTTTCGCCTACGGTTACTCTCGGCAATGGCTCTTTTCATCGAGCCGGTTACAGTATCAGCGTACATAATCACTGTGCCGTTTAAATTGCGGGCGGCTCTGCCGGCGACCTGAATTAAAGCTGTGGTTGAGCGTAAAAATCCTTCTTTGTCCGCATCCAAAATCGCAACCAGCGAAACCTCAGGCAGGTCCAGGCCTTCCCTTAATAGATTTATACCGACCAGGCAGTCAAATTCCTTCTGTCTTAACTCCCGCAGTATCTTTGAACGCTGGATAGTCTGGATCTCGGAATGTAAATATTTTACTCTTAATCCCTTTTCCTGTAAATAGTTTGTTAGGTCCTCAGACATTCTTTTGGTCAGGGTGGTTACCAAAACTCGCTCATTGTTTTTGGAGCGTTTTTTGATTTCTTCAATCAAATCTTCAATTTGGTTTTCCGTGGGCTTAACTATAATCTCCGGGTCAACCAGGCCTGTGGGCCGGATAATCTGTTCAATGACTTCAGCTTTACTTTTTTTGATTTCGTATTCTCCTGGCGTAGCCGAAACAAAAATAACCTGTTTTTGCAGTGATTCAAATTCATCGAACCTTAATGGCCGGTTATCCAAACACGATGGCAGTCTAAAGCCGTAATCCACTAAAATATTTTTTCTAGCCCTGTCGCCTTCATACATGCCGCCTAGCTGCGGAATGGTTGCGTGCGATTCATCAACTATAGTCAGGAAATCTTCTGGAAAATAATCAATTAAACAAAATGGCCTTGAGCCAGGGGGTCTGGCCGAGAGGATGCGCGAATAATTTTCAATGCCATGGCAATATCCGATTTCTTTAAGCATCTCCATATCGTAACGTGTGCGGGATTCCAGGCGCTGGGCCTCTAATAATTTATTGTTGCGGCGCAGGAAGTTGAGTTGCTCTTCTAACTCCTCTTCGATTAGCCGCAGGGCATTATCAATCCTGTCTGTCGATACGATAAAGTGTTTAGCCGGATAAATCGCAATTTTATCCAGTTCATTTAAAATCTCGCCGGATACAGGATTGATTTCGCTGATTTTTTCAATTTTGTCATTAAAGAATTCAACGCGCAAGGCTTTTTCTTCATAGGAGGGGAAAATCTCGACTGTATCCCCCCTTACCCTTACCCTTCCGCGGATAAATTCATAATCATTGCGCTCATACTGTATCTGGATTAAACCGGAAATGAGATTATCGCGGTTGATAACTTCGTCCTTTTCGATAAATACCAGAAGTTGGCGGTAATCATCGGGTGAGCCCAGATTATATATGCAGGACACCGAGGCAACAATTAGCGTATCCGGCCGGGACATAAGGTTGCTCGTTGCAGAGAGCCGCAGCCGGTCAAGCCGGTCATTTATTGATGAATCTTTTTCGATATAGGTATCGGTTGAAGGGATATAGGCCTCGGGTTGATAATAATCGTAATAACTGACAAAGTACTCTACGGCATTGTTGGGAAAGAATCCCCTAAACTCAGAATATAGCTGCGCAGCTAAAGTTTTATTATGGGAAATTACCAGGGTGGGTTTATTGATATTGGCGATAACATTTGCCAGCGTAAATGTCTTACCCGAGCCGGTAGCGCCTAAAAGCGTAAGATATTTTTCTTTTTTTAAAAGACTTTGCGTTAATTCTTCTATAGCTTTGGGTTGGTCTCCGCAAGGCTTGAATTCGGTTTTTAATGAAAAACGCATTTAAAGCCGGTATTTTTTACATACTTTGATTAAATCATCCACAGCTTCCCTATCCTGTAATTCACCTAAAACAAAAGCTGCATTTGCTACCATATCCGGGTCATTATCAAAAAGGCTGCTACGTAGACTCTGCCAAGCCAATTCCTCTTTTAATTCTCCAAGTATAAATGGCGCATCATTATGCAGAGGGTCTTTGGGATTTTTTAAGGCATGGATAAAAATCGACGCTAAATCCCTTCCATTTATACTATAGCTTACTTTCAGGTTATCCGAGGATATAGAATCATGGAGCTGGGACTGAGTTAGGCCATCATCGATCAATTTATAAACATAAGGCTTTAACATCATCAGGGCTTTGGCTGCTTCCTTTCTTACCTGAATATTATTATTCGGTTTAACCGTTTCTTTTAAAATGACCGGGATTATCTTTATATCTTTAAGATTGGCCAGGGCAACGAAAGAGCTGACTTTTAATATCGGATTTTTATCATCTATCTCCTGCCAGAAAAATTCAGTTAAGGATTTTTCTCCTAATTTGCCCAGGGATTCTTTTGCCGTAGCGCGCACATAAATACTCTCATCGTCCAGTTTTTTGATAAGTAAAGGAACTGATTCTTTATCTTCAAATAGCGCGATGCCATAGCAGGCAGCCTGCCGGGTTTCCCAATCTTTGGCATCAAGTGAATTGCGTATGGCTTGGAGTCTGGAGTCAATACCGCCGGCGCCGACCAATACTTCTGCGGTCGTGGGAATCCTCTCTTTGGTTAACTGTTCAATTATTTTTGCGCGCACGAGCGGATTTTTTTCTTCGGCCAATGCCGCAAGTAATACCGGTACAAATTTGACTCCGAATTCACGCAAGTTAGATATGGCGGCAGACCTGACCGCTTCGTTTTTATCAGTTAAAAAATCCAATAAAGCCTTTTCCGAACTAGCATCACCCAATCTTATCAGGGCTTTTACTGCCATAATTCTCACCAGATAATGCTTATCATTAACAAATTTTCTTAATGCAGGAATCGCATCCTTATCTCCTAACTTGCCCAATGCCCTGGCTGCATAAGCCCGGACAAAAAACTCCTTGCTTTTTAAAGCAGCCACTAGGCATGGTTTGGCTCTTGTATCGCCGATTTTTCCCAGGGCATCAACAGCCATAGTGTAAACCAGTATCTTGCCATAAGGTTTGGTTTTGGCATTTGTCATTGCTAAAGAAGAGAATGAAAAAATAAAGACAAAGATAAGCGCAAAAATAATAATCTTTTTCATCATGGTCTCCTTTTTATTTTGCCTCCAAAGAAAAATCTACGGAATCTATATCCTTGGTTAAAGTTCCCAAGGAGATAAAGTCTATACCGGTTGCGGCATAAGCAATGATATTGGCAAGATTGATATTCCCCGATGTCTCTAATTTAGGTTTAGGTATATGCAGCACAGTTGCAATTTTATTGCTTAGACGCACAGCCTGCCTTATGTCTTGAACACGCATATTATCCAGCATTATTATATCAGGTTTTAGGTAAAGCGCATTTTTAAATTCTTTTAAATTCCTGGCTTCGATTTCAACCTGAACTTTAGGCTGAATCCTCTCCTTTATGGCGCTTATTCTTGTTTTTATATTTTCCCATCCGGCTACATCAATATGGTTTTCCTTTATCAATACCAGCTCATCTAAACAGAAACGATGATTAAATCCGCCACCTACTCTAACCGCATATTTTTCCAGTGTCCGTAAGCCCGGTAGAGTTTTACGCGTATCCATAATTTTTATTTTAAAAGGTTTTACTTTTTTGACAAACTCCTGGGTGTGTGTGGCTATACCTGAAAGAAAACCTAAAAAATTTAAAGCTACTCTTTCGGCGGATAATATACTTGCGGCCGGTCCGTATATTTTTGCAACTACCCTGCCCTTATAAATCGTAGCTCCGTCTTTTAGTGGCGATGCAAATTTGACACTATCATCTATTTTTTTAAAAACCAATTTTGCGATATCAACGCCGCAAAGAATACCTCTCTCTTTGGCAATAATCACCGCATTTATCCTGGAATTGCGGGGAATAGTAAGGCGGGTAGTTACATCGCCTCTACCCATATCTTCTTTTAGGGCAATCGTTACGATTTTTTTGAGGCTAGGGCCTTTAACGCAGTTCATGGTATAACCTCTCCAGGCGCTTAGTTTTATTTTCCAATTCAATTATCTGGCCCCTTATGCTTTCGACTATTTCGGCTTGAGCCTTTTTGATAAATTCAGGGTTTGACATCAATTTTTTCTTGGCTTCCAGACGCTTGGTTTCCAGGTTAAGCTTTTCTTTAATTTTAGACTTTTCTTTGGAAATGTCAACCAGCCCGCTAAAATGTAAATAAATGTCCGTATCTTGGGTCATATCGCTAATTACGGATTTAGGCCTTTGATGGTTATCGAGAATATTGATTTTATCCAGACGGCTTAAGTTTACAATGATGCTTGAATTATCCGCGGTTAATTTTTTAATAGCTTGCGTATGGGGGTATATTGAAACTGCAATTCTTTGCTCCGGAGTAATTTCAAGTTCAGAGCGTAGGTTCCTTATTGTTTTGATAATCTCAAAAAGGCCTTGAGCCAGATTTTCGGATTTCTTATCAATGATCTGCTCTTGGAAGTGCGGCCAAGATGCAATCATAATGGACTTGGGTTCATGCGGAAGTCTTTGCCAGATTTCTTCGGTGATAAACGGAATAAAAGGATGCAAGAGCCGCAAGGATTTTTCCAAAATCTTATACATGACCACCTGGTTATGAGGGTTCTTTATATCCGGCTTAATGATTTCCAGATACCAGTCGCAGAATTCATGCCAGAAAAACCCGTACAATATATTTATTGCTTCATTGAAGCGATACATATCCAGTGATTTTGTCACATCTTTTAAGACCGAATAAAACCTGCTCAATATCCAGCGGTTAATGATGTCCAATCGCACACTTTTAAAAAATAAACAAAGGTCAGGCTGGATGCGCTTTTCATCTAAATTTGTGATGATAAAACGTGAGGCATTCCAGATTTTGTTGGCGAAATTTCTGCCCTGCTCAAACCTTTCACGGGATAAAAATACGTCCTGGCCTTGGGCAGTTATGGAGATAAGGCTAAAACGTAGGGCATCCGCGCCGTATTCCGCAATAATCTCTAGAGGGTCAATAATATTACCCAGAGATTTGGACATCTTTTTACCTTCGATGTCGCGCACAGTGCCGTGGATATAGACATCCTTAAAAGGAACCTGGCGCATAAATTCCAATCCCGCCATAATCATCCTGGCCACCCAGAAGAAAATTATTTCCGGAGCAGTTACCAGAACCGACGTAGGATAAAAATAGTTTAGGTCTTTCTTGCAGTCCATGGTCCAGAGTCCATAGTCCAGAGACTCTCGACTCTCGACTCTCGACTCTCTACTAAAAGACGGCCAGTAAAAGGTAGCAAATGGCCACAGCCACGAAGAAAACCAGGTATCCAATACGTCTTCATCCTGATAAATATCAGTTGAACCGCAGACAGGACATTGCTCGGGCTTTATACGAGATACAATTACGCCTTTAGAGTCCAGAGTCCATGGTCCAGAGTCCACAGTTTTTGTTTTATCTATTGACTGTTGACTATTGACTATTGACTCGTTTGCCTGTTTGAAGCAATTTTTACAATAGTAAACGGGTAAACGATGGCCCCACCATATCTGCCGGGAAATACACCAGTCCTGGATATTCTCCATCCAGTTTAAATATACCCTTTTCCAGCGCTCTGGGTAAAATTTGATTTTGCCATTTTTTACTGCATTGATGGCTGGTTCAGCCAAGGGTTTCATCTTGACAAACCACTGCTTGGATAAATACGGCTCGGTGATGGTGTGACAGCGATAACAATGGCCGGCAGATAACTTATGTGGCTCAATTTTTTCAATTAGTTTTTTTTCTTGTAGATGCTCAAGGATTAATTTGCGGGCCAAAAATCTATCCATATTCTTATATTGACCGGCGTTTTCATTCATCCGGCCATCCGGTCCCAAAACATTGATAAATTCCAGAGCATGTTTTTTACCTAAAAGGTAATCATCGGGGTCATGGGCGGGGGTTACTTTTACCGCACCAGTGCCAAACTCCATATCCACCATACTATCGGCAATTATTTTTATCTGCCTGTCCACCAAAGGCAAAATTAGACTTTTTCCCAGGAGTTTTTTATAGCGCTTATCTTTCGGGTTGACCGCTACTGCTGTATCGCCAAGCATGGTCTCTGGCCGGGTGGTAGCAACCACAATATAGTCCAGAGTCCAGAGTCCATGGTCCACAGATTTTGCTTTATCTCTCGAGACTTGACTCTCGACTCTCGACTCCTTAAAAGGATACTTTATATAGTATAACGCTCCATTTATCTCTTTGTGCGGTGCTTCCTCATCGGAAAGAGCGGTCTGGCAGCGGGGGCACCAGTTGATAATGTAGTTACCCTGATAAATTAATCCTTTTTCATGAAGCCGGACAAATACTTCAATGACAGCCCGGGAATACTCCTGGTCCATGGTAAAACGGGTTCTTTCCCAATCGCATGATGCTCCTAGTTTTTTAAGTTGACGGATAATCGTTGAGCCATATTGCTTGCGCCATTGCCAGACTTTTTCGATAAATTTTTGGCGGCCCAAATCATTGCGCCTTAAGCCATCTTTCGCAATTGCCTTTTCAACTACATTCTGCGTGGCAATGCCAGCATGGTCGGTTCCAGGCATCCATAGCGAAGATTCTCCTTGCATGCGATGATAGCGAATAAGGATGTCCTGGATAGTATTATTCAAGGCATGGCCCATATGCAGGATACCAGTGACATTGGGAGGGGGTATAACTATGCAAAAAGGTTTCTTGGAGGGGTTAGGTTTGGCGGAAAAAAGGCGATTGTCTTCCCAGAAACCATACCACTTATCTTCAGTATCTTTAGGACTGTAACGCGATGGGATTTCATTCATAACTATCGATTAATGCCTGTCCCTCGTATTAAGAATTTATTTAATTTATACTCGGGACTGCGCATTTTGGTCTTTCAATAGTTTATATTCTACGCTATCTACAAGTGCTTGCCAGCTGGCTTCAATGATATTTTCCGAAACGCCGATGGTATCCCAGGTTTCGTCTTCATCCTGTGACTGGATGAGTACGCGCACGCGCGCAGCTGTGCCTACCTTTTCATCCAACACCCGAACCTTGAAGTCGGAAAGGTGCATCTTGGACAAAGTAGGGTAAAAATCCTTGAGGGCTTTGCGAAGTGCATTATCTAAAGCATTAACCGGGCCGTCGCCTTCGGCAGCGGTATGCTCTTTAATGCCTTTTACCTTCAACTTCATAATCGCCTCGGAGGTAATTTTTTTATCCGACAATTTTTCAACAACCACGCGAAATCCTTCCAATTCAAAAAATTTTTTGTATTTCTTAAGGGCCTTTTTCATCAATAATTCAAACGAAGCCTCCGCTGCTTCAAAGTGATACCCCTTATGTTCAAGTGCCTGTATCAGCTTTAAAATCTTCTTTGTCTTAAGGTCATCTTTGCCCAAATCCAGCTCTATGGCCTTTGCCCGCAGGATAATTCCAGTGCGACCACCCAGCTCAGAAACCAGGATTCTGCGGCGGTTACCTACGAGCATAGGATCGGCATGCTCGTAAGCTTTGGGATTCTTCATTACCGCGTTAATGTGCATTCCACCTTTATGCGCAAATGCAGATACGCCTGTATAAGGCTGGTCAGTATGTTGCTTCATATTGCTTACCTCGCTGACAAAATGCGATACCTTGGTGAGGTCTCTTAACTTTTCATCGCTGATACAGTCAATACCCATTTTAAGTTTGAGGTTGGCAATAATAGGGATTAAATCCGCATTGCCGCAGCGCTCGCCGTAGCCATTAATAGTCCCCTGTACCATGTCCGCACCCGCTTCTACGGCTACGATAGAATTGGCAACTGCCACATCCGCATCATTATGACAATGAATCCCAAGCATGGTTTTGACGTGTGGACGAATCGCTTTTACTACTTTTGCAATTTCGTAAGGTAAAGTACCGCCGTTGGTATCACATAGGCAAATCGCCTTGGCACCGGCATTTTCGGCAGCACGAAGGCATTTCAAGCTATATTCTTTATTTGTCCTGTACGCATCAAAGAAATGTTCAGCGTCATAG
>Ga0315279_10008705_pt1 | contig 12242 bp, 10 predicted proteins | sample YL17G06_20_MG_FD_203694 | JGI IMG/M metagenome (GOLD analysis project Ga0315279, IMG submission 203694) | Sediment microbial communities from Yellowstone Lake, YNP, Wyoming, USA - YL17G06_20 | ecosystem: Environmental > Aquatic > Freshwater > Lake > Sediment | place: USA: Wyoming | collected... | reverse complement strand
GAGAGGGGTGGCTTCTGTAAGAAGGTGGGGGCTCCTGTTAGGCTCAGAATTACCCCCAAAAGAAATAGGAATTATAGCCATTTAAAACCAATTTCTAAACAGCCTAACGCGCACCGTAGAGTATTCCTAATAACACAGCTAAATGCACATACTTTTTGAACTGTGAAGACCGATAGTTATTTTGTTATTCCGAGGCCGGTTCATAAAATTAGTGCATTAATTTTAATACCGTTATTGGAGGTATTCAATGAGAAGTAAGCACCATTGAGGGAGGCTGTTATATGCAGAATAAGCGACATATTGCCCTTAGCGTAAACGGAGAAAGAATAGAATCAGATATAGACATCCGAATGACCTTAGCAGAATTTTTAAGGGAAGATTTAGGTTTGATCGGGACCAAGATCGGCTGTAACCGCGGTGAATGTGGGTGTTGCACAGTCATACTAGATGATAAAGCAGTTTACTCATGCACGATTCTGGCAATTGAGGCGTCTGGCAGAACAGTTACCACAATCGAAGGTTTACTGAATAATGGGGAGCTTCACCCGCTTCAATCAGCCTTCATAGAACATGACGCCGTGCAGTGCGGCTACTGTACACCGGGGATGATCATGTCACTCAAAGCGCTGCTAGATAGGGAGCCTCACCCATCGGAGGAGGATATTAAAACAGCGATCGATGGCAACTTTTGCCGATGCGGCTGCTACCCAAATATTGTTAATGCTACTTTGAGTGCTTCAGAGAAAATGCTTCAGAAAGGGGATGAATCACTCAATGGGTGTTGATAAACTCTTAGTCAAGGGCACTACCCCGCCTCAGTTAGATAGGGAATTAACTGTGATAGGTAAACCCATCAATCGTCTGGATGGCTATGAGAAGGTAACTGGAAACGCGCGGTATACGGGGGACTTGAAGATACCGGGGCTCCTGCATGGAAAAATTCTACTCTGCCCCCATCCACGAGCTAGGATCGTCAAGATCGATGTAAGCAGGGCTAAGGAGCTTGAGGGAGTCAAAGCAGTTTTAACTAAAGACAACACCAAAGGCTGGCTCACCTACTGGTATAACGTCCCGCAGATCGCTCTTCCTGAATGCATTACCTATGAGGGACAGGAGGTCGCAGTCGTGGCAGCGGAAGACATCGATACCGCTCAAAAGGCTGTTGGTCTCATCGAAGTTGAGTACGAGATATTACCTCCAATGACTGACGCCGATGAAGCGCTAACGAAGCCACTTCCCCCAATAATCGCTGATGAGAACTATCCTCTGAGAGACAATATTGATAGAAAGCCATGCCTGATCGAGAGAGGAGACGTTGAGAAAGGATTCGCTGAATCCGACGTCATCGTAGAAGAAACCTATACTACACCAACCCAGTGCCACGCAACTATTCAAACGCGTGTATGCGTGGCGAACTGGGATGGTCAGCAACTCACCGTCTGGGACTCGACCCAGGGTGTTTGGTATTCTAAAGGGGCTTTAGCAAAGTCGTTAGGTCTTGAACCAGAAAAGGTCAGGGTTATAGTCAAATACCTTGGCGGAGGCTTCGGCTCAAAGGCGTGGGCTCAAAGGATCTCCTACTATGCGGCGAAACTCTCTATGGCTACAGGAAGACCGGTGAAGATTGAACGGACAAGGCGAGAGGAGTTCTTAGCCCACTCACATCGGTTTGACTGTAAATTTATAATTAAAATGGGTGCAAAATGGGATGGAACTATCACTACCATATATGAGAAGGCTGTTCTTAACATCGGAGCTGTCTCTCGCTACGACCCGATGAGCACCATATGGCAGACCTCAAACCTATATGCTTGCCCCAATGTGCACCTTGAGCAGATGGGGGTGTTTACGAATAGAGGAACGACGGGGCCACTCAGAGCACCATACAATATGCCGAACAATTTTGCGTTAGAGTCGCACATAGATAGGATGGCTGACGCATTAGGGCTCGACCCACTTCAGTTTAGGTTGAAGAACCGCGCCACTTATCCTAGAACACACATAAGGCCTGAACTAAAAGATAAGGAGATGAAACTTGCCTTCTCTAGCAATAAGCTAGATGAATGCATGAAAAAGGTCACCGAAGCCATAGGCTGGGAGAGAAGAAAAGGTGGCAGAGAAGCCTCTAACGGTGCCAAAAAACGGGGGATCGGCATGGCATCATTTGTCGCTCATCAGGGAGGAGGCGGCTATCCGAACAATGCTAACGCCGATGTAAGCGTAAACCACGACGGCGTCATAAGACTATATGCAGGCGTCGTCGACATAGGGGGTGGGCAGAAAACAATCTTCTCCATGATTGCCGCTGAGGAGTTAGGAGTGGCAGTTGACAACATTGATGTTATCTACGGAGATACGGAGGACACCCGATACGCCCCCTCCGCTCACTCGTCAAGATGCACAGCCGAAATGGGTCCGCCAGTTTTAAAGGCGGCTTCAGAAGCTCGCCAGAAGCTCTTCGAGGTAGCAGCCAAGATGTTAGACGTGAATGCTGGGGAACTCCAATCAAAAAACGGTGACATCTACGTCAAGTCAGATCCATCACATTCGATATCTTTCAAAAAAGCCTGCCTCGGCATCGAACCCAATAACCCTATCTGGGGTAGCGGAAGCAGGGAGGCCAACCCAGAGGACACTCTATTTTCATCATTTGGCGCACAGGCAGCGGAGGTTGAAGTGGACACTGAAACGGGGGAGGTAAACGTGGTGAAGATAGCTGTCGCTCAGGACTTTGGAAAGGTGTTAAACCCAAAGCTGTGCACTTCCCAAGTATACGGCGGCATAGAGATCGGGGTTGGATACGCCCTAACCGAAGAAGGGGTGTATGATAAAAAAACGGGTAAAATGCTCAACAGCAGCTTTCACGAGTACAAAATACCATGTTCGCTAGACATCCCCATAATTGAACCATTTTTTGTTGAAAGCGAAGATCCTGGCTTCGCCTACTCAGCTAGGGGAGGAGCAGAAGTAGTAAACACCCCTACCCCCGCTGCCATCAGAAACGCCATCTACAATGCCATCGGAGTATGGTTCAATGACTTGCCAATAACACCAGACAAGATCATCAACGCGGCGCAAGCGAAGAAGGAGAAGGTGGTTTAAATGCTGCTAGAAATGCCCTATTTCGAGCACTACAGCGTAAAAACTATCGAAGAGGCCCTCTCTATACTCCACGAGCATAAAGAGAAGGCGACGGTGATCGCCGGCTCCACCGACCTACTTGGGCTGATGAAAGATCGAGTGGAGGGCCCTCAACTCAAAGTGCCAGAGATCCTAGTCGACATCAAGTCTATCCCTGAGCTCGATCAAATTGTTTACGACGAAAAAAGAGGCTTAAGAATCGGGTCGACAGTAACCCTGAGAAGCATAGAAACCTCGGATCTAATTAGAAGTAGATTCAGTATTTTGTCCCAGGCAGCCCATCAAGTTGGTTCAACCCAGATTAGAAACATGGGGACGGTTGGGGGAAATCTCTGCCAAAGGCCACGGTGCATGTACTTTAGGCACCCACATTTTATCTGCTACAAGAAAGGTGGGGGCACATGTTACGCCATCACAGGAGAACACCGCGACCACCACTCGATCTTGAACTTGGGGAGATGCGTAATGGCCCACCCATCAGACATGGCTACGGCTCTGCTCGCTCTGAAAGCTAAAGTCGTCATCTCTGGATTTGAAAGAGATAAAACAATCCCCATCCAAGACTTTTTTCAAGGACCTAGCAGCTACAAAGAAACAATTTTACTTTCCGATGAAATTGTAAAAGAGGTCCAGGTACCAGAACCGAAACCCAGCGCCCACCAGGTATTTCTAAAACACAGGATAAGACGATCCATCGACTTCGCCCTCTCAAGCGTCGCCACAGTAGTCCAAGTTCAGGATGGGGTCATCCAAGACGTGAGCCTAGTGCTAGGGGGAATAGCCCCGCTACCATATGTAGCCTCTAAGGCGGAGGAAAATATGATTGGTAGGAAGCTTGGCGATGAACTCATCGAGGAGACGGCTGAAATATCCCTAGAGGAGGCGCGACCACTCCAAATGAATCATTACAAGGTAGAACTAACCAAAGGATTGGTGCGACGAGCCCTCAAATCCGTGCGCGTGCAAAGCCTGATAAAATAAAAATGTTGGAGTTTTACTTGGTTTCTTCTCTGTTGTCACATCCAGCCAATGGATTTATAGTACTCTTGGGCTCCCCTGTGCATCGGGACTCCCCACATGTTCGAGAGATCCCTCCCCGGAACGCCCACTAGACCGGGTTGGCACCAAGCGATTTCAAGCGAGTTCTCATTTATGACCTTTGCCACTGCGTATGCAAACTCATCAGGGGCTTCCTCCCGCGTGAATATGAACTGCCCAGGATAGCCCCAGGTGTTGAAGCTCTCCTGACCATCGTACAAAACATTCGGTTGGACTTTTATTATTAAATAACCGTATTTTTCCCTTAACCTTTCTGCTATCTTGTCGTCGTCGATGGAAAGGAATTTCAGTTTAATTTCTTTCGCAACTTTCCATATTTCAGGTATCAGCCAGCCTCCATCCAGCTCGCCTTTCTTCATAGCATCGATGATCTGTTCGGCAGTATTAAGTTCAGGTACATATCCATCTGGTCCGATTATTTGCTTGCCCCCCCATGAAAATAGTTCCTCCCAGCTAGAACCATACTCATTGAGAACGTGTCCAAATTCCAAACCGGAATGATGCATTTTATAGTGTTGACCTTTTAATATTAAGGGCAATTTTTTCTCGACCAACTCCTTATATGAGTTGATTCCAAGTTCTGCCTTAAGTACCGGTGTAGTACCTTTGGTGTATGTGTTTAAGCTGGGTATAGTTGCTATCCCCCTGAGATTATTCATCTTTTCCTCGAAAGGTTCAAAACCTTTAATGGCCCAATTTATTACCCAGTTTCGATTTATTCCGAAATCAGCATCGCCTCTACTTACCATTCCTGGATTGACCATAGCCATGTCCATTCCAGTCGCAATAACTTCGACATCATAATCGTATTGAGCTATCCTCCTTCCTATGGTGTATCCGATCTCCCGCCAATCTATTCCTCCGGCAGCAAACTTGACCTTATTAAATCTTTTCCAGCTTCCCCACATTTTTAACACATCCTTACCTTCATATCTACTTAAAATATATATAAAAAGTCACATAAAAGATATGTGTTTAACTGATTTTAAAACGGAGCTCATTTCTATCCGCGCGTGGCTGTTTAGAAATTATTATAGATCTCCAAGCCCAACATCATCGTTGAAGAGAGATCGAACATTAAGCGCGTGCTTGACTCCCTCAACACAGACCAGATAAGACATGACCTGGCAAACCACTACCATGTAGAAGGACCAGGAAGAACACCCATCAGACTACTCAACATGCTCAAAGTACAGCTCACCAAACACATCCCACACATCATAAGCGACAGACGACTCGCCCTACGCCAGAAACACGACTACAAAATGGCCAGAGCCTGCGGATTCCGGAGGCCGACCCCGAGTCATAGCCTCTTCACCCCGTTCAGACACCAACTCGGAGCGGATACCTACCTCAGAGTCTTCAACCAGCTCGTCCAAACGCTGCTCGAGACGGGAACCTTGATTGGTAAAGTAATAGCTGTCGACAGTACACACATAGAGGCCTACAGCGGGAGAGTCATGGACAACAAGATGGGGAGAAGCGACCCAGACGCCCGTGTAGGCCACGCGCAAGACGGTGATGGAAGAGTAGATTGGAAGGGTAAATCAACATAGGAGCCTAGCACACGCACATAATCTCGCTCTAACCGTTAGGAAATAAGCTTATTATGTCAACTGGTATCATAAACGCTATGTCAACTATTTCTCAGCGACTAGATGAAATGGTCCACAAGCACATGAGTAAGGATGAATTGATACAACTCGCCCTGAACATTTCAAGAATCAAGAGCCCCACAGGATATGAGAAAGAGGTGGGAGACTTCATCTATCAATGGTTTCAGGACAATGGATTCCAGCCTTTCAAACAGGAGGTTTACGCTGGTAGGTACAATGTGGTAGCGTTACTTAAGGGCACAGGAGGTGGCCTGAGTCTAGCCTTTAACAGTCATATGGATACGAAATTTGGAGCAGCCACTGATGTGTGGGCTATCGCCGAGCCGTTGAGAAACTACTACGACGCATGGCTTGAAGACGATAGCCTGTTCGGTCAAGGGATATTGAATGATAAAGGGCCCATGGCAGCTTGGCTGATCGCAGCAAAAGCGATCAAGAATAGTGGGGTGAAGTTAAAGGGTGATCTAATTCTAACTGCGGTCGTAGGCGAGATAGGTGGAGCCCCTATTGACGAGTTCGAAGGCCCTCTATATCATGGCTTGGGTGCCGGCACCACACACCTTGTAAATCACGGCATCGTCCCTGACTATGCGTTGGTCGCTGAGTGCACAAATTTTGGTGTCTCATGGATCGCGTCAGGGCCTGCTTACATTAAGGTGACGGTAAAGGGGTTACCTATCTACACTCCTAATATTCAGCGGCCGGTCGAAATTGAAAAGCATCCTAATGCTATTGTAAAGATGGCGAAGGTCATTGAGGCGATTGAAAGCTGGGGGAATGCCTACGAAAGGGAGAATACTCGTGAGACTCCTTGTGGAACCATCATTCCCAAAGTGAACATAGGGGCCATAAGAGGAGGACTCCCTCCTCGGCCGAGCAATAGTTCTGGAATATGCAGTATTTACGTGGATGTTCGGATTCCACCCTACCTTGACCTACCCGAAGTCGAACAGCAGTTAAGGGAGGCCATCAAGAGCACCAAGATCGATGCGGATATCCAAACCTATCTCTTCAAACGCGGCTACGTAGGTAAGAATACAGAGGGCTTGGTTAAGTCAATAGAGAAGGTTCATACAAAGGTATTCAAGGAGAAGCCGGGTAAGGTTATACCTGCAATCGTCACAATGTGGCGGGACATCAACGCTTTCAATGAGTTTGGTATACCCGCTGTGACGTATGGGCCTCCATATCACGGAGGCACTTTCCTCTCATCCATGAAGGTCGACGATCTCTTCACATGCTCCAAGATATATGCGTCCCTGGCTATTGAAGTCTGTAACACAGAGAAGGCCCGTGAAATTCGTCAGGCGACTACGTAAGAAATTCGTCGATAAGGAAGACTCAGCTAGACTGTATGAGAAACATTTTCAGGATAGACCCTGAGTGTGTCGCGGGTGGCCTAGGCCCATCGCGCGCTTGGTTCATGTGAGACCCCTACCCTAGACTGGGCCAGATCTCGAGCGGCTACCCGACTGGTCCGTGAAGAGACCCCATAGGAGCGTGCCGCCCGCAGGCCACCCGAGAGGTGACACCTGTGAAGTACGTGGGAATAGACGTCCATAAAAAGATGTGTCAAGCTGCGGTCCTAAATGAGGATGGAGCTCTACTGGATGAGATCCGCTTCCCCAACGACCCCGATGGAATCGAGGAGTTCGCCGGGAAGCTCACGACCTTCCGAGACGAGGTCAGAGCCGTGGTCGAGTCCACGGGGAACCTCTGGATCCCGATCCATGACAGGCTAGAGGAACACGGATTTGACGTAGCACTCTCCAACCCAGGCAAGACGAGGCTGATTGCGGAGGCGAAGGTGAAGACGGATAAGGTAGACGCTAGGACACTGGCCTCGCTGCTATAATCCCCCTTTCGACTGAATTGAGTTTGCCCCCACAGCTACAGATCTGTTTGTCCGTGATATAGACTCGGCCACAGTTGCCACATTGGTGGAGAAGCCGGGTAAAGCCATTTACGAAGGCGTTGACAGGCTGGTATTGCTCATCGACTTTATTGGCGAAAGTGGCTTCCTCGATCTTGAACAAACCAATAGGACGAATAATAAGTGGAAATATGAGGACTGCAAGAGGCAACGTATCCGAACCTCACGGAATCTAAATGATGAGGAGAGATAATGGAATTTACTTTAAGGGATGAGAGACCCAGAAGTTTATAGTCATCCATCAACCCTCAACCTCCTTACTCTTAGTGTAAAAAGATAGCGTCATTACCAGACTGGAAGACACCAGTAAGGGTGCCAGTGCCAGACCAGCCCAATGTGAGTTCCGTGACGAACCGACTTCGCCCAGTGTCTCCGGCGACACGGTGTCGCTTCGAGAAGGGTGGCTTCTGTAAGAAGGTGGGGGGCTCCTGTAAGGCTCAGAATTGCCCCCAAATAGATAAATAAGGATTATAACCATTTAAAACCGATTTCTAAACAGCCTAACGCGCGAAAATCATATTTTTCGCGCGTGGGGCCTTGATGAAGTGAAGTCAGCCTCTGTAGGTGGGTTGAGTAGGGCAGGGATTAGAACGACGAAACATCCCTACAGCCTAGAGGATGCGCGCGCGCCCCCGAAAGAAGGTCCACTTCGTGCGGACAAGCGCGAGACTTGTCTCTCTTGCGCGTTTTATCTTGTATTAATAAAAATTCTAACCAACAAATTATGATATAGCGCGGGTGCGAATAAAGCCATAGAAAAATATGCTACAAACTAAAAAATTTTTGGATAACGCAAAACTTAAGATATAACATTTATCGAGTATGATCTAATTTGAAACGGTGAAGAAAGTATCCATGAAAGTTGGATTGGTAGGTTGCGGTGCAATAGGTGCGACATTAGCGCGGGCAATCATCAACGGGGAAGCCGGTGATTGCATACTTATTGCGGTCTGTGATGTTAGGGAGGAGAAGATGATTAAGCTTAGAGATGAACTCTCTATGCCAGAGCTGTTTATAACCACAGACGTAAACGAACTGCTCTCTCGGAAGGATGTCGAGCTGGTAATCGAGGCGGCGTCACAAAGAGTTATTCAAGATATAGGTGAGAAAGTGCTGAGCGCAGGTAAAAACATGGTTATTATGAGTGTGGGTGCTCTCAGTGATTTAGAACTATTAAATCGTCTCAAAGACTTAGCAAAAGAACGTGGTGTAAATGTGTTTATTCCATCAGGGGCAATATGCGGCATCGATGGAGTGAAATCAGCCTCTGTAGGTGGATTAAGTAGGGTAGAAATTAGAACGACGAAACATCCCCACAGCTTGGAAGGTGCGCCCTATCTAATTGAGAACAATATTGATCTTAGTGAGTTAACATCTCCTCTAGTGGTGTTTAAAGGATCCGCCAAGGACGCAGCGAGGGGCTTTCCAATGAACGTGAATGTTGCTGTCACATTAAGTCTCGCGGGGATAGGCGTGGAGAAAACGATCGTTACTATAGTAGCGGATCCTGACTCGAAACGGACTAAGCACGAAATATTTGCTGAGGGCGAGTTTGGAAAAATGACAAGCTGCGTTGAAAACCTCGTACATCCAAAGAATCCAAAGACAAGCTACTTATCAGCATTATCAGTCATTCGAACTCTCAAAAAAATAACCGAAGTGATCCAGATAGGCACTTGACACTATTTTATTAAAAATATAAGTCCGCTGCTTTAGAGCCGCCATATATCTCTGCTTGTGGTTGTGAATAGTTTGTACCCATTATTTGTTATTACAAGCGTATCTTCGAGTCTTAGGGTGCCGAAGCCAAATTCTACGAAAGCAGTTGGTTCAATGTTAAACACCATGCCTTTCTCCAATAGTGTATGGTCGTTAGCTAGGAAGTTTGGCGTGTCATACCCGGGCCCTAATCCTAGCGAGTGTCCTGTATGATGTCTTTGATAATGAGGAATGGTCTTTCTAGCGGTCTCCATCATTATAGTATAAATGTCAGAGGCCTTTACTCCAGGTCTAAGCGTCTCCAATCCCACATCTTCTGCCTCTAAAATCGCCTGAAAGTACTTGTTTACCTTTGGGTTTTCCGGTTCACCCAACACTGCGGTCCTTCCCATGTGTATTGGGTGATTTTTATACACAAGCCCTCCATTGAAACTACCCCATTGTGTGCGAATGAAGAATTCCCAATCGTTAGATAAGCAAGATAGTTTACTCCAGCTCCTTCAGGTCCATAGGATACAACACTCTTTTTATAAGTTTTTAATAATTCTCCTTCTGTGACACCAGGTTTGGCGGATTCACATATAGCCTTCCAACCATCCTCATTGATATGAACAATTTCCTCGAATAACTTCAACTCGTCTTCAGTTTTTACTTGCCTCGCGTATGCAAAAGCATCATCAGCAAATACCAAGTTTGCCTCTGGCAAAAATTCTTTTAATTTTTTAAATTGTGTTATCGTTGTACCTCTTTCTTCTATACCGAGATTACTTTTATCAAGACCCCTTGCTTGCAGTCCTTTTGATAATTCTTTCATTGATGCTTGTGTAATAACATCACCAGATGGAACTACCTCATCCATAATTGCTGAATCTACATTATCTTTCAGAATTTTCTCTACACCAGTAAGCTTCACTTTTGGATCATAATGCCAATAGTAAACAGCACCACTAAACCGAATATCTTTTATCCATGTACCAGAATCTACTATTACATCGTTTTTATTTATCCCAGTTATTAAAAAAGGCTCTAAATTCTTATCATATGGCAATACTGCATATCCTCTCAAACCAGGTACATCAGTCAGATACTGAATGTTCTCTGGACTTGAAGCAATCAAAGCATCAAGACCTTTTTTACCCATTGCCTTATTGGCGCGATCTCTATTCAGTAACATTTGAAAAAGATTATTCTTGTACATTAATTTAAGGTTATTGACTAAACTGATAAAACATTATGTGTTTAGTATATCTAAATGGAGTTTGAGATAGCCTTTTTATTACTACACGCGCTTGATACTGAAATAGCATTACTTAAATACTGTAAAACATAATTCAAATAATAGATTAAAAAATGAAGACAGAAATAGTTGGAGTAAAAACCGCAAAAGATCAATTAATATATGGAGCGCTTTTTACGCCTGAAAAAAAGTCTACTGTAGCAATCATATTAAAACATGGAGCTGGTGGGACATTTACAGGTTCTCCTGTTCTTCCCTTTGCTGAGCTCTTGTGCAAGCGTGGATACACAACTTTGAGCGTTAACACGAGAAATAGCGGAAGCGGTTATGCATATTCGCTGTTCGAGTGGATCGAGGAGGACCTTAACTCGTGGATCAAATTTCTAAATGAAAAGGGCTTTGATAATATCGTGTTACATGGCCACAGCCTAGGAACAGGCGACGTTCCATACTATGTTGGGAAAACTAAAAATTCCTTCGTCAAGGCAGTTGTGGTTTCTGGAGCTCACATGGATTTTGCCGGCGCTATTAGCATTGATAAATTCAAGGCAATAGATCCTACACGTCCACCAGATGTTCCAGCATCATATTTAGGCGAAGCTCAGAAGCTATTCGATGAATTTGCGTCAAAATGCAAGAGATTGAAAACTCAAGGTCAAGGAATGAGAATGGTAGAATTTCCTTTTCACGGTCCATTCACTGCCTTAAGGAGGGAGGATCCAAATGAGGCTCCAAATTGGAGCATACCTCAAGGTTGGCAAAGTGTTTGTGCAAACATGTGGTTAAGTTACTTTGGGCCAGATAGTGTAAATAGACCCATAAAATGGTACTCCGAATTTCCAAAAAATGTACCTGTATTAACAATTGTACACGGAGTCGTCAATACTGCCGCATGTCCTTACTTCAGTAAGGAGATAGTAAAAGCTGGTAGATCAGCTGGACTTCGATTTGATTATATTGAAATTAAAGAAGCACCTCACTCATTCGCTGGTTACGAAGACGAAGCAGTGAACGCCTTTGCCAAATGGTTGGAAGAAATAGGGCTTCCTCCCAATAAATGATATTTTTCTTCAAATTTACACTTTTTTTTTAATCATTTAGAATATTGATTTACTCGAATTTTCTCGCGCGCGAGAAACAAAGTTTTAAATATCATTTGAGAAAGTTGACTACGAGAAGAATATGGTTGAAATATATGAGTATATGGCGCCTCGTTATCCGACTTATATATTCAACGAGCCGGAAACAATAGAGGAATGTATGCCAATAGCACGGCATATTGTTGCTACAAAAGGACACTGGAGCACTTTGGGGGAAACCTTTTCGAAAGGTGACACATTGCTGATTGTTGCACCTGGATATCAAGATAAAATGGTTCTAGAAGCGATAACACTTGCTTTAAAAGAAGCAGGCGCCAAAGATGTTCTCACAGTAACTCCTGAGGAAATGGGCGTACCAGAAAAAGGTGAATCACTCTCTATAGACTACGGGAAGAATGATGCCCATGAGGGATGGCGAGAAGCAGCCGGCGTAAAGG
>Ga0315279_10008704_pt1 | contig 12242 bp, 14 predicted proteins | sample YL17G06_20_MG_FD_203694 | JGI IMG/M metagenome (GOLD analysis project Ga0315279, IMG submission 203694) | Sediment microbial communities from Yellowstone Lake, YNP, Wyoming, USA - YL17G06_20 | ecosystem: Environmental > Aquatic > Freshwater > Lake > Sediment | place: USA: Wyoming | collected... | reverse complement strand
TTTCGAGGAGTGTGGTCTCACATCATGTCACGCATGCCACACACGCTGCGATACGCAAAGAGGATAGTGGGGTCATCTCGCATTGCGAGCATAATCTGAGTAGCCGGTTATCATCGCTACGGGCATTGTGTGTGCCCACACCAGGAAACACACACAAAATACCTCAAGGACGACGGTTCAAATTCGGACGCCCGCACCATGATACCGGGGATAGTAGTTAACGAGGGCTTTTGGACGTCCACGTGGACGTTGTGTTTTAGACGTGTAAGTTACACGTGTAAGTGAGGGTTCTAGAGAGTTTAGTGGGTTTAGGGTTGTGCGTAGGAGTTAGTTTGAATCGCAGGTCGCGGGGTTGAACCCCGCCCGGGGCTCCATGCCTTGGTAGGCTGGCAAATAAGTCGCCCTAGATTCCTCGACATGATGACGCGTTAAGCGCTTAAACCCTCATCAGGTTTAGCACGTACGAAGACTCGTCGAAGGCCTATTCAAATTTTCCAGCGGTTACTTGCCCCACTGGTGCGCGACTGTGACCGTACCTCAAATCGAAGGTGATAATAATGGGGGGGTCGAGAATGGCGTTATCGGTGGCGATTTTGAAAGCAGAAAGCAACTGGTATCAATCATATGGCCGTTGGGCACCTGACCCAACTAAGAGACCGAGGCTCAGGCTCGCTCTTGTGCAAATGAATTCAAAGGAAAAGGCAAGAGATCAGAACGTTGAGAAGGCTTGCAGATACATAGACAAGGCCGTGAGCGACGGTACTCAAATCATAGTTCTGCCCGAATTCTTCAATATCGAGTACTTCTTTTTCGGAAGAGACTACAGCTACGTGAGCTACGCGGAACCGGATGACGGTCCCACGATGACTAAGATCAGGGACAAATCAAGAGAACACCGGGTCTGGATCATCGCCACGATCTATGAAGAGGAAGCTCCAGGCGTGTATTTCGATACTGCCATGGTAGTGACCCCAGAGGGAGAGATTGCCGGGAAATACCGCAAGGTACACCCATCGGCGGTTGGCAGCCTTGAAAAGATATACTTCAAGCGCGGGTCACGGTTCCCCATTTTCGATGTTCTGGGTTGGAGAATAGGGATTTCTATCTGCTATGACAACTCTTTTCCGGAAACTGCTCGTATTTTGGCGGTAAAGGGAGCTGAGCTAATTGTAATGCCGTTTGCCACACCTCATTATGATATGTGGGAGAAGATGCTGATGGCAAGAGCTTTTGACAACCTGTCCTATGTCGCTGTCTGCAACAAGGTCGGAAATGAATGCGGATACACTTTCGCTGGATCAAGTTTGATAATATCCCCATACGGAGAAGTCATACGAAAAGGCAGCACAGAAGATGATGAAATAATCGCGGAAACACTGGATCTCAAAAACGTCTATGAGGCTCGCAGACGATACCCGATGTTTCGCGACCGTAGACCTGAAACATATCGCGAACTGGCTCAGTTTGAAGAGGACGCTCGTAGCCTGTGAGTTCTGAGACCATTGGATTCCTCCTGTCCGGGTGCAGGACTGGTGTATCGCAACAGTCGACGGCTCAGATTTCGTAAAGTTCAGTGCTCACCGTAGAGAGAACCTTGTGTCCTTCTTCGGTTACAATTACATTGTGCTCTTGATGGAATGCTCCATACTCAGCGTATGTCGCGGGCTCCGGGGTGAAGCACATTCCTGCCTCAAGGGGGACGCCATTGTCCTGTGTGAGATAGGGTGGCTCAATACCCAAGATTCCAATCCCATGTCCTATCATTTCTCCCTTTGCTGTCTACCGTGTGCGATATCCTCTTTCAGTGAACGATGTAGCGGAATGCTCCGGGAACCCCCGATTCTCGAATTCCCGTCGATAGATTGCGACAAGTTCGGAGGGCTTAATCCCAGGACGGACTGCCCCGGTCACTTTCTCTAGCACATTAACAACAAGCTGATGCATCTCCGACTGTTTCTTATCCGGGTGGCCCACAACCGCCATTCCTGAGAACTCAGCCCAGTAGTCCTCGTACAGCGCCCCGGCACTAGGAAGGTCTTGCCTCTCTTCAGAACTCTATCAGAAGGAGTGTACATCCCCATCGCATTTACGGAAATGAATCCAACCCTGTCAGCACCCTGCCTTCCGATATGTGCAGACAATACCGCAGCCGCATCTCTCTCAGTCCGCCCCTCGAATCTCTCTTGGAAGAAGGCTTCGTAAGCACGATTGAGTATCTGGGCGGCCTTTTGAATGTAGGCTGCCTTTGCGGGTGACCTCGCCATCCGAAGCTTCCACAACAGGGCGCTTGCATCGACGAACTCAGACTCCCGGAGAAGATGCGCTAGTTTGACGTAGTCTTGGACAGGCATCCCTGTGCGCTGATCGCTACAGCATTACACCGTCTATTCGCGCCCTTTTCAAAGCATCTCTTGTCTTCTCGTATCGGGTCGCGAATTCGGATCTCGGGAATCTCGCCAATGTCTACCAGTCAGAGAAGGCCGCGGGATCTTCCGGCCCGTGATGATCTACTCTCTTGCGGATTTCGCGCGCGCGGAATTCTTTGCAGAAAGCAGCCAGCTCCTTGACGGTGGCCTCGAATACCTCCTTCCCCTTTTGCAGCGTAGCCTTGGTTGGGTCGCCCATAGTTCCAGTCTTGGACATGCGGCTAAAATAGTCCATGAACGAAACTTTTCCGCCGACCGATGCACCGATTAGATCCCACCAAATGTAATTCGACTTCTGGAAGTTCATGTCTTTCTGCGCCTTGTCCATTTGCACGAGATCGGGACGTAGGTAGAGCAGCAGCGATGTTTCCAGCTCACAAGCATGAGCCATTCCTCCAGGCGCCTCGGACTCCCTCAGGCGCGCCGCAGTATCCTTACTGAGATTCCACCAATCCACAGCGGCGCAGATTGCTTCAGTTTTGTTGGTAACTTCTCTTGCGATGATTTGGGCGAAGGGGCCGTTACTTCCGTGTCCATTGACGATCACGATTTTCCTGAAGCCGTGATAGGCAACGGACCTGCAAACATCAAACCCATGGGCGATCAAGTGATCGGCGTCGACGAATATTGTTCCGGGAAAGTCCTTGTGATGTTCATTGTATCCATAACTAAGATGAGGCATGACTAGGGCTTCGTTGGGGATGAGTTCAGCCGCTTTCTTGCAGACCTCGCCAACAATCAGATTGTCAACACACAGCGGCAGGTGATGTCCGTGCTGCTCTACTGTTCCCATCGGGACTAAGACGACTCGCTGCTGACGGACTGCGTCCTTGATCTCCCGCCAAGTCATTTCATCAAAGAGTATCTTTCCTTCCAAAGTCACTCACCCTGGGGAAGGTGGTACTGTCTCGCTACATTCGCGAGGATTTGATGAGTCAAGGTTTCTCCTGTTTAGACCTCGGCAGGAGCATTATGAACTTTGGGGAACTAGAACTGCGAGGAGCACTTGAACCAATTCGCCTGTACCCTTCCCTCAGCTACTCTTGGATGATCTAGGATATCTTCCACTCATTCAGTTTGACCATGCACCGTATCTTGCGGGATGCGTAACTATTCCCGGAAACGAGACTCTTCTTCGAAGATTGTTCTATCCGCGACGATGTAACGAACATCGCCAATTCACACCTACGATTTGCTGGCAAGGAAACTGAGGACACAAGAAGTGCTGACGTACTAGCTATCGAGCTTCGAAGACTTCGATTAGGTAAGGGCACTTCCCTAGACTCTGAGCCCATCTATTATTTCGTTTGGCAAGCCTACCGGTAAGGAGTTGCCCACCCTAACTTTCCTAAGTCGATTCTGGCCGTCATTGGCTATGAGTGTGCCCGAGGTCATGGGACAACAGAACGAGGCAAGACAGCCGAGACTCTTTTATGGACGGTGGCATGCAGTGCGTGCTCGTGCGTCTGAGTTGGCAAGACAGATAGAAATCACTTTGCCGAAGAGGAATCTGAGTGCAACAGCACAATTGCTTGAAGACCAAGCTCCGAAGACATGCGACGCCGTGTGGAAGCTTCTTGAGAAGCCCGTCGAGAGCACGGCCATACACGCCATTAGGGCTGGCAGGGAGATATACTGCGAGATTCCACATTTGCCTGAACGGATTCCACCAGAGAACCTTACGATCTACCCTCTGGCGGGAGAGATCCTCTACTTTCATTTCCCGCCGTACATGCTACCATCGGAACTAGGAAAGCCACAAGGCTTCACCGAATTCGCGATCTACTACGGGAGGGATTCCGTCGCGGATTGCATCGGGGTAGGGCCCACCCCGAGTAATTGCTTCGCTACTATTGTGTCTAATCTGAAACAACTTGCCGAAGCCTGCGAGAGAATCCACCTAGAGGGCGCCGAGAGAATAGTGGTGAGAAGAAAGTAGTGCGATTGCCTATCTCGATGATCTTCCTTGCTTGTGATCAAGCTATGAATGGACATTTAGGCCGAGCTCGGCAAACTGACTCGGCGTGATCATGTTCATGATCATGTCTACCAGTCAGAGAAGGGCGCGTGATCTTCCGCCCCGTGATGATCGATTCTCTTGCGGATTTCGCGCGCGCGGAATTCTTTGCAGAAAGCAGCCAGCTCCTTGACGGTGGCCTCGAATACCTCCTTCCCCTTTTCAGGGGGGACCCACCGCTCTCGCAATGTAAGCTTTCTCTCGCGTCTGGACTCTGGCAGGATCATTATGAACTTTGGGGGGGAAGGCTGAAGAGAGTTTGGACATCTGGGAGTAGAAACAGTAACCGCAGACATACCTGACGAGAACCTGCATTGGCAAGTGTTAGCGTAATTGCCTGTCGATCAAGAGGGTGGGTTTTGGAGAGACAAAACCGATTTTAGTGGGACAAGATATGCGATTCACAAAGGCAGAGCGTAGGCAGACTGGACATGGGCAAACTAGAAGGTAAAGTCGCACTGATAACAGGAGCCAGTCGTGGCATTGGCAGGGCAACTGCCGAAAGGCTGGCAGGCGAAGGCGCCAATCTCGTTCTTAACTACTATTCTTCGGCCGACAGGGAGCACCAAAAGGAAAGTGCCGGGGACGAAATGATGTCTGCCGTTCGCAAGCAAAGCGTCGATGTGATAGCCTATGAAGCCGACGTCTCGAACCGAGAACAGGTACAGGCCATGGTTGCGAAAGCGGAGGAGCGATTCGGCAGGATTGACATTCTGGTCAACAATGCAGGAATCGGAGCCGAGATAGTGGGAGACTACGAGATTGGCCAGATGCCTGAACGGGTCTGGGATAGGACTCTTGATGTCAATCTAAAGGGGCAGTTTCTGGTGGCGCAGGCAGTCGTACCACTCATGATACGGCAACGATCTGGAAAAATCGTGAATATCTCATCTGACTTGGCACTGATGGGTGGACCCTTGGTCGCTGCGTACTGTGCTTCGAAGGCTGGCGTGATCGGACTCACTAAATCCATGGCACGGGAGCTTGCTCCACATGGAATCCTGGTGAATTGCATCGCTCCCGGACCTACCGACACCGACATCCTGCGACCCGGGGAACGGACTCCTGAGTACCTGAGCGGAATACCGCTACAAAGGCTTGGGAAGCCTAGTGAGATTGCCGCGGCCATTTGCTTCTTGGTAGGGCCTGACACAACTTGGACAACGGGGCAGGTGTTCAGCCCGAACGGCGGCGTTGTGATCTAGGTCGAATCAGTGGCTGACTAGTCTCTTTGGACTCTTGGCATGCTTGAGATATACTATGCATGCAGTTGGTTGCAGTTGAGCGATGCACCTAGGCACCGAGCGCCGTCTGAGTGGCAGGGAGTAGCCTCTAAGTAGCCTCTCTCCCCCTCCAAGCCTCGATTGGAATGCAGGGATTGTTACTCGCTGTTTCGCAGGGTTACTCGGAGCGCTCACTCAGGTGGAATCTCGCGAAAGATCAGGCTTAGATCCATGCCTTGCTGTCGGCGATATGCCTTCGCGATGTAGTAGATCACCAAAGCAATGATTGGCAGACCTATCACTGTGAAGTACGCAAATGGCACTAAGGAGAATGGGGCCGTGACAACCCCCAGCGGGGGGATGGTCAGCAAGAGCCAAGCCATTATGATCATTATTACGATCAGTCCCACGCCACCGAGTGAAACGAGCGGAATGCTTCCTATCTTGTACTTGCGGGCAGGGGATGCGTTGTAGAGTTCTTTCCGCCAGAAAGGAAACAATATCGCTGCGATTCCGGCGGGAATGAATGTGATAATGTACTGATTGACAATGGTTCCTTGAAATACGTATACGCCAGCAATGGGCGCCAGCACGGTATAGACGGCCAACATGATGTAGGAGAACCCTGTAATGGCCAGGATTGCCTTCAAGGGAGTATGGAATCTATCGCTGACATCGGATAGCCATGCTGGAAATATGCGGTCAAAGGACCAAGCAAACAGGCATCTTGTGCAATACATGTAGAGTATCACGGGCATTATGAACCCCCACGCGACGAAACCGGCGATGATGATATACTGAACAACTACGTTTTGGGTTACCATTAGAACGAACAGGTTGAAGTACGGCGCCACGGGAACACTGCCCAGCGTTGAAGGGCTGTTCGCCCACAGCCAGAATATTGACGCGAGGAATTCATGGCCAGCCATGTTCTCCATCAGGAATCCAATGAGGGCGACTATTCCGGCGATGAATATCATACACAGCCACATTATGGCCATCTGTCGTTTCACGCTTGCAGCTCCCTTGATCTCTCCGCCATAGTAACTGCTGAAGAAAGTGTATGCGAGAGTAGCATACATCGCTGGCACCGCTGCCAGCGTTGCGAACCATGAGAATCCCGTGGGATCGAAACCAAGGTCCCGGGCGCTCTTAATAGTAAAGGAATAGGGATCTGGAACCCCGATGGACGCAGCCATGCCCCTGTTCCAAGCTTCCACGAAAGTGGGCGTGCTCGTTGATACAAGTACGGCTATCATGGGAATGGCCGCCAGAACGCCGATCAAGAAGAGGACGTTCTGCATTCGAAGGTAGTTTCTTAGGCCACTGATCGATATTGCAGCGATCACTGTAATGACTATGGCTCCAACTGTGAATGCGGCCCAAGGCTGGGCCAGCACGACCCCCAACTGAACCGCCCCTGGATCATTGTTCACGAAGCCGATTGTTGCGAAGGAAGTTGCGAGGAAGAAGTTCACAGTCATCGTTGTGCTCAAAGGTAGCCAATTGATCTGGCTATAGTACATCGTGAAATTCCCCATTAACCCGACCGCTGGGTGAAGTGTCCTACTAACCCAAACATAGTCTCCGCCGGAACGTGGCATAGACGCGTTCATCAATGCAAATGTGACCAAGTGAATAGTTGAGAAGATAACGCTGATGAGAATCGCAAGTTGGACATTGGCTCCCGAGAGAAAACCGATTCCCCACATGTATATGGCCAAACTGAATGCGATGCCAGTAGAACCCGCATTGTTGGCAAATGCGCTAAATGCGCTTACTTCTCTAACTAGACCGGTCGCTTCTCTCACGAAAACCTTGCTGGAGGACGACATGTCTAAAAGGTTCGCCTGGAACTCTTATTTAACGCTTCTTGGGACAAGAACCACACTCGCCAATCTATTTCGATTGACGATCGTCGAACAGTCTCTTGTTCACAGCCAACGGTCACGCTTTTCTAACACTTCGAGCAAACTCAGCTCTCTCGCAAGTGGGTAGAGTATGTTGTCGGGCACAGTTGACGATGCGATTGGGGACAAGACTAAGCCTTCCATTCCACCTGAATGGATCACCTACGAAGACGAGCTGGAGCTGATCTGGGGCATGAACTGGGGTGCTCAGTCTGAGATCGGCAGACTAGAAGAAGTAATCGTTTCTAGACCGGGACCGGAGCTATCACCACCGAACGAGGAAATGAAGTGGCATGCGATCCGCCATCCAATCGACTGGAAGAAGGCCGCTGAGCAGCATGATGCTCTGATCAAGGTGCTCAAGGATGAAGGCATTACAGTTCACTATGATGAGCGCCCAGCGAGTGCTTTGATGAAGGGCCCCTATGGAGTCCAGCTCAGTAGAAACCCGGGTTTGCGAGACCCAGGAGTTGTTGTGAATGGTGGGGCCATAATCGGGCGTATGGCGATGGCTTTCAGAAGAGGCGAGGAAGTATTCTGGGCGAAGAAGATTTCGCAGTTGGGGTGCCCAATTCTCTACACAGTACGTGGCAGGGGCATATTTGAAGGAGGCAATGTGGTCTGGCTCGACCCGTTCCACGTTTGCATAGGAATCGGTGCGAGAACCAACATCGAGGGTGTCAATCAGATAACACCGATTCTTAGAGCATCGAAAGTGGAAGAGATACGGAGTGTTTCTATCCCGTACGCGCTGGACAACTACGACTGGCCCGCAGGTGGATGGCCCCACTTGGACTGTGTCTTCGGCTACGTTGCTCCGAACCTCGCCGTGATATATCCAGCTGCGGTTGGATACGACTTCGTTCAATACCTGAGACTGAAGAAGGTTAGAATGATTGAAGCGCTTCCGGATGAGGCAAGAGATGCTGCCTGTAACACGCTGGCGCTCGAACCGGGAAAGATCATCATGAATACTGCCGGGCCCCATCTTCGAAGACAGCTTGAGAGAGAGAAAATCGATGTGATAACAGTTGAAATGAGTGAATTCGCATTGCACGGCGGGGGGCCGCACTGTCAGGTGGGCTGCCTCATAAGACAAGCGGGCCCGAGCTTGGAATCGTAGAGAGGCTGCATACCAATCACTCACTCGTCGAGGCATCGGCCATGATTCGAAGTACCAAGGCTCGTCTTCGCCTACACTAGGAGAGCTGGTGCCTGACCCGACCCAATCTGAACGTACGCTTTCTCAAGGGTTTCAATGAAAGCCGAGGGGGTTTGCCCTTCGGCCACAGTGCAAGTCTCTGGCCGATCAGCCATTCTCCTATCTTCTTGCTCCTTAACTCGATGCAATGGCTCCAGAATGAATCTGATATACGAACTTCGAAAGTGCTCAAATTCGTCTCGATAAGAACAGAATCCCACCCTTTCCTGAAGTGTCGCTGTCTGTCCTGAGGATTGATACGAACTCCATATCCGCCCCCTGTAGCAGAGGTGGATCCTGTCTTCCACGCAGATACTATCATGGTCGCTCAGCACCATGATCCTCTTGGACTTCCAGAGAAAAACCCTTTCCTCAGATGCTCACAATAATCCGAATTCGACTACACCAATTGGTCATGTGCCTTGACAAGCACGATCTTGGATTAAATGGCGCCGCGACGCATCAATATCCCCAAGTGCGATTCTGCGGACAGTCCGATGAAGTCGGTAGCGTTCCTGTTCCAAGCCATTACTACGAACCAAATTGAGGCGCATCAATTCATTGAGTGTTGATCGCCAGCCGTGGACTCGAGAGATAACTGGAATTGCACGTTCATCGACCCCGCCCTCAAGTACGGCAATCCCTTGGAGCAGATCCAAAGCTTTGCGAGAAAGCCTCCGATACAAGGTGCGAAATAGCTGCTCAACACTGCTGGTCGCCGACAGCGCCCCTTCTAGGTCACTTGCAGGATGGCCACGAGCAAGCGCCGCAGCCGTTTGGATGGTCAGAGGAACACCTTTCGTGAGTCTGGCAAGAGTTGCCACCTCACTGCGGGTGACCTTAGCACCTACCCGATGCGCATGGCGCACGATGAGTCTGCCTGCATCCCTTTGGGTTAGTCCTAACAATTCGATGACGCGCTCTTGTCCCAGAAGCCCGACAAGTCTTTGGGTGGTCACTAGGGCTTTGCTGGAGATGGGCAGACGATCGAGAAGATCCACCACGTTCTTGCTGTCAGAAACATAATCGAAGCTGTCAAGAATGAGTAGGCATGAATGCGTGCCTAAGTAGTCCCGCACATCCTGATGCGAAGTGATTCTAGGTAGGTCCGTGTATCTTCGCATTTGCTCGAGAACAGCCTCGATCATTTCGAATATTCCAGTGCCTTTTCCCGAATCCGCCCAAAGATTCAGCCACATAATGCCCCCTAGGAACTTCCGCTCAGAAAGAAGACTGTGCGCGAGCTCGTTAGGGGTGACTGATAGAGCCTTAGGGCAGGCTCTCTGGACCTCGGATAAAAATAAGCGTCGTATTCCCCAGCTTGATGAGTGACCCATCTCGCAGGATGTGCCTTTCATCGCCTGAGAGCTTAGTCCCATCAACGTATGTCCCGTTCTTGCTGTTGAGGTCCACTACGCTAGCCTCTTCTTTTCCAATTGTCAACTGTGCATGCTTCCTTGAAACTGATAGGTCAGACAGTGCTATGCCTGCTGTTCCTCCGACATTATCTGTCCCTCGCCCAATCGTGACGGAGGGTGAGGTGATTGGAAATAGCTTCTGAGCGTCAGGACCGTCAACACATTTCAAAGCGCCGTAGATAACAAATGGTAGAGTGGTCGTCCGAGGACGAGCCATCGGCGTTTGTAGTAGCACTGAATCGTATTTCGGTGAACTTCTGCCTGCTGCATATTTGGCAGAGACCAAAATCGCGAGGGCCACTGGTACAGACCAGAATAAGGGGCCAATCCAGATCGAGCCATAGAACCCGACAATAACCAAAGAAAACATCGCGCCCCACAGTTTGATCACTTTGTAACTGAAACGCAAGGTCTCGTGAAGGATGAACTTCAACTTCGCACTGACTGTTTGTGGTTCTTCATCGTCGGACGTCAAGTTCAAGCTTCTCCTCTTGGAACTTCCTCGCGAATGTCCAGGCGATTGACAACACATCAAGAAGCAAGGCCACTTCCACCAAGACCGAGATGTGTTCGAAATAAGCGTCGGCCAACCACACCGAGAAAAAGTGAAGCACATCATACAAGATGATCACCAAGAGATAGACTACGAATATCGACAATATGCCGACGATTACAAGGACATAGAGCTGTAGAGTGTGTTTCAGTGAGGAAACCACGACTGTTCCCCTCAAACTGCAAGTCACACGTAGTAGAAAACACTTCGGACACCAATTAAGGCAATTGCCAAACGACAAACCTTCGCTCAGAGTGGGTAAGTCGTCCACGGATGCACCACCTCATTGGAGTTAGGTCGCGAAGGAACCGCCAGGATGGTCTGGCTTTCTCATGGCTCCTATCGATTGGTTCGTCTACGCGGCTGTCAGTGAATCTGTTTCATAATGGACGTAGGCCTCTTCGTCTAATCCTAGGGTCTCAGTCTCTTGCAGCTCGTTAGCTTCCTTGCCGATGTGAACTACCGACTTCAAGCGAACATGCCAACGACGCATTTTCCCAGTTGAATCGCCATTCTCGAATTTGCTTTCGGGATGGTCTATGTAGTTCTCAACGGTCTTGTCCAATGTCTCCCAGTATAATTGAGTCGCATCGTCATAGAAGCGGCCTGTCTTCGCGTCGATGAATGGTTGGTACGGGGCAGAATCCGTGTCTGATGTGAATTGCGTAATCGGAATGATCGGCCTATCCTTCCCGCTTATCATGGTAGGGGAGCCTGCCAACACGAAGTTGTACGGCCTGATCTGTTGGTGCCGTGGTTTGCCTTCATTGATCGCATTGACTCTGCGGAGCAGGTTCGGGGTTGTTATTGCCAGTTCTGCGATGGCGCGATCGTTCGCGTACTGGCCAAGGAGTTCTTGCCTGGACAGCTTTCCATAGGCGTAGCGCAGTATGTTCGTCCATAGTGTCTTTTCCCAGTTAACGGCGCGTTGGTGCTTCAGGTGTCCCAATCCGTGTGACGACCATCTCACCGGAACAGGCTCGCCACGGCCATTAACCGTGTAGAGCACGTAGCGTTTCGCTGAAATCCCATAGAACCATAGATCCCTCAGGTCTCCGTTCTCGTCTCGGTTTTCGTCTTCCAGCTTGAGAAAGCCAGGTTCTTCAGGAACGGGGTTGAGTGGTTCGAAATACTCCTGAAGTCTCTTCCAGTAGAACGGTTGCACGGCGATGCTGTCGGTGTCGCAGAACGCATAGTAGGCATTCCGCCGTTCAAGCCAGGCTTCGGCCATTGCCAGCAGCAGCCTCGCACCTGCCGTAATTGTCGCAGATATGATGGGGTTGAAGAATGAGCCGAAGGTCTCTCTTCTAGACGCTTTGCACTTGAAGGGTTCTCCTAGTCCGTAGACATCCGCTTCGCACTTCCGGTCTTCCGTGTTGACTTCAATGAAGATGCCATAGGAGCTAGAGTTGGCGATGATCTTCAACTGATTCTGGACTACATCCAAAGCCTCATAGTCGCCTGAACCCTTGGGATAGTGGTCTCTGCGCTCTT
>Ga0315279_10008703_pt1 | contig 12243 bp, 8 predicted proteins | sample YL17G06_20_MG_FD_203694 | JGI IMG/M metagenome (GOLD analysis project Ga0315279, IMG submission 203694) | Sediment microbial communities from Yellowstone Lake, YNP, Wyoming, USA - YL17G06_20 | ecosystem: Environmental > Aquatic > Freshwater > Lake > Sediment | place: USA: Wyoming | collected... | reverse complement strand
TGCTTGAACTCCACACATATCTATCCCTTGCCCACAACGCAGCCTTCCTCTTCATCGATGCCATCGATCCAGTGGGCACGCTGAACCCGAAGGTATACGAGACGATGGGCCAGATATTCGGCCGGTCCAAGGGCTATGAGCCCTATCTGGGTGGGAGCATGTGTCAGGACGTGGGCGTCTACTTCAGTCTGGAGTCGAAGATGGACTTTGCCGACAACGGGAAGCAGGTGGACGCTGCTGGTTGGAGCATACCGCACCTGGATGCTGCTCTAGGGGCAGCCAGGACGCTGAGGGAGAGCCACATACCCTTTGGTGTGATCAGCAAGAACAACCTGAAGGACACCAGCGCATATCAAGTGATCGTGCTGCCCAACGTCTTGATGCTGAGTGAAGAAGAAGTGGAGGGCATAAAGCGTTTTGTAGCGGGTGGTGGCAGTCTCTACGTCAGCGGGGGCGCCTGCGCTGCACTTCTAAGCGAGGTCCTTGGCATATCGGTAGAGGGGGAGACTGCGGAGAGGGTGACCTACATGGCGCCGACGGCGAAAGGTCGGACCCTTGTGATGCCTGACGTTGATCCCAACTACCCGCTTGCCTTGTTCCAGCCACAGGCGAAGGCCAGGGCGTCTAGTGGGGAGGAGGTTCTGGCTACCCTGACTTTGCCCTACACGGATCCAGCGGATGGGGGGAAGATGGCCTCCATACATTCCGATCCGCCGGGGGTAGCGACCGAGTATGCGGCCGTCGTATATCGTCCGTATGGGAAGGGCCGGGTGATGTGGGTATCGGCTTCGCTGGAGGCGGCGGAGCCGGCCCCACATCGGGGGGTGTTTGCGCAGATGGTGCGGCAACTGGCTAGCAGGGCCTTCTCGTTTGAGGCGGATGCACCGCGGGCCGTAGAGGTAACGCTTTTCCATCAGCCGGAGGAGAAGCGGTTTCTGGTGAGCGTAGTGAACGCGCAGGAGCAGCTACCGCCGATAGCGGTGGTCAATGCGAGGGTGAGGGTGAGGGTGAGTGGTAAGAAGGTGGTGGGCGTCACTCTGTTGCCGGATGAGAAGCCGCTGTCCTTTACAGCCAAGGGTGAGTACGTGGAGGTGGTGGTGCCGGAGCTCAACATCTTCCACATGTTGATGGTGGTGTACGAGTAGAGGTGGTGACGCGGGAGGTACCTAGGGCTCACGGCCGCCGTTCTGCGCTGGCGGACGTGTGAACACATCTATCTGGGCATGCTGTCCCCCTCTCGGGCGCTTGCTATCATCCCCAGCGGGTGACTGGACACAGAGGAGGAACCATGGACGACAAGATTCGAGTGGGGGTCTTCTCGCCCAACGACAACCGCGCCTGGGTGCGCTCAAGCAACCTGGACCTCATGCTCAAAGATGAGGCTTTGCTCATCGATGCTTTGAGGCGCAGCGGCGTGGAGGTAATCAGAGGGGGCGATGGCTTCCCTCGCGAGGACCAGATCGCCTGGAACCGCCAGCTTGTCATCCAGCAAGCTAAGAAGATCGCGGAAGCCAGGCCCGATGCCCTGATCTTGAACCAAGGGTCTTGGACATTCCCCCGCGACTCTGTGGACGCGGTGGACATCTACGAATCTACGCTCGAGACTCTGTTGGGCACGGCGAGCGGCGCGGGCTCCAGGCTCCTGCTCTTCGGGTACAAGGATACGCAGGTGCCCGGACTGGTGGCGCTGATGGCCATCGCCGGCGCGCTGAAGATAATGGGGAGGGCCTTTCAGATATCGTACGGTCGCATCGACGAGGACCCGTCGACGCTTGAGGAAGTGATGAGCAAGCTGCGCTTCTTCAAACGTCGCGCCCAGGCCGCGAAAATGGCCGCTGCGGTGATCAGACGGCTGCCGGAGCAGAAGTATCTTCAGTTCGGGGGCGAATCCCTGCGCATGCCCACGGCGACGGCGGACCCCAACCTCTGGCAGAAGCTCTTTCGGGTAAGCTACGACCACCTTGACCAGTCTGAGATGGTGAATCGAGCGCTGGACATGGTCAGGTGGAGTGGCAAGCCCGGCGAGAGCGACTACGATATCGTCGACAGGCGGGTGCGGGCTGCCGTCGAATACAAGGAGAAGACCGCGAACTTTGACTTCAGCAGGGAGAAGCTGCCTTCCATTCACAAGTTCGTTCTACAGGTGGCGCTCTTCTACGCAGCCCGCGACATCATCGAGGAGACAGGTGCCACCTGCGCCGGGATCAAGTGCCAGGACGAGCTCAGCGCCAAGGTTTGCACTGCCTGCATAGCCACCTCCTACCTGGGCAACGACATCGCCCCTGACGGCGCTCGACAGGAGCGTATCTATCCCACCTCCTGCGAGAACGACATGGATACCGCGCTTACCCAGCTCTTCCTGCACCTGCTCACAGGAAAGCCGGCGGGATTCGGCGATTTCCGGGACGTTGAGGACGGCATGCTGGCCATCGCCAACTGCGGTCAGCACCCAACCTACTTCTTCGGCACTCCCGATGAGGAAGGCTCGGTTAAGGATCTGAGGGCGGAATTCATGGGCCAGGAGTTGTTCTACGATGCCGGCGGATCCGCCGTGAGGGGTCGTACCCCCGGCGGACTCAAGGTGACGGTCGCGCGCCTGGGGCGGGAGAACATGCGCTATTACCTGGCGGGGATGGTGATCGAGACGGTGGACGTCAGCCCTCGCGAGCACGAGCGCTACAACTTCTCCTGGCCGATTCTCAAGGGGAAGATCCCCATGGGCGAGAGGGCGCTGACCGTCATGTGGCCCTCGAATCACCTGGCTTTCTCCTTTGGCGACTTGACACCCCATCTCGTCGAACTGGCAGAGCAGCTCGGCATAGGCTACCGCGTCATCGATGCCGACGGCAACGAGCACTACCGCCCGAGTTAGGTGGCAGTGGGGTCATTGCAGTCTACCGGAGAAGCTACTCCGACATCAGTGAGTGGTGCTTAACGATCGAGGTGTAGGGATGTTCAGCGAAGCGAGGCTGTCTCGACGCAGGTTCCTGGGGAGCGCCCTGGCTGGTATGGGGGCGGCTGGGCTGGTCGTTGCCGGCTGTGGCGGCGGCGAGACGGAGCCGGAAACGCCCGAAGCTGCCGAGACCAGCGGAGGAGAGCCGAAGCGTGGCGGCACTCTTCGCGTGGCAACCACCGCGACCATCATCAGTCTCGATCCCCACACTACCGCCGGTGTTTCGGTGGCGCCGTATCTCTACAGCTACGTCGTCCACGCGACCGATTGGCAGGGCACGGTGGGCGACCTGGCCGAATCGTGGGAGGTTGTTGACGGGCTAGACTGGATATTCAAGGTTCGCGGCGATGCCCGCTTTCAGGATATCCCTCCGGTCAGCGGCCGGCCGCTGGTTGCGGACGACATCCGCCTCAGTATTGACCGGGCGAAAGCCATCCCCGGCGCCAGCGAATCGTGGGGTGAGTGGCTGGAGAGCTACGCCACTCCCGACGCCAAGACGTTCACTCTGCGCACCAAGAAGCCCTACGGCTATCTGCTGATGCTGATGGGCAGCCCGATGTCGGCCGTCGTTCCCGTGGAAGCGGTGGAGGAGTTCGGTGATCTGAGGACCAATGCCATCGGCAGCGGCCCCTTCATGGTCAAGGTGTATGGCCGCGACCAGGGCCTGGAGATGGTGCGAAACCCCACCTACTACCATGAGTTCCCCTACGTCGATGGTATCAACGTGAAAGTAATCCCAGATGAGTCCTCCATCCAGGCGGCCTTCCGGGCTGGCTCCATTGACGTCTATGGCGCCGACAATAGGCTGAAGGCAGATGCCGTCGGCAACGTCGGCGGCGCCAGCGTTCGGCGTTACCTCGATCGGGCCTATGCGGTGATCCGCCTCAACGGGTCCAAGTTCGAGGCGTTCAAAGACCAGCGGGTGCGAGAGGCGATAGATCTGGCGTTGGACCGGAAGGCCATGATCGACAAGCTGCACTTTGGGGATGCTGAGCTGGCAGGACCGGTTCCTCCGGCCTGGGATACAGCTCTGCCGGCAGAGGAGGTGGCGGCGGCCTACCAGCGAGACGTGGCGAAGGCGAAGCAGCTCCTTTCCGCTGCCGGCGCCGAAGGTCTTCGTTTCGGGCTCAGCATCGGGAACTATGGCAACATGCCGGACCAGGCTGCCATCATCAGGGCGAACCTGGCCGAGGCGGGCATCACAATCGACATCCAGCCTGCCGAACTGGGCAGTTGGCTGGAGAACATGTTGCTGGGCAATTTCGAAGGGACGATATTCACACACCTGGACTTCCTCTCCGACGAGATCCCGCTGCAGTCCCACCACACTTACGGGTCGTCCCGTGCCAAGCGAGACTACCTCGGCGTCGATGACCCCGCGGTGGACGAGATCCTTGACCGGATCGAAGAGACCCTCGACCCCGAGGAGCGAAAGGAGCCGGCCTGGGAGGTGCAGCGCTTGATCCTGAAGCGCCACGGTCCAACCCTGGTGCTCTACCAGCCGTATGGATACATGGCCGCCTACGACTACATCAAGGGATATCAAGCCAGCGCTTTTGGTTTTGGCCTGTTCAAGTACGACTACTGGATCGACAAGGGGTAGGCGCTGAGGCCAGTTGCAGATAGCCTGCCTCACAAGGGGCGGGAGTCGCCCGCCAGGGGCTCGGACGCGCGGAAGCCGTGGGGCTTGACGTTCAAGCCGCCAGCAGAGCCCTTTCGGAATGGCGAGGAGCCGAGCGCAATGCTCATTCCACGGGGCTCGTTTATAATCTATACGAGCGGCGGTGACAGCGGGCCCCTGAGTTCCCGGCGCTCCGCCATCCAGCGTCATCGCACCGCCCACAAATACGGAGAAGGGGCAAGCCGGGTCCTGCCCTGGGGTCCGGCACTGCTGACTGCCGTCAAGGTCGATAGCTACTTGGCGTCAAGAACGGGGGCACATGATGGGCCAGTACTATAAGAATGCCGAGCAACTCTTCGAGATATATGGATACTTTCTGGACCGGGTGCTGAAGGACGACAAGATCGGCGCCAAGATGGCCAAGGCAGGGGTCATCATCAAATTCATATATACCGATCCCGACTGTGAGATCACTATAGACCTGAGGAACCCGCCATCAAAGCCGGGGTACTATGGGACCTTCTACTTGGGTCCGTGCGACGTCAAAGAAGACGCGTGGTCCAAGCAGTCGGCAGACCACTCCCACCGTTTCTGGCATGGTTATGAGAACCCAATAGCATCTGTAGCCAGAGGCAAGATAAAACAGGGTGGCGACGTCATGGCCATGCTTAAACTTCTGCCGGTGGTCAAGCCTGCTTTCAAGATGTTCCCGACAGCCCTCGAAGAGATGGGCCATGGAGACCTTGTCATCAGGAAGAAATGAGACACCGGATCTGGTCGATTTCACAGTCGGAGAGAAGGATGGCCCGGCGACGGACAGGGGCTGGAGACAACGATGGACTTCGAAGGAGTAACGCTGGTAACCGGCGCCGCCGGGTTCATGGGCCGACACCTGGTGGAGTACCTGGTGTCCCTCGGGGTCAGGGTGCGGGCGACGGCGCGACCCAGGAAAGACACGTCATACTTCGACAACCTGGGCGTGGAGTTCGTGGGTGCCGACCTCACGAAGCCGGAAACACTGCCCGCCCTGTTCGAAGGAGGGGTGGACAGGGTCTTCCACCTTGGCGCGATCTGCAACCTCTCCACTCCCTACAAGGATCTCTATCCTACGAACGTGCTTGGAGTGGTTCGCATCACCAGGCTGGCCCTCGATGCGGGCGTTAAGAGATACGTCCACTGCGGTTCGACCAGTGTCTATGGTCCTTACCGCGGGATTCCGTTTACGGAAGATGCCCCTCGCGATCCCCAGGACAACTACGGGAAGAGCAAGAGGGACGGTGAAAACGTGGTGTGGCAAAGGATCGAGGAAGGGCTTCCCGCAATAGTCACCCGCCCCTGTACTGTCTACGGCCCGGGGTGCAACGATGGCGCTGGCAAGGTCTTCTCACGCCCAACCTCGATTACTGCTATTCCGGGAAGCGGTAAGCAACTCTTGGCCAACGTGCGGGCCGAAGACGTGGCGGCGGCCTTGGACCACCTCTCGCACCTTGACGAAGCCGTTGGCAAAGCCTTCAACATCGCGGACGAGAGCCGCCCAACGCTGGAGGAAGCGTTGACCATCGCAGCGATGACTTTTGGGATGAAGCCTCCTAAGCTGCATCTACCTGTTGTGATCGTCGAGGCTTTCGCCCGCATCAATGGCGCCATCTCGAGAAGGAAAGGGCGGATCCCCGACCTGGAATACGACGCGGTGCGCTACCTCACCAGCGACTATGTAGTGGACATAACCAGGCTGAAGAACACCGGCTACAAGTTTATCTATCCTACCTTCGAAGAATCGATGAAGCAGTTGGCGGAATGGTACGGGAAGGCCGCAAAAGCCTCGCCTTGAATAGCAGACTGGGGAGTGCACGCCATGCAAGCAGTGGTAATCACAGGTCTTGCCGAAGGGATCGGGCGCGAGGTTGCGAAGCTGCTGGCCGCCTCGAAGGTGCCGGTGGCAGGCTTTGATGTCGACAAGGATGGGATCGAGTCCCTTGAAGAGGAGCTGACCAAGGCGAACTGCGATCACCTGCTGATGACACTGGACATAGCCGATCGCCCCGGCATCTTGAAGTTCAGGGACATGGTGCTGGAGAAGTTCGGGCGAGTGGATGTCGTGCTCTCCAATGTGGGCATCGGCTTCTTCGGTCCCTTCGAGGAAGTGGACTTGGAGAAGGCCCTGAAATGCATGGAGATCAACGTCATTGGCACCGCTGCGATCTTCCAGGCTTTTCTACCTTCGATGCGTGAGAACCGCGCGGGAAAGCTGATTGCCATGTCATCGCTGGTCGGGCAGATTCCGTTCCCGTTCGAATCGATCTACTCGGCAAGCAAGTTTGCGCTCGAGGGGCTGGTTCTGTCCCTGCGCTACGAGGTGGAGCCTTTCGGCCTAAAGGTTGCGGTGATCCAACCCGCTCAGGTATCAACCTCATTTGCTGCCAAGATCCACAAGCTTCCACCGGAGGGGTCCCCCTATAGAGAGCGGGCGCGGAGATTCATCGAAAGGGACGAGGAACTGATCAAGACGGCCCCGACTCCCATTCAAGCAGCGGCTCAGGTCGTGAAGGTCATCAACGCCAGGAATCCCAAGCTCTACAACCAGATTGACCTTAAGAGCAGGGTGTTCCTATCGCTAAACAAGATGTTGCCGCAACCGGTCAGGGACGCGATATTGTTGCGCCAGATGGACATAAGAGGATGAGGCTCAACCAGAGGGCAGGGCTGGTTCACAGACCACAGTGACGAGAACGTTGAGATGACCGTGCTCAATATCTGTGGGCTGACGAGCCAAGGAGCGAACCCACATGTTGTCTAGGCAAAAAGTGGCGGACAGGCGGTGTAGCGCCCGGGTCGAACGCCTCCGACAGCGAATAGTAGATGCGCCGCGCGAGCTGTGCATCGAGCGGGCTCGGTATTTGACCCAATCTATGGCGGCGAACTGGAATCTGAACCCGCTAACCCGCATGAGCATGGCGCTGGAGCGCATCCTCGACAACGTGAGCGTTGTCATCAGAGACGATGAGCTCATCGTGGGGTGCCGGACCAGCAAGCTCAGCGGCGCGCCCCTCTTTCCTGAGAACAAGTCGAAGTGGATAGAGGGAGACCTGGAGTCCCTTCGGCAGAGGGTACTCCAGCAGGTGCTCATCACGGAGGAAGAACAGCGGGAGCTCAGGGACGGCATCCTCCCCTTCTGGCGCGGCAAGACAGTAGAGGATCGGCTGGAAGAGCTGTTGCCGGAAGACGTGGCCAGCGACGTGGACAAGTACGTCTTTACCATGATCCTGGAGATCACTTACGGCATCGGCCACTTCACGATGAACCATCCCAGGGTGCTGAAACTGGGGCTTTCGGGGATCATTGCAGAGGCCCAGGAGCGGTACAACGCACTGACCCCTGAAGAGCGGCTGGGAGACAAGGGACTCTTCTATGATGCGGTGATCCGCTCGCTGAAGGCTACCATACGATTCGCCAATCGATACGCTGATCTGGCGGCGTCGCTGGCGCAAGATGAAACCGATCCGGGCCGGGCCGAGGAGCTGAGGACCATCGCCCGGGTCTGCCGGCGGGTTCCGGAGCACCCGGCGGGCACCTTCCACGAGGCGGTCCAGTGTGTTTACTTCATTCATCTTGTGTCCCAGATAGAGTCCGGAGGGAACTCCATTTCGCTGGGTCGGATAGACCAGATTCTCTATCCGTACTACGCGGCCGACAGGCAAGCGGGCAGGGTCACACCGGAGCAAGCGAGGGAGCTTCTCTCGCTGCTCTTCATCAAGACCAACGAGATATGGAATGTCCTGGAGGAAGCGTATATTCCCGGCGGCGAAGGTGTGGAGGGAAAGACAACGCAGAATGTGACGGTCGGCGGTGTTGGAGTCGATGGCGAAGATGCCACCAACGAGCTGAGCTACATCGGATTGGACGCCTTTGCCGACGTGCGGACGGTTCAGCCCAACTTCGGGGTCCGGCTGGGCCCGAATGCACCGCAAGACTTCTTCCGAAGGGCGATCGAGTACGCGATAGACGAGGTTCCACTGCACCTATTCAATGACGAAGCGGTCATCAAATCCCTGCAGCAAGCGGGGCACACCCTCGAAGATGCGCGCGACTACGGCGTTGTGGGATGTCTTGAGGCGAACGCGCAGGGCAAGAGCTTCGGCTCGACCTTCGCCGTCCAGTTCAGCGGCGTCAAGTGCCTCGAGTTCGCCCTGAGCAATGGCATAGACAACATCTTCGGCTACCAGTCCGGCATAGAGAGCGGAGACCCCGCCGGATTCACCTCCTTCGCTGATGTATGGAATGCCTACGGCGCCCAGGTGTCCTATTTCATCGGGCAGATGGCAAAAGGCATGGCAGCGCTTGACCAGGCCATCGCCGAATCTGTGCCATCCCCGTTTGCGTCGGCGATGATAGACGGCCCGATGGAGAAGGCTCTGGACCTTACCCGTGGAGGGGCCATATACAATTCGACCGGTGTCCAGTTGATCGGCTTCTCAAACGTGGTGGACAGTCTGTACGCGGTAAAGAAAGCCGTCTTCGAAGACGGGGTGATGTCGCTGGAGGAACTGGCTGGCTGCCTGGCGGACGACTGGGACGGCGCCGAGGACCGACGAGTGCACCTTCTGCACAAGATTCCCAAGTACGGAAACGATGATGACGAAGTGGATGCCATGGCGGCGAAAGTGCTGGACCACTTGTGCGACGAGTTACTGAAGCACAAGCACTATCGAGGTGGTGCGTTTTGGCCGGGGGTGTTCACCGTTGGATTTCACGTTGCGATGGGCGCATTTGCTGGCGCCAGTGCGGACGGGCGCCACGCCGGTGATGTCCTCGGGAACGGGATCACCCCGACAAACGGCTGTGCCATTAGCGGCCCGACGGCGGTGCTCAACTCGGTCACCAAGCTGCCTCTTACACGCATCTACAACGGCTCCAACCTCATGCTGAGGTTTAACGCGAGCAGTCTTAAGCCTCAGATTCTCATGGCCCTGATGCAAGCATATTTCCGGCGAGGCGGATGCCAGATTCAGTTCAACATGATCGACTCTGCCACCTTGAGAGACGCCCAGGTACACCCGGAAGGGTATCGCGACCTGGTGGTGAGAGTGAGCGGATATTCGGCCCTGTTTACGGGGCTGAGCGAAATAGCCCAAGACGAAATCATAAGCCGCATGGAATACAAATTGTAGGCTGCATGCAACCTCGCCAGGCAATTGATACTCCGCGAGCGGAGGCAGGGAATGACAAAAGTCGTGACAATGAAAGAAGCCGTAGCCACACATGTCAACGACGGCGACTTTCTTTTCATCGGCGGCTACATCTGTAGGCCCCCGTTTGCCGCCATTCACGAGATCATTCGCCAGGGGAAGAAGGACCTGACGATAACCAGGAGCAACGCGGCCGATGACTTCGACATGATGATCGGCGCTGGCGTGGTGAAACGGCTTATCGCCACCTTTCTTTCCCTCGGCTTCTTCGGCCTGGCACGCTGCTACCGGCGCTCGCTTGAGAAGGGGATCCCGCACAAGATAGAAGTCGAAGAGTACACGAACCTATCCTTGCCCATGATGCTGATGGCCGGCGCCATGGGGATGCCGTTCGTGCCCGTCAAGGACATGGTAGGATCGGACTTGATGAACGTGAAGTCTTTCATGGGCGACGGCAAGTACAAGGTGATCAACTCCCCCTTTGATGGCAGCCCGGTTCTGCTGGTGCCAGCGCTTCACCCCGACGTAGCGATAATCCACGTCCAGCAAGCCGATGAGTTTGGGAACGCTCAGATATGGGGCATTGGTGGTGACTGCCAGGCAGGGGCTAACGCAGCCAAGAAAGTCATCGTGAGCTGCGAAAGGGTAGTCAGCAGGGAGACCATCGGGAAGGACCCTTCCCGCACCATTGTTCCCGACTTCAAGGTGGTCGCGGTCGTAGAGGAACCCTTCGGTTCCCACCCCGGCTACACGCCGGGCTTCTATGACTTCGACTTTCGCTTTGGCCAGGAGTACCAACAGGCGTCCAATACGGTCGAGGGCTTTCAGAGTTTCCTTGACGAATGGGTATTCGGCGTTGCAGACAGGACCGAGTACACACAGCACTACATATCGAGATTCGGGTACTCGGCCTTCAAGGGGCTTCAGGCCGGATTCGACTACGGGTACCCCGTCAGCTACGCGTATTGAGGTCGCCCGAAATAGCCGGAGGTTTGGGAACGAGAGGGCTGGAGATGAGTAAACACCTCGACGGCTATACGAAGCCCGAGCTCATAGCCTGCTGCGGCGCCAGGGAGATCAAGGACTGCGACGTGGTCCTGGTCGGGACCGGCTTTCCTACGATGTCCGCGGGCATAGCCAGGTACACCCACGCGCCGAACGCCAGGCTGATGCAGGAGTCTGGTGTGTTCGATGCGCAACCGAAAAGGCCGGCATTGTCCGTAGGCGACCCATGCCTGAATCCCGGGGCGGCCATGACAGGCACCCTGCTGGACGTGATGGGGATGTTCTTGCAAGGAGGCTGGGTGGATGTCGGCTTCCTGTCGGGCAGCCAGGTTGACAAGCACGGAAACATCAACACCACCGTCATCGGAGACTACGACAATCCGAGGAGCCGTCTTCCCGGCAGTGGCGGGGCCAATCCCATTGGGTCGCTGGCGAAAAGGGTGATCATCATCGCCCTGCACGACACCCGCCGGCTGGCCGAAAAGGTGGACTTCATTACCACCCCGGGATACATCGATGGCGCGGGGGCCAGGGAGAAGTGGGGCCTTCCGCCAAATACCGGCCCGGAGGTCATCATAACCAACAAGGCCGTGCTCCGCTTCGACAAAGCCACGGGAGAGGCCTATCTGGCAAGCTACCACCCGGACACTTCGGTAGATGAGATCCGCGAGAATACCCCCTGGGACCTCGAAGTGGCGGATGACGTGCATGAGACGGAGCCGCCGACTGAAGAGGAACTCAGGGCTCTGAGGGAGATACTTGACCCCAACCGGTTGATCTCTGCTTATGAGAGGCGTGGTTACGTGTGATGCCCTCGTAGCGTCCATGCGGCAGAGAACGACGGCTGAAGACAGGGAAGAAACATGGAATACACACGGAGGCTGGCGGAGTCTTGCGCGGCGATTTCCTTTCAGCGCCTGCCTGCCGAGGTAATTGACAAGGCGAAGCTCTGCATCCTGGACTTTGTCGCCAACGTCTACGGCTCGCTGGAACTGGAAGCGGTCTCAAGGATAGTCTCCTACATACGTTCACTGGGCGGACCCGAAACCGCTACGGCTCTCGGTTGCGGTTTCAAGACAGGAATCCACAATGCGGCGTTCCTCAATGGCACCGCCGCCGAGGCAATAGAAGGCCAGGATGGACTCCGGTTCGGAGGGAACCACCCAGGTACCGCCGTCATCCCCGCTGCCCTTGCGGTAGCAGAGCATCTGGGCCTGGGCGGCAAAGAGGTTATCGAGGCAGTGGTGGCGGGCTACGAGACTGCCGGCCGCACCGCCGCGGCAATTCATCCCCACCATACGCTCGCGGGGTTCTTGCCCACGGGCACCTGCGGCGCCTTTGGGGCCGCGGCCGCAGCTTCGAAACTCATGGGCCAAGATGCCGAGGGCATGCTCAACTCGTTGGGGAACGCGGGATACCTCTTGCCCCTCTCGATGGCTGAACACCTGATGGGCGGGTATACTTCGAAGATCGTGCAG
>Ga0315279_10008700_pt1 | contig 12247 bp, 7 predicted proteins | sample YL17G06_20_MG_FD_203694 | JGI IMG/M metagenome (GOLD analysis project Ga0315279, IMG submission 203694) | Sediment microbial communities from Yellowstone Lake, YNP, Wyoming, USA - YL17G06_20 | ecosystem: Environmental > Aquatic > Freshwater > Lake > Sediment | place: USA: Wyoming | collected... | reverse complement strand
GCGCCTTGCCCGATCGCTTCTTCGACGTCGGCATGGCCGAAGGGCACGCGGTGACATTCGGCGCGGGGCTGGCCGCGGCGGGCATGCGGCCGGTGGTGGCGGTCTACTCGACGTTCCTCCAGCGGGCCTACGACCAGGTGCTGCACGACGTGTGCCTGCAGCGGCTGCCGGTGGTGCTGGCGGTGGACCGCGCGGGCCTGGTGGGCGAGGACGGGCCCACCCATCACGGCGTGTTCGACCTCAGCTACCTGCGGCATCTGCCCAACATGGTGGTCATGGCGCCGCGCGACGGCGACCAGCTCGTGGCGATGCTGCAGACGGCGCTGGCCGGCGACGGCCCGGCCGCTATTCGCTATCCACGCGCTGTGGCGACTCCGCCCGAGGAGGCCACGGGAGCGCTGGAGATGGGCGCAGGGGAGATTCTGCGCGATGGGGATGACGTCGCCCTCGTGGCCGTGGGCAGCATGGTGGCGCCAGCGCTAGCGGCGGCGGAGCTGCTGGCGGCGGAAGGCATCTCGGCGGCGGTCGCGGACGCGCGCTTCGTCAAGCCGCTGGACGACAAGCTGGTCATCAACCTGATCGACCATTGCGGAATGCTCATCACCATCGAGGAGAACGTCCTGCAGGGGGGCTTCGGCAGCGCGGTGCTGGAGCTGCTCCAGGAGCGCGGGATAGCCGCCGCGGTGCGGCGGCTGGGGGTGCCCGATCGCTTCATCGAGCACGGGCCGCGCGCGACCTTGCTGGAGTCAATCGGTCTCACGCCGGCCGGCATCGCCCGTGCCGCCGCCGAGCTGGCGCGCCACCCCGAGCGCTTTCACGTGGCGCCGGGGTAAACGCCGGCGAAACCTAGCCCTCGGAGTGTCCCGCCTGCGGTTCAGCGCGAGTCGCCGGGGCAACCGGCCAGCACTCCCTTAGCCCACTCGACCACCGCCTCAGCGAGCCGAACCGCTGCCCGGTACTCCTCGTCACTCACCGGCTCGTACTCGCCCGGATAGCGTGCCAGCGCCGCGTAGTCCGTCAGGCCCACGGCTTCATCGACGGCGCCGGGCCGGGCGAGTGCCGCGGGCAGCAGATCCACGAGCACCCTCAGGTTGTGAGTCCTGGGAAACGACACGCCATGTGCCAACAGCACCGCCTTCAGGCTTTTCTCCACCGCCTGCTGTGCGTGGAAACACAGCATCTCCGGGAGCACCGGGTCGGTCGCCGGCCCCTGGGCGATGCCCAAGTCGCTCTCCGCGAAACGCAGCCAATCGGCTGGTGATCCCGCTTCAGGCGGCATATATGGTCTTGCCCTCCCGGAGAATGGTGCGATAGACGAGGCCCGGATTGTCACGATGCCTCTCCAGGTCGCCGCGGGTTGCCACGAGGACATCGAAGGGGATCGTCACGCCGCAGATCGAGCGGTACAAGTGCTGGGCGGTGTGGCGGCGATGCGTCCCTTCGGGCATCACCACCAGCAGGTCCACATCGCTGTCCGGCGTCGTTCCCCCTCGCGCGGCAGAGCCGAACAGGATGATGCGCAGGGGATGCACCGCCTCCACGATCCGGCGCACCAGGTCGTCAAGTTGAGACTGCATGGGCTGGGCGGCTGCGGGTTGCATCGGCTGCTATTATATCATGCTTGCCCGCGTTGTGCTGGCCCACGCCCGTTGACCTTTCGCCCATCCTCCGGTAACATTCATTACTGCCATTCTTCGCTGGAGTCCGCAGACCACAATTCGCAGGAGCCTGGGGCCAGTGAGTGTCACTCCTTCACCCGAAGCAACGCAACTCGATCTCGGAATAGATCTCGGCTCGGTGAGCGTCAAGGCGGCGCTGCTCGACGCCGCCGGCAACATCGTCGAGCACCATTACCGCCGCCACCGCGGCCGGCCGGTGCACGCCACCCGCGACCTGCTGGCCGAAATCATGGGGCGCATCCCGCCCGGCCGCATCCGCCTGGTCGCCGTCACCGGCACCGGCGCCAAGCTGCTGGCCGAGCTGCTCGGCGCCCGCGCCGTCAACGAGGTGGTGGCCCAGGCGGCGGTCACCGCTGCGCTGCACCCCGATGCGCGCACCGTCATCGAGATCGGGGGCGAGGATTCCAAGCTGCTGTTCCTGCGCCCCGGCGAGGACGGGCGCCCGGCCGTCCTCGACTTCGCCATGAACACCATTTGCGCGGCGGGCACGGGGTCGTTCCTCGACCAGCAGGCCCACCGCCTGGGGATGTCCATCGAGGAGTTCGGGGCGCTGGCGCTGCGCTCGGAGCATCCGCCGCGGCTCGCCGGGCGCTGCAGCGTGTTCGCCAAGTCCGATATGATCCACCTGCAGCAGAAGGCCACCCCCACGCATGACATCGTCGCCGGCCTGTGCTTCGCCATGGCGCGCAACTTCAAGTCCACCGTCAGCTCCGCGCGCACCCTCGACCCCCCGGTCTATTTCCACGGCGGCGTCGCCGCCAACCCGGGCATCGTGCGCGCCTTCCACGCTGTGCTGGAGCTGGGCGAGGACGACCTGCTCGTGCCCGAGCACTTCGCGGTCATGGGCGCGATCGGCGCGGTCCATGCCGCGCGCAAGGAGGGCGCGGCGCCCACCACCTGGGCGGGGCTCGGGCGCATGGACGAGTTTCTCGCCAGCCAGGCCGGGCAGCCGCAGGCCGCCGCCATGGAGGCCCTGGGGCCAGCCCTGGCGATGGTCGAATACTTGGAAGCCGAGATGGCGCCCAAGCCCCCGCCGGGCGCGCGCGTTTGCCCTGAGCGAAGTCGAAGGGTGCCCGCCTACCTGGGGGTGGACGTGGGCTCCATCAGCACCAACCTGGTGGTGCTCGACGCTGATAAGCGCTTGCTAGCCAAGCGCTACCTCATGACCGCGGGCGCCCCCATCGAGGCGGTGCGGCGCGGCCTGCGCGAGATCGGCCAGGAGATCGGCGACCGCGTGGACATCCGCGGCGCCTGCACCACCGGCTCCGGGCGCTACCTCACCGGCGACTTCATCGGCGCCGACGTCGTCAAGAACGAGATCACCGCCCAGGCGCGCGGCGCCATCGAGGCCGATCCCACGGTGGACACCATCTTCGAGATCGGCGGCCAGGACTCGAAGTACGTCTCGCTCGACAACGGGGCCATCGTTGACTTCGAGATGAACAAGGTGTGCGCCGCCGGCACCGGCTCCTTCCTGGAGGAACAGGCGGAGAAGCTCGGCATCAGCATCAAGGACGAGTTCGGCGACCTCGCCCTCGGCGCCCAGGCGCCCGCCAACCTCGGCGAGCGCTGCACGGTGTTCATGGAATCGGAGCTGGTGCGCCACCAGCAGTCAGGCACGCCGACCGACGACCTGGTTGCGGGGCTAGGCTATTCCATCGTTTACAACTACCTCAACCGCGTGGTGGCGGGCAAGCGCGTGGGCGATCGCATTTTCTTCCAGGGCGGCGTCGCCTACAACCGCGGAGTGGCGGCGGCGTTTGCCACAGTCATCGGCAAGCGCATCACCGTGCCCGCGCACCACGAGGTCACCGGCGCCATCGGCTGCGCGCTGCTGGCGATGGAGGCCGACACCGGCGCCGGCAGCCGGTTCAAGGGCTTCGACCTGTCCGAGCGCAGCTACGAGGTGCGCTCGTTCGAGTGCAAGGACTGCCCCAACCGCTGCGAGGTCAACCGCGTGACGGTGGAGGGGGAAAAGCCGCGGTTTTACGGCAGCCGCTGCGAGAAGTACGACGTCGAGCGCCGCTTGGGCCGCGGCGAGGGGCTGCCGGACCTGTTCGCCGAGCGCACGCAGATGCTGCTCAATTCCTACGAGCCGACCACGGAGCCCCCACAGGACGCGCCGCGCATCGGCATCCCGCGCAGCCTGCTGTTCCACGACCTCTTCCCCCTGTGGCACGCGTTCTTCAGCGAGCTCGGCTGCCGCGTGGTCCCCTCCGGCCCCACCACCAAGAGCATCATCCACCGCGGGGTCGAGGGCTCGGTGGTCGAAACCTGCTTCCCCATGAAGGTCGCCCTCGGCCACGTCATGGACCTGCTGGAGACAGGCGTCGACTACCTGTTCCTGCCCAGCGTCATCAACCTGCCGCGCACCGAGGACGGCGTCACCGACAGCTTCGCCTGCCCCTACGTGCAGAGCTTCCCCTACACCATGAAATCGGCGGTGGACGTGGAGGCCGCCGGGGTGCGCGTGCTGCAGCCGGTGCTCTACATGCACCTCGGCCCCGAGCACATCTACCGCGTGCTGGGCGGCATGGCCTCGACCCATCTGGGCAAGGACCGCGAGACCATCACCGCCGCCGTCAACGCCGGCCTGGCCGCGTGGGACAAGTTCCAGCAGGCGTGCCAGGCGCGCGGGGAAGAGATTCTGGCCGACCTCGGCGAGAACGGGAAGGCGGTGGTCATCATCAGCCGCTCCTACAACGGCTGCGATCCCGGCGCCAACCTCGAGCTGCCGCGCAAGCTGCGCGACCTGGGCATCCTGCCCCTCCCCATGGATTTCCTGCCCCTGGACTCGGTGCAGCTCGCCGAGGATTGGCCCAACATGTACTGGCGCTACGGGCAGAAGATCCTGGCGGCGGCCGAGATCGTGGCCAACGATCCGCGCCTGACGTCGGTTTACCTCACCAATTTCGGGTGCGGCCCCGATTCGTTCATCACCCGCTACTTCCGCAAGCGCATGGGGAACAAGCCCTACCTGCAGATCGAGGTGGACGAGCACAGCGCCGATGCGGGCATGATCACCCGCTGTGAGGCGTTCCTGGACAGCCTCGCCGCCGCCGCCGACGGCCGCGATCTCGCCAACGGGGTGCGCCTGCGCACGCTGTCCATCAAGCCGGGCTCCCAGCGCACCATGCTCATCCCCTACATGTCGGACCACGCCTTCGGCCTCGCCGCCGCCATGGAGGCCAGCGGCATGCCCGCCCAAGTGATGGAGGAGAGCGACGCCGAGACGTTAGTGTGGGGGCGCCAGCACACCTCGGGCAAGGAATGCTACCCCGCGATCGTCACCACCGGCGACATGGTCAAGTACGCCATGCGCCCCGATTTCGACCGCGACAAGTACGCCTTCTTCATGGGCGGCTCCGGCGGGCCGTGCCGCTTCGGCCAGTACAGCGCGCTGCAGCGCATGGTGCTGGATGAGATCGGCTACCCCGACGTGCCCATCTACGCCCCCAACCAGGCGTCGAGCTTCTACCGCGACCTGGGCATGGTGGGGGGCAAGTTCCTGCGCGTCGCCTGGCAGGCGATCGTCGCCACCGACGTGCTGTTCAAGGCGCTCAATGAGACCCGCCCCTACGAGGTGGAGCCCGGCGCCACCGAGCGCGTGTACCGCCATTACCTGGAGTGCCTGTGCGACGCGGTGCGCACTGACCGGCCGCTGGCGCCGGTGATGCGCCAGGCGCACCGGGCGTTCGAGACGATCGAGGTGGATCGCTCGCAGCCGCGGCCGGTGATCGGGGTGGTGGGCGAGATCTTCGTGCGCGCCAACCGCTTCAGCAACAACCACGTGGCGGCCCAGATCGAGCGCCTGGGCGGCGAGGTATGGATGGCGCCGGTGTACGAGTGGTTCCTCTACCGCAACTTCCGGCGCGCGATGCGCAGTTGGCTCGACGCCGACCTGCGCCTGTGGACCAAGAACCTGGTCACGGACTGGGTCATGCGCCGCGACGAGCACAACCTGGTGCGCCCGTTCCACGGCTACCTGCGCAACGCGGAGGAGCCGCCGACGCGCGAGGTGCTGGGCCTGAGCGCGCCTTACCTCCACCGCAGCTTCGAGGGCGAGGCCATCCTGACCGTGGGCAAGGCGATTGACTTCGTGCGCAAGGGCGCCGCCGGCGTCGTCAGCACCATGCCCTTCACCTGCATGCCGGGCACCATCGCCCATGCCATCATCAAGCGCGTCAAGGAAGAGGAGGGCGGCTTCCCCTTCCTCAACCTGGTGTACGACGGCACCGAGCAGGCGTCCGAGGACACCCGCATCGAGGCCTTCATGCACCAGGCCCGCGAGTACGCCCGGCGGCGCGCCCGGCCGGCCGCGAGCCACTGACCGCGGGAGTGCGTGCGGCACTGAGGATGCGCTCGACGTAGAAAGCCACCGCGAACGCGCCACCGGCGCGGCCCCAAATGCATCGATAAGGACGGTAAGTGATGGAACGAGCTAGCGGCGCTTCGGGATCTCCGCGGGTTTTCGCCTCCGAGAGAGCCTACATCCAGCAGGTGTGGCTGGAGGGGCGCATTGATGCTAAGGCGCTGCACGAGGAGACCACGCCGCCGGTGGTTGACGGCGGCGCCGACACACCCAATCCCTTCCAGAAGGACGAAATCGGCCAGTACCGGGGCCCCGATGAGCGCAGGGCCGCCGTCGCGGACGCGGAGCTGCTGAGGCAGTTCGCCGACCGCCGCCTGCTGCCGGGCTTCCTCGAAGCGGGGGCGCGCGAAGGGCTGAGGTTCGATCCGTGCACGGTGCGGGCGGGGATCGTGACGGCGGGCGGCACGGCCCCCGGCACCAACGCGGTCATCCACGCCATCGTGCGCCGCCACTACCAGTACGTCGCCGCGGCGAAGGCAGCGTGGGAACGCGGCGGCAAGCAGCCGCCTGAGCCCAAGTGCACGGGGCACGTGCTCGGCATCCGCAACGGCTTTGAGGGGCTGATGGCTCCCAGGGCGCGGCCGGCCGCCGCGGTGCCCGGGCCGGTGAAGCTGCGCCACGAGGAGACCGCGGCCTGGCGCGAGCAGGGAGGCTGCCACCTCGGCCTGTCGCGCTACGACTTCTCGGTGGAAGGCCGCATAGAGCAGCTCGCGCAGAACCTGATCGCGGAGGGCGTTGATATCCTCTACGTGATCGGCGGCGACGGCGGCATGCACGCCGCGCTGCAGTTGCACACCGCGCTGCGCCGGCATCAGACCGGCCGCAACATCGTCGTCGCCGCAGTCCCCAATACCATTGACAACGACATCGCGTGGATGGCGCGCTCGCTCGGGCACGCCTCGGCCCTGGCGGAGGCCGCGCGCCTGCTCAACGTGCTGCGGCTCGACGCGGAGGCCAATCGCCGCGTCATCCTGGTCGAGCTGTTCGGCGAGGAGGCGGGGTTCCTCGCCGCCAACGCGGCCCTGGTGAGCGGCAAGGCCGACTGCGTCCTGATTCCCGAGGAGCCCTTCGACCCGTGGAAGGCGGTGGACTACATCGCCGACCGGGCGCGCAAGCGGCGCAGCGCGCTGGTGGTGCTCGCCGAGGGCGCCCTGCTGGCGCTCGGCAACGGCCTGAGGGAGCAGGGCCTGATCAAAGTCCCCGAGCCCTCGGCGGCGGCCCTGCGCGATCCTTATTACGAGCGCCAGGACCTGCGCGACCTGGCGCTGAAGTGGCTGCGGGATGAGCTGCGGTCGCAGTTCATCAAGCTGCCCATCTTCACCGGGCACATCATCATCAGCCAGCCCGGCTACCTGATCAGGGCCGTGCCGCCGGCCGCCGATGATCTTCTCCACGCCGAACGGATGGGCGACCTGGTGGTGGACAGCGCGCTGGCGGGCTACACCGGCTTCATGCTCAGCCTGTGGACGGGCTATGTCCTGGTGCCGCTGCCGCTGGTGGGGAGCGTGCGCAAGCGCATTCTGCCGCGCGGCATGGTGTGGCGCGAGCTGGTGGAGCATACGGGGCAGCCGCCGCTGGGGTGAACCGGCCCTTCGACCCTTCGGCATGCTCAGGGTCGCCCCGAGCGAAGTCCACGGGCGACCTATCTGCGCGGCCGGCGCTGTCAGTACCCGAGCTCCCGCAGGCGCTCGTCGGAAATGCCAAGGTGGTGCGCGATCTCGTGCAGCACGGTCTGGCGCACCTGCTCGACTATCTCGCGGCGGGAGCGCGAGATGCGCTCGATGTTGCGCTGGAAGAGGGTGATCTCATCGGGCAGAGTGCCGCTGGCGAAAGGCGAACGCTTGGTCAGCGGCACCCCGTGGTACACGCCCAGCAGCAGGCCCCCCGGCTCTATCCCGCGCGCGGCATGATCCTCACGGCTGGGGTAGTCCTCGACCATGAACTCGACGTTGTCGAGGTGCTCGGCGAACTCCTCGGGCAGGCCGTCGATGGCCTCGGTGACGAGGCGCTCGAACTCTTCGCGGGGTACGCGCATGTCCTCCTATTCGGCGCCAAGGGGCGGCCTTCCCCTTGCCGGCGCGGGGCCTGCGTGCGGCCCTTGGACTGGCTCAGGGGCACCCCCGACCCTTCGACATGCTCAGGGTCGCCCCGAGCAAAGTCGAGGGGCGAGCGAAGCCCAGGGGCGGCCGGTGGAGGATGGCCCACGGGTGCACCGAATACGTGCGCACGTGGGCTGTCGGATCGGAGATGACGGATGCGCACCCTGTACTCACAGCCGGAGTGGTTTCGTGCCTGGATGAAGAGCCGCGGCGAGGCGCCGCCGGACTACGATGCCCTGCAGCCGATTCCCGATCTGCCGCCTCTGCTGCAGTTCCAGGACGGCAGCCTCGTCCGTTCTCCTGCCGACTGGGACAAGCGGCGCGCCGAACTGAGGGGCCTTCTGGATGAGTTCTTCTGGGGGCCGGAACCTGATTCTAGGCCGCAGCTGACCCGGGCCGAGACCGTGGCCGAGGAACGGGAAAGCGGCGTGACGCGGCGGCAAATCGCGCTGTCCTACGCCACCACGCCCGCGGTCACCATCACTATCGAAACCTTGACGCCCGACCACCCGGGGCCCCTGGCCGTGTTCATGACGCAGGCCGGGCACCGGCTGTGGGCGGTGCTTGCGGCCGCACGCGGCTACCTGGCATGCATCTACCCCGGCGCCGATATGGACGACCAGTCAGCCCGCTTCGCGCAGGTTTATCCGGACTGTGACTGGGCGACGATACCGCGGCGCGCCTGGCTCGCCGCGCGCGTCCTGGATTACCTGGTGACACTAGACGAAGTCAACCCAGAGCAGGTCGCCATCACCGGTCATTCGCGCAACGGCAAGCAATCGCTCATCGCCGCCGCGCGGGACCGCCGCATCACGGCCGTGGCGCCCAGCAGCTCGGGCGCGGGGGGCGCGCTGCCTTTCCGCTTCTCCTCCGAGCGCGAGTTCCTCGAAAGCGTCGAATGGATCACCTGGAGGTTTCCCGATTGGCTCAACCCGCGCCTGCGTTTCTTCACCGGCCGCGAGCACTTGCTGCCGGTGGACGCCCACGCCTGCCTGGCGCTGGTTGCTCCCCGCCACTGCCTGCTGTCCACCGCGCTCAACGACGGCTGCGAATCGACCTTCGGCGTCGAGCGGGCGTACGTGGCGGCGCGCGCCGTTTACGGGCTGCTCGGCGCGCCCGAGGCGCTGCGCGTTCGCTGGCGTCCCGGCGGCCACGACACTTGCGCGGAAGACATTCACAGCTATCTCGAATGGTTCGACAAAGCCTTTGGCCGCGCCGATGCGCAGTTCCCGGAAAGACTCCTACATCACTTCGACTGGCAGGACTGGCGGGAGAGAGCGCAGCCTGTCCCGGCACCGCCCCCAGCGGCGTCCGCGGCGAGCCAGGGCGCGCGGTGTGTGCACCGTGCGGAGTTGTCGCGACCTCCGCGAGAGGTCGCGCCCGCACGGCGATCGGCGCGCGCCGCCATCGAATGGGCGCTGGGGGAAGAGCCGCCCTGCGCCGCCGAACCCGGCGGCTACGGCGGAGAACCCGCTTGCGACGCGCCGGCGGGCGTCGTGCGTCTGCCCGTGCACTTCGGGGAGTACGTCCTGGGCGATCTCTATTACCCTCAGGCGGCCGGCGCGCCGCTGCCGGCCGTCATCTGGCTGCACCCATATTCGTTTCCTTCCGGATACCGCGGTTCCTATGTGATGGACCACGACACGGGCGAGCCGTACCGCATCTTCGTGGACCTGGCGCGGCGCGGATATGCCTGCCTGGCGTTCGATCAACTGGGGTTCGGCGCAAGGCTCGCCGAGGGCGCCGCGTTCCACCATCGCTACCCCCGCTGGTCGAAGCTGGGCAAGATGGTGCGCGACGTTCGTGCGGCGGTGCATTTCCTCAGTCGCAACGCGGGCCGTCCGGCCTGTGGGGCTCCGACAGGCGCTGCAGATGCTCCTCCGGCGCTCGATCCTCAGCGCATGTTTTGCCTGGGATACTCGCTCGGCGGAACGGTGGCGCTCTACGCGGCTGCTCTGGATGCCCGCATCGCGGGGGTCGCGTCATTCTGCGGATTCGCGCCCATGCGCGCCGACACCGATGACGCGCCGACCGGGGGTCTGCGGCGGTGGTGGGAATGGTACGGCCTGCTGCCGCGGCTCGGGCTGTTCCACGGGCGGGAGCAGCAACTGCCATACGACTTTGACGACGTTCTATCGCTCGTCGCGCCGCGGCCGTGCCTGATCGTGTCCCCGGCATACGACCGCGACGCGGACTCGGACAAAGTCACGGCGTGCGTCACGCGGGCGCGCGAGGCCTGGGAACGCCGGGGCGCCGCGCCGGCTCTGACTCACCTCTCACCCGAGGACTACAACCGCTTTCAGCCGGAGCAGTTCCGCGTGGCCATCGACTGGCTGACGCGGGTCGCTGCGAGCGGTTAGTGGCGTCTTGCATGTCTGGTGCTGCGTTCTCCGCTGGAACCCACCCTCACCCCGCCCGCCCCCGCCAACTTTTCTGGGTCCCATCTGACCCTCCCATCGCCGGCCTGTCGCAAGGGTGCGCACCGGCTCCGCGGGATACCTGCAAGGGGCGGCCCCGGGATTCCCACGACGGACTCCGATGTGTTTCCTCGCCGTCGACCGCCGCCAAGCTGCCGGGGCCCGGTCTTCGGGGCGCGGGGCGCGGGGCGCGGGCCGCGGCAGTGTGGCTGCGCGCGCGAATCCTGGTTTCAGGCGCGGGCGATTGGGGCATATTCATCAGCGACAGGGGCCGGCGGCGGCGGGAGCACTTGCGCTTCGAGTGGTGGTGAGACGGTTGAGACCGGCTGCAAAAACTCGGCGTGGCAAGAAGGAATCGGTGGCGGCCGCCCAGAAAGCTACCCACCGGCGAATTCAGTGGGTCGTTCGGGTTGACGGCTACCCGCTTGCGCGTCGGCTCATCGTCTCTACCACGAGCTATAGCACCAGTCTGAGCTCGCGGCCGCGGGGAATCGGCATCGGTCAGCGCCCGACATCCTACCGGGGGGATATTCGGGGGGATGCCGCTGCATCCAGCGGAGAATGGAGACGATACCGTGCGTGATGCGAGAATCAGGTTCTGCCGCATCGGCGGCGCCTTGCTCGCCATCGGCATTGTCCTACTCGCGGCTGTCCACGTCGCCGGGCAAGACCGCAGCGGCGCTGCCCCTTCCATAGCCGAAGTCGGCATGCGCGAGCGGCCGGTGTCGGTCGCCCCCGGCATCGTTCCCATGGGCGTTGTGCTCGACACCCGCGACGCAAGCACCGCGGGGCGAAACCGGGTCGTGGCGTATGCCATCGTTCCCCGTCCCGCCATGCGCGCACGGATCGTGAGCGAGCTGTCCGACATGGCCGAGGCGATCGCGCGCAGCAACCCGGACGCACGCGCGATCATGATACTCGGCTACCGCTCGGAGGCCGAGCGCCAGGCCTGTGGCGACGAGGCACCCTGGAGCCTGGCCTGGGCGCGCGACGGTTCGGGCTGGGACGGCCTGGGCCGGAACGACTTCGAGAAGCACGTCCTCGGGCCCGATCGCAAGTAGGTTTCCGCGGCGCTTCGGTCGCCCCTCGATGACAACCCGTTGTTCGCCGTCGGGCGCGCTCGCGCGCCCGCAGCCCCACCAAGTGTGACGGCCCCCTGCGGCCATCCGCTGCGCCGCCTTCGATGCACCGGCTCCGGCCCCCCAAACAACCCACGCTCGGCGCGGTTGCCAGAAGGCCGCCGGGAAGGGTAGAATGCCCGCGGGTAACCGCACGACGAACGACCCTGCCGGCTGAAACATTAGCTGTCGGCCACACGTCTATCCTAATGAACCGCGCGGATATGGATAAGCCCGCAGACATCGCCGATGTGGAGATCGTGCGGCGCTGCCTGGCGGGGCAAAGGGAGGCCTTTGCCAAGCTCGTGGCGCGGCACCAGCGCGCGGTGTACGGGGTGGCGCTGCGCATGCTCGGCGATCGCGACCAGGCGGATGACGCAGCGCAGGAGACGTTTGTGCGAGCGTACTCAGGACTGACGACCTTCCGGGGCGAAAGCAGCATGCGCACGTGGCTGCTGCGCATCGCCACGCGCCTGTGCATTGACATGGTGCGCGCCCGGCGCCGGCGGCCCGAGCTGCCGCTGGATGACGGCGACGCGCCAGCGCAGACGGAATGGGAGGG
>Ga0315279_10008699_pt1 | contig 12248 bp, 9 predicted proteins | sample YL17G06_20_MG_FD_203694 | JGI IMG/M metagenome (GOLD analysis project Ga0315279, IMG submission 203694) | Sediment microbial communities from Yellowstone Lake, YNP, Wyoming, USA - YL17G06_20 | ecosystem: Environmental > Aquatic > Freshwater > Lake > Sediment | place: USA: Wyoming | collected... | reverse complement strand
AATTGGAGCTAGTTACGATTGGTCGCGAGAGGTGGACTCTTCAGATCCTGGTTTTTACCGTTGGACGCAATGGTTTTTTTTGCTGATGTATCGTAGAGGTCTGGCTTACCGCGATACGAACTGGCAATGGTGGTGCCCTGTCTGCCAGACAACCCTATCCAGCCACGAGGCTGTCGGCGGGGTGTGCTGGCGCGGTCACAAGGGTGTGACCAAGCAGCCGATCCCAGCCTGGTTTTTCAAAATCACATATTATGCCGAAGAGCTTATCTCAGGCCTGGATACAGTTGACTGGCCTGAGAAAATAAAAGCTATGCAGCGAAACTGGATTGGAAAATCTGAGGGGGTGGAGATTTATTTCCAGGTAGACAATGGGGACCAAATTCCATGTTTTACTACCCGGCCTGATACTATTTTCGGGGTAACCTTTTTTGTTCTGGCGCCTGAGCACCCACTGGTGGCAGCGATCACCACACCAGAACACCAAACAGAGGTAACCGCTTATTTAAAGGAGTCCTCACGTAAGAGCGAACTCGACCGAACTGCTACCGAACGGGAAAAGACGGGTGTGTTTACGGGGGGATATGTGGTCAACCCCATAAATAATGAGCGAGTACCCGTATGGGTAGCCGATTACGTGCTGCTCAGTTATGGCACTGGAGCAGTGATGGGCGTACCCGCTCATGATCAACGTGATTATGAGTTTGCGCAGAAATTTGGTATCCCTGTCCAGGTAGTAATTGCTCCCCCTGGATATAAAGGCGATCCATTGCAAGAGGCATTTATCCAACCGGGCACGATGATCAACTCTGGAATATTCGATGGATTTACCAATGAAACAGGCGGACAGCATGTGGCTGATTTCATCGAAGAACATAGAATCGGCCGTCGTACGGTGCAGTACCGCATGCACGATTGGTTGATCAGCCGGCAACGTTACTGGGGAGCGCCCATCCCGATAATCCATTGCCCAGCCTGTGGGGAGGTTCCGGTGCCTGAGGAGCAACTGCCCGTGTTACTGCCACCGATGCAGGATTTCATGCCGGATGGCAGTGGCCGATCTCCACTGGCAAGGGTTCCAGAATTTGTGAATACTACCTGCCCGAAATGCGGTGGTGCGGCTCAACGCGAGACGGACACGATGGGCGGGTTCGCCTGCTCTTCCTGGTATTACTACCGTTTCACCAGCCCTCATTACACCCAGGGACCTTTCGATCCCGAAGCGATGCGTTACTGGATGCTTCCCGGAAAAGATGATCGATCCTCGCAAGTTGCAGGTGTCGATTTATATGTGGGAGGTGCTGAGCACGCAGTGATGCACCTGCTCTATGCGCGGTTCTGGACTAAGGTGATGGCTGATGCTGGATTAGTCCCATTCCGCGAGCCATTTGCAGTGTTGAAAAACCAAGGCCAGCTGATGGGTCCTGATGGAAAACGCATGTCGAAAAGCCGCGGTAATGTGATCACCCCCGATAGCATGGCTGAAACTTTCGGGGCGGATGCTCTGCGAATTTATGAAATGTTCATGGCGCCTTTTGAACAGGATATCGCCTGGAGTACCGAAGGCATTAACGGAGCACGGCGGTTCGTGAATCGAGTCTGGAATCTGTATGCTGAAACATGGGAGCAAAATAACCAATCACAACGGGATGAGAATCTTAAACATGTAGACGATCCTCAATTGGAGCGCCTGCTAAACAAGACTATTCGCAGGGTAACTGAGCGTATCGAAGGCTTTCGTTTTAATACCATGGTGTCAACCCTGATGGAGTTTGTGAATTCTTTGTCGGATCGCCAGCGCGAGGGTACCTGGTATACTGCTGAATATGCTTTGGCACTGGAAACACTCCTGGTCTTGCTGGCTCCTGCAGTTCCGCACATTACCGAGGAATTATGGCAACTCACTGGCCACTCCGGTAGCGTCCACCAACAATCCTGGCCCACTTTTGACTCGGATCTTGCCGTTGAAGATATGTCCCAAGTGCCAGTGACCGTGGATGGGAAAGTGCGTGAGGTGCTTTCGATCCCGGTGGATGCCAGTGAGGCCGAGGCGCAGGAGCAGGCGATCGCTGAAGCCCACGTCCAGCAATTCCTGGAAGGGCGAGAGGTGGCGAAAGTAGTGTACGTTCCGGGGAAGATATTGAACATCGTAACTCGAAAGAAAGGAGTATCCAATGAGCCAATCCCACCCGCAATTTGATTACGATGCGGTTTTCGAAGTTGATGACCATATGTATTTTTACGGTGACTCACTTACCGACGAGCGTTCCGATGTTGAAGTTGCTGGTCTAGTGCAAATTGCCAGGCTGGATACCCCCTTGCGAATCCTCGATATTCCTTGTGGATTCGGACGTCATACCAACCGGTTGGCGGTTCTCGGCCATCACATGACTGGTGTAGATATGTATCCTGGCTTCCTCGAGCTTGCCAGGCGGGATGCCGAAACCCGCGGGGTGCAAGTGGATTACCGCCAGGGTGATATGCGCCACCTCGATTTCGAGGCGGAATTCGACCGCGTGATGATGTTGTTTACTTCATTTGGTTATTTCGAGGATGAAGATAATTTCCGCGTGCTTGAAAATGTTGCCCGCGCACTCACCCCAAATGGGTTATTTATCCTGGATATCCCTAATCGCGATATGACTATGAAGACCATATCTCAAGCGCATGTTACCGAGAAGAATGGCGATTTAATGATCGACCGCGTCAACTTTGACACCCGCACCGGTCGTATGCACAACTATCGGATTGTCATCCGTAACGGAGTGCGTAAAGAAAAACCTTTCTTCGTCCGGTTATACAATCCCACAGAACTACGAGACTGGTTGGTACGTGCAGGGATGGAGATTAACCTTATTTATGGTGGTTATGATATATCCCCACTAGGTGAAGATTCAAGGCGAATGATCGTGGTGGCAATGCGAACTGCTTGAGGATCCCCGGCCTGACTTTTTATACATTCCTGCGTACGATATAGCGTGCTAGCTCGATCAGAGATGTGCGCTCGATACAGTCAGGCAGGTTGGTAAGAGCCTCAATCGCTCTGGCCACGTGTTGTTCAGCCTCATTTTGAGCTTTCTCGATGGATCCACTGTCGCGAATAGAAGCCAACAACCGATCCAAGCAGCCTTCGTCACATGGATCGTGTTCAATAACATTGGCCATATCCTGGTCGTCCGGATATGACTCGATGTAATACAATGATGGCAGCGTGATCAACCCCTGACGTAAATCGCTGGCCACGGGTTTTCCCAATTTTTCGGTTTGACTGGTGAAATCTAAAATATCATCCACAATTTGGAAAGCCATGCCAATTTCGTACCCGTACAGACGGATTTTTTGTTTTGTCTCCTCATCGGAGTTAGCGATAATGGCCGTTGCAGATGTGGATGTTTCGAACAGGGAGGCAGTCTTGGCGTAGATCCTTCGATTGTAATCGGCGCGACTTGCCCGGCCTCGTCCACCGAACAGTTGGGTAATTTCGCCATCCACAATCGTTGCTAAAGTTTGCGAAAATAAATGCAGTGCGGTTACCGATTCTGTCTCGGCTGCCAGTTTTGCGGCGCGTGCAAACAAGAAATCGCCTGTGAGTACAGTAGCTGCCGAAGACCACTGTGTATTCAGGGTGGGTATACCCCTTCGTACCAGAGAGCCGTCGATCAAATCATCATGCACCAGCGTGGCAGTGTGAAGCATTTCCACCGCTGCTGCCATTGCTACTAATCGCTGCGGATCTGTCTTAAGCATTCCGCCAGCCAGCAACGTCAACACTGGCCGGATGCGTTTCCCGCCCGAAGATAACAAATGTTCCAGCGCGGCCTCCATCGCTGGGTGGTATCCTTTTGCCTGGGCATGCAGGCGTTCTTCTACCAATTGAAGACGATCTTTTACTGGCTCTATAAATTTCAAATCATTCAAACTTAACTCCACTGAAAAAGTCGTTCTGCGTTCATAGTCGTAATCTCTGAAACCTGTTCTAAGGGTTGGTTTTTCAATTCAGCAATCTTCTCAGCCACCAGGTGCACATAAGCTGGTTCATTCCGTTTCCCGCGATGGGGATGAGGAGTCAGGAATGGGGCATCCGTCTCAATCAGCAGGCTTGTAAGGGGTAGCGTAATCACCAGGTGTTGGAGTTGGATAGCATTGCGAAATGTAACTGGTCCAGTGATACCGATATAAAAGCCCTTAGCAATAGCTCGTTGAGCGATGGACTCATCCCCGGAATAAGAGTGCAATACACCTGGTGGAGAGGATCCATTCATGCGGTGGGAAACCCATTCCGATAAGATATCCACCACTTCAGATTCGGCTTGGCGGCTGTGCACGATTACCGGCAAACCCAATTCTCCTGCCAACTCTAGTTGTTCACGAAAGATACGCAGTTGTAACTCTTTCGGTGTCCGATCGCGGTAGAAATCCAGACCGATCTCGCCAATCGCTACCACCTTCGGATCTTGGGAGAGGAGGCGTAAGTCACCGAGGGTTTGATGGTTCCAGGTAAACGCACTGCTGGGGTGTATACCCACGGCGCAAAATAATTCGGAATATCTTTCACACAGGCGGAGGATCGTTTGGCAGTTTTCTCTATCAATGCCCGGGTTAACGATCCTCGTTAACCCCGCCTGTTGGGCCCGTAGGAGAACCTCTAACCTATCGCGGTCAAAAGCGTTGAAATCGAGATGGCAGTGGGTATCAACGAGAGCCATGCGTCCGGTCGTTTAATATTGAAAAGATCACTTTAAACCAGCCATACGCAGCCCATCGTCAAGAATAGCTTGAATGCGATCGGCGTGGGTCGTTTCACAGCACACGCGCATGATTGGTTCGATGCCTGAGAAGCGGATCAACATCCAACCGCCGTCCTCGAGGTTAAATTTATATCCATCGGTGGTATCCAGGTTGACGAGTTTAAATTCGCCAATGGTAGCCGGTCTGGCATCGACGATCATTTTTTCGCGAGTTTGGCGATCTCCAGAGAAAGGGCGGTCTAATCGGTCGTAAAAATGTGCTCCGACTTTGGCGAACAGTGCATTGATTAACTGAGTCGGTTTCAACCCGGTGCGTACCATCATGTCAAGAATGTATAAGCCCGCCAGAATACCATCGCGCTCGAGAACATGCCCTTGGAAGATATACCCTCCGGAATCATCACCGCAGATTATGGCATCGGTTTCCATCATCTTCGGGGCCATATATTTGAACCCAACGCCAGTTTCGTACACCGGGACTCTATACAGTTTCCCGAGTTTGGTGAGCATAGAAGAGGTGGAGATTGTTTTTACAATCGGACCGCGCTTTCCACACACCTCAAGCAAGTAATATGCCAGTAAACCAAATACTCGCAGCTGGTCGATGAATTCACCTTTCTCGTCTCCAATACCCAACCGGTCAGCGTCGCCGTCTGTTATTACCAGCACATCCGCATTACGGGCTACTGTCTCACGTAGTCCTACGTCAACATTAGGTGGGATCGGTTCGGGCCGTATCATCTCGGGGAAATACGGATTCCGCTGGTTGTGGATTTCCATAACTTTTGTCCGTCCGCCTGCAAGAAGGCGCGGAAACCATCCTGCTCCGTTTCCCCACATTGTGTCGACCAACACGTTCAATCCAGCCTCTTTAATCGGTTGGAGATCGATCAAGCTATGCAGGTGCTCGATATAAGCTGGTGTGGGATCGAAACGTACCACCAAGCCTTTCGCTTCTGCTTCAGTGATGGGTATGCGTTTAACGCGTTTGATTGTTGGGGGGATGCGCGCCTCGATTTCCTGTAAACCAGCGGGATCGATCGCCGCGCCATGCGGATCGCGAACTTTGAAGCCATTATCAGTGGGTGGATTATGCGAGGCAGTAATATTAATAGCTCCCACTGCTCTCATTTGCAGAACCGAAAATGATATGACTGGCGCTGGAATGGCGTTATCTATCAGGTAAACGCGGAAACCGTTGGCAGCCAGCACTTCAGCTGCAGACGCTGCGAAATTTTCAGAATGGAAACGCATATCGTGGCCGATTACAACCCATTCCCCGCACCACCCTTTGGCATTCAGGTAGTCGGCAAAACCTTGGGCGCAGCGCTTTAAGTTGGCGAAAGTGTAATCATCCGCGATACGTCCGCGCCAGCCGTCTGTTCCGAATACTATTTTCTCGGGCATTTCTCCTCCGAAATCATAAAGGTTGGATCGGGTTGTATTATATCAAGGGATATGTGAGGGGAGAGGGGGATAATGCATTAACCTTCTAAATACCGAACTTTTATTTGTTTCTCAGGATACACTCTTGACAAATCAGAACATTTGTTCTATTATTAGAATGCAGTCAGGCTTTCACTGACTGCAGGAGGTAGCAATGTACTCAGGCAGATATTCTAATAAATCGCCGATGCTCCCACGAATTCGTATAAACCGGTTGGTCGTATTTGGCGGTTTAATCGTGGTAGCTCTGTTGGCGTTTGAAATATTCAACTATAGCACCACGGAATTCGCTTTGAAGGATTTACTCGGTGGTCTGCGTTTCATCGGAATCCCCTGGGCGACAATCCTGGCGATTGCTTTTTGTGGAATCGACTTCGCAGGACTTGCGCGTATGTTCACCCCCGAAGTGGGAGTAGAAGAGCCGCGCGAGATTTGGTATCTGTTCGGCGCGTGGATGCTGGCAGCCATCATGAACGCGATGCTGACGTGGTGGGGGGTATCCATTGCGATATCCAGTCACGAAATACTAGGTAATGGTATCGTGGCCAGGAAAACATTATTACAAGCGGTGCCTGTATTCGTGGCGATAATGGTGTGGTTGATCCGTGTGTTGATCATCGGTACTTTCTCCACAACAGGAGACAGGCTTTTTAGTAACCAAGGAAAAGCAAACGGGCACTCAGAAAAATTGCGTGTGCAAAGCTGGCAACCAAAAACGCAGATCCGGTCTGCGAGATCCCTGACAAGTCACCAGCAGAATTACAACCAACCATCAGCGTTCAGACATTCTGAGAACAGTGCCAGACCCGTGATGCCTCAACGCCCGATTCAATCTACCATAAATGCGATTTATAACCCAGCGCCACGCGCCCCCCAAAATAATACGCCTGAGCCAGAGGCAGAGCAGGATTACGACTCCACTTATCGGCAAGTTGATCCGGTATATGTTCCGGTTGGGTTGACCAGCCGTTCGCAGGGGGGAAATAACCCGGCCAAGATGTGATCACTCCCCTCGCACGCAATGCGCTCATGAGGGAAACATATCCCGAAAATAGGGATGCGGAACGGGTTATGCCTATTGCGCATCCCGTTTTCTTTTATACGCGATATTCTATTGTGTACCTTGAGGTGATGAGTAGAGCGGTGTAAACTTGTATTATGTCCACAATTCAAAGAACATACCTAGACTACGCAGCAACCACACCCGTAGATCAACGTGTGCTGGAGGCAATGTTGCCTTATTTCACCCGCGATTTCGGCAACCCGTCATCTGTGCACATATTTGGACAACGGGCAGAATCTGCCCTTGAAACCGCCAGGGAAACCCTGGCAGCCGGGCTGGGGTGCAACACAGATGAAGTGATTTTTACATCTTGTGGATCTGAATCTGATAACCTGGCATTACGTGGTACTGCTTTTACCAGCCGAGAGAAGCGAGGTGCCAGTCATCTACTTATCAGCCCGGTGGAACACCACGCCGTATCGCATACCTGCGAGCAACTGGCCCGTCATTTCGGTTTCGAGTTGGAATACCTGCCTGTAGATCAATACGGCCGCGTAAATCCTGCGGATGTGGCTTCGCGTTTGCGTCCAAATACGGCAATTGTATCGGTCATTTACGCCAATAACGAAATTGGCACGATCAACCCAATTGCAGAAATCGGGGCGATCTGCCATGAAAGAGGGATACCATTTCACACCGATGCGGTTCAGGCGGCAGCCTATTTGCCCGTAGATGTACAGGCTTTGAATGTCGATCTGATAGCCCTTGGGGCGCATAAGTTTTATGGTCCAAAGGGTATCGGTGCGTTATATATCCGAAAAGGGGTTGACTTGCTGGCTACTCAGACAGGCGGGGGACAGGAATTCGGTTTGCGGGCTGGAACAAGCAACATTCCATATATTGTGGGAATGGCTGAAGCCTTCCGGTTAGCACAATCCGAAAGACAGCAACGAGTGGAGAGATTATTACCCTTGCGCGATCGTATTATCGGGCGAGTACTCGAGGAAATCCCTAGGGCGCAATTAACCGGTCATCCTACCGAGCGATTACCCAACCATGCCAGTTTTGTCTTTGAAGGGGTAGACGGTAATGCTTTGCTGATGCTACTCGATGTGTATGGATATGCCTGTTCCTCGGGCTCGGCTTGTAAAACCGGCAGCCCAGAGCCTTCGGAAGTGTTAACCGCTCTTGGTCAGTCGAGGTCGTGGGCGCTCGGATCCCTTCGGGTGACTTTGGGAATAAATTCTATTCCAGAGGAAGTGGACCAATTCTTAGATATATTGCCTGAAATAGTGTCAAAGGTCCGGGCAATATGACGCGCGTTGTCGTTGCGATGTCTGGCGGTGTGGATAGCTCCGTCGCAGCTACTCTGCTCAAGCAACAGGGGCATGAGGTGATTGGGATGATGATGCGTTTGTGGTCAGAGCCGGGCAGCGAAGCCGCCAACCGCTGTTGTACCCCGGATGCTATCGCTATGGCGCGCCGAGTGGCTGCGCAATTAGGTATCCCATTTTATGCTGTGGATGCTCGACAAATTTTCCGAGACGTGGTGGTTCAATATTTCATGGATGAGTATGCACAGGGAAGCACTCCGAATCCATGCCTGGCATGCAACCGTTATCTTCGTTGGGATTTCCTGCTTCAACGAGCGTTGACATTGGGTGCTAATTACCTGGCTACAGGGCATTATGCAAGAGTAGCAGGCGATGGCAGCGGAAAAATCCAGCTCTTGCGGGGGGTTGATGTTCAGAAAGACCAATCTTATGTGTTGAGCGTATTAACCCAGGAACAATTACGCCATGCGTTATTTCCGGTGGGAGAATATACCAAGCCGCAGGTACGCCAGCTGGCGCGAGATTTCGGATTGCCGGTGGCAGAACGTGAGGAAAGCCAAGATCTATGTTTTTTGGGGGATAAGGATTATCGGGATTTTCTGCGCCAGTATATGCCCGAAGTCGAGAAACCCGGTCCGATCGTCACTCGTAATGGCCAACAATTAGGTGAACACCGAGGATTGGCCTTCTACACGATTGGGCAGCGAAAAGGCTTGGGTATCTCCTCCCTTGTTCCGATGTATGTGTTGGCAAAAGACACTTCCAGGAATTGCTTGACCGTTGGTAAAGAGGATGAACTTGGCGGTCAAGAATTAACTGCAAGAAATGTGAATTGGGTGTGTGGAGATCCACCTGCAGAAACGATACGCGTTCAGGTGAAAATCCGTTATAAGGCAGTGGATGCCTGGGGTTCTGTTTCTCCACTCGGCGGTTCCCGCGTTCACGTTCGTTTTGATGCACCCTTGCGCGATATCACCCCGGGGCAGGTAGTCGTCTTTTATGAGAGAGATATTTGCCTGGGAGGCGGAATTATCGAAATCTGATATAATCGCCCCAATTTTTAGCTCTTGGAGAACACCATGAATTTCGTTTTGCTATCTCCCCATTTTCCCCCGAACTATTACCAGTTTGCGGTCGGGCTGCATGAGCTGGGTGTGAATGTACTTGGGCTGGCAGATGAGCCATATCACAATTTGCGCGGCGAGTTGAAAGCCGCATTCACAGAATATTACTTTGCTGCCAACATGCACAACTACGATGATCTGCTGCGTGCAATTGGTTATTTTATACATCGTTATGGCAGGATCGATCGGATCGACTCGCACAACGAGTATTGGCTGGAGACAGAAGCCCAGCTGCGTACAGATTTTAATGTCCCAGGATTTAAAGTCGACACGATCCAGCGAGTTAAGCGTAAATCGTTGATGAAGCAGACATATGTGGATGCAGGTGTAAATGTTGCCAGGGGGCGCGTCCTCCATAGGTTGGCTGATGCACGCCGGTTCGTAAAAGAGGTAGGTTATCCGCTGGTAGCCAAGCCAGACATAGGCGTGGGTGCAGCAAAAACATATAAAATCCATAATGATGCCGAATTAAAGCAGTTCTATCAGGTTAAACCGCCGGTAGATTACATTGTGGAAGAATTTATCCAAGGAACGATCCTCACTTTCGATGGATTGGCTGATCGAGATGGGACACCTGTGTTTCATTCTGCGATGCAATATAGCCAAGGTATCATGGAGACGGTTAATGAAGATGCAGATGTTTTCTATTACACCCTCAGGCAAATTCCCTCTGACCTGGAAGCAGCCGGCCGGAAAGTGCTTAAGGCTTTCGATGTGCGTGAGCGTTTCTTCCACTTTGAATTCTTTCGTGCGGATCGAGACAATCAGATCGTAGCATTGGAGGTGAACATGCGCCCGCCAGGCGGTCTGACTACCGACATGTTTAACTACGCCAACGATATTGATGTATATCGCGAATGGGCGCATGTGGTTGTTTATAACCGTTTCACAGCTCAGTATACGCGTCCTTACCATTGTTGTTACATCAGCCGAAAATCCTCTAAGCGATATGCTCACACCCATGAACAAGTAATGCACCATTATGGGCAATGCATTATTCATCATGAGCCCATCAGTGGTATCTTCAGCGCCGCGTTAGGAGATTATGGTTACCTGGCTCGCTCTCCGGAGTTGAGTGAAATTTTCGAGGTGGTCGAATATATCCACCAATTGGCGTAAATAAATATTTTTTAGAGGTTGCATGAACATTGAATATCACAAGTGGTGGAGTGATCATTTAAACCAGGATATGGAGATAAAGGTTTACGGGCATGCGGGCAAACCCGTACTCGTTTTCCCAACTCAAAGTGGGCGATTTTATGAGTACGAGGATTTCGGGATGGTAGAAGTCTGCCGGGGGTTTATTGATGAGGGGAAAATCCGATTATTCACTGTTGACAGTATTGACAGTCAATCATGGGCTAACTGGACTTCCCATCCTGCCGACCGTGCTCGGCGGCATGAGGATTATGATCGATATATTACAAAAGAGGTTGTCCCTTTTATCCAACAACACACCACCTGGAAGGGTAAATATCTCACCACAGGTTGCTCGATGGGGGCCTACCATGCACCTAACTTTTTCTTTCGCCACCCGGATGTGTTTGACGCGGTTATCGCTCTGAGTGGCATCCTGCGTTTGAACCTATTCATCGGCGATTACATGGATGAGATTGTTTATTTCAATACTCCCCTGGTTTACTTACGCAATCTAACAGATGAAACCTACCTCAGCCAATACCGCCAAAGTGCGATCGTTGTATGCAGTGGGCAGGGGGCCTGGGAAGGACCGATGCTGGCAGATGCACGGGAGTTGAAAATGATCCTGGATGCCAAAAAAGTGCCCTGTTGGGTAGATATCTGGGGATATGATGTGAATCATGATTGGCCGTGGTGGAAGCGGATGATGCCGTATATTTTGGGGAAATTAGAATTTTATGAAGTCAACGATGCGTAAGTGCAGCCAAGATTGCACCAGTTTCCTTTTTGCCTCCACTGCCTCCCTCGCCGCCTGGGCCTACGCAGGATGGACAGCCATCTGTACACGGGCAGGTCGATACAACCTCGAACGCTCGTTGTAGCAACTCAGTGTGAACCTCGAACAACCGTGCACTGAAACCGATCCCAGCTGGAACCTGGTCATATAACGCTACGGCTGGTTTTCCTTCAGCAAGGGGGGACTGCGGATCAGCATGCACGCCCAGATCGCGGGGGTCGCACATCAGGAATAACGGGGCAAGATTGACCAATAGGAAAGATAAGCCTGCCAGACCGCTGCGTATACGAACTGCTGCCTCCGCTCTTTTGTGGCAAGCAGGGCAGAGGGTGGTTAAGTTTTCCAGCCGGTTCGCCTGTTCTGGTGAGGCAAATGACCGGAAAGGTGTTTTATGATGCACATCATGGGCGCGGTCTTTTTCAACCAGCCCACACATCTGGCAACGATATCCATCGCGGGCGCGCACCAGCCTTGTTAACTCTGTCCAACCAGGGCCATAGTTATTGGGGGTATTCAACCATAACCCTTCTTCCTTCAATCTCTCAACGGTTTCGTCTCCCAACGCCAGCCAGTAACCTGTGGTTTGCAGCGTGCTGGGCGGTAGATCCAGTGGTTCGAAACCAAGATTCTCGCCGGTGCCCCAACGTATTTTACGAAAAC
>Ga0315279_10008698_pt1 | contig 12248 bp, 11 predicted proteins | sample YL17G06_20_MG_FD_203694 | JGI IMG/M metagenome (GOLD analysis project Ga0315279, IMG submission 203694) | Sediment microbial communities from Yellowstone Lake, YNP, Wyoming, USA - YL17G06_20 | ecosystem: Environmental > Aquatic > Freshwater > Lake > Sediment | place: USA: Wyoming | collected... | reverse complement strand
CGCATGAGCCGCCCCGTCAAATGCGCCCTTATCACGGGATTCGTCAGCAAGACAAGAGACCGTTTCCATGAATACAATATGGAAAAGACGCTGGCGGAACGCTTGGAGATGGTTTCGAAAATGGACGGCATGAGTGGCGTCGAAGTCGTCTTTCCGTATGAGGTCAAGGACGCGGAGCTTCTGAAGTCCATGCTCAAGAAGTACAACTTGGGGATTGCGGCCATCAACGTGAATGTGAAGGCCGAACCGGAATTCCGCAATGGCGGCTTGACCTCCCTCGATCCAGCCATTCGCCGGAAGGCTGTCCAATTCATCAAAGACGCCAAGGACTTCGCCTGGGCCGCTGGCGCTAATAAGGTCACATGCTGTCCGCTGGGCGATGGGTATGAGTTCGCCTTCCAATGCGACTACGCCCAAATGTGGAAGTTCTTCATCGAAACCTTCGGCGAGGCGGGAGGGTACAAGCCGGAGATTCCGCTCTTCATTGAATACAAGCCCAGTGAAACGCGCGGCCACTGCTTCCTTGACACCGCCGCCAAAACGCTGTGCCTGCTCAATGACATTGGCATCAAGGGCATGGGTGTCACCGTGGACTACGGCCATTCGAAGTACGGCCAGGAGAATCCGGCGGAAGTGGTGGCCCTGTTGGCCAGTAGCCGTTATCCCTATTACATCCACATCAACGATAACAACGGCAGGTGGGACTGGGATTACATGGTGGCTTCCCACAACTTCCTGGAATACGTGGAGTTCCTTTTCTACTTGCAGGAATATAGCTATAGTGACTTCCTGACTTCGGACACTTCGCCGACCCGCTGGGATATTCGCGGCACCTTTGAAGCCAACACGCGGATGACTCAGAAGATTTGGGACCGGTTGAACAGTCTGGACCGCGGTGAATTCAATGCTCTGATCCGAGGCGGCGACTTCTTAAAGACCTGGAGGTTCATCGAAGCGAACATCTTTGGGCTGTAAAAAGAACTAGGCGGCAGTTCTACGAAGCGCCGCCAAACCATCGCGGGTGCCTCCGCGAACCGTCAACTGCGGCGGTTGATCGGAGCTGCCTCGCAACGATATTGCTGATCACCCTCGTGAGGTGGGTGACAATGACATTCCCTGAGAGGCGTGTCGTGATTGATTGCGACGGCGCCGGAATCGAATTGCGGCTGGAGAAGGAAGCGGGGGCCGAAGCCGTGGCGCGCGGTTGAAACCCGGGGAAGAAGCGAGGAGGGCCAGCGGCAAGGCAGGAGTGCACCGGTGCATTGAACCGGGAACAAGGAGGGAGTCGTCATGGCGAAACGAGTCTTGGCAAGACGGGCGTCAATCGACCGACGGGCGTTTCTGAAAGGCGCGGTAGCGGCGACGGGGGCGGCGGCACTGGGTGGGATCCCGGGCATCCTTTCCGCAGGGCAAGCCCCCGGGTATCCCAAGGGGACGAAGCTCCACCAGTTGCAGTGGATCAACTATGTGCCGCCAGCGGACAACGTCTTCCTGGCCCAGGCAGAAGAATTCGGAAAGCTGATGGGTGTGGAGGTCCAGGTCGAGCGGATCGGACAAAACGACGTCCGCACCCGGGCCACAGCCGCGATCGAGGCAAAGGCCGGCCCAGACATCATCCTCATCCACAACAACCTGCCTCACCTGTTTGCCGACGGCCTCGCCGACGCAAGCGACATCGCCGAGGCGATCGGCAAAGAGCAAGGCGGCTACTACGATTTGATGAGGGCCAATGCGTACTCGGGCCGACGCTGGCTGGCCGTTCCCCACTTCTGCCACGCCTGGGCGTGGAATTATCGGGAGGATTGGCTGAAAGAGGCCGGCTTCACCAAATTCCCCGAGACCTGGGAGGAGTTCAGGGAGGTCGGCAAGAAGCTCAAAGCCATGGGGCGGCCCATCGGGCAGGCCTTCGGCCATAGCGAGGGGGATCCGAACAATTACGTGTATCCCCTCGTCTGGGGCTTCGGCGGGTACGAGGTCGAAAAGGATGGCAAGACCGTCGTCCTGGACAAGAAGGGCACCTTGGAGGCGATCAAGCTCAACAACGCCATGTGGAAGGAGTGCTTCGACGAAGGGGGCCTGTCCTGGGATGACAGCAGCAACAACCGAGCCTTCCTGGCGGGCAGCCTCTCGATCACAGGGAATGGGCCCAGCATCTACCTCGTGTCGCGAGACAAGTTTCCGGAGATCCACAGAGCCATGAACCACGCCGCCATGCCCAAGGGGCCGGCGGGCCGATTTTATCAGATTCCGACGCTGAGCAGCGCGGTGATGAAGTACTCCAAGAACCAGAAGCTCGCCAAGGAGTTCATCCGCTGGTACATGGCCAAGGAGCAGTATGAGAAGTGGTTCGAAGCCATGCAGACGTTCGCCATCCCACCGACCAAGATGTGGTACGACCATCCGCTCTGGACCAAGGATCCCAAGCTCACCCTGTTCCGCGACGTGATCAAGGACGCCCGGCACGTCGGCTATGCCGGCCCGTCGGGCCGGAAGGCCTCCGAGGCCCTGGCGAAATTCATCATTGTGGATATGTTCGCCAAGTCCATTCAGGGCGCGACGCCCGAAGAGGCCCTCAAGTGGGGGACCGCAGAACTGAAGAAGATCTACGCCGGCTGAAGGCGCACGCGTCCTGGCCCGGGCCCTTTTTGACCAGAGGCCCGGGCCGGGCGCTTCGTGCGATCTGTCACAACTTCCAGATCCTCCAGTTGACATCCGCTCTCAGCTTTGATGAAATGGGGTAGTTATATCCCTCCAGTGGACGGGGCTCACACAAGAACGAGTCGCACACTCATCTCTCATGACAGGTCGCTCTCTTTTCGAGGGGCGACTACCATCAGTAGCGGCGGCGTCAGATCCTCGTGGGGTGAAAGGTCGCCCCGGTAGTGTCACCGCCGCCACTAGTCAACCAAGGGAGGTTACGATGAACCTGCACCGCATGTTGCTGGAACGGGCCGAACGCAAGGGGCCCATCCGCATCGGCCTGATCGGGGCTGGCAAGTTTGGCGCCATGTTCCTGGCCCAGGCCCGTCTCACGCCGGGCATGCACATCCTGGGGACCGCCGACCTGAACGTCGAGCGCGCCCGCGAGGCCTGCCGCCGCACCGGGTGGCCGGCAGAGCAGTACGCGGCCCCGTCTTTCGCCGCGGCGCTGAAGACGGGCGGGACTTACCTAACGGATGACGCCATGGCCCTCATCGCGGCGGACGGACTGGACGTGGTAATCGAGGCGACGGGGGTTCCCCCGGCGGGGACCAAGCACGCCCTCTCGGCCATCGCGCACCAGCGCCACGTCATCATGGTCTGCGTGGAGGCCGATGTCCTCGTCGGCCCGTTGCTCGCCAAAAGGGCCCGGGAGGCCGGCGTCGTGTACTCCCTGGCGTATGGCGACCAGCCAGCCATCATCTGCGAGCTGGTGGACTGGGCCCGGACCTGCGGCTTCCCTGTGGTCTGTGCCGGGAAGGGAACCCGGTACCACCCGTCCTTCCACGAATCCACCCCCGAGACCGTCTGGCAGCATTTCGGCTGGACCGCCGAGACCGCGGCCAAGGCGGGGGCGAACCCCAAGATGTTCAACTCATTCATCGACGGCACCAAATCGGGGATTGAGATGACGGCCGTCTGCAACGCCACCGGCCTCGTCGCGCCCCCCGACGGTCTCGGGTTCCCGCCTGTCCCGGCGGCCGAGATCGCCAAGTTCCTGAAGCCCAAGACCGACGGCGGCACCCTGGCGTACAAGGGGACGGTGGAGGTCATCTCCAGCCTGAACCGGGACAAGACCCCCGTCCCCCATCACCTGCAGATGGGGGTCTATGTGACGTACGAGGCCCCGAGCGAATACACCCAGCGTTGCTTCAACGAGTACTGGCTCCTCCCTGACGAGACCGGGAAGTACGCCGGCCTCTACCGGCCGCTCCACCTGATCGGTCTTGAACTGGGTGTGAGCGTGGCCTCCATCATGCTCCGGGGCGAGGCGACTGGCTCTCCGATCGGCTGGCATGCCGACGTGGTGGCCACCGCCAAGCGGGATCTCAAGGCTGGGGAGGTCCTCGACGGAGAGGGCGGATACATGGTGTGGGGGAAGATCATGCCCGCAACCACCTCTCTGGCCAAGAACTGCCTCCCCCTGGGCCTGGCCCATATGAAGCTCGTCCGGCCGGTGACGAAGGGTCAGCTCGTGTCCTGGGCGGACGTCGAGGTTGATCCCAAGGATGCGACCGTGGCCTTCCGGCGCGAGATGGAAAGGACGTTCGCGCCGAAGAAGTAACGCCGGCAAGAGGGGGGAGCGCGGTGGACGCGGGACAGAAACAACCGGGCGCCCCATTTTCCAACATTGGGTTCGAACATCTCTTGAGGGAGGTAAAGGACAAGCGCGATAGGAAGATGTGCCGAGGTCATGCGACGATACGACGTCTCTTCACACCGGTGATCAGGAGGAGGACATCATGAGCGCGGATCAAGGCAACGGCACCAAGAGAGGTTGGGGTACGATTCCTCGACGGACGTTCCTGAAGGGGGCCGCGGCGGTCGCGGGGGCGGCGAGTTTGGGGGGGATCCCGGGCATCGTGGCTGCGGGCCAGGCGCCGGCCTACCCCAAGGGAACCAAGCTACACCTCCTCACCCGAATCAACTTCATCCCCGCCGGGGACACGCTCTTCATCGCCCAGGCCGAAGAATTCGGCAAGCAGATGGGCGTCGAGGTCCAGGTGGAGCGGATCGGCGAGAATGACGTCACGACCCGGTCGACGGCCGCCATCGTGGCAAAGTCGGGCCCCGACATCATCATGTTCCAGAACAACTTCCCGCATCTTCTGGCCAACGGCCTGGCGGACGTGAGCGACCTCGCCGAGGCCTTGGGGAAGGAGCAGGGCGGCTACTGGGATCTCTCCAGGGCGAACGCCTATGTCGGCAAGAAATGGCTTGCGGTTCCCTACGGCTGCCTTTCCAACACCATGAACTACCGCGAGGACTGGCTGAAGGAGGCCGGGTTCAGCAAGTTCCCGGACACCTATGAGGAGCTGCGGGAAGTCGGGAAGAAGCTCAAGAGCATGGGCCACCCGGTCGGGCAGTGCTTCGGCCACAGCGTGAACGACCCTAACTCCTGGTCGTACCCCTTCGTGTGGGCCTACGGCGGCTACGAGGTGGAGAAGGACGGCAAGACCGTCGCCCTCGACAAGAAGGGGACCCTGGAAGCCCTCAAGCTCAACACCGCCATGTGGAAGGACATGTTCGACGAGGGCGGTCTATCCTGGGACGATGCCAGCAACAACCGGGCCTTCCTGGCGGGCAGCATCTCCATCACCAACAACGGGGCCAGCATCTACTTTGTGGGAAAAGACAAGTTCCCGGACATCGCCAAGGTCACGAACCACGCCCCGAATCCCCGGGGACCGGCCGGCCGCTACTATCACCTGGCGACCCACAGCAGCGCGGTGATGAAGTACTCCAAGAACCAGAAGCTGGCCAAGGAGTTCATCCGCTGGTACATGGACAAGAAGCAGTACGACCCCTGGTTCGTCGCCATGTCAAGCTACATGATCCCGCCGACCAAGGTGTGGTTCGATCACCCGGCGTGGACGAAGGACCCCAAGCTGACGCCCTTCCGGGATTCCATCAAGGACGCCCGGCACCTCGGCTACGCCGGGCCTCCGGGCGCCAAGGCCTCCGAGGCGCTGGCGAAGTACATCATGGTGGACATGTTCGCCAAGGCGATCCAGGGCACCCCACCGGAAGAATCGCTCAAGTGGGCGACGGCTGAGCTGAAGAAGATCTACAGCGCGTAGGACCATCTCTCCTCCGGCCCGGGGGCCCCGCGCAGGGCCCTCGGGCCCCTCTTCACTCTGTTGCCGAGGAGCGCAGCCGTGGCCGCATCGGGAACACGCGTCAGCTCACTGCCCCCGTCAAGGCCGGGCTCATCCCTCGCCTCTGGTCTCCGCCGCCTCCGCCAAGCGACCGCGACGGAGCGGCGTGAGTGGCGGTTTGCCCTCGTGCTCCTCATGCCTGCGATCCTGATGATCGGAACCTTCGTGGCCTATCCGTTCGTCCGGGGCATCTGGCTGAGCCTGACGGACACGGTGGTCGGCCGCGAGGGGGACTTCGTCGGGGCTCAGAACTTCGCGAAGCTCTGGAATGACAGCATCTTCCAGCGGGCGGCCCAGAACACTGTCTTCTACACGGCAGCAGCCACGCTCTTGAAGCTCGTCATGGGCATGGTCGTCGCGCTGATGCTCAATAACCTCCTCGGGTTTAAGAGGATCCTGCGGGCGTCCATGCTCCTCCCCTGGATCGTGCCGACGGTGCTCTCCACTTTGGCGTGGAAGTGGATGCTCGATCCCACCTTCAGCATCGTGAACTGGCTTCTCTTTCAATTGGGGCTCATCCGGTTCCGCGTGGACTGGCTGGGCGGGCCGGTGATGGCCCTGTGGTCGGTCATTCTGGTCAACGTCTGGCGCGGCACGCCATTCTTCGCCATCACCCTCTTGGCCGGGCTCCAGACTATCAGCCAAGAGGTCTACGAGGCCGCCTCCATCGACGGGGCCAATGCCTGGCAGCGGTTCTGGACGGTTACCTGGCCTCTGCTCATGCCGGTGACGATGGTGGTCATGCTGTTCTCGGTGATCCAGACGTTTGCCGACTTTCAGCTCGTGTACATCCTCACCGGGGGCGGCCCGGCCAATAGCACACATCTCTTCGCCACGTACGCCTATCAGATCGGCGTCGCCACCGGGAAACTCGGCGAAGGGGCGGCGGCGTCACTGGCCATGTTTCCTGTGCTGTTCATGGTGGTCCTCTTCCAGCTCTGGTACATCCGCCGCGGCGAGGGCGGCGTCACGAAGCGAGGTGCCTGATGGCGGCGGTTACTGGTGCGTGGTGGAAGCGGTGGGTGTTCCTGTACCTGCCGTTGGGCGCCTTCGTCATCGTGACGCTGTTCCCCTTCTACTACATGGCCGTGACGAGCATCCGACCGGACCGGGAGATGTACATCCCGTGGAACCGACCGAACTTTGCCCCCTTCTGGACGCTTAAACCCACGCTGGAGCACTTTGCCCTCCTCTTCCGAGAGACGCTTTTCCTCCGCTGGCTCCTCAACACGCTGATCATCTCGGTCCTGTCCACGGGCATCGCCCTGTTCTGCGGCCTCCTGGCGGCCTATGCCCTGGCGCGATTGCGCTTTCCGCTAGGGGGCACCCTGGGCACCAGCATCTTCGTGACGTACCTCGTGCCGCAGACACTTCTCTTCATTCCCCTGGGCGAGGTGATTCGGAGCTTCCGTCTGAGCGACTCGCTTTGGGCGCTGATCCTCACCTATCCCACGTTTCTCATCCCCTTCTGCACCTGGCTGATGATGGGGTACTTCCGGACCATCCCCAAGGAGCTGGAGGAGTGTGCCCAGATCGACGGCGCCACGCGGGTCCAGGCGATGGTGCGAATCGTCTTTCCCGTCGCGATGCCGGGCATTCTGTCCGCCGGGATCTTCGCCTTCACCCATGCATGGAACGAGTTCATCTACGCCCTGGTCTTCCTGTCGAGCGCCACGAACAAGACGGTCCCCGTCGGTGTGGTGAGCGAGCTGGTCCGGGGCGACACCTTCTTCTGGGGCCCGCTGATGGCCGGGGCCCTCTTGGGGTCCGTCCCCGTGGCGTTCTTCTACTCGTTCTTCGTCGAGCAGTACGTCAGCGCCATGACCGGGGCAGTCAAGGGGTAGTGGGAGTTCGGGGCCGTCCCCGGTCACTTGCCGAGTGACGCGCGCCGTCCGAATTCGAGGACGCGTCCCAGCGTGATGGGGCAATTGGCAGCCTCATCCTGGCCCGGGAACGAGCGACCATCGCTGCAGGAAGCCGCGAGGGATCATACGGAAAGGAGCCGTCCATGAGACTTGCCGAGCGGGTCGCCGTCGTGACGGGGGCGACCAGCGAGATCGGCACCGCCACCGCCCTCCTCCTCGCGGCCAAAGGGGCCGCGGTCGCCGTGTCGGGGCATACTCCCACCAAACTGGAGGCGGTCGCCGGGAAGCTGGAGAAGGCCGGGGCCAGATTCCATGCCGCGCCGCTGGATCTCTCCCGGCCCGAGGTGGTGGAGGGCTTCTTCGCTGACGTGGCCACGCGGCTGGGGCCGGTGGACATTCTGGTGAACACGGCGGCCTGGCGGGTCCGGCAATCGTTCCTGGAGACGACGGCCGCCGACTGGCGGAAGACCTTCGCCGTCTGCGTGGACAGCTACTTCCTCTGCAGCCTGGCGGCGGCGCGCCAGATGGCCCCGCGGGGGTGGGGCCGCATCATCCACTACGGGTCCATCTCGGGATCGGTGCTCATGGTCCCTTTTACCGCCTACACGGCGGCCAAGGGCGCGGTCCACATGCCGGCCAAGGCCATGGCGGTGGACCTGGCGCCGCACGGCATCACGGTGAACGTCGTGGCGCCAGGTGTAGTGGAGACCCAGTACGTCCGCGCCAATCTGACCCCGCTCCAGATCGAGAAGCGGCTGGAACGGATCCCGGCCGGCCGCCTGGCCAGCCCCGAGGACTGCGCGGCGGCAGTGGCGCATCTGTGCTCACCTGACATGCAGTATGTCACCGGGCAGGTTCTGTACGTGGATGGCGGCTTCCTGAGTGCGGGCATCATCGCCCGCTGAGGACACCAATTGAAAACCGGCAACCGACAGTTAAAAACCGGGCAGTCCCCCTCTGCAGTTGTCGGTTGTCCGTTGTCAGTTTTGCATTCTGAATCGGGGTGAGGCGAGGAAAGGAAAAGGAGTCGCCGATGGAGTTTGCCGGACAGACCGCCATTGTGACCGGATCCGCCAGAGGATTCGGCCGGGCCATCTGCTGCCGACTGGCCCGGGGAGGGGCCCGCGTTGTCGTGGCGGACATCAACCTTCCCGGCGCGGAAGAGACGGCCTCCCTCATCGCGAAAGATGGCGGGCAGGCCGCAGCCGTCGAGGTGGACGTGGCCTCGGCGGCGAGCGTGGACAATCTACTCAAGAACGCCCTCGCCCGCTTCGACGACCGCGTGGACGTCCTGGTGAACAACGCCGCCATCTGGACCAACGTGCCCACCGAGGAACTCGCCGAGGAAGAATGGGATCGAATGGTGGACATAAACATGAAGGGGGTCTTCCTTTGCTGCAAGGCCGTGATCCCGATCATGAAGAAGCAGCGGCGCGGTCACATCGTGAACATCGCGTCCATCGCCGTCCGGACCGGCGGGGCCTTCGCCGGGATTCACTACGTGGCCTCCAAGGGCGGCGTCCTCGCCATGACGAAGAAGCTCGCCAAGGAGCTCGGGCCTCACGGCATCGTGGTGAACGGGGTCAACCCCGGCTCCAGCCCCACCGAGATGATGGTGGGCTGGCCCCAGGAGATCCTGGACGGGATCATCAAGAACACGCCCCTCGGGCGCATGTGCCAGCCCGAGGACATCGCCGATGCCGTGGCCTTCCTGGCATCGGATGCCGCGCGATTCGTCCATGGGGAGACAGTGGACGTCAACGGCGGCCTGGTGTGCGACTAGAAGCCGAGAGCCTTCGGCGGTTCGGGCGTTCGACCGTTCGATCGTTCTCGTACCACCGAACTGCCGAACCGTCGAACTGCCGAACTGAGGAACGGTCATGGCCTGGACGTTGATACGCGGCGGACACATCTTTGATCCGGAGGATCGGGGGATCGCCGATCTCCTGATCCTGGGCGGCTGGATCGCGGCCGTCGGAACCGATCTCCCGACTCCCGCCGGGATCGGTGAGGGCACGGTGTTGGACGCCGCGGGGCGAATCATCCTGCCCGGAGTGATTGACGGCCACATTCACACCATGGGCGCGAGCGGACTCCGCGGACCGACCACGCGGACGACCGACCTCCAGGTTGACCGAATCGCCAGGGCGGGTGTCACCACCGTGATCTCGCCGCTCGGCGCCGACAGCCTGAGCCGGACGATCCCCGCCCTCCTGGCCCGGGCCGCCGCGCTGGATGCCGAAGGGATCACCACATACTGCTACACCGGCGGGTGGAAGGTCCCGCTCCCGACGCTCACGGGCGACCCGCAGGCGGACGTGGTGTTCATCGACCGGGTCGTGGGGGTCAAGGTCGCCATCTCGGAGAGCCTGGCGCCCGTCTACTCGTTGGACGACCTCTGCCGGCTCGCGCAGGCCGCGTACGTGGGCGGGCGCCTGGCGGGAAAGGCCGCCGTCCTACATGCCCACATCGGCGATCAGCCGGAGGGCCTGGCGCCGCTCCAGGAGGTCCAGCGGCGGACCGGGATCCCGCCGGACCGCCTGGTGGCTACCCACGTGAACCGGAACCCGCAACTCTGGCGGCAGGCCCTGGAGTATGCCCGGACCGGCGGCAGCATTGACCTCACCGCGATGCAGCGGCCGGACACCATGCACCCCCAGGCGATCTATCCCGCTAAGGCGATCCAGGAGGCCCTGGCCGCCGGCATTTCCGCGGCGCGGATCACCCTCTCGAGTGACAGCGGCGCGGCCTACCCCCGCCTGGACGCGACAGGCCACGTGGTGGGCCAGTACATGGCCGGACCGGACTGCCTGCTGCGGACGATGCGCGAGCTGTTCCGGGACGGGCTGACATGGGGACAGGCGGCCTCCTTCGCGACGCGCCACGTGGCGGATCTCCTCGGGCTTCGCCACAAGGGACGGATCGCTGACGGATGCGACGCGGACCTGCTGCTTCTGACCGCTTCCGGCGAGGTGGACCGGGTGTACGCCCGCGGCCGCCTCTTGGTCGAGGAAGGCACGCCGGTCGTGCGCGGACCATTCGATGGGCATGACCCGGTATGAATTGAACCTCCGGCTGATGGCTCCGCGCCACATCCCGCTTCTCGTCACCCTTACGGTCATCTCGTATCTCCTTTCCACGGTGATGTACTCGCCGCGGCTGATGGGGCGGTGATGGGAGATCTCGGATGGCCGATTTCAGCTTGCGGAATGAAGGTTACGCGAGGTTGATCGAGGGGGAACCGAAAGGAGAATCTGCGCATGGCAACCTATCGCATCACCGTAATCCCTGGCGATGGCATCGGGCCCGAGGTGATGGCAGAGGCCCTGAAGGTCCTCCGAGTGATCGAGACGCACTTCCCGGGGCTCCGCTTCGAATGCAAAGAGTATCGGGCGGGAGCGCGCTGCTACAAGGAGACGGGCACGGATCTGCCCAGTGAAACGCTGGAGGCGTGCAAGACCGCGGATGCGATCCTTTTCGGCTCGACGGGCGATCCGAGCATCCGGTTTCCCGACGGGACCGAGATCGCGCCGCAGCTCACCCTTCGCTTTGTCCTGGACCTGTACGCCGGGATCCGACCCATCAAGCGGTACGCGGGAGTTCCGCCTGTGCTGGCGGGCGATCCGGCCATCGACTACGTAATCATGCGAGAGAACACCGAGGGGCTGTACGCCTCGCGCGGGGCCGGGGTGAAGGTGGGCGAGCACGTGGCCGTGGACAACATGGTCATCACCCGAGCTGGGACCGAGCGGATCGTGCGCTACGCCTTCCGAATCGCACAGGGGCGAACGGGGGCGCCGGCGGACAAGGTGCGGCGCGTCACCTGCGTGGACAAGGCCAACGTCCTGAAGAGCATGGCCTTCTTCCGCCAGATCTTCTACGGCGTGGCGCGCGAGTTCCCCGACATCCAGACCGAACACGCGTACGTGGACGCCATGACCATGTACATGGTGCACCGGCCGCTCCATTACGATGTGGTCGTGGCCGAGAACATGTTCGGGGACATCATCTCGGACCTGGCGGCTGGCACGGTGGGTGGCCTCGGTATGGCCCCCTCCGCCGATGTGAGTGATGTCCATGGTCTGTTCCAGCCCTCCCATGGGACGGCGCCGGACATCGCGGGCAAGGGGATCGCGAATCCGATCGCCCAGATTCTCTCGGCCGGGATGATGCTCGACTGGCTGGCCGAGCGGAAGCAGGATATGCAGGCCGGGAAGGCTGCCAAGGCGATCGAAGCGGCAGTAGAAGCGACGTTGCAGGATCCTCGCTACCACACCGCGGACATCGGCGGTCACGCCGCCACAGCCGCGGTGGGCGACGCCGTCGCCTCCCAGATCGCGAAGGTAAAGACCTCCTAGGGAACCGCAGAATACGCAGCCCCCCTCCCATCCCCTCCCCCTCAGAGGGGTGTATAGACTGGGGAGATAGGTAACAAGTGTACCGGGGACATGGGTAACAGGTAACAACTCCCTTCTTATGGCATAGTCGCCCTAGGCGAGATCAGGAGGGCCCTATGCCGTGGCGA
>Ga0315279_10008697_pt1 | contig 12253 bp, 14 predicted proteins | sample YL17G06_20_MG_FD_203694 | JGI IMG/M metagenome (GOLD analysis project Ga0315279, IMG submission 203694) | Sediment microbial communities from Yellowstone Lake, YNP, Wyoming, USA - YL17G06_20 | ecosystem: Environmental > Aquatic > Freshwater > Lake > Sediment | place: USA: Wyoming | collected... | reverse complement strand
GTGATCGTGGTGCAGTCCTCACCGAGGACGTGCTTGATTTCCTCGACAACCAGCGGCTTCAATCCCTTCGAGGTCCTGACCTCGTTTATCCTCTCGGCGTTCCTAACGGTGCCTTGAGAGACCACCAGAATCCCCAGTTTCTTGTCGTACGCAGCGCTTCCCATCCCGTCCTGAAGTATCTCGATTTTCCACTTCTTATCCTTAGAGGACAGATAATCCTTCAATCCCTCCGTTCGGCGCTCGAGCGGGATGTGGAATCTCTTGTTCGAGGCGAGACTGTCGGAGGCGATGCCGACGACGATCCAGTCCCCCAGTTCGAAAGCTCTGTTTAAGAGAGTTCTGTGTCCCCTGTGGAGGACGTTGAAAGTTCCGGCCACCCCTACTTTCATTATAGACCCATCGCTATGACGGCGACGCAAAGGATGAACATTGTCAGAACGTAAAGGATAATCAGCTGGCGCTTCCGCTTCTTCAGAATGTCCTTGCCTTGGCTTCCACATTCCGCCGAGCAGTACTGCTCGTCTCCGATGAACGCCTTGCCGCACTGACGGCAGTGTTTGTGCTGAGGTATCCTGTCTGCCATACTTCCCTTGATAACGCATTCCCGGTTAAAAGGTTATTGCAAATTGATCCCCGTTAACGGTCCCAAACGCGAGGCCTCGACCTTAGCTGCCTTCAGATTACCCGGCGATCCAGTTCGTTGTTGACGATGGTTAGGCAGTGATCGGCGTGGTAACTGATCGGTCCCAATCGGACTCTGTCTGGCTGATAGACCAATAGGGCCTCCTCTTCTTCTGAGGTGAGGTCCTGGTCGTCGCCAAGGACGAATGTCACGTCCCCTGAGAAATCGACGGCCCTTATGTCGGCCCCGTCCTCCTTCAGGTAAACGACCTTGGTCTCCTTGGATATGTTCGAGAACAGCTCAGGGTAGGATCGGTTCGAGATATAGATTCCTGGCGAACACCTTTCCTCGCCTGTCACCTTCTGCATCAGGGCGTTCCTCACGAGGGCACCAGTGCTTCTCTCGTCGGGGTTCAGGTATTTCAATTCATTTCCGACGAGCCTCAGGGTCTTCGGCGGCGACGGTGGTCCGAGAAGGACGAGGAACATCTCCACGTCTCGTCTAATGTCGTGAGACAAGAAGAACGCGGAATTGATGCAACGGAGAAGAACGTCCAGGCGCCCCGTGCTGCCGCAGAGATCGTCGAGCTTGAAGCTGCCGGAGGTGGTGGCCCTGTGACCGATGACGATGAACCTCCTCACTCCTGCGCCTCCAGCCCGCTTGCCTGCAATTGCTTCAGCAGCTGTCTCCTAAGCTTCCTGTTGCCGAGGAACCCTTTCACAGCTCTCTTAGAAACGTTATACTGGCGGAGGAGCTCCCTGACATCCTTGGGATCGACGCCTGAGCCCTTCGCTATTCGTAGAATCCTGGTCGACTTGATGATGCGGGGGTCCTCCATCTCGCCCTCGGTCATCGAGTCCATAATCACTCTGTACTTCCAAAGCCTCTGCTGAGATTCCTCCACATCTATCTTGTCGGTCAGCCCTGGCATCCCGGGCAGCATCGATACCAACTTCTTGAGGGGCCCCATCTTCGTAAGCATCTCCATCTGGTCGTACATCTCCTTGAGCGTGAATCTGCCCGCCATGATCTTCTTCGTCGTTTCGAGCGCCTCTTCCTCGGTCATCGACTCCTGAGCTTGTTCGAGCAGAGATTGGACGTCCCCCATCCCTAAGAGACGGGATATGAATCTGGCCGGTTCGAATGGGTCCAGGTCCTCGAGGTGCTCTCCCGCACCAATGAAAACGATCGGTGCTTTCGTCTGGGCGACCGCGCTCAGCGCGCCGCCGCCTTTGGCCGTGCCATCCATCTTCGTCAGGATGACGCTCGTCACCCCGACCGCATCGTGGAACGCCTTCGCCTGTGGACCCGCTTGCTGACCTGTGGAGGCGTCGAGCACGAGTATTCTCTCGTCCGACCTAGCGATTTTCGCAACGTCCTTGATCTCCTCGATCAGGTCGTCCTCGAGAGCGTGCCTCCCGGATGTGTCGATGATAATCACATCTGTACCGGAGAACTCCTTGAGCCCCTCGGAGACGATCTTGGTCGCGTCCTTCGCGTCCCTAATGCCGTACACCGGGATGCCGAGTTTGTCGCCGATTTGCTTCAATTGGTCGTAAGCGGCCGGCCTATGAACATCGGCGGCTATGAGACCGACCTTTAACCCCTTCTTGTGGAAGTATCTCCCGAGCTTGCCGGCGGTCGTGGTCTTGCCCTGTCCGTAAAGACCCACCATAATGATGGTCTGGCGGCTGAGGGGGATGGCGCGTTGCTCCCCCAGGATTTTCACAAGCTCCTCATAGATGATCTTGATGACGTGCTCCCTGGAGCTCATCCCGGCCGGAGGTTTCTCCGTCAGGGACCTCCGTTCGACCTCTTTTGTGAGGTCTAGGACCAACTTGACATTGACATCTGCTTGAAGGAGGGCCCTCTGAATGTCCCGGGTCACCTCCTTTATGAGCTTCTCGTCCACGTGTCCCGCGTTGGCGATTTTCTTTAGAACGTCCCGTAATGATCGTCCCAACCCTTCAAGGACCGTCGCAAATCACCTGCCGCCAAGAGCATTTCGCGGTCTATTAAACCTTACCGTCCAGTTGTGCAGAACAAAAAAAGGGATGGGAAGGGCTAGCCTTGTCAGAAGGGATGGGATGCACTCTAACAACTAGCCCAGAACTTCCCGGAACAACTATAATCTTAATGCTATATAAATTTTATGACGAAAAGGCCTGAAGTTCTTCAAGTTTTCACATCCAGAGTCGGAACAATTGTGGAAAACACATGTAAGAACTGAGGACGAGATCATAGGTAGCCAGACTTCTGCAGGGTCATGATGTCTTCGGTGCTTAGCTTCTCTCCTTTCTTGAACTGCTCAAAGATCTGTTCCGCCTCTTGCATAGCTGTCGACTCTTCCTTCTTCTTCTTCGCCCGGCGCGCCTTCTGCCTCAGTCCCGTTATGATCTTGTCGTAGTCGTGGACCTGGCGGATGCTTTCGATGTGCTTCCTGTGCTCTTCGTCCGCCTTAAGCTTCGTCTCGATGAAATTCTCCTGAGCCGCGTCCGCTTCCTTCCTGAGCCCGTCAGCCTGCTCGTAGAGCTCGATCATCATGTCGTGCTCGGCCTGCGCCTTCTCCGCGAGCTCCCCGACGTTCTTGTGGTGCATCTCAGCCTTGTCCTTCGCCTCCCTGAGCTCCCTGATAGCGTTGCGGACCTCTACGTTCTGCTCGAGGGCCCTCTCCCTTTCCTTTATCTGAGCTTGAAGGGCAGAGAGCATCTCGATGATGCCCCTCTCCTTCTCGGTCGTCAGAACGGAGGTCATCTGCTTGAACTCGAGCGCCTTGAGCTCCTTCTTCAGCTTGGCGATCGGAGGGCCCTCCCTCGGGAGGTTGTCCTTCTTGAGCTTCAGGACTTTCTCGTTCAGTTCGTTGACCTTCTGGTTCCAGAGGTCCCTCTGCTCCTTATCTTCCTTTACCCGAACATTCAAGGAGTCGCGCGTTTCCCTGTGCTTCGCAGCCTCTTCAACGAGCTCCCGGACTTTGGCATTGAGCTCGTCTCGCTTTGTGACCCATTCTTTCGTCTGCTCATTCAGCTCGTCTCGGAGATGCCGATGCTTCTCCGCCTCGTTGTTGCAGACCTGTCGTTTCTGTTCAAGCTCCTCCAAGAGTTCAGCCATTCATTCACACTCAACTAGTCAGCACGCACAATTGAGACGGGATGGACATACTAACTTTCATTTATAATCTTTTCGACATCGGGGGCAAGTTGTGAGCTGTCCAGAATGCGCGATCATTGAGGGGAATCGTCCCCTTCGTCCTTTTCGTCCTCCTTCCGCTCCTCTTCGGAATTGAGCTCGATGTCGTGCCATTGGTCCCCGTACTGGTCCGCACCGCCTGTTTTAAGCTCGAACTTGACCCTCAATCGACCCCCCTCGAAGAACACGTAAGCATTCTTCACGGTGGACAGAAAGAAGGAGACCCTCTTCCCTTCCTGGGAGAGCCTCCTCTCCTTGCATTCTACGAGTCCGACCTTCTGCAGGTCCCTGATCCTCCTGTAGCATGCGGCGATCGGGATCCCGAACCTGCGGGATATCTCCTGGGCGGACCTGGGAACCCTCACTGTCGCGACCAGGATCTTGACCGCGTACTCGTCCGTCAAGAGCTGGGACGTCTTCAGAAGGTCGATCGATCTTCCCCCTAGTCGAGGAATTGAAGGGGATGGATGGATAATAAAATCTTCCAAGATAGCAGACCCTATCGTCGTACCGCCGGGTCTTATGCCTTCGCTCCCATCGCTTCAGGTTGCATGATGAGCTCCTCTTCCGGCAACCACTCGACCTCGATCTTGAAGTGCCCGTCCATGAAAATCAGTCTGATCACCCTGACGGCGCACTGGTAGTACTTTACCTTCTTACCCCTGAAGACCTCTTCCTGCCTGACGCACCTCAGGAGGCCGACGTTTTCCATCTTGGAGACGCGCCTGTATGCAACCGCGATCGGGATTCCGCAGACCCTGCTGATATTCTGCACGGACATGGGGCTCATGTGGGTCGCACTGAGAATCCTGCCAGCGTATTCGTCCGCGATTAATCTGGAGATAGATTCTTCCTGAGGGGTAGCTCCTTCCATACAAGCGTTCGATGACCGCTGATTCTTAAAGACTTTGTTCCGCGGATATCAAATCTGATATCAGAAATCGGACTGGGATCATAGCATCGGCACGAGTCTGGCGTTAGGAACGCCGTCCTCGAACTCGAACTCGAGATGGTAATAGGGAGTGAAGGGTTTCTGTCCGCACAACATCACAGCGCCTTCCATGCTCTCGAGCTTAACGTGCATCTGCGCCTGGTGGGCCAGCGAAAGCAGCGACTTCGAGGCCTGGGTCGCCTCAGCGACCACCACCTGACCGTCCCTTCGGGCCGAATCGATATGCCCGAACGCCTCAGCTAGAACGTCCTGTCCATACTGGGCCTCCAACGCGTCGTACCCCAACAGTGACAGGTACGGCGAAGAGGCTCCGGAGAGCATGTACCTGAGCGAGTCCCATCTCAGATCGTGAGAGACCTCGCTCCCCTCGATCGTGGTCACAAACGGATACGAGCCCTCGGCTATTCCCGACGAGTCGAGCACCCTCAGCCCTTTCGCGATCCTGTCCTTCGGCACCAGTGCCGCCATCTGCCTGTCCAGCAATGAGTAGTCTATGGAGTTCATCGGATACCAGACAACCCCTCTCTTCTTAGATAGGAAGTCGGAGACCAAAGACAACTCAAGGCAGCGGACGACCTCTTGAGGCACGTCCGCCCCAATCTCCAGGAGGGTCAGAGCTCCCAACGGAAGACCGCCAAACACCTCGTCGACATTCTTGTTCCCCGTCGACGCGGCCCCGTCATCGGGGTCCTCGACCGGGGAATGCTTCTTCATCGTCTCTGGCATCTTGATCCAGGTGGGCTCGAATATCCTCAATCTCCCGTCCGCGAGCGTGAAGGTGTACCTCCACCGTTCTATCCTCGAGCCCCTCAGCTTCTCTATCACAAGCTGCCTGACCCTTCGCCCTTCCTTTTCTTCGCTCAGGAGCGCCACCACGCCGTCCCCGAGGAAGTCCATGCTCGAGCGTCCAGAGGTCTCGAACACGTACACGATGTTCGTTCCTGAGTGTTCCACGAGGTCCTTCTGAAGGGTGTTCACGATGCGGTGGGACGCGATCCCGTATCTCTCAGACAATGAATCTATGCTGTCTATGACGACAAGCGTCTTCTTCGGGAGGTTGGTCTCAGCGAGATCGTACGCAAGTTCCAGCTCGGGCAACATCACTCCGAGGTCGAGGATTATCGAGCTGTCGGTAATCTCCCCCGAGCTGTACTCGCTTTCGTCCCCGCCAAGGTCGCCTGCCTCGATTTGACCTTCAAGCTTCTGAAGCTCCGACCTGACGACACCGGGCACACTTTCCGAGCGAGCAAGGGCCCTCAGGAGCTCCTTCGCCGCCTTCAGCGTGGCGTCGGCGTGCAACGCCTCTTCCGTCTTCGGCTGCGCAGGTTTTGTCTGCTTGAGGAAGCTCTTTCCCGCTCTCAAGATGTTGTTGCGTCTTGCCCTCTCCCTCAACCAAGGGAATTGGCGATAAAGGGCCTCGTCCGACACCCTTGATGATAAGTAATACTCCGCCTGCTCGTCCGCCAGCTCCTCGATCATCTGCAGGGCGAAGGTCGTCTTTCCCGTACCAGCTTCGCCTTTGACGACGAGCGAGTGTCCACCAGCGCTCCTCAGGAAATCCAGGATCTCCTGAGGTATCCTGCCGCTCTTAGTGTCAGACCCCAATTCGAACGCCGCAACAATATCCCTGAAAAGCCTTTTAATCCTTTTCTTTTGTTCAGCAGGGTCAAAGTCCTCTCCTGAGACCATAACATTAATGTCCAACGATTTTTATCTAAGGAAAGTGAGGAAATGCTTCTTTGCCCCCTAGACTATCGGTACGGGCGCGACGAGATGAAGGCTGTTTTCAGCGAGGAGAACAGACTTAGGACTCAGCTGCTTGTCGAGGTCGCGCTTGCCAGGGCCCACGCCAGCGTGGGGAACATCAGCGAGAAGGACGCGACCGCCATCGCAACAAGAGCGAACCTGGAGCACGTCAAGCTCGAGAGGGTCAAAGAGATTGAGGAGAAGACGAAGCACGATATAATGGCCATGGTCAATGCGCTCTCCGAGCAGTGCGGAGGTGCTGGTAGGTACGTACACCTGGGAGCGACCTCGAACGACATCATCGACACGGCCACTGCGATCCAGATGTGCATAGCACTCGAAATCCTCGAAGATGACGTATTAAGCGTGACGAATACTTTCGCTGGTATGGCGAAGAAGCACCGCAAGACGATCATGGTCGGCAGGACGCACGGCCAGTTCGCCGTTCCGACAACATTCGGATTCAAGATCGCGGGGTACCTGATGGAGATGATGAGATACCTGGATCGACTAGCCGAAGCGAGAACGAGGGTCTGCGTCGGGAAGATGTCCGGAGCAGTGGGGACGAGCGCCGCCTTGGGACCGAAGTCTCTCGAGATCCAGGACGCGGTCATGATGGAGCTTGGTCTCGGTGTTGAGAAAGCCGCGACCCAGATCGTTTGCAGGGACAGGTATGCCGAGGTCATTTCTCTGCTCGCCCAGCTATGCACTTCTTGCGAGCGATATGCGACCGAGGTAAGGAACCTTCAGAGATCGGAGATCCAGGAGGTCTCGGAGGCTTTCGATTACAAGAACCAGGTCGGCAGCTCGACGATGGCCCAGAAGAAGAACCCGATCGTCTCGGAGAATGTGTGCGGGTTGGCGAGGATAGTGAGGGCATTCGTCATGCCTTCGATGGAGAACATGGTTCTCTGGCACGAGAGAGACCTGACGAACTCGAGCTCGGAGAGATTCATTCTGCCCCATGTCTTTGTGCTCACCGACGACGTCCTCGCCAAGACGAACGAGATATTCTCGAGCCTCGTGGTCAGACCGGACAAGATGAAAGAGAACCTTGAGAGGTCGCAGGGCATGATCATGGCCGAGTCTGTCATGATGGCGCTCGTCGGGAAGGGAATGGGCCGGCAGGAAGCCCACGAACTCGTTAGGAAGGTCAGTTTGAAGGCGGAGACGGAAAGCAAGCGCTTGATCGATGTGCTGGCGTCCTCGAAAGCGGTGAAGGCATATTTGAGCAGTGCAGAACTAAGCAAGGCGATGGACCCGGGGAACTACATCGGGATGGCGCCGCGGATAGTGGACGAGGTCGTGGCTTACGCTAAGAAGAAGATCACGGGTAAGAGCTAGTTGCACCAGCGATTCTGTTCGAGAAAAGAGTTAAATCTGTCCTCCTGTTATCCATCGGCGGGCCGATAGATCAGTGGATGCGCCTCCAGAGGTGCCACTAAAGATCGCCGCCTTCGCAAGGCGGAGGCCGCGGGTTCAAATCCCGCTCGGTCCACTCCTCATCTCTCTGGTCTTGCTGCGAATCCCGCTCCCGACTGATTCTGGGACGGAAGTCCTGTAACCTCTTGTGTGTATGAACAGGAACCTCTCATCAACCCCATTCGTCGAAGAGCTTCGATATGCCCTTCTTCGCGACGGACCACGTCGGTACCCCGCCTGTGAGCACGGCGACCTGCAAAGCCTCCACGATCTCTTCCTTTGTCGCCCCATAGTTCTTGGCTACCTTCGCCTGAGGATAGACGCAGTCCTCGCACATCCTCACAGCGACGCAGGCGAGCGCGATCAAGCGCTTCGTCTTCCTGTCCAGTGCGCCGTCATTCACCATGATCTGGTCCATCTCTCTGATTAGAACTGCAAGTTCAGGATTGTGCTCTCTTATGTGGTCCAGCGTGTCCGGCACATACCCGCACATCTTCTTCCCCAGCTCCTTCACTGCCTTCTCTGCTTTCTCAGATTTCTCTTTCGACTTGGACATGGTACCGGATTACGATTCCTCATTCATAAAAGCATCTCAGATGGCTCCTTGTCTGGAATCCATCAGACTCTTGAAAAGACCGCATCAATCGTCACTCTCTGCAGGTCCTCTCCGTCGTAGCGCTTCTCAATGACCCGTTCCTTGAGCGATTCCTCCCCGAAGTCTACGAACAGATCCCTGAGCTCGTCTTCGGAGAAGTAGTGGCATGCTATCGAATTGCCGCGGACGAAGGTGTTCCTCTCCACCTCCTTCCCCTTTCCGCATCGCATGTCGCGAACCGAGAAGACGCGCACGAAGACCCTGCCACTTCGTCTGAGGACCCTTCTGCACTCAATGGTCGTCTTGGTGCGGTAGTCACTCATCAGATGCTCGAGGATGTGATACGCGATGATGGCATCGAATGATTCGTCGTAGAATGGGAGAGCACAGACGTCGGACATCACGAGGTGCAGTCCCGGAGCATATCCGAATCTTTTGCCGCAAGCCTCTATCGCTCTTGGCGAGTAGTCTATCGCGAAAACGAAGCGACCTGGTCTCAGGAGCCCGCCCACCGTCTTGCCGTCCCCGCAGCCCAGTTCCAACACTGTCGCGTCCTCGCCCAGGGGGGCCTCGAATTCGGACGGTCCCCTCCATAAGGGGGACTCATAGGCGTATTCCCTGTCCCAACCCTCCCTCTGCGATTTCCTGAGTGTGCGCAAATCGGTCATGTGCTCCAGCAGAATGGGTATGCGAATCCTCAATATTAGACGAGTGCGATTGCGTGCCCCGTCAACCTACTAATACAGACTCTGTCATAGGAGTCGGTGGCAGCAAGTCATACGCCAAGCGGAGGTCGCCATCTTGAAGAACGAGAATCATCTGGTCGGACTGAGTATGGTTTTCAGCCGCGAGGACGTCAAGGGGATGAAGGTACTGGTCCGAACGGAGAAGTACGCGATTGCGAGAGTCAGGAATCCGCCCAGGGGTTGCTTCGCGGTCGTCGATGATGGGAAGGAGACATCTATCGTCATCGATCAGTCCCGAGTCAACGAAGCAGATGCATTGACAATCGAGAGGGACTTGAGGATCATCACCTTCGACGCGGTGCTTCCGTTTGACCTTGTGGGATTCTTGGCTTCAGTGTCGAATGCACTGGCCGAGGTGGGTGTGGCAGTCTTCGTCATATCTGCCTACTCCACGGACCATTTGCTGATTAAGGAACTGGACTTGGACAAGGCCTTGGCGAAGCTTCGTGAAGTCGGATTTGAAGTCGTCCTGGAGTGAGCAATTCAAATCCATGAGGCAGTCCGATTCAATCGCACCTCAAAGCAATATTAACAGACCGGAGGCGACGATGTAGTCGATAGCCCCTTTCATGACGTATTCAATGCCCATCGCGGCAATGAACAGCCCGATGACCTTTGAGAATATTTCGATGACGTTGTTCCCTACAAGTCTCACCATTGTCGCGGCGTTCCGTAGGAGCCCCCAGGTGATCACCAGAGAGATCACTCCCGCGAACAGCGGAGTGATATACCCATAGTTCGTCGTCAGGATGATCGCTGTGGTGATGACCCCAGGTCCCGTAAGGATAGGACTCGCAACTATGACCCAGGCGACATTTTGCTCGCCCTGGTGCATTATGCCTATGCCGAAGACTATCTCGATCGCCATCAGCAACAGAACGATCCCACCTGCCATCCTGAACGAGGGGGTCGTCACGCCGAACACACCCAGCAGCTCCTTGCCAATGAAGACGAATATCACGAACAAAATGCCAGCCACCAACACCGCCTTGTTCGCGCTCTTCATCTTGTCTTCGTCGTTGAAGCTCTTCGTCAGCGTGATGAAAATTGGAAGGCTGGCAAACGGGTCGAAGATGAAGAACAGAAGCGTCGTTGCGTAGACCAGGTCCGATAATGGCATCCGCAGGGAATTCGCGATGAGAGGTAATAATGGTTATGGACTTGCTTTGTCACCTTGGCAAAGTATCTATATCACTTGTTACCACAAGAAATCGCGAGGATAGCGATGGCCAAGGTGATGATAGTCTTCGATACGCGTTACGGCAATACCATGCGGCTCGCTGAGACCGTTACGGAAGGCGTGAGCTCATATCCCGGCGCGGAGGCGCTTTTTCGCAGGGTGGAGATCGTCGAGCCAGAGGTCATCATTCAGAGGAACGATCGCTGGAAGGAGGCGAACGCGAAGTTCAGGAAGGTCCCTGAGGTCAGCCTTGAGGAACTGCTCGAGATCGATGCTCTCGTGCTCGGCTCTCCGACGAGATACGGCGTGATGACCGCCCCGATGAAGAAGTTCATAGACAGTACAGGCAAGGTGTGGCTCGACGGAGGGCTGGCAGGGAAGGTTGGAGCGGCATTCACGAGCACCTCGACCCCACACGGTGGGCAGGAAATGACAATATTAAGCCTGATTATTCCAATGCTCCACCATGGAATGATCTTGGTCACACCTGGATACATCGATCCTGCGACATTCGTCTCCGGATCTCCGTATGGCGCCACTTCGGTGAGTGGCGGTTTATCGGACCGGCCCCCGACCGAGAGCGACTCGAAAGTTGCCAGGTTCTTGGGCAGGCGGGTCGCGGAAATAGCCACGCAGCTGAAGTTCGCGAGGGAGAAGATGGGGACCAAATGAACCCAACATATGGTCGTTCCATCAGCTGCTTCCTTTCCGGCACGATTTCGCCCCTTAACGTCGCAGACCCAAGGTTTGCAGGATTCGAGGAGTGGCCGTGTGCGCTCTGAGCGATGCACAAGCGGGCAGGCTGCGATCGACATCCGCCACTTTGGCAGAGAAAGCGTGGGCGATGGTCCTACTTTCGCGGCCGCATATGTTCGTCGCGGGCGCACTGCTATATAGTATTGGGGTCGCGCTCGCGAATTCGACGGGCGTTTCCTTCAGGTTGACTCTGGCTGCTACAGGTCTTGTGGCGGTGTTCTTCGGACAGATATCAGGACAAATCGCGAATGATTTTTGGGACAGAGTCGGGGATATGAGGTCGAGACGCACCTTCTTCTCCGGAGGGAGCGGCGTGTTGGTGAATGGATTGCTCACGCCAGGAGCGGCCCTCAGGGGAGCCTTAGTATCATGCGTCATCGCCGTGCTCCTTGGTTTCGCGATCGAGACTTGGTTCTCTACTGGTTTGTTGACCGTCCCGATAATCTTGATTGGGACGCTAGGTGGATGGCTCTATTCTGCGGTGCCGATAAGGCTCGTCTCGACCGGCTTCGGAGAGGTGGTAGTCTCCGGTATCGTCTCATTTTTCCCAATAATGGCCGGGTTCTATCTGCAGACTGGCACGTTGACACCAGAAGTCCTCAGCGCGTGCGTCCTGATGGCGGTGTTTCTGTTCCCGGTCTTTCTGAGCGTCGAATTCCCCGACTATGATGCCGACAAATGGTCGGGGAAGAGGAATCTTCTCGTCAGGTTGGGAATGCGCTCCACGGCGAGACTCTATACAAGCACGATGCTGCTGCCCTATCTGATATTGCTCGCTTTCATCTACGGGGGATTGTTGGAGAGATCCGCCCTAATTATCTTCGCGACATTGCCATTCGCTATCCTCGGTTCGAAACGGGCTTTGGCATTGTCCGAGCCCGACCTTGATGGCGCAGGTTTCGTCACCTTGACGAGCATGGTCGTGTTCGTCATGACAATGGCTCTGTTCTTGTTCTCGATCGTCATGAATTGAAGGCCCCCACGGTGACATGGCTAGTTGGACTGGCTCCGAGGGACTCCCGGAAGCACGGAGAGCTGGAAAGAAGAG
>Ga0315279_10008696_pt1 | contig 12257 bp, 11 predicted proteins | sample YL17G06_20_MG_FD_203694 | JGI IMG/M metagenome (GOLD analysis project Ga0315279, IMG submission 203694) | Sediment microbial communities from Yellowstone Lake, YNP, Wyoming, USA - YL17G06_20 | ecosystem: Environmental > Aquatic > Freshwater > Lake > Sediment | place: USA: Wyoming | collected... | reverse complement strand
TAGTTCCTTTGCATCATCTGTCAGTTTGCTATCATCTTCTTCTCCGTATTCTTTCCAGATAAACAAAACTTCCTCTTGAAAGTCTTTGATACAATCTTCCAATTCGGCTGACTTAGAAAATATACCAAAATCCTCGTTTTGACAAAAATACGCATTATCATGATAGGCAATACTAGCGGTAATGGGTTCCGCAAATTGCAGTTTTGCACCATCAGTGTCAATATGGTCTAAGGAAATGATGTAAACTGTGTTCTCATCTATTGGAGTTCGTGTAAACGTTTTAGTAAGGTCGGGTATGACGTAATTTCGCGTAGTAGTTGCATTCGCACTACTAACACCAACAGTAGCATTATTGGCAGACCACGTTGTTCCAGAAATAGCCATACCTTGTCCAGAAGAGCTCCATGCGACTATCTCCATATCTAATATTTTGAACGGATATTCTGGTATTGATCTAACTACGGTTTGTTGAGCCATTACGCTCACTTCTGTTTCGTTTCCTCAACACTAACCACGGGAACTGATTTTACGAAATAGCCTTCTCTACCTGTTGCTTCGTCTTTCTCATCCAAACGATAAACTTCTGCAAGAATAACTCTGATTTTCATTGTTCTACCATCGCTCAGTTCATATGAGCTGAATCCCTCATCAATTACCTTAAAGCTTAATTGTTCTGCATTGACTGGCTGACCTTTCGAACCTCTCATCTGAACCATCTGTTTCACCAAAAGAATGTTACGTCTAGACAAGGGATGTGTGATGTGTGTTATTAAAAGCTTTTGTGAATACTGGTTCTATACGATACTTCTATCAGACGGTTTTTTAAAGCCGCGTGCGCGGTAGCTTTGTTCATGAGTAGCGAAACGGAAGCGTAAGCGACGTTGAGCAGTTTGGCTTCTTGCTGTTGGCATAAAAAAAGGGGGATTGTTGGGTCACTTGCGTTTGCGGTATATTTTGATTCCGTCAATTTCCTGTATGTATTGGAATCCATGTTCTAGTAGTTCTGTTGCTTCTTTGATGTTGGTTGCTGTTTTGACTGTGTATTCTTCTTCTCCGTTTATGACTATTCCGCGTAAGTAGTGCATTGTTGTTTCTAGTTTTTTGTGTCTTAGGTGTCGCATTACCGCTATCGGGTCGGGGATTGAATAGTACAGTTTTGCGCCAGAGTAGTTCCTCAAGTTTTTCATCGGTATTTTCTTTAGTTCGGGTTGCTTGAGGTTGTCGGCTAGTGTGTTTCGTACTCTTTGCCATATCTGGCTCATTATTTTGGGTTTTGGGAATGGGTATTCTTCGGGGTTTTTTGCTATGTATTCTCGTAGCATTTCGGCTGTGCGTGGCTTGAGTTTGTACGTTCCTGATGCGTGTCCTTTGCATCCTTCTACGCTGATTATGCCTTGTTCTGTGTCTATCTTACCTCTGTGTAGTTTGTGGAGTTCTTGTCCTTCTAGTCCTATTTCTGCAAGGATTGTGAAAATGGTTGCGTATCTTTTTGTTGATGCGCTTATTATCTTAGTCACGTTTTCAGTTGTGGGAATTATTGGTGTTCCTTCTTCCCATTTGTACTTTGGTGCTTTCCATTCGATTTGGTTTGCCTTGCATAGACAATCGTAGCAGAAGACTAGTTTTGCTTTAGTGCTGTTGCTTAATGGTTCGCCGTTGATCTTGGTTGCGTTTGCTATGTATGCTTTGACTTGTTCGGGTTGTGCTAAGTCTGTGTGTTGGCTCATTCGCGTTAGGTTTTGGGATACGCTTTTTATGGTGTTTTCTGCTTTTGCGTTGTTGGTTAGGCTTATTAGCGTGTTGACGATTAGTTGTTCGTGTTGGGGTCGTCGTCTAGCTAGCGAATCCGATTTGGTGGGTATCCTAGTCAGGATTCGCCTAGAGTGGTTTAGGATACCAGCCTGGGGCGTTGGCGATCCTGGGTTCAAATCCCAGCGACCCCACCAAAGCCTTTTTTCGCGAAATAAAGCTAATTGAGTCGAACATTTGTAGAAATAGTGCTGAAACAATCAGTTTTTGTCCCTCGATTGCAGATAATGAGGCTGCCTGTCCCCATACCCAAACAGGTTCGGGTCCAAACTGCACCAAGCCCTCAGAATATAGGCAATGGTTCAAATCTTCTGGAGTTTTCAGTGTAGTGGAGAATGGGGTTTGAATTCGTAGCCCAATGGTGATGCCTCCACTGTCTCCTGCAACACTCTCTTTCTCTCCTTGAGCTACCAAGACCCAATGACTTTCCACAAATAGCGCACTCGCAGTTGGGAAGCAATTGGAGAAATATGCGCAACTTTTTGCCGCTTGGCATAGGAAGTCACTAGGGCTGCAAAAATCGTCCTGATACCGCTGGAAACATTTATAGTGATCGTGAGTCATGTTGTGGAGTGTGACAAATGATGTTGCACGATCCTCTGGTGTTTTACTCCCAACCTGGCATAATGACTGATTCTGGGAAACACGCCTCTGTATTGGCAGGCCTCCCCGACGATCTTGCCTCGATTTGTTTGGCAGTTCAAAACAATTTGGTTCACGTTTTCTGGGCCGAGCGAATGGGACTGACTCTGACGGAGGATCAGAAGCGTAGTTTGCAGATTCGCCCAGTTGCCGAGAAACTTGCTCTCATAGCCGAAACAAGTGATCAACCTCTCAGCGTGCCCAGACCTCTTGGTCAGCGTCAAGTTGGGAATTGCCGTGACTTTTCCGTCCTTCTTTGTTCGATATTGCGCTATAAGGGTATACCAGCGAGGGCTCGCTGTGGGTTCAGCGTATACTTCGAGCCTGGTCAGTATGTAGATCATTGGGTTTGCGAGTGCTGGAACGCTGGAACGAGACGTTGGGCGATGGTTGACTCACAGCTCGACTCGTTCGAAAGAGGAGCCCTCGACATCAAGTTCGACCCACTGGATGTTCCACCTGAAGAGTTCATCACCGCTGGCAGGGCTTGGAAAATGTGTCGCTCTGGAAAAGCTGACCCCGACAAGTTTGGAATTTTTGACATGCACGGGATCAGGTTCATCTGGGGTGACGTTGTGCGGGATTTCCTGGCCCTAAATAAAATCGAGATCTTGCCTTGGGACGGGGGCTGGGGCTTTCTCAACCAAAAATTATCGGATCCGCTTCCCGACGAAGAAACTCTAATGCTATATGATAAGATAGCTGCGATGACTCTCGCGATTAACGAAAAATTCCCTGAAATCCGAGCCTACTACAAGAGCGACCCTAGTTTCCATATACCCTCCGGATGGGGCTTACAGGAAGAATAGCGCGCGACAGGTTGAGGGTTCAAACGTGGGTCTGGCCTGAGCGATCCCGTTATGAGCTCACTCTTGAAGTGGGCGGGACCACAAGCTTAATAGAGTCTTCCGGCGGCAACTGCAATCATGATGTATCACGTGAAAAGAAAGGACAAGGAAATAACTGACGTCGCCACGCTTAAGGGGATCTTGAGGTCCGCCAAGCACGTGACCATTGCTCTTTGCATGAATAATCAACCCTACCTTGCCACCCTCAGCCACGGCTACGATGAAAATCGAAGCTGCATCTACTTCCACTGTGCCAAGGAAGGCAAGAAACTCGACCACATCAAATCGAACAACATTGTCTGGGGCCAAGCCATGCTTGACTATGGCTATTCCCAAGGCGAATGCAACCACCTTTTTGCTACGGTCCAGTTCCGAGGTAAAGCAACTCTCCTCAACAAACTCGAAGAGAAACGCCAAGCCGCAGAATGCATGATAAGGCAAATTGACGGGAATCCAGAAGCCCTCACATCGAAGATCAAACCGGAAAGGCTTGAGAATACTGTCTTTGGCAGGATTGACATAGAGTATATGAGTGGCAAGAAATCGGCAGAAGCAACAATCTCTTGATTCCCATTGTTATCGCGCCTTCTGAAGCCAACTCTTTTTCAGTGGTTGGCAGTGGCATTCCTGCAGACCGATTCGCAACGACAGAATCCTAGGTATTTGAAACGTTTTCAAGAGGAAGCTTAAGGCGCGGTTTTGAAGGGCCACTTTTCTAATACGCTTTGCGCAGATTTGGGAAAAATGCTTAGTCGAGTTTGATGCCTGCATTTTGATTTGAAGCTAAAGCTTTTAACTTCGCAATCTCAAACTAACCGTGAGCTAGCGGCGGAGGTGAAAGCGAATGGAAATCAAGACGCCCAAGGAATTTTTTGACAACGTCTTGCCAACCAAGTTTGACGGAAGCAAGGCAGCCGGTTTCGAAGCTATCATACAGATGAACATAACAGGACCCAGTGGCGGTGACTGGATCGTGACGATAAAAGACCAGAAGGCAGACATTAAGCAAGGCATCCATCCATCTCCCTCTATATCAATCAAGATCGCGGACACCGACTATGTAGACTTGGTTAATGGTAGGCTGAGCGGCGAAAGAGCCTTCATGACTGGAAAGCTCAAGTTCAAGGGAAGCATGGCAATAGGCATGAAGCTGAGAGACATAGGATTCATATAAAAAACATCAAGCAGAATCCCGAGCACGTCTTACCATTTCGAGGCTGCCACGCTCTCAGACTGTACTTTATGAGAACCATAGCGAGGAAAAATGCCTTGACAGGCGGTTTTACTGGAAGAATCCTGAAAGTTGATCTGTCCCATAACAAAATCCATCAAGAAGCTCTAGATGAGAGTTTCTACCAAACTTGGCTCGGCGGTTATGGCATGGGCGCAAGAATACTCTACGATAGCATGAGACCCAAAACTGAACCGCTATGTCCTGAAAACATCGTTGGATTCACAACAGGCATCTTAACAGGCACCTTCTCGCCACTGGGTAGCAGCTTCACCGTTGTAGGCAAGTCGCCTTTGACAGGCACTTGGGGCGATTCGCGAGCCGGAGGCTATTTCGGAGCAGAATTGAAGTGTGCCAGCTTTGATGCGATCTTCTTCTACGGCAGGTCCAGCAAGCCCGCCTATCTGTGGGTGAACGATGGGAAAGCGGAGATAGAGGATGCCTCAGGCATCTGGGGCAAAGATGTGGTTGAGACTGAGAGCATCCTGAAAGAGCAACATGACGACAATCGAATCCAAGTAGCCTCCATAGGACCAGCAGGCGAAAGACTCTCTCTAATATCGTGCATAGTCACGGACAAAGGTCGCGTTGCTGGGCGTTCAGGTTTAGGCGCGGTAATGGGTTCAAAGAACCTGAAAGCAGTGGCTGTCAGAGGTACAGGGAGGATTCCTATCGCCAGCCAAGACAAGCTGATAGAATTGAGAAAACGTTTCATAGACTTGGCAAAAGAAGAGCGAGAATTCTACTGGGAATACTTTGCGAAGTACGGAACCAGCGGCGCAACAGCCATGCTCTCAACAAGCGGAGACTCACCCTGCAAGAACTGGACGGGAACGGGCAGCGTAGATTTTCCAGACGCCCAGAAAGTCAGCGACGACAACGTCATAAAATACATGACTAGGAAATATGGCTGTCACGGCTGTCCGATGCCCTGCGGCGGCTACGTGAAAGTTGAGAGCGGGCCCTATGTGTGCGAAGCCATGAAACCACAATATGAAACCCTAGCGGCGTTCGGTGCCCTACTTCTCAATGATAACGTTGAAGCCATTATACTCATCAACGAAATCTGCAACAAGTACGGGTTAGACACCATTTCCACAGGTTCAGCTGTTGCTTTTGCGATAGAGTGTTATCTGAATGGCGTGATCACGAAGGAAGACACAGAAGGAGTTGAGTTGGCTTGGGGGGATGCCGATTCCATCTTGAAGTTGACGCGGATGATTGCAAAGCGAGAAGGCTTTGGAGCAGTCCTTGCCGATGGTGTAAGAGTGGCCGCCAGCAAGATCGGTAAGGGTTCTGAGAAATTCGCAGTCCACGTTGCTGGACAGGAATTGCCGATGCATGACCCAAAACTTACGCCCACGTTTGGAAGCGCCTATACGCTTGACGCCACGCCTGGGAGGCACACGCAGGGCTTCGGAATGTATCTGGACACGCTTTCTGGGGCAAAAATGCCTTCCTTCCCAGAAGCCAAGTATGATCCAACAGGAAAGGGAGCGGGTATAGCGAACATGGCTTACTTCAATCACGTTGTCAACTCATTAGGAGTGTGCCAGTTTCCATCTAACTTGTGCGCAATTCAGGGAATCCCTTCACTTGCTGACTTTGTGAATGCCGCGACCGGCTGGAACACGATCATGGAGGAGCTTCTGACTTGTGGTGAAAGGGTTGCCTGTATGCGCCAAGCCTTCAACGTTCGCGAAGGTTTCAAACCGGCTGATTTCAGATTACCAGACAGATCCATCGGTAAGCCTCCTCCAACTGAAGGACCCTTGAAGGGACTGACTGTTGAGATTGACAACTGGGTCAAGGAATACTACAGGTATGCTGATTGGGATTATGAAACAGGTAAGCCGAGTGAGAAAAAAATGATTCGACTTGGTCTTGCGGATGTTGCCACCGATCTCCATAAGAAATGAACAGATACACCGCTTAGGATAGCTAAGTTTCAAATCCAACATTTTTGAGTGTTTTCTGTATATGCGAATCATGCCACTTGGTTTTGAGGTTGGTTATCGTTTGATACGAAAGCGTTGGTTCTTCGCGTTACCGTTATAAGCCTGAAGATTGTCCTTTCAGTGGTGTTTGACTATTGAAATAGCAATATTCGGCGATCTTTTCATGCCTTCTTCGCTGATCAAACAATGCTTGATCGCACAGACGGGCCAGCTTGGAGAATTGCGGATTCATGAATACGAAGTTTCAGTTGAAAAGCAGGATGACATAGAAGGCATAAGCGAATACTGGGGTGACCCAAAAAAAATCATCGCAAGCATCAGCGATGCCGACATATTGATAGTCCACGCAGCGCCCGTGAACGCTGAAGTAATAGATGCTGCACAGGATCTCAAGCTGATAGGTTGTTGTAGGAGTGGTGCTGCCAACATCGACGTTTCCTACGCCACGAAGAAGGGAATACCTGTTCTTTTCACGCCAGGCAGAAACGCCCACGCCGTGGCTGACTTAACGATCGGCCTCATTATATGTGAAGCTCGGGGAATCGCTAGGGCCGACGCTCAGATGAAGTCAGGCGTGTATTGCGTCCCCGAAGTCGGAGTTGAGCTTTGGGGAAAAACCCTTGGCATCATAGGATTGGGAAGCGTGGGGTCAGCGGTTGCACACCGAGCTGAAAACGGTTTCAATATGGAAGTTCTGGCTCACGACCCATATATTCCAAAAGAAAGGGCAGAAGAACTTGGCGTGAGGCTCGTCGACCTGGAAACGCTGTTGCGAGAGTCCGATTTCGTCACCGTTCATTCCAGAGCGTCACCTGACGCAAAACCCCAGATAACCGCAGAACACCTTGCTATGATGAAGCCTACCGCGTATTTCATAAATACTTCAAGAGGCAACAATGTTGATGAGCAAGCTTTGATCGAAGCACTCGTGAATGGCAGGATTGCGGGTGCCGCGCTTGACGTATATACTAAAGAGCCTATTAACCCGGAAAATCCTCTACTCAAACTCGACAACGTGACTTTGACACCTCACATCGGCGGAATAACACGTGAAGTTCCTTTGAGGACAGCAGAGATCATGGTCGAAGATGTTGCCAGATTCATCAGAGGCGAAAAGCCCAGAAATGTTCTAAACGTTGAAGTGCTTAAGCATTAGGCGTGAAGTGCATGAGCGGTGAAGCAGTGCGAGATCTTCGCGAACGGCTTTGCAGGGTTGGCAAACAGCTCTACGATCACGGCTTGGTTACTGGAACCGTTGGCAACATTAGCGCCAGAGTCCCAAGCACCGAAACTGCTTTGATCAAGCCGAGTGGCGTGTGCATGGGGTTCTTGAAACCTGAAGACTTTATCCTCATTGACATGCAGGGAAAGCAGCTTGAAGGCAAGCAGACCATGTCAGTGGAAACGCCAATGCATACGGCAATCTACAGAATCCGCAACGACGTGCACGGCGTGGTGCATTCGCACGCTCCGACAGCCACGGCTTTTGGCATCGCAGGAATCGAGATCGTTCCAATAACGATCGAGACACTCATGTTCATGCCAAACGGAGTGCCCATCGTGCCTTTCGAAATGCCTGGCAGTAAGGAACTTGCGGAGGCGGTTCAAGACAAGATCAAGGAATATGACGCAGTAGTCTTGGAAAACCACGGCATATTAACTGTAGGCTCCACGATTGAAGACGCTTGCAACCTAAGTGTGACTGTCGAAGAAACGGCGCGACTTCAGTTCATGGCCACACTGCTGGCTGGCAAAGACGCCATAACTATGGAGACCGTGAGAAAGAAATACAGAACATAGACCGTGTTCCTCGTCAGCCGCTTTTGAGAAAGGCATTCGTAAGATCGATGGCGTCTTCAGCTTCCACCATTTCGTTGAACTTGCGATATATGCGAAGCCAGCGATCATATAGTTCGTTGTAGATTTCATGGTTTTGAGGGTTTGGCTCGATCCGGGTTTCTAATCGTACTGCCTTTTCCGTCGCTTCCTCAACATTCTTGTATATTCCTGAACCTATGCCTGCACAGATAGCCGCACCTAGGGCTGTTGCTTCCTTCACTCTTGGCATGAGAAGCGGGATTCCAAGCACTTCTGACTGGATCTTTGCCCAAGCCATGCTTTTGCTGGCGCCGCCGCAGAAGCGCAGTTCCCCGATCTTGATCTTGGTGATTTCCTCGATCTGTTCGCAGTTGCCACGGACTGCGTAGCATGTGTTTTCGATGATGGCTCTTGCAAACTCGCTCTTTCCCGTCTTTTTTGACGTTGGCGCTATTCCGAATAATCCGCCTATTGGCACGGTGCTGTTTCGAGTGTTGAATATCTGCGGACCCATTGAGGCGAAGAGCTTGTTCGCGCCTATGGTTGCTTTTTCCACTTCGCGGTTCATGACATCGTAGATGTCGATACCTGTCATCTTTGCCAGTGTAGCTTCAGCGCCCATGAACTCGTCTCTGAACCAGCGGAAAATCCAACCTGTTAGACCAGCGTTGCTTTCAAGAACCCACTTACCCGGAACAGCGTGACAACACGTCCACGTTCTCGACTTTCCATCGAAGATAGGCTTAGAAAGCACCATCTGTATGGGCGTGGTTGTTCCAGCTACAGCCGCTGTTTCTCCTTCATTGATCGCGCCTGTTCCTATGAGTCCACATTGCGTGTCTGGACCTCCAACGACAACAGGTGTTCCCGCCTTCAGCCCTGTCTCGGTCGCGGCTTTCTGAGTGACCTCGCCAAGGACGTGACTGTTCTTCAGTATTTTGGGAAAGATGTGTTCAGGATAGCCCAATGCGCCTATTATTTCCGTGTTCCATTCGAGTTTGGTTATGTCGAAAAGGCAGGTTTCGCATGCTCCGGCAGGTTCGGATGCTTTTTCGTTGCTGAGCTTGAAGAGTGCCCAGTCGTTCAGGCTCAGGATAGTTTCGATTTTCTGGAAAGTGTCTGGCTTGAGCTTTTTAAGGTATGAAAGCCATGAAGGAGCCATAAAACCCTGCATAGGCCAATGCCCTGAGCTCAGATAGATCCTTTGGCCGTACTCGGACGCGATTTGCCCTCCTATCAGCATGAGCTCAATGTCTGGGGGAAAGGAAAGCTCTTCACCGTTTTTGTCCAGAAAGACAACTTGCTCCCGCAGGCTTGTGGAAGCTATTCCTGCAATCTCGTCATTTGAAATTTTCGCCTTCTTGACGGCTTCTTTGGTTACTGTAGAGAGTGCTTGCCAAGCGACTTGTGCATCCCAATTCGTGCTCAGCCAAGCGCGGGTCCATTCCTGTTCAGCGCTCGAGATTTCACTTCCGTTCACGTCGAAAATGTGGCACCTTCCGACGCTTGACCCAATGTCCAGCGTTGCCAGATAAGGTCCTCTACTCAAAAGTGTATTCTCCCATTCGTCGTGAACGAATCTTTTTCTTAAGGATTTAAAGCTTTGTTCCAACGCTTGTTCTGATAAAGGAACCAGAAACCAAGCAAGAATGATTCGCTATTTTGTTTTTGGCTTTCTTCTCGAACGGGGTTTCGCTCCGGTCTCACCAACAATATTGAAGCCGCGCTTCCTGAACTGTTCAAGCAACTCCTTCGGATCAGGATACCACTGTCCCAACTTCCTGCAAATATGCTCCGTCCAACTGTAATCGTCAAAAGTGAACGTCTCCTTGCGACCTCCTTCCAGCGGTATCTTGAAGTTTGCCTTCCGATAGTAATCTTGTGCAAGATAGCCTCCATCCATTTGCTTCATAGCCCTTGATATCTTGGCTTCACCTAGCTCCGGATACTTGTCCTCAAACAACGTGAACTCCAGTGGGTATCGAGGTCTGGGCGGTGGGTCCTCATCCGGATAGCCCATCGTCAACTGAACAAGCGGAAACACCCGTTCGGGCAGTCTATATTCCTCTGCTATCTTGTCAGCTCGGTACGTCGCTGAGCCTAAGAAGCAACTTCCAAGCCCTAAACTTCTTCCTGCGACCACCATGTTCTCTGCCATCAAAGCCGCATCCTGAATCCCGAGAACCAGCAGCGAAAGATCATTGACAATCAGCTTCCAGTTCCTCCTAGCCATGATAAGCTCAAACTTGTGCGAATCCACACAAATCGTAAAAAGCAACGGCGCCTTCCAAGGGTTCCGCTTCCTGTTCCGCGACAACAACACACTGTAACACTGATAGGCAAAAGGCGCCTGCTGACCCGCAAGAACAACCGTCTCAACAACCTCGTCAGAAGGCACCTCGTCGGTATATTTCCGGATCGACTTGTGCTCAAGCATCGTCTTCACAACAGGATTGCTCTTCACAACAACCTCTCCTTACCAGCATTGATCGGCAAATACTATGATTCTTTCGATATATGATTTTCGTGAACAACATAGACAAAGCCAGAGACACGTACGCGATTTCGAAGACATCATGCCGCTCTGCAAAAACAAGCCAGTCACCATCCAAGCGGGTGCGGCAGAGAAACTATGGGTAAAGGTTATCTGTCGTTGCCATCAACATCTTGACAAGCATGTGTCCGAGCTGGTGTCATGGAGAAGTTTGACATCCTAGTTATAGGTTCGGGTTCAGGGACGAATGTGGCTGCCGCCGCAGTTGCCAACGGCTTCAAAACGGCTGTGGTTGAGTTTGGCCCGATGGGCGGAACCTGTTTGAACCGTGGTTGTATTCCGTCAAAAATGCTGATCTATCCTGCAGATGTTATAGCCATCGCTGAAGAGGCGCAGAAGATTGGTGTGAATGCAAAGATTATGTCAATTGACTTTCTGAAGATTATGCAGAGGATGCAGCAATTTGTGAGTGAAGACAGTGAGCACCAAGCTAGAGCAGTTGAGGCTGATCCAGGCCTAAGATGGTTTAAGGACGTAGGCGAATTCGTCTCAGATTACACTTTGAAAGTCGGCGACAGCATCATACGCGGCGAGCGCATATTCATCGTCTCAGGCGCAAGACCCGACCTCCCACCCGTCAAAGGACTAGAAAACATGAACTACTTGACAAGCGATACCTTGCTTAAACTGAAAACACAGCCCAAAAGCATGATAATCATCGGCGGCGGCTACATCGCCATGGAATACGGCCACTTCTTCTCCAGCATAGGCACCGAAGTCACCATCATCCAAAGAAGCCCAAGGCTTCTGCCAGACGAAGAGCCAGAAATCTCCGAACTCCTTAAGGAAGAAATGTCGAAAAGAATCAACATCTACACCGACCACGAAGCTGTCGAGGCTAAGCAGAAGAACGGCCTCAAAGCTGTTGTCGCCAGAAAACGAGAAAACGGGCAAATGCGCGAATTCTCTGCTGAAGCTCTGCTTGTGGCTGCTGGCCGCGTTCCCAACTCTGACTTGCTGAAACCGGAGAAAACTGGTGTAGAACTGGACGAGAGAGGCTACGTCAAAGTGAACGAGTTCCTAGAAACCAGCAAGAAGAACATCTGGGCCTTCGGCGACGCCATAGGCAGACAAATGTTCAAACACGTAGCCAACTATGAAGCAGAAATCGCCTGGCACAACAGCCGCCACGACCACAAGGCGAAAGTAGACTATTCCGCCGCGCCTCACGCTGTCTTCACTCATCCACAAGTCGCCTCAGTAGGCCTGAAAGAAGCAGAGGCAAAACAGCAGGGCAAGAAGATTCTTGTCGGTGTGTCCTTCTACAAGGACACTGCGTTGGGAGCGGCGATGGGTGAGCCGAAAGGCTTCGTGAAAGTGATCGTGGAACACGACACGTACAAACTCTTGGGAGCGCATATAATCGGTCCGCACGCTTCGATATTGATTCAGGAAAT
>Ga0315279_10008695_pt1 | contig 12258 bp, 10 predicted proteins | sample YL17G06_20_MG_FD_203694 | JGI IMG/M metagenome (GOLD analysis project Ga0315279, IMG submission 203694) | Sediment microbial communities from Yellowstone Lake, YNP, Wyoming, USA - YL17G06_20 | ecosystem: Environmental > Aquatic > Freshwater > Lake > Sediment | place: USA: Wyoming | collected... | reverse complement strand
GTCAAAAAGGCGGTATGGCTCTTCTCCTCCAATTGATAATCCTTCCCCTGTTTCAGAGAGGGGATGATGCGGTTAATCTTATAATATTTATCGGTCGATTCTTCTGCAGGACCGGAGATGATGAGCGGGGTCCTGGCTTCATCGATCAGGATGCTATCCACCTCATCTACAATGGCGTAGTTCAGATCCCGTTGGACATAATCTTCAAGGGTAAATTTCATATTGTCCCGGAGGTAATCAAACCCGAATTCATTATTGGTTCCATAAGTGATGTCAGAGTGATAGGCTTTCTTTCTTTCCTGGTCGTTGAGCTCATGAAGAATGACTCCTACGGAAAGGCCCAGGAATTGGTAGATCACTCCCATCCATTCACTATCTCTCTTCGCCAGATAGTCATTCACAGTAACGATGTGGACTCCCTTCCCTTCGAGGGCATTCAAATAGGCAGGCAAGGTGGACACCAGGGTCTTTCCTTCACCGGTTGCCATCTCAGAGATCTTGCCTTCATGAAGAACAATTCCTCCGACCAACTGGACATCATAATGTCTTTCGCCAAGGGTCCGTTTCGCTGTCTCGCGAACGACGGCAAAAGCTTCTGGAAGGATCTCCTCTATGGACTCTCCTTGCTCAATCCGCTCTTTGAACAGAGTGGTTTTTGCCCGGAGTTGATCATCACTCAGTGGACTGATTTCCGGCTCTAATTGATTGATTTTTTCAACGAGGGGCTGGATCCTTCTTAACTCCCTTTCGTTCTTACTCCCCACGATCTTCTTGATCAGTGACCCGATCATAAAATCACATTCTCCTCTGGGTTCTTCTTTAATTTAAGAAAATTATATAACGGATAGGGTAAGGTTTCAACATCGAAAACAAAAAAGCCCGACGAAGAGCTTCTCCCTCGGGCTTTTTCTCTCAAGTTGAAAAGGCCAATTAGTCCAAAATATATCTCATTGGGTTGGCAGGAATGCCGTTCAATCTTACTTCATAGTGAAGATGGGGACCTGTTGTCTTACCACTCATCCCTATTTCGGCGACCTTATCGCCCCGCTTCACCTTCTGTCCGGCTCTCACAAAAATTTTATTGAGATGATTGTAGCGACTGGTCATCCCGAATCCATGGGAGATCACAACGACGTTTCCATGGGAGTAATCCTTCCCAGTGTCCGAAACAATTCCATCTGCTGGGGCTATCACAGGAGTTCCCACCCGATTCGAAATGTCAAGACCTTCATGCATCTGGGTTAACCCTGTAAAGGGGTTGGTTCGAAAACCGAAACCCGATGTCACCCAACCATGTACTGGCCATATCGAAGGGGTGGAGACTAACATCTCCTTTTTGGTTTGTAAAATTTTTTCGAGTTCAGAGAGGCTCTCTTCTTGGGACGTCGCTTCTGACTTGAGACGCTCGATATCGGTCCTCATCTGCTGAACCAGTCCCTTCTCGTCTTTCTCTACCTTCAATTTCTCTCGAACATCAGAGGGAGAGGCCCCCCCCATTCCCATATAGGAAGTCGTTTCCTGCCCTTTCTCCAGATTGGCAATGATACGTATTCTCTTATCGAAATCCTTCAATTTGGAAAGCTGTCTTTCGAGGTCTTCAATCTTGGATGAGAAAAAATGAATTTTAGATCTCTGCTCTTGAGTTTCCTGCCGCAGTTGATTCAATTCAAAGGTTTTTTTCCTAACCTGAATGTAGTCACAAAAGAAGAAAATGGTGGAGAGGAGGCCAAAACCCGAAAGATAAAGTCCAATCTTAAAGGTCTTTTTATGTATCCTCAGGTGCCGAGTCTTGGAAGTTTTTTGGCCAAAGACAAGGATATTAAAGTAATCTTTATCCAAAATAATCTCCTTGTTCCATTTCTTTAGGAGCGATGCCGCCTTTTAAAAGCCCTATTTACATACCAAACTAAGGATTCCCCTGTCAAGACTTATTTTTGATCCCTTTTTATCTCAACTTTCTTCCTCTGGAGACAAAGGGAATTTGGTGAAATCTTTTTTAATTTCCGCTAATTAAAACCTCTTTCACTAAAAGACTCGGGGATCCGACCCCTCCAAAAAATCTGATGTCCTCCCCGACCGCGATCACCTTTCGAAAAAGTTCGAAAAGGTTCCCTGCTATGGCGATCGATTTCACCGGATGGACTTTCTCTCCTTTATCGATCCAGTCGCCTGAACAGCCTAAAGAGAAGTCCCCTGAGATGGGATCTACGGTATGGAGACCCATCACCTCTTCCACTACCACTCCCCGGGAAAGGCTTCCCATCAATTCAGAGAAAGGATGATCTCCTGGCTCAATGTAAAAGTTTGAGATCCCTACCCCAGGGGGGGCTTGGATGCCATGACGTCGGCTGTTTCCTGTGGACCCCACTCCTGACCCTGAGGAAGATAGATTCCCCCGATTGGCCCAATATCTGTCGTATAAATAACTGGTTATCTCTCCTCGAGTGACCAAGGAGGTTCGTTGACTCAGCATTCCCTCTCCGTCAATGGGATGGGTTAAAATCCCTTTTGGGTAAAGTCCATCATCCACGATCGTTAGGAGGGGAGAAAAAAATTTTTCTCCTTGTTTCCCTTTCAGAGGAGACTTTCCTTTCTGGACCTGGTCGGCTAAAAAAGAATGGGCAAGGAGTGACAAAAACTCTGAAGCCACGTTATTGCGGAGGAGCACCGAATAGACACCCGAAGGGATTCTCTTTCCCCCCAGACTCTCCAATGCCTTCCTCCCAGCTGATCGTCCAACCTTCTCCACATCGAGATCATTGAAAAAATGGCTGACATCGAAATCCCATCCCACCTCTGATTCTCCCGATCCCTCAGCGACAGCGGTCACGCTCACAGAGGCAAGGGTGTTTTCATAGGAAAATTGAAGCCCATTAGAATTGATCAGGGTGCTCCTGGAAAGAACTTCCTGGTAAGATGCCTTCCTCACCTTTTTAATTTTCTCTGAATCCACAAACCTGGCTGATCTCTCTAAAATTTTTGCCTTCTCGATCTTCACCTTTTCTGAAATCCTCTCCAATGTTTCATCAAAAATGGGTAATGGGGGAGGGGAGGTTTTGAGAACAGGCGCAAAATCAAAACAGGGATCTTCAGAGGTCGCCTTAGCACTCCCTATTGCATCCTCTATGATCCGGTCCAATTCACTTGAAAAATTTTGTTTGGCTGAAGAAGATGGGCTCGAAGAGGTCGTGTAAGAAAAACCCATCCGTTGATGATTTAAAATACGAAAAGCCATCCCCAGGTAGCAAGAGGTTTGGAGGGTTTCAATCTTTCCATCCTTCGATTCAATATCAAAATGGGAAGACTGATTGAAATAAATTTCATATCCATCAATCGATTTCTTCCTGAGAATTGTCAAGGCCTGATCAATGATTTGATCAACGTGATTCATAATGAACCTATCTGTCACTTAAATTCCAATAACCAATTTCCAAATCCCAAATAAATTCCAATGACCCAATGTTCAAATAACCAAATGCCTTTTTAGAATTTCGATCATTGGGATTTTGGTCATTGTTTGATTATTGATGCTTGATATTTGGTTATTATCCTCACCATCGGATGAGGCTGCTCGCCCAGGTGAGACCTCCACCAAATGCGGTGAGGACGATCAAATCCCCTTTTTGGATGGATCCATCCCGAACCGCCTCATCAAGGGCGATAGGAATAGTGGCGGAAGAGATATTGCCATACTTCTCAATGGTGAGATAGACTTTTTCAACGGGTACATTCAGTCGCTTGGCCACCTGCTGAAGCATGCGTAGATTGGCCTGATGGGGAATGATCCATTTTACATCCGAGATATGAACACCGTTAAAGGCAGCCGCCTCTTCAGCAGCTTCTGCGAACCGCTTCACTGCCACGCGAACGGATTCATTGGCTTTGATCATCCTCAGGGTATGAAGCTTCTTGTCGACGCTTTCATAGGAGATCGGGGTGGTCTTCGAACCACCGCCAGGAAGAAGCAAGTTTTCACCGTTCGCCCCATCCGTGTGGATATGGACAGAAAGAATTTCGCTGATGACCTTTCCTGATTCCCGGAGGGGCTGATTCCTCTCAGAATCATCAAAGGCTCGAATCACCACCGCCCCTGCCCCATCCCCCCAGAGGATACAACTCTCCCGATCCGTCCAATCAAGGGTCCGACTCATAATTTCTACAGATACGACCAGTGCTGTTTTGTAAGTGCCGGCTTTAAGATATTGCTCGGCAACGGAAAGACCAAAGACAAATCCACTGCAGGCTGCGGTCACATCGAAGGAAACCGCTTTCTCCGCACCCAACTTCGCCTCCAACCAGTTGGCTCCAGAAGGGCAAGCCGTATCCGGAGTCATCGTGGTCATAATGATGAGGTCTAAATCCTTTACGGAGACCCCTGCCATCTCCATCGCCCGCAGTGAAGCCTCTTTCGAAAGGTCTGAAGCGTTGACATTGGGCGCCGCAATTCTTCGTTCCTTAATCCCTGTCCTTTTGTAAACCCACTCGTCATTGGTGTTTAAGATCTTTTCCAAATCAAAATTGGTAAGGATCCTCTCCGGAAGAAACGAACCGGTTCCCAATATCCCGATCCTCTTGCCACCCATCAGCAAACTCCTTCTCATTGGATTGAAAACCACCACTCTGTTTATGAGACCAACGAAGATGAAAAGGGAGGTAGAAAAGCCTGAGATCTGTGGTCTCCCCATCAGTTTTATAATAAAACAGACCCTTGAGAAGGGAGACCGTCTTCCACCCTTTCCCTTTTTTGACTCCGATCAGGTGAGCGACCTCCCAGAAATCCCATTCCTCTTTTTCTATCCTTTTATAAAATCCCCAAAAGAGATTGGTTAACTTCCTTCCCTGCGGATCTTTCTCCCAACGGAAGATCCGAAACAGTGGAAATAGGTTTCTTTCAAACCCATCATCTATAAATGGAAACAGATAGAAAAAATAGAACTTCTCATGGCCTGTTTCTTCTCTCTCGTAGTTGAAAAAAGGCCAAAATCGAAGGGAATTCTCTTTTTTGATCCTTTGACGATCCTCCTCTGTCCGAATTCGACTGAGGAGGAGGATGCGATGGGTTTTTTCCTGGACATCTCCCATCTGGTCTTCTTCCAATTGATAGAGAGGATAAAGGATGAAGATCCTCCTCAGCTCTCCTTCTTTCTCCTTGTAACCATAGAAAGGGAAAAATTTTATTCCGTAAAGGTTTTCCCCCTTCAAGGATTGAAAAAACGGCCAAGGGAGGTCCCACTGTTCAAAACCTGTGAGCCGATCCCTGGCATGGGAGAAAAAAGGCCAGAGAAAAGTTTTGCTATCGAAATGCTTTGATGCTTTTGAAATATAGAATGGAAAGATCATCCTATCCTCAACCGGATCATCCATATCCATTCCCTTCGTTTGTTTTAAAAAGATAGGCCATAAGAAAAATTCCGATCTTGAGATTTCGATTTCTTCCCGTCGTCCGTAAAAAGGCCAAAAGCGATATCCCCTCTTCTTTTCTCCTTCAATGAAGGAAAAAAAAGGCCAAAGCAGGTTTGTGGTATGAACTCCTTCTGACGTGGATCTACTATAGAGAGGCCAGAAATAGAAACGAATGTCCTCCTTACCATAGCGCTCTAAAAGCGTTCCATAGATGGGAAAGAGGCCAAAATAGTCCTGCCCTTTTTCTGTCTCTCCAATAAAGAAAAGAAAAAATTGGAAATCCCATTTCTTCCTTCCATCGAGGGTCTCCTCTCGGAAAAGAGAAAGGGGAGCTAAATAACCCTTTGTGTCACCCTTTTTGACCTGATATTTTCCAAAAGGGTAGACGTATTCCAATCTCCAAAGAGATTCTTTCTCATCTCCTGTCCAGTAAACCAGGGGTCGAATTCCCCATTGCCTTCGATGGGGATCTTTTTCCCATAAAAAGAAGGGACCCAATCCTTCAATCTCTTTCGTCCCTTCTATTGGATCAGAGGTGTATTGAAAGAGTGGCCAGAAATTGATGGAGAAGGGTCTTTCTTCCGCCACGGAAAAGGAGGGGATGAAACAGAGGGATACAAAAATAACCAATAGAAAAAATATCTTTCGGATCGCCATTTGTCATTCAAAATCTGTGATAGTGTTGGTGAACTGTGATAGGAAAATATTAACCATTATTTCAGCTGACACGAATCACTATCGCCGTCACTAAATAATTAAAAGAAAAGCCCGATGATGGTGCTCAATACAGTGATGGGCGTCTGCTCCTGAACCCCTTCAGCGGCTTTTTGAACCTTCTTCATCGTCTTCTCTGTTTCCTTAATCAAGGTATCATCATTGATTAATTTTCCAAGCGTGCCCTCACCCTTTTCCACTTTCTCCGCAATCCCTTTCATGGAATGAAGGGTCTCCTTGGCCTCATTGTAAAGAGATTCGTCCTGGATGAGTTTTCCCAAGGTCCCCTCTCCCCGCTCGATCTTATCTGAAACATTTTTCAATGTCTCGGCTGTCTCCTTTACTTTCTCCACAACCTCTTTGGCGTCTCGGTAGATGGTCTCATCGGTGATCAATTTCCCTAAGGTCCCCTCTCCCTTTTTCACCTTTTCTCCAATATCTTCCATCTGAGCGAAAGCACCTTTCGCTTTTTCAATCGTCTCCTTTGCGTCTTTGGTAAGGCCTGGCAATTGGCCCGAAAACTTATCGATGTTGGCAACAATCCCTTCTACTTTTTTAGGATCTATGGATTTCAATACATCCCCCAAGGGTTTGATGACTTCTTTGAGGTCTTCTCGAACAGCGCTCATGTTGGATAGAAACTGCTCGACATCGGCTGGAGGTGATCCCTGTTCAACCACCCCGTTCCGTTCCAATTTTGGATTCCCTGGTGTCCCAGACGTGATCTCCACATACTTCTCTCCCAGAAATCCCTCTGATTTCAGATAGGCCTTTGCATCTTTATACAGAACGACATCCTTTGGGAGACGGAATCTGACCTTCGCTTTCCCATTTTCCAGGGAAACTTTTTCCACATCTCCTACACGGACTCCAGCGATCCTGACCTGTGCGTTGGGTGATAAACCAGCAGCCGAGTCGAAGTAGATGTTCAGGGAGTATCCTGGTTTTGCTCCAATCTGAAATTTTTCAATCTTCAATGTCATGGCAATAAAAAGAAAGATTCCGACCACGACAAAAATGCCAACCCATAGCTCTGACTTCTTCTCTTTCATTCTTTATCACCTCCTGAAAAATATTCTCTCCCCATCCAGTACTTTCCCCCGCGGTGTGTTCGAGAAGGTAAGGTAAGGAGGGATTGGTCTACGATTTTGATGGGACCATCTGATTTCCCCTGTACAAATTGCTGGACGATTGGATTAGGGCAGTTCTTAATCTCCTCCGGACTCCCCACCTCAATAATCTTTCCCTGAAAAAGCATGGCAATCCGATCACCGATCTTGTAGGCGCTCTTCATATCGTGAGTGATCGTCATCGAGGTGACATCCAATTTCTTTTTCATCTGAATGATCAAATCGTTGATGGCATCTGCCATGATGGGATCGATCCCTGTTGTCGGCTCATCATAGAGGAGAATCTCGGGTTCCATTGCGATCGCTCTTGCTAAACTTACCCGTTTTTTCATCCCTCCGCTCAACTCCGATGGCATTAATTTTTCAATATTTCTCAACCCCACAAGCTCCAATTTTTCAGAGGCGATCCTCCTAATTTCTTCCTCCTTGAGGTGGCGCTGTTGCCGAAGCCCAAATCCTACGTTTTCCCAGACGGTCATGGAATCAAAGAGTGCCCCCCACTGAAAAAGCATTCCAAACTTCTTTCGAACTTCGTTCATCCTCTTTTCTTCCAAAGAAGTGATTTCCACACCATCGACATAAATTTCTCCCTCATCCGGCTGGATGAGTCCAATGATACATTTGATCAGGACTGTCTTTCCTGAACCACTTCCTCCGATGACCACCATGCTCTCCCCTTGTCTTACCTCTAAATCCATACCCCGAAGAACCTGGTTTTCTCCAAAGGATTTGCAAAGGTTGACCACACGTATTTTTATTTCGTTGTTCATATTTCTTCCGGGTTAGTAAACCCCGTTAGAAAGTGCGGGGCTTTGCCCCCCCTAATAAGGAATGAACATTTTTTTCTTCATCCCCATCATAAACGGTGGGGCTTTCTGCGGGGTAAATCATTTTAGTGAATCCCAACCCTCTAACATAAATCCCTCACAAGGTTTAAAACAGAAAGGCTGTAATAAAATAATTTGAGATCAGGATCGTCAGCGACGATATCACGACTGCTTTCGTCGTCGCTTGGCCCACCCCTTGTGCGCCCCCTTGGGCAGAAAAACCTTGGTAACAACTGATGGTCGCCATGATCATTCCGAAAACGAAAGCCTTCAAAAGTCCAGTATAAAGATCATGAAACTCCAAAAAATTCCATGTCCTTCGAAAATAGAGAGTCGGGTTTGTCCCCAGGATCTGGACGCTCACCAGATATCCTCCCAGAATTCCAATGACATCCGCAAAAATGGTCAGGATGGGAACCATGATGATGGCTGCCAGAAATCGTGGAACGATCAAATACTTGATTGGATTCGTGGCGAGGGTATAAAGAGCATCGATCTGCTCGGTGACCCGCATCGTCCCTAGTTCAGCAGCCATCGCTGAACCTATCCGACCAGAGACCATTAGGCCCGTTAAAACAGGTCCTAATTCCCTCGTCATCGAGAGAGCCACAACCGTCCCTACCATCGTTTCAGCACCGAACCGTCTAAATCCTGTAAAACTCTGCAGGGCTAATACCATGCCTGTGAAGCCAGCGGTAACAACAACCACTGGAAAGGACCGAACCCCAACCTCTTCCATCTGTCTTAAAGTCTCTCTCCCCTGGAGAGGGGGACGGAAGGTCCACCCAAGGATTTGAGCAAAGAGGATCATGATCCTTCCTGCTTCCTCTACAAACCGGATCAAACGATTTCCAATCCATCGAAATGGATTCAAGGTAACCTCCGAAGATAATGACAATGCCAAATTTCAAAATCCAAATTTCAAATGAATGTCAAATGCCAAATATCAAAAATTTCTTATTTTTTATTTAACATTTACTCCTTTTGGATTTCATTTGAACTTTGTCATTTGACATTTAGATTTATTCTTTATATATACGTGGTACTCTTTTCCCGATCAAACATAACACTTCGTAAGAGATGGAGTTGATTTTCTCTGCGATCTCCTCAGCAGTGATTTCCTCTTTCCCCTGCCTTCCCATCAATATCACTTCGTCCCCTACTGAGACATGGGGGATATCGGTCACATCCACCATGATGAAATCCATACAGACCTTCCCCACCACAGGCGCCCTCTTTCCATGGATCAAGACCTCTCCATGATTCGAGAGATGGCGACTATACCCATCCGCATATCCAATCGGGAGCGTGGCGATGACGCTCTCTCGCTGGGTCGCAAATGTCCCTCCGTAACTAATCCTTGTTCCAGGTGGAACCGATTTCAGAAAATGGATACGGGTCTTCAGGGTCATGACAGGTTTGAGCGGGATGAGGTCTTGAAATGTCGGAGAAGGATACGAACCGTAAAGCATGATTCCGGGCCGAATTAAATTCCCTGAATAAGTCGAAAAAGCATTGAGTGTCGCACTGCTGGCCATATGAAGATATTGGTAAGAAATTCCCATCTCATGGGCAATCGCCACGGCTTTCTGAAATGCTCTCCACTGGTTTTGTGTATAACCTTTCTCTTCGTCTATCATAGAGTAATGTGAAAGAATACCCTCTATCTCAATATTGGGAAATCGTTTAACCTCTTTTAAAAAATCGAGCCAGAGGCTGAGCGGGACACCCAGCCTCCCCATCCCTGTGTCCACTTTGAGGTGAACCTTTACCTTCTTCTTTCGCCTCTCTGCTTCTCGGGAAAGAAGTTTTAAAGAATCCTTTCTAAAGAGTACAGGGGTGAGACGGAAACGAAAAATTTGATCTTCCTCTCCTCCGAAAATGCCTCCTAAGACAAGAATGGGGGTTTTCACCCCTCCCCTTCTCAGCTCCACTCCTTCCTCAGGAATCGCAACCCCCAAGTATTCCACTCCTAATTTCTCCAATTTAAGAGAAACTGGAATGGCTCCGTGACCATAGGCATCCGCCTTGACCACCGCCAGGAGTTTCACACCCTTAGGAATTCTTTTTTGAATCTGCCGATAATTAAACCCCAAAGCTCCGAGATCAACTTCACCGACCGTTGGTCTTACTAAGGAGAATGGCATTTTCATCACAATGTGTCTAAACCTGCAAGTAAAAAAACAATAAACAAATAACATCAACCTTTTGAAAAGTCAACGAAAACCCAACCTTGACAATTCCATCCCTATCCATTAATCTGGTCTTCGTGAAAGGAACGGTCTCCAAGAATATTCGAATTAAGATCAATGAAAAAGAGACCTCCGTTCCTTCAGACACCACCCTGTTCCATCTTAAAAATCAATTCAAATCCAATGCGGATGTGATCATCTACAATGGCTTTCCGTTCAACTCTGATCGTCCTCTCAAAGAGGGAGATGAGGTGGTCTTCATTAAAAAGGGAGAAGCCCCCTCTTCGGAAGAATTTGAATCTTTAATGATGGCAAGGCATACACCTGGAATTCATCAAAAAATAAAAAAATCTATTGTAGGAATCGCTGGGTTGGGAGGTCTTGGGTCGGCCATTGCCATTGCGTTGGCCCGCATCGGAGTGGGAAGACTTATCTTGGTCGATTTTGATATGGTGGAACCCTCTAACTTGAATCGCCAACAATACTTCGTCCATCAGATTGGAATGCCCAAAGTGGAAGCCTTTCAGAAAAATATCGCTACCATCAATCCCTATGTAAAAATTCAGACCTATCAAGAGAAACTGGATCGGAACAATGTTGAAAGAATCTTTAAAGAAGCAGAGGTGGTGGTGGAGGCCTTCGATCGAGCTGAAGAAAAGGCCATGTTAATCAACGCCGTCTCAGAGAAGATGCCGGATAAATATATTGTGGCCGCCTCGGGTGTGGCAGGTTACGGAGATAATAATGAGATCAAAACGGTCCAGTTCTCTTCAAAGATTTTCATCGTGGGAGATCAAAAGACAGCGGCCCAGCCTGGGATCGGGTTGATGGCACCGAGGGTAGGAATCGCTGCCCACCATCAAGCCAACATGGTTTTGAGAATTCTTCTGGGGGAAGAGAAATAAAAAGCAAGGGGGATTGGAATACTGAAATAATGGAATGATGGAAAATGAAAAAAGAAAAGGTCAACCCCAATATTCCAACATTCCAATATTCCATTAACCCAATTCTCTGACTACTGCGATTTCATCGCAATCCGGGAACTTCACACATTTCAAGCAGTCGGTCCAGATTTTGTGGGGGAGCACTGTCTTATCCACTTTCTTAAAGCCCAGTTGCTCAAAAAAATTAGGTTGATAGGTGAGCGCAAAAACCCTCTTCACTCCTAAAAGTCTTGACTCTTCTAAACAGGCCTTCACCAGTTTTGCACCAATCCCTTTGTTCTGATCCTCCTCCTCTACTGCCAAGGACCTGATTTCGGCCAGATCATCCCAGCAGATGTGGAGGGCGCAGATTCCTATGACTTTGCGATGACGGACGAAGACAAAAAAATCTCGAAGAGTGTCATAGAGTTCGCTAAGAGACCTGGGGAGAATGCCTCCCCGGGGTGCATAGAGTTTAATCAACCGCTGAATCTCTTTGATGTCATTGAGTTTGGCTTTCCGGATCATCTCATCTCTCCCGTGAATCGTGATGGGTGATTCGTGATTCGTCAAGAGGAAAAAACTGCTCAAAATTCATTCTGTACGGTCACGAGTCACGATCCACGAATCACGACCTTTTGGCATTCTCAATCATTTCCTTGGCATGGGCTTTGGTTTTCTCCGTCACCTTCACCCCTCCTAACATCCTGGCAATTTCATCCATGATCGACTCCTTATCCAATCGATCCACTTGGGTAATCGTCCGTCCTGATTTCACTTCTTTCCTTACACTGTGGTGTTGGTCGGCAAAACAGGCAATCTGAGGAAGGTGGGTCACACAGATGACCTGATGATGCCGTGAGAGCTCTCTCAATTTCTTTCCGACCACCTCTGCCATCGCCCCTCCAATTCCTGAATCAACTTCATCAAAGATGAGAACCTGTCTTCCACCTACCTTTGCCAAGATTCTTTTCATGGCTAACATAATTCGGGAAAGCTCACCTCCGGACGCAATTTTCGCCAGAGGCTTTACCTCTTCCCCGACATTGGGAGAAATGAGAAACTCCAC
>Ga0315279_10008694_pt1 | contig 12259 bp, 13 predicted proteins | sample YL17G06_20_MG_FD_203694 | JGI IMG/M metagenome (GOLD analysis project Ga0315279, IMG submission 203694) | Sediment microbial communities from Yellowstone Lake, YNP, Wyoming, USA - YL17G06_20 | ecosystem: Environmental > Aquatic > Freshwater > Lake > Sediment | place: USA: Wyoming | collected... | reverse complement strand
AAGCCTTCGGAGGGTTATCCGCCAGTGGCGAAATCCACCGAAGCAGTGATACCTCGGTTCAGGACTAGCACAGACACCCCTCACGCATTCATCCACGGGCAGAGCCCGTGGTCTTCTGCGTAGGCGGATAAACTCAATCCGAATCTGCCAAGGGCCTCTGCCTGAAGCGTTTAATTTTCGAGTGCACCTTCTTCTCTTCAATTCTCCTCTCATGAGCCTTCACTGGAGTGGAAGTAGGGATTCGGCGCTTTCGCGGCCGGTTCAATCTGAGAAGCCGCATCCTTAGCCTTTCAAAGGCCTGTTTTAGGTTTTGTGATTGGGTGCGCTGTTCCGTAGCCACAACCGTGATTCCTGAAAGCAAGTGCTTCAGACGAACGGCGGTTTCCGTCTTGTTCTTTCTCTGGCCACCCGGCCCTCTGGACCGATAGGTTTCAATAACGACTTGCTTCTTGAGAATTTCAGGATCGGTTTCAAATTTCTGATGGGGATGTCTCATCCGTCTGTCACTCTTCCTTTTCGCCTTTTTCCTTCTTATCGGCGCGATGTTTGATGACCAAGGCATCGACCATGAAGATTACATCTTCAGCAATATTCGTGGCATGGTCGGAGATTCTTTCGAGGCACCGACTGATGATCATCAGATGGACGGCTCTCTGGATCGTTCCAGGATCCGAAATCATAAAGGTGAGAAGCTCCCGAAAGACTTGATCATTGAGCCCATCGACCAGATCATCCCGCTCGCAGACAGAGCGGGCGAGTTTGGGGTCCCTTCTTACAAAGGAATCCAAGACATCTCGGACCATGGACATGGAGATCTCCGCCATTCGGGGAATGTCGATGTAAGGCTTTAGAGGGGGTTCCTTATTGACGGAGAGAGCGCGCTCGGCAATATTGACCGCCTGGTCCCCCATCCGTTCGAGGTCGGTGATGATCTTCATGGCCGAGGTAATGAAACGAAGGTCAATGGCCATGGGTTGTCTTAAGGCCAGAAGTTTCAGACACATGTCTTCGATTTCAATCTCCATGGCATTGATCTGGTCCTCTCGGGCGAAGGTTTTCTGAGCAAGGTCAGAATCTCTCTTAACCAGGGACTGAATCGAATCACTGATGGCTTCTTCCACCAGGGTGGCCATCTTAAGAAGGTGTTCCTTCAGCCTCTCCAGCTCCTTTTGAAAATGCGTATCCATCGTAACCTCCATGATCGGATTAACCGAATTTGCCAGTCACGTAATCTTCCGTTCGTTTATCCTTCGGTTTCGTAAATACTTGATAGGCGGTTCCTACTTCAACCAACTCTCCACTCAAAAAGAAGCCAGCCCGGTCAGAGATGCGGGAAGCCTGTTGGACATTATGCGGAACGATGACGATGGTATATTCCTTCTTGAGCTCGATCAACGATTCCTCAATCTTAAGAGTGGAGATTGGATCGAGTCCTGAACAGGGTTCATCCAGGAGAAGGACTTCCGGTTCGAGCGCGAGAACCCGGGCAATACAGAGGCGTTGCTGCTGCCCACCGGAAAGCCGGAGGGCAGAGGTATGAAGACGATCTTTGACCTCTTCCCAGAGGACGGCGGATCGAAGGGCTTTTTCCACGATTTCAGTCAGGCGTTTCTTCTCTTTGATTCCGCCGAGTCTTGGACCATAGGCCACATTGTCGAAGATGGACATGCGAAGTGGGGTGGGAAGATCAAAGACCATGCCGACACGCCTTCGCAACTGCGTGACATCGACTTCTGGATCGTAGATATCCTTCCCGTCCAGGAAAATCGCTCCGGTATGTCGCACTCGAAAAATAAGGTCTGTCAGACGGTTGAGGCTCTTCAAGAGCGTGGTCTTCCCGCTCATGGATGGCCCAAAGATGGAGAATATCTCGTTCGATTTGATCGTAAGGTGAATGTTATGCAAAGCGAGTAACACTGAGTAGTGGAAATTGAAATCTTGAATGATGATTTTGTCCTGTTGAGGCATGAGCTCCCCTTCAACTCCGATGGCGAACATAGCGGTTGAGCAGCCAGTTGGCGATGGTATTGACGAATAGGACGAGCAGGATCAAAGCTGCGCCTGTCTCGTAAGCCATCTTCATCGAAATGCCTTCGGTCGCCAGGATATAAAAATGGACGGACATCGTCCGGATAGGGGAGGACAGGGAGGTAGGCATCAACAAGGAAGAGCCAGCGGTCAAAACAAGTGCGGCAGTCTCCCCAATGCTCCTTCCGATGCTCAGGATGATGCCGGTAAAGATCCCGGGAAGGGCACTGGGCAGGATCGTGTGGATCACCGTCTGCCATTTCGTACCCCCGAGAGAGTAGCTGACCTCGCGGTACTTTTCAGGGATCGCCTTGATCGCCTCTTCGGACGTAGAAATGATCGTGGGCAAGATCATCGCAGCTAAGGTCAACCCCCCGGATAGGATGGACCATCCCATTTTGAGATAAATGACAAAGAACACGAACCCAAATAGCCCGAAGATGATCGAGGGGACCCCTGCAAGGCAGTCGGTCCCAAATCGGATCATGCGACTGATACGACCCTCTCGAGTGTACTCCCTCAGAAAGATCGCTGTTCCAATGCCAAGAGGGGTAGCCACACTCAGGGCAACAGCGGTCAAGGCTGCAGTTCCAAGGATCATAGGAAGGATGCCTCCCTCCCGTCCCATTTCTTTGGGTGAGTCGAAGAAGAAACGGAGGCCGAGGGAAGGAAGCCCTTCGCTCAAAACCTTGAAAAGGATTAAGACCATCACGGCAATCGTCGATAAGGCAGCGCTCCAAACGAGGGCCTTAGCAATTTTCTGCGTCAGATATCGGGCAGGCGTGGCCATCAATCGATCCTCCTTCGGGACAGGAAGATGGCCAGAGAATTAAGAAGCATGATGATGACGAAGAGAACGATCCCTGTAGCAAAGAGGGCCTGGCGATGGTCACCCGAGGCATAGGCCATCTCAAGGCCAATGTTCGTCGTCAACGTTCTTGCCGAATCGAGAAAAGAGGTGGGCATTTTCACCGAATTTCCTAAGATCATAATCATGGCCATGGTTTCACCAACGGCGCGGCCCATCCCCAATACGATGCTAGTTACAATTCCCGATCTGGCAGCGGGGATCAGCACTCTCCATATCGTCTGCCAGTGCGTTGCTCCCAGGGCGAGGGCTCCTTCTTTGTATGTGGGGGGAAGAGCCCTCAGTGAATCCTCTGAAATGCTAATGATCGTAGGTAGAATCATGAACCCGAGGATCACGGAACCAGAGAGGATGCTCAATCCTGGCCCACCGAGGTAATTCCGTACGAGTGGAACGAGGACCACAAGCCCCCAAAAGCCATAGATGACCGAGGGAATCGCGGCCAGAAGGTGGATGGCGGGTCTGAGGACCAGCCCTGCAGAGGGAGGTGACCATTCCTTCAAAAAGATGGTACAGGCCAACCCCAGAGGAATGCTCAGGGCAAGGGCTCCAAAGGTCACCCAGAAAGAGCTGACGATCATCGGAAGGATGGCAAAAGACCCCTGGCTCGGAACCCACCTCTCTCCAAGGATGAAAGCTCTAAGACCGACCTTTGAGATGAGAGGCAGTCCTTGCTGAAAAATGAAGAAAGTGATCAGTGCCAGAATCAGGACCGAGGATAACGCAACCAGAAGAAGGGTCTTTTCGATGATCTTCTCTTTCATCGTCTAGGTTAGTCTCCTGAAGGTTTTGTCACGGGCACAAGCCCTTCTTTGGCCAGCAACTTCTGAGCAGGCGGACTCAACACAAACTCAATGAAAGCTTTCACCTCTCCTGTCGGTTCGCCGTCAAGGACGAAGAGAAAAGGACGTACCAGAGCATACTTCCCACTCTCAATATTGGCAACGTCGGGTTCAATCCCTGAGATCTTCAATGCCTTTACTTGATCGTTGACCAACCCCAGCGAGAGATAGCCAATGGCATTCGGGTCGTTCGAGACCACCTGACGGATCGCCCCATTGGTATTCTGAACCAGGGAGTCAAGGCTGATTTCCTCTTTTTCCATGACGAACTTCTGGAAAGACTCTCGGGTGCCCGATCCCTCCTCCCGATTGACGAGAACGATCGGGTGAGGAAGGCCACCCAGGTCTTTCCAGTTTCTCATTTTTCCAGAAAACACACTCCTCACCTGGTCCATCGAAAGATCGTGGATAGGGTTCTTTGGATTGACAATAATGGCAATCGCGTCTTTGGCAATCATGAGCGTGTGAAGGTTTTTTTCCTTGGGCAGAAGAGAACGGGAAGACATTCCAATGTTTGCAGCATGGGTCATAGCTGCTTCAATACCCGCGGTAGACCCTCCACCCTGAACATAGATATGAGAGGCCGGGTTGCGAGACATATATTCCTCTGCCAACAATTCAGCAAAAGGCTCGACAGAGGTGGATCCAGCTACCGTCATCCCAGCCCTGGATCTTTGACAAGCCCCAGTGGTCAGAACAATCAAAAGGAACGAAAGAAACAGCGATAAGAAATCCCTCATCAATTCACGATTACCCATACCTTCCTGTAATGTAATTCTCAGTCCGATGGTCTTTTGGCCGTGTGAAGAGATCTCCCGTGGGCGCGTATTCCAGGAGTTCTCCCAAGAGAAAAAACCCCGTCCAGTCAGAGGTGCGGGCTGCCTGTTGCATGTTGTGGGTGACGATGACAATGGTATAGCATTGTTTGAGATCCTTCATGAGTTCTTCGATTCGGAGCGTGGCCACAGGATCGAGGGCTGAGCAGGGTTCATCCATGAGGATCACCTCGGGCTTTACCGACAGGACCCGTGCAAGGCAGAGGCGCTGTTGCTGTCCGAGGGTAAGCCCCAAGGCATTCCGGTGGAGTTGATCCGACACTTCCGACCAGAGTCCCACGGACTTCAGACTTTGTTCCACCCGCTCCTCGATTTCCGTCTTCGAGCGAGGGTTGCCCAGAACCCGTGGACCAAAGGCTACGTTTTCGAAGATGCTTTTGGGGAATGGATTCGGACGCTGGAAGACCATGCCGATTCTTTGCCTGAGTGAAACGATGTCAGTATCTTCACTGTAAATATCCTCGCCATCGAGCGCAACGTTTCCTTCGACACGAGTATGGGGGATAAGTTCGTTCATCCGGTTGAGAGTCCGAAGAAAGGTCGACTTCCCACATCCTGAAGGTCCAATGAGTGCGGTAATTTGTCGTGTATGAACTCGGAGGGTGATGTCTTTAAGAGCCCGGGTCGACCCGTAGTAAAAATTTAGTCTCCGGATGTCTATCTTGACTTGAGAATCTAAGGGTAACATAAAAGTGTCTTTCGAGTTTCCGAAGTCCTCTCCTTACTCTTTCCACAAAATTATCAGATAACTGCCCTTCGATCAAGAAGTTCTTTGCCGGTTTCGGATGAGGGGCAGACGATGAAGGGTATGCCTTGCCTCCAGCCACCTTCTGAATTCTCCGGGCTGGCGAACTGGAGTCGCTCGAGGAAATATTAAGGTCGGGAAGAGCCAAATTTTAGCATATCCGGAAGGCCGTTCGCAAAGTTCCGCGTATCAAAAGACATGGTCGTGTGAACTGCTCAATCACGTACTTGATTTCATAAGTGATTTTTGTTTATCATTCAAGCAATTTTGCAAGGAAAGGAGATCTCCAACCACCATGAAGAAACATGTCGCTTTGCTTCTCGTGACTCTATTGATCGTCGCATGCGCAGGGGGATCAAAGACGGAGAAAAAAGAGCTCACCAAGGAAGAACATTTTCAAGTGGCCTTTGCTGCAGCTCAGAGAGGGAACCTTGATGAGGCCGTTTCTGAGTACGAGCAAGTCTTAAAGTTGGACCCTAAGGATGCCGTGGCCCATTTGAACCTCGGAATGGTTTACGGAAGACAGGGAAAACCCAAAAATGAGATTTCTGAATATAGAAAAGCGCTGTCCGTTGATCCGGACTTTGCCCAGGCCTATTTCCATCTCGGGCTAGCCTACTATGAGCAAGGAAACCTCGACGAAGCCGAGAAACAATATCAGAGGGCAATTCAAACGAACCCCAATTATGTCGAAGCCCATAACAATCTTGGAAACATCTACTTTCGAAAAGAAAGATTTGAGGAAGCCCTGGCAGAGTATAAGAAGACCGTCGAGATCAAACCGGATTACGCCCAGGGCTACTTCAATCTTGGAAGCACCTATCTCCTGCAGAACAAACCAGAAGAAGCGATTGAATCGTTTCAGCGCGCCTTAGAGATCAATCCGAAATATGCCCAGGCTCACTATTACCTCGCGTGGATCTATTATAAGAAAGAGGACTACAAGCGTGCCGTCGAGCATGTGGATCAGGCTGGGAAGTTGGGGGTCATCCCTGATCGACTTTTTTTGGAACGACTCAAGCCTTACCGGTGAAGGGAAGGGGAAAGAGACATGGAAACAAGGAGAGCTGTCCTGGAGTTTACCTATTCAGAAAAGATGAAATCAGGGTTGATTTGAGCTTAGGGAGAAGTTTGGAGCTAGAAGTTCGGAGATGAAGAATCGCAGTAGGATGTAAACCAAACTCCGAGCTAATCTCTTCTCTTGGGAAGCATGACGGTGAAGGTGGTTCCTTTTTCTGCCTCGCTCTCTAGATCAATTTCCCCATGGTGAAGCTTGACGATCTCCTGAACCAAGGATAGGCCGATTCCCAATCCCTTCATATTCCCTAAAGGTTTTGTTTCCTGTTGGAAATGGCGTTTGAAGACATCTTTCAGGGCGTTGTGAGATATGCCAATGCCCGTATCGGCAATTCGAACGTAAGCTGACTCTGGATCTTGATAAAGAGTGACATGAATCCAACCTCCTTCCCGATTGTATTTGATCGCATTCGTCAGGAGGTTGTCGAAGAGTTGATTCAATTTATCCTCTACACCCAAGATGATGACCGGCTCGGGAGGAAATTGAGCGTCGACATGGATCTGATACTCCTTGGCCAACGGTTCGATGGTCGAACAAGAGAATTCAATCACCTTAGACAGGTTGACCGATTCAACGGCAAAAGTCTTCTTTTTAATTCCAAATTCTGCGAGGTCAAGGAGATCGTCAATATTCTTGCTCAGTTTCATCAGATTCTTGTACGACGTTTCCAGAAATGTCTTCTGTTTCTCGTTTAAGGGTCCCACTTTTTCCTTGAGGATCATCCCCATGTATCCCATGACAGAAATCATGGGAGTCTTTAGCTCATGGCTGACATTGGACAGGAAATGATCCTTCAGTTGATCCAGGTTTTTTAGCTCCACATTCATCCGTTGGAGTTCCCTCAGGGCCTCTTGACAGCCCTCTTCAGCCCTTCTTCGCTCCGTGACCTCCTGGGTGACGACGATCGTCCCTAAGTATTCGTTCTTGGGTCCCCAGATCGCCGAATAGGTGTTATCATAAAATTTGCCATCCACCATCTGGACATTCATCCGATGATGCCCTTCAGCTTTTCGTGATCGTAGATCCTGGATAATGTTTAGGACTTTGGAGTGACTTTTTTCGGGATGGAACTTGAGGATAGACTGGTCCTGGACGTCCTCTAAGCGGATGTTCCTGATTCTCTCGGCAGCGGGGTTGCAGTAGGCAATCCGGTTTTGATCGTCAATGAAGACGATCCCTTGTTCCATGGCATCAAAAATGGCTTTTAAGAGAAACAAATCCATAACGGTAAGACCTTAAAATAAAGCTAACATGGAACCCTATGGAGGACAAGAGGAACGTATGAGAGTAAGTTGAGTGAGTTGAGGTGGTTAAGTCAGTTGAGTGGTAAATCCAATGTCTCGGTTACCACGATCGACGCGATTTCAAAGTAACCTCTGAGCGCAAAACACTCAGAGAGTGGGTGGCTTGAACCAGAGTTATTCGGTTCTTTCTCGGCAAAACAGACGGATCTGACTTGAAAATAGCAGGCGTTTCCAGCATATTCTATATAATTAATTACTCAATCCACGAGGGGAGGGTGAGCGGCAAGTGCCCTGCAAGCCCTCCTCTTTAGGGCGGGAAGCTTCATTATTTCTGCAGAAAGGAGTATGAAAAAGTATGAAAACAGTAAAATTTCTCCCAATGATTGTCGGTTTGTTTTTCTTGTTTCTTAGCCTTTCTTCAGACCCTGTCCTGGCGCAGAATTTAAGGACCAAGGTCCTCGAAAACGCCGGAAGGACATTTACAGGGATGGAGGACCCCGCCTATCAGTCCTACGACCAGGCTTTGCGGAATTATGTCGCCAAACGGATCAACAAGCGCTACGGGGTTGCCGTCGATCCGAAGGGCTACAACGGGTTTGACCTCCTGGACATCGAGGCATTTCTGAAATGCAAGAAATCCAATGAGGCTCTCGGTCCGTACCTCCAGAAGTTCCAGAAAAAGTAGGATCTTCTTCCATCCACGTCATTTCAAAATAAAAAAGCCCCTCCAGACAAGGGCAGGGGCTTTTTTTATTTTGGGTTGCTCCGAGAGCTAAGCCAGCTTCCTAAATTCTCCTTTGGTCTTGGTGAGAGCCTCGTCCTCCTTCTTGATATCCTCCAGAGTCTTGGGTTTCACCTTGTCAGGCATGGGCTCGATCCCGTATTTCCATTTCAGGAATTCTACGCCCGTCTTGGGATAGAGAGCGTAAATTAGGGTATCGCAAATGTCTTTCGCGATGCCTTTCGTCTCTTCTTTCGCCTTTTCGAGCTCCGCTGGGATCAGGTCGGCAGGCCGGCAGGTAATGCATTCTTGTCCCTTCGCATAGCCTTTCAACACCTGTTTCCGAATCTCATCCTTGATAGGGACGGGTGTTCTCCCATACAAGCCGTAGGCCAAATCCTGGGTCTCCCGAGATACCATCTTGTAACGTCCAAAAAGGACATTGAGCACCGCTTGGACGCCGACAATCTGAGAAGTGGGGGTGACGAGTGGGGGAGTTCCCAGATCTTCTCTCGTTTTCGGAAGCTCGGCGTAAACTTCTTCGAGCCGATGGACCGCCTTTTGTTGCTTAAGCTGGCTGACCATGTTGGAAATCATACCTCCGGGGATCTGGTGTTTCAAAACGCCGGTATCAATCACTGCCATCTTTGTTGTATCCAAGAAATCCCTATATTTTGGGGCAATGGTCTCGAGATATTCGTCAAGTTTCAAGAGCTTCACAAGGTCAAGCCCCGTGTCCCAGGGGGTTCCTTCCAGGGTGACCACGATCGGCTCCACCGCAGGTTGCGAAGACCGCAGGGCAAAGGGAGCCAAGGCGGTATCGATCACATCCACCCCAGCCTCGACGGCTTTCAGATACGTCATGGACGCCATGCCGCTCGTATAATGGGTGTGGAGTTGAATCGGGATTTTCACCGTTTCTTTGAGGGCCTTAATCAATTCATAGGCGTCGTAGGGAGCTAGGATTCCGGCCATGTCCTTGATGCACAACGAATCCGACCCCATATCCACGAGGATCTTTGCTTTCCTCAGATAGTAGGCAAGGTTGAAGACCGCTCCTCCCATTCTCCTCTGGGTCAAAGAATAGCAGATCGTCCCCTGGATGTGTTTTTTCATCCGCTTGATAACCTTGAAGGCGGTTTCGAAATTGCGTTCATCATTCACCGCATCGAAGCAGCGGAAGATATCGATCCCGACCTCTGCCGATTTCTCGACGAAGGCTTCCACGAGGTCATCCGGGTGGTTACGGTATGCAACCAAATTCTGACCTCGTAGGAGCATCTGAAAGGGTGTCTTAGGCATGAGTTTCTTAAGGGTTCGGACTCGCTCCCAAGGATCCTCTCCAAGGAATCGGTGGGTCACGTCGAATGTCGCTCCCCCCCAAACCTCTACAGAATGGAACCCGATGTCATCCAGTTCCTTGGCCACAGGAATCATGTCGTCGGTTCTCATCCGGGTTGCCAGGGTGGATTGATGCCCATCCCTGAACGTTGTGTCCGTGATTTTGACCGGTTTCTTCACAGCTTTCTCCATGTTGACCTCCCTTGTTTGCCACCCTCCACACGAGATGGAATGGCATTTTATGTGTTGTCTTGCAGTTGAATCCACAAATCTGTTAACATACAAGAAGCTTTTTTTCAAATGAATTCTTATACAATCCAGTGTGTCCTCTTGACAAATAAAACAAATTCTAATAACTTATGGCTTTAATTTCCAAGAGGGCGCCTGTATGGTTGTACTCGAGATAGACGAAATCACGGAGGAGGGCCTTCAACTCGCCTGGGACGAAGAAGTTCCATCCGTGATGGCCTACCTTGCAAGTCTTTCTCGCATCGATTTTGCCTTTGAGAGGCCACTGCACACGGAAGCAAAGGTGTTGAAGATTGGACAATCCTTTTTTTTGAATGGAAATGTCGAGACGACCCTTCGGCTGACATGCGTCAGGTGTTTGAATGATTTTTCCTTTCCGATCTCTTCCTCTTTTGATCTGACCCTCTCTCCGTTGAAAAAGGCACTGACGGAGGAAGACGTGGAACTGAAAGAGGAGGATCTGGAGTCGAATTTCTTTGAAGGAGGACAGATTCACCTCTCGGAGATTGCGTGTGAGCAGGTCTTCTTGGAGATTCCGTACAAACCTCTTTGTCGTGAGGATTGCAGGGGTCTCTGCCCTATCTGTGGGAAGGATCTCAATCTATCCGCCTGCCACTGTGTTCCGGAGGACTCGGAGTCCGCTTTTTCTGCGCTGAAGAACCTCAAACTCAGCTGATGCATGGTCGGATGGGGAAGGGGCCCCTCATCAGAAACATTCCCCCTTTTCCGTAAGATCGATTATTATTGAGGAAAGGATAACGATTCATGGGCGTTCCAAAACGTAGAACTTCGCCTTCGCGAAAAGGCAAACGTCGGAGTCATGACCAATTGACTTCGCCACGCGCTACCCTCTGTCCGCAGTGCCATGAACCTCTTCTCTCCCACCATGTTTGTCCTCACTGTGGCTTCTATAAGGGGAGGGAGGTTGTAGCGCCGGAAGAGGAGAAGTGAGAAGCGGAAAGCATAGAGTGAAGCTCCACGCCCCTAAGGGCGTGGCTTCGCGGTGGAGTAATTTTCATTTATAGTGTGCCCCTTCCTGCCTGCCGGTAGGCAGGGACCTCGCCCTTCCCGCTAAGGCGGGACGGGGCACTTGCCGGTCGCGGGATTGCTCGGATGAAGATTGCCGTCGATGCCATGGGAGGGGATTTTGCTCCTCATACAACGGTGGAGGGGGCTTATCTTGCCGCGAAGAACCACGGGGTGCGGGTCCTTCTCGTGGGAGACGAGGACCAGGTAAGCAAGGAGCTTTCGAAGTACCCGACCTCGAAACTCCCCATCTATGTCCATCATGCTCCGCATGTGGTGGCCATGCATGATTCGCCTTCCGTCGTCATTCGCAAGATGAAAGATACCTCCATCAAAGTGGCGATCGATCTAGCCAAGGAAGGGCAGGTCGATGCCGTCGTCTCGGCGGGAAACTCCGGTGCGGCCATGGCCTTGGCGATGGTGATCTTCAGGAAACTGGAAGGAGTGGAGCGACCCGCCATTACCACCATTCACCCGACCCCGGAAGGATCGACGGTTCTGATCGATTCGGGCGGCAACGTCGACTGCAAACCGTCTCATCTGGTTCAGTTCGCCCTGATGGGCAGTGCCTACGCAAAGCATATCCTTGGGAAGAGTGAGCCCAGGATTGGGGTTTTGAGCAACGGTCAGGAAGAGGGCAAAGGGAATGAACTGACGCGAGAGGTTCATGAGCACCTCTCCCGGGCGAACATGAATTACGTCGGATATGTCGAAGGTCGGGACTTAAACAGCGGACAGGTGGATGTCATCGTCTGCGATGGATTTGTTGGAAACGTGGCCCTGAAGATTAGCGAGGGGCTCTGGGAAACGATCCACGCCATTCTCAGATGGGAGGCTCAGGATAATATTAGGGCAAAGGTAGCTTACTTCCTGATGAGACGAGCCATCCGCCGCCTGGAAAAGAGGTTGGATTATTCGGAGTACGGGGGTGCTCCACTGTTGGGCATCAATGGAAACTGTGTGATCAGTCATGGAGCTTCCAGCGCGAAGGCGATCATGAATGCGATTCTTCTGGCGGTCGAGCTTGCCAAAAACAAACTGAATGAACACCTTTCCCAGGAGTTCATTGAGAAGCAGGAGTTGCTCCGGTTGGGTCAGAAGGGGCAAGACAGATCAAGAGAGGCACCCAAAGCCACTGAGTAAGGGTACGGAAAGGCTGAACCCCATAAAAGATAGAAGGAGAAGGATTTGAACTATTTTCTTACGGACGAACAGAGAGTCATTCAGGAACTGGCGCGAAAGATTGCAGTAGAGAAGGTTATTCCCGTTCGCCAAGAACTC
>Ga0315279_10008693_pt1 | contig 12262 bp, 10 predicted proteins | sample YL17G06_20_MG_FD_203694 | JGI IMG/M metagenome (GOLD analysis project Ga0315279, IMG submission 203694) | Sediment microbial communities from Yellowstone Lake, YNP, Wyoming, USA - YL17G06_20 | ecosystem: Environmental > Aquatic > Freshwater > Lake > Sediment | place: USA: Wyoming | collected... | reverse complement strand
GTGTTAAGAAACTGCACCTTGTCCCGTGAAATACCACCGATTTTTTTGCTAACAGATTCCTCCAGTATTTCTGCTGCGCGATTATGGTTCTCCGCTGTATAAATTATTGTTGCTTTTGCTTTGCTACTTTTCAAACCATCAGCAATCAATGCTGCAACACTATTGGCCCCACCGCGGTCGTAAAAATTTACAGATGGCAGGCAGGTGGTTATTTCCGTGGACTTAGCTAAAACCTCAAGCAAGACTTGTTTATCTGTCGGGACATTAGGGTTGAGTAATTCGACTCCGTCAATTCTTTGCACCTCGATACCGTCTGCTTTAGCCACGTTGACATAGTAGCTGCCCTTGTTAACTCTGACTGCCTCAACTAATTTGCGATCGATTTCTGCTACGACTATCCGTGTGAAGCTACCGCTCTCAAACGCCTCTTTAACAAACAGGCCCGCCTGAATCGGCCCAAATCCGAAACCAGTAAATATATGTTCTGCCATTTTACAGGCCTGCGTTCTTTAGAAACTTGCCTATTTGTTTCTGGTCCGTCAGAACCGTCATTTCAATCTCGTAGGTTCTGCTCTTTCCCGGAGCGATGAAAACAAGTGACTTTTGCTCTCTGGCCTTTTTCTGACCGATTGGCGGATTTGTCCCCGGCTCTAACGCTGTAACATATTCGCCCGGCCCCCAGTGCTGCCAGTTAGCCAGACAAGGTAACTGCCTCTTTTTGTATCTCATAACAAGGGCAATGCCGAGCCGACGGTTATAAAGGCCGATGGTGCAAATCCCATTTTTGTCATCATCTACATCAATAAAACCGCAGGCCTCACCACCACCCTTGTGCCCGGCTATTGGTCTCTGACCTTTTCGGAAATCGTGCTTGCTTTTGAATATGGCGTTATCCATATCCAAACCGCGGGATACGCATTTGCCCTTCCACACTATCTCCGTCCCTTCATCAACCAAAGGCCAGCCGAAGTTACAGTGATATAGCATCATATGAGGTGTCGGCGTATTGCCGGCATTGGTAACAACATCGTGTATTCGAATAACCGGCTCACCGAGATTGCTCGATATAGTCCGTCTTAGTTCAAGATTGGGTCCGAACACGCGAGACTCCTTCACTATGCCAGTTATACTCATCTGGAGCTTTCCTGCCATCAGGTCCGGCTGCACAATTGACTCTAACCGAGCCGGAATGTTGCTGACCCGGCCGTGCAGACCACGCTCGCCGAATTCGTCTGTTTCGGGGCCGCCAACATGAGTCAGACCGCAGGTTGTTAATAAGCCGCCGGCGAAAGAATACAGCCACTCAAGTCCACGGTTGGCATCAGGCCGGGCAGCAGTTACACCAGCATAGCTTAACCAGGCAAGACTGTAGTGATTGTAGAAAGCGTCAACAATGTCCAGACCTCTATCTATCACCACTTTATACCGAAGACCAGAGCCGGTGTTCACCCAGGCGACCCGCGTGCCCTTACCCAGACCATTATCCAGAACAGAGGTTTCAATGCCCCCAATCTGGGCATAATTACCAACTTTCTTCTGCCAGTCAAATTCAGGGCTTTTCGTCGCCATTTGTATTCCTTTCTTTTTCTAAAAATTATCTCAGCGCATCCTGCAATGCCTGCAAGCTCGGATAATTGACCTCGCTGCGCACTACTTTGAGCATTTTGTCGTAGGACTTGATATTTCCGTATCTATCATTGAGCGGCGCTTTTATATAAAGTGATGCGAACAGATTGCCCATCTGCACCGCCTCGGTAAAATTTACAGAGCCGCGCTTCCACTTTTCCAAGTTGTGCGCAATATACGCAATAAGCCCCGCCCTGAATGAGTCCCCTGCCCCAACGAGGTCAATCACCTCTCCTGCCATAAACCGCGATTCAATTTTATTCGGCCCGCCAACGTCACCATCCTGACAAATATGCTTTTCATAAGCACCGTTACTGACCGTAACACCAAACAATCTTGTTCTTTTATCTTTTCGCCAGAACTTTTTTGTCGAAAAGTCAAGAAAATGCACGTTGTTTTCCTGCTCTTTGAATTTACCCCAGATTCGTCCAGGAGCCAGGGTATTTTCAATCATCCTGGCTTCATCACAGGAAGTAAAGAACAAATCAACCTCCGGCAAAAGCGGCTCTAAAAGCCGATATTCCTGCACCGATTTACCCGCTTTAATCAGCTCTTGCGGGTTGCTCGTTAAAGTATGGCTGTCAACAATTGTGATAGCCCCCCTGCTGCGACACCATTTAATAAATTCAGCCAAATCCCGGCCTCCGTTAACATCACCTCTGTCGGACAGACCCGAATACATATAATAGACTATCTTTGGCTTTAATCGCTCAACAGCTCCTTTGAATATCGAAAAGTCAAAATCATTGTTGGCATTTGGAAAATAGGCGATTCCGCCTCTATCCGGTCCAGAGCTACTGTGAATAAAGGTAGTCCCTGTCGGCAAATCCGGATGTATAAAAGTTGCCGACATATCGATACCAGAAGCTTTCATCACATCATAGAAGAATCTACCCTGGGCATCTAAGCCATCATAATCCCCCCTGCCAAGGTTAACTCCAACGGCAACCTTCAAACCTGCCCTCGCAATCAGAGGAGCGGTGTTGCCGGGCCCACCTGCGGTAGCAAAACCCTGCTCTATCCATTCTCTTAACTGCCGTTGAGAGTAGTTAGGCATATCTTCGGTTTTGCACTTGGCTAGGCCTCCTTTGCCCACCAGCGCATCAGCAAATTCAAAGTCCGGCCTTCGCAAATCAGTCACCGCCGTATTGAGCACCAACACATCCGTAGTCATATCTGAACTTTTCCAAAAACCATAATGATATCTCAATGCATTTGGGCTTCGCAGACACCTATGGCGGGCCTGTAAAAATTAAACTGCACATTCGGATGCTCCGCCAAGAGGGACATCGGCACAGAGGTGTCCGGGATTTTCTTACCTATCATAAGCGTCGTCAATCTCATCCCAAACGGGTTGTCGTGTGTCCCTGCCTGCCATATCGAGACCTTCTCCGCTTTCCACGTTTCAACAGGCCCAACCGTAATCGCCTTGGTTGGCACACCGGTAACCACCCCGCCGCCGCTGGTTCGCGCATTCTGCATAATGGTAACAGGGTGCAAATCCACAACGCGAGTCGTCAGCCGGCGATATTCCTGCGACATTGGCGGCTGGTTTTTATATTTTCCTTCCCGCCTGACAGGGTCGTTAAACGCCCAGTGCTTTACCTCGCCCTGGCCACCCTGCATAACCGCACAGCGAACGCCTTCCCAGCTCTTTATGTAGTCTCTTGTATCTGCTTTTGGAAAATGAATGTTGGACGGAGGCATCCTCAACTTCTTATCAATTCTATCAAAACAAAGCTCCATATCCGCCTTCGCAAAAGATAACGGGTGCGTCCGCGGCGCCTCCCTGCCATCCATATACCATTCATCCATTCCCCAGAAATGGGCATTCTTGAGGTTCAGTTTCAGTTCATTGACAATTCGAGCCACAAGCGGAAGCTGCTCGGTCGGCCCAATCGGCCCGCAAATACCAACAGGATTATCGTCTGTCGCCTGTTTCCAAGCCGTGATATACTCTAACGCCTCTGCGAGATAGAAATCCTCAATGGTATCATAAAACACAACCTTGAAACCTTCCCTGCTAAGACCCGCCATATCTTCCGCCGTAAGTTTAGCTGCATCGTTGAGAATCCGGTCATCAAGCGTTGTATAATCCCACCATTCCGGAGCCAGAATACTCATTTTTCTGCCCATTTTGTTCTCCTTCCCCACCTGTAGAGGTCTATCCCCACATCTCGAACCACGATTTACGATTCACGATTCACTTCAATATGTGAACCATCTCGCCAAGCTCGGCCTTTAAGATATTGTCCTGCGGATATGCGTGGCCTAAATGCTGTCGGAAGCCCTCGGCAAACCTGCAGCCAACCTCCCTGCCTCTTTTTTCACCAAGCGACTTCATCGCGCCGACATAATCATCCATACCGTGGTGCTTCAAAAGCCAGTTACGCTGACTTTCGTGGCAGCAAAGCATTTTTTCTTTGGTGCTCATTACACCGGTTATATCGACCACCGTGCTCGGCTTTATTTCGGTTCCGAGTTTGTCCTTTCCTTCAACGGGGTCGGCATAATAAAGATACGGCACCGGCTCAAACGGCTCAACACCGGCAATCCGGATATTCACAACTCCGCAACAAAAACACGCCGTCTGTGCAAGTTTACTTGCCATTTCGTGGTCAACCATATAATCCGATGGGCTGAGAGCAAAAACGATGGTTGGCCTGACCTTCCGCACAATCTCAATCGCCTTCAGTAACGTTGGTCTATCATACATAATAAAAGCATCATCGCTTCCCAGACAATAATAGCTGCCGTCCAGTATGCCCGCCGCTCTGGCCGCCTCGGCCTTGCGAATCCTGCTGATTTCCTCCCTGCTGTATTCCACCGTGCCGCAATCACCCGGCGTCATCGTTGCAATATGAACTCCCCAGCCCTTTTTACCAAGTAGTGCCAGCGTCCCAGCGCACATAAACTCGGCATCATCAGGGTGAGCACCCAAACTCAACACAGTTTTATCGCACTTCAATGCCATAGTTCCGAAAATTAACCGGCCATTTTATCTGCCCATCAGGTGGTCGATTATCAGCATATCCAGCTCTTCGTAATCCCGCTGTTTTATCAGCTTTTCTAACTTAACCCTGTCCAGACTCCTAACAAGCTCGACCAGCCGCAGGAAAATTTCTCTGCTGTTCCGCAGATGCTTGGTGGCAACCTCCTGTTTCTGCGTTCGCATAGCTTTTACATCCAGCCCCACAAACTCGCCTCGCTTGCCGTAGTCATACTGGTCGAGTATCCGCACCTGATTAAACGCCCTTCGCAAATCAACAGCGCCGAAGCTTCTGTCCTCATCGAATTTGGGGCCGTTCTGGTCGTTGAGGTGAACACTGAATAGCTTATTGTAGGCAAGGGCAAAACCCATTTCATCCGAAGGGTCAAGACCGGCAAGAACCACGTGAGCAGTCTCTATGTTGACGCCGATACGCTCCGGCTCATTTGTTAAGAAGCCGACAGCAACAGCGTGTCCGGTCGTCGGGATATAGGCCTGGTCCATCGGCTCATTGGGCTTTGGCTCAATCGCAATCCTCACTCTCGGATTGTAGGCAAGCATATCATTTAGCGCCTCCACAATCCACCCTACGGCCACTTTGCTATCCTTCGCCTCACGGACGTAAGTGCCTTCGCGTGCAAACCACAGAACAATCAGCTTCGTATTGAGGGCTTCAACAATATCAATCATCCGCCGGCTTCGCTCTCCGGCATATTTGCGGCTGGCCGGGTCATTGGATGTATAAGCCCCATCAATAGTCCGGGCATCCTCCCACAATCTCGGTGCGACAAACTCCGCAACCAGACCTTCTCCTTCAAGCATCTTTCGCACCTCTTTTGCCTTTTTGATTATCTGCTGGGGACTTAGCTTATTCATCCCAGGCACCGCATCGTCATCGTGGAACTGCACACCATCAAAACCCAGTTTCTTATACATCTTAAGTTTTTTGCCAAATGTGATGCTATGCCTGACCGGCGGGCCAAACGGGTCCGCTCCTTCGTGGATATTCCACGGCCCAAACGAAAACCTATATTCTCCTGCCATCTCATTTCTCCTTATCTTAAATCACACCAAACTTTTGCTTCCACATCTCACCATCATTATACCGATATTATCACACGAAGGCCGATTTGACGAGCTATGTTTAATATTTGGTTAATACCGGCGTTTTCCGCCTCTGCCAGGCGCTTCTTTTAACACCGCCGCGGCATAGCGGGCATAGTGTGCACGAAGGTCTCGCTGGTATTCCCTCAAGATTTTTCCACCGAGACCTTCATAATCTCCACAGCGATACAATGCTGCCGCCAGAACCAGCTCTCGCAGCGAGCAGTTTCGCTCCATCGTATCAGAATCACTCGCCGGCGTCCCGCGCCTGGCTTGTTCAATATCAGTAAAGGAGTGCCCCATCATACCCGGCTTTTTCAAGAGCGTAGCCACAGACCTCGCCGCAGTAGCACCTCCAATTTTCTCAAGTGCCATCGCCACCGCCCTGCAATGAGAGAACTCACTATTTTGGTCAAGCTGCCCGACCTTCTCAATAATAATTTTTACCGCCCGCTTATCGCCTGTGCGACCAAGAGCAATGATAATACTATCAAGCGGACTTACACTCGCTCCATATTGTCCCATACCTGTGAAATTCCAGCCTTTGTCCCACTCGCTGGACCTGACTGCCTCCAATAGAGTATCAACTCCCGTTGCACCACCAAGCATCCCTAATATATGGGCATAAGCAAGTTTTTGCTTTTCATCTGTCGCCGCTTTATATGCCTCTCGAAGAAGCGGCATCGCATCCTCCGGCTGGGCAAGAACTACCTCCAGCCCCTCATACTCATTTGCAACACGCTCCACCGCCTCTTTAATCTTTTCTTTAGACAGCGGAAACGAATCTTTGTCTGTTAGAACGTTTTCCGGTAGATTGCCTTTTTCTACAAGATGTTTCTGAAGCGCCCTAATATCGATGTCACGCACACTCTTACCTGCCTTAGCCGCCATCGCCGCCGCCACACCGCACGATGTCCCGCCGACGACCACCACATCCACATCGTAAGAGGCCGGAATATCCCTGGCAGATTCATTAACCGCCTCTCGATTTATCGGGACTGCCTTCGTAGAAGAAATCTTATGGACACTGTCCTCCAACGGTCTCTTACAGCCCTCCTGCGTAAAAGGCAAAAAAGACAATGCCGCGACCACAATAAACCGAACGAACTTATCCATTTTTCAGCTTCTCCCCAAGCGAGCAATCCGCGATTTACTTCTGTGCGTCAGATTTTTCGGCCTGTGCAGTTTTCTGAATAATGGGCTTGGCGCTGTCCCCGGCGTTTTCCTGTCGGAAGACAAGAGCGGGGGCGGGTCCGACGCCAAGGTAGTAACTGGTCATAGGAACCTGCTCGTATCCCATCGCCCTGAAAGCCACATCCAGCCGGTAGAGTGGGTCCTGCATCAGGCAAACACGGCGATCGACGGCGGGGATGACAGTCGTGTAGATGCGCAACTCGCCGCGGACATAAGTAATGAGCTCTTCGCGCCAGTCACCGAGAATGTCGGCCATCATTATAATCATTCCCTCGATGCCGGATGTGAGAGTCGGGCCTTTGTACTTGACGATGGAGATATCGGGTGACCAGAAACGACCGCCGCGAATAAATTCCCACAGCAGGTCTGCATCCCACCAGACCAGTTCATCCTGGGGCGGGACGTTACTGCCCAGGTTTTTGCCCTTAGCCGAAAAGAAAAACCTGTCCCCCCAGCATTCCATACCTCGGCTGTTTGGGTCGATGTCTGCGGTAAAAGCTTCTTTTATCTGGTTATCGCCGGTCTCCTCCCTAGTTCCAAATATGAGATCGCCGGTGCGAGCATCCCACAGGCTGATGCCGTTTTGAGGATGGGGGTCCTCATAGCTGTACCATACCTCCAGGCCGGGGCGTTCAGGACCACATCCGTCACGTAGAATCGGTCCCCATGCCCCAGCCCGGTACTCCATATAATCCGACCGTCGTTATCTATGGCTATCGAGCCATTCAATATCTCGTCACAACCGTCGCCATCGACGTCGGCTACGTGGATGTTATGCTGGCCTTGACCTTGATATTTCCAACCAGACGTTTGGTTAGACCAGCTCCACGCCTTATGGAGCTGCTTGTCGTGCAAATACCAGGCGTCCATCCTCATCAATCCGTAAATGCCGCGAATCACCAACAGACTTGGTGTTTTGCCGTCAAGGTAAGCGACGCCCATCATATGTCGGCATGCTCGATTGCCAGAAGTGTCTCCCCAGTCGCTGAGGTTGCCCCGCGGAATCCAGTCAACTTTTGTGAGCTCCTCGCCGGTTTCGCCGTTCCAGATGGAACAATACTCCGGCCCAGTGAGGACCCGTCCGTCTTCGCGGCGATGGTCGCCCTCGCTGGTCTTAATGGCCACCTCGGCCTTACCATCGCCATCGAAATCATAAACAATCATCGGCGAGTACCAGGTGCCTAACTCAATCGACCAGCCCAGGTCGTTGCGCCACAGGAATGTGCCGTCATTTTTGTAACCCTCCACTTTGAAGGTATCCGGACTTCTGCGCGCTCTGTCCGGGTCCACAACACCCATAGGGCGTTTGATGACAAAATCATATTCGCCATCGCCGTCCAAATCGCCGATACCGACCTTATGAATCCCACGACCCGATATATCGTCCCGTAGTTTGAATGAGATGTATTGCCGTTCCGGCGGGTTCGCCGGAAGCACTGCCCGGCCGGAAGCTTCCAGCTCCTTACCATTAAGCACAGGTCTTACCCACCAGGTGTTCTCGCGGTCCAGAGGCGCATTTGCGTCCACGAAGTCCGTGGTTTTCCGGATAGGTTCGGCGTTCAGCTTCACTGCGCCTCCGCCAGTGGTCGAACGGTAAACATTAAAGGCAATGCTTTCAGGGTCGCTCTTGAGCAGCCGCCAGCCCATATAAACCTTGCCCTGGCCGGTTGGCACAGCCACCATTCCGCGACCAAGTTTCTCTTCAATCCGCTGCTTGGCCCAGCCCAATGTAGGATTCTCCCTGTAAAGCGGATTGAGCGTATAAACGCTATAGTTTGGCGGTATCGAAGCCGGTTCGGCTGCAGCACACACAGCAACACAAAACAACAATACAATAAACACGATTTTTCTGCTCATGTGTCACTGCATCTTATAGATTAATTCCACTCCTATCAACCATATTTTCGCCGTTTGATTCATCAATTTCAGATTGCCTCCACACTACTATACCGCCCACTGAAGGAGCAGCGAGTTTAGGCTCAGGGCGGACGCTTGAGCCCTTCCCATCGCACATTCCATTTCCCATTGTCCGGAAAACCAGGCGATGACCAGCGGGTGGGGCTTGTTGAGGGTAACATTATGCCGGGTCACCGGTGCGCGGCAATCTATCTGAGGTCCGGCCGCCCAGGCACCGGCAATCAGAAACACAGTTGCAGCACAAGACCACCAATTCGCTCTGACATTCATGTTTTACATTTCTCTGTTCTCTCGAACCACGGTTACCGATATCTCCATAGCTCTTACGAGACTTTCTTTTGAGAAAAAGTCGAACCTATGGGAACAACGGTAATGGTTTCGCCCCTCGCCGTTGGGAACCTCAGCAACCCCGACGAGTCAGCGGAGAGGTCGTCGGCTTTCCTGCCGTTGCGATACAGCGTCAGCGCCGTATCCGGCCAAGGATTGTGCAGACGGCACTCGCCGCCGACCTGGGAGTGGATTTCCACAAACTCGATTCGCCCTTTCTCCACTGAAGAACTGACTATGAACGCCCCACTCGCCAGCAGCGTGAAACTCGCATCCCACTCCTTGGGCCAGGACGAAAAAACCTCAATTACCGGCTCACCACCATCTATCTGGGGTGAACTTTGCAGCAGCGATGAATGCACACCTCCGGTCAACGCACCGATGTGCTCGCAGTCGATAGCGCCGGGTCCTTCTCGCAGGCGCATCCGGTTACGAAAGATTTTTGCCCCGCCGCTGCCGGCAGTGTCGATGAAGCTGCCCAAGCGTGTGAAGTTCAAAAAACGGCTCTTGATTTCACGCTCTGTTCCTTGAGGCGTGATGGCCCCCTCACCTCCGTAAACGAATCCTCCAAAGCCGCCCGAGCCGCGAGACCGAGTCGGCGCCGGCACAAGGTTATCCTTGATTTCCTGCCAGACCGGCCTCATCTCGGCATCTGCACCGAGAATCTCCGAGGCGCGAATCACCAGAGGAAAAACCGTGTGCATAGCCGAAAGTTCATACGCTGTATCCGAGGAGTTCCATTGCGATTCGCTGTTATTGACGTGATGGATATGGTACTTGCCATCATCGCCTTTTTGGAAGTTGGGAAAGTTGCGGTAGAATTCTGCTGCGCCCTTGAGCATAGGATAAGCACGCTCGCGCAGCCACGTTTTATCCAGAGTGTATTCGTATCGCTGCCAGTACAAGGCAGCAATCCTGGCGCCGGCCCCGAGAATGTGCGAGGTGTGCCCGAACGGTCCGGCTCCCTTGTCCTTGTAGAGCCACCGACCATCCACCCATCGCCCTTTGCCTATCCAGCTCCATCGCGAGTTATGCGGCTGTTTGGTCCGGGCATACTCGAGGAACTCAGCCGATGCCTGCTCCCAGGGTTTACGCACCAGATACAGGTCGCGCATCTCAGATGCGATGTTGTCAGGCAGCTTCTCCAGACCATCGAACCAGCCCGTTTCGGGAATCCAGATTCCCTTGCTGCCCCACTGCTGGACCGCTGCCTGGGCGCAGGAGTCATACATCCGGGAATACATCGAGAATAGCGGGTCCATCAGCTCCAGCCGGTTTGACGGCATCAGGTTGCTGTAGTAGGCGCTGGTGTTGGCCCACCAGTGCTCCGAGCCCCAGGCGCGCATATCGCCGGTTGTGTACCATATCATCCCGCCAAAGCGCGGCGGATAATCGCCCCGCGAGCTGGAACCCATAACGTAGAGGAAATAGGTGTAGTTCTGCTCAACGAAGTCCGCCTGACCGTCGGCGCTGTGCAGCCGCACGAAACCTCTGGCCCAAAAGTCATGCCACCAAGTTGCAGTTTCAGTTCGCAGCGTATTGAACCCTTTGGCCACAGCCAAATCCAGCTCTTTCAGGGCCTGTCCCGCCACATCCTGCTTCTCATCGAAGCTGGCGGCGCTGCCTATGAGGACAGTAAATTTGCCGCGACCGGGTTCCGCCGTCAGCCGCACCATGCAGTCGTTCTGGTATTTCGCCTGGGAATTGCGCCCAAGAACACCGACGACGACCGCCGATGCGCCGTAGAAATCACCCTCGCGGAACTGTTGCGTCAGGACAATCCGGCCATCGCGAATGTCCGGCCCGGAGGTGGCCGTGTGGCTGGCTGTCCGCACCATCACCTGATGGTGCTTGGTCAGCTCCCAGTTGAGCCGTTCGTGATACTGCATAATGTACCGTAACATTCGCAGGTCAATGCTGATGGGCGTGGGCCGTTGCCGGATGTCCTCGACTTCTACGGCCATAACGTCGTGATGGGCCATGCCAGCACGCGTGCGGTGATGCCCTTGCCCTGCGATGTCATCAGCCCATCGTACACCGCCAGATGCTGCCTGAACGAGCCGGCCACGAACACATCATCGCCGTAGTCCACGAATGTAATATCAAGATAGCCGCAAGTGCTCGCGTAATCGGTGTGGCGAATGGGGAAACTGTTGGTTTCACAATTGATACCATATACATTCACGTGGTTGATCTGGAATTTAAGCTCGGTCGGCGTTGTCCAAACCAGACTACCCATACGCCCGTTTCCGACAGGCATACCTTCCTCGCTCCTGCTTGCCGGCTCGTTGTAATCAAGGTCAGCCCGCGAGACCAGATTTTTGTAATTCACCGCCATCAGGCTACCGGCCGTACCGGCGGTCGCCCATAACAACAATGAGGCAAACGCAAGCATCACGCCTGCGAACAAATGTCTTTTCATGGCAATTCCCCTTCTATGCCGTTTTTTCCCATTAACAATCTCACTAGTCCCTAATTTTTGGACAACCGGGGCCTTTTGTAAAATGTTAGTGTGCCCCAGGATAAATGCTCACCTCCCCCGCCTTCCGGACGGATTTTGTCTATGACCATTTTCGTATAGGGCATCTTCAGACCCTTCTCATAAACGTAGTGCTGATAGATGACCTCGTAGATTGATTGAAACCTTCCGCGGGCCTGAGCGGAGATATTTCCCTCGCACGGCACATCGTAGCCCAGGTTGTATTTGGCGGTGTACTCGTATCCCACGGCCAGGCGATTGTCGGCGGCACCATACAGGTCCACGCCTTGCTTCCAGGCGACCTCGCACGCCGCAGCCAGCATCCCAAGACCCAACTGCGTGTGTGCCTGGTCGCGAGTGCTCTCCTGGCACTGGCCCGTCGGGAAGACGTAGTGAGTGATTGCACCATTGCTCTCCCCGTGCAGGAAGTGATTTACCGCACGATTGAAGATTTCCTGATTGTCGCAGAACACCCCAATACACAACATTGTATTAATCATCGCGGCGTCCCAATTGCCGTTGGCTTTCGGAAAGAAATCCTTGATAAGCGGATAATAAACCGTCATCAGCATAGTTTTGAACTGCTCGGTGTCTTCCGCCGGCCAGCCCGACTCCGTGTAGCGAAG
>Ga0315279_10008692_pt1 | contig 12262 bp, 9 predicted proteins | sample YL17G06_20_MG_FD_203694 | JGI IMG/M metagenome (GOLD analysis project Ga0315279, IMG submission 203694) | Sediment microbial communities from Yellowstone Lake, YNP, Wyoming, USA - YL17G06_20 | ecosystem: Environmental > Aquatic > Freshwater > Lake > Sediment | place: USA: Wyoming | collected... | reverse complement strand
CGTCGTAGAGGCTCGTCTCCTTGAAGGCCTGGAAGGCGTCGGCGTCCAGGACCTCGCTCCAGATGTAGCTGTAATATCCGGCCGAATAGCCGCTGGAGAAGATGTGCTGGAAATACGGGCTGCGGTAACGGACGACGATCTCGGGGATCAGGCCGATTTTCTTCAGCGAGGCGTTTTCGAAAGCGGCCGCGTCCTGCTCCTTGGCCACGGTCAGGGTGTGCCAGTCCATGTCCAGGTAGCAGGCGGACATGTATTCGACCGTGACGAAACCCTGATTGAACAGCCCGGCCTTCTTGATTTTGTCCACCAGGGCCTGGGGAATGGGTTGGCCCGTCTTGTAGTGCTTGGCATAGACCTTGATGACGTCCGAATCGCCGGCCCAATTCTCCATGATCTGGGAAGGCAGCTCGACGAAGTCGCGCGGCACGTTGGTCCCGGATAGGGACTCGTACGTGACGTTGGACAGGAGATCGTGCAGGGCGTGCCCGAATTCGTGGAAGAGAGTCGTCGCTTCCTCGAAGGTGATGAGCGAGGGCTTGTCCGCGGTCGGCTTGGTGAAGTTGCCGACGTTGTAGACGATGGGTGTCGTCTTCACCCCGTTCTTGACGCTCTGCTCGCGGATGGCGCTCGACCAGGCCCCGCCGCGCTTGGAGGGGCGGGGGAAATAATCCGAATAGAGGATCCCGACGTGCCTGCCGTCGGCTTCCTTGACCTCGAACGTTTCGACGTCGGGATGGTAGACGGGGATGTCTGTCCGTTTCTCGAACTTCAAGCCCCAGAGCTTGCCGGCCACGTCGAAGGCGCCCTGGCGGACGGCCTTCAGCTCGAAATAGGGCCGCAGGGCCTCGTCGTCGAGATCGTACTTGGCCTTTTTCAATTGGTCGGCGTAATACCACCAGTCCCAGGGCTGGAGTTTGCCGGCGATACCGTCCTTGTTCATCAGGGCCTCAAGCTCCCGGGCCTCGGTCTTGGCCGTGGCCAGGGCCGGCTTCCAGACCTGGTCGAGGAGCTTGTAGACACCGGCCGGCGTCTTGGCCATGTTCTCTTCCAGGACGTAATCGGCATGGGTCTTGTAGCCGAGCAGGTTGGCCCGGGTAACGCGCAGAGCGGCGATCTTGCTCAGGATGGCCTTGTTGTCGGCGGCGTTGCCGTTATCGCCGCGCTTGATGAAGGCCTTGAACAGCTTCTCGCGCAGGTCCCGGCGGGAGGAATACTGGAAGAACGGGATGCAGCTGGGCTTGTGCAGGGTGAAGGCCCACTTGCCCTCCCGGCCGGCGGCCTTGGCCGCCTCGGCCGCGGACGTGATCATGTCCTCGGGCAGGCCGGCCAAGTCGTTTTTCTTATCCAAAACGAGAGTGAACGCATTGTCTTCGGCCAGGACGTTCTGGCCGAATTTCTGGGTCAGCACGGCCAGCTCCTCGTTGACCTTGCGGAGTTCGACCTTCTTGGCCTCGTCCAGGGCGGCCCCGCTGCGGACAAAGTCCTTGTAGGTCTTTTCCAGCAGGCGCGTCTGTTCCGGGCCGAGGCCGAGGCCCGCCCGCTTGTCGTAGACCGCCTTGACTCGCTCGAAGAGTTTGGCGTTGAGCACGATGTCGTCGGCGTGCTTGGCCAGAACGGGAGCCAGGTCGGCCTGGATCTTCTGCAGGGTCTCGTTGGTATTGTTCTCGGTCAGGGCGCCGAAGACGTTGGCGACTTTGGTCAGGAGCGCCCCGCTCCATTCCATCGCTTCGATGGTGTTGGCGAACGTCGGCGCCTCGGCCGACGAGGCGATGGCCTCGATTTCCTTTTTCTGCCCGGCCATGCTTTCGTCGAAGGCCGGCCGGAAATGGGCGTCCTTGATCTGATCGAAGGGGGGCGTCGCGAAGGGCGTCGCCCATTCGGCCAGGAGGGGATTCTTTTTTTGGGCCACGGGTGCGGGGGTCTCCTTTTTGGCGCAGGCGAAAGCTAAGACCGCCAGGACGGCGATCAGAATCAGCGATTTTTTCATGATGCCGAATCTCCTTGGGAAGTATTCGATTCCGGAAAATAGTATTTTACTACGGGGAGCAGTAAATATGTTACATAATCCTTACTGCTCCCCGAGTACTAGCCGGGCGACAAAGACATCCGGGGTCAACTATATTCCGCCCGGCTTAGTAATATGTTTTGCTCTGGAAAAACAAAGAAAACGCCGTCAACTGGGATCTTGGGAGGGCTCCGCTCGGTCCTGGAAAGCCTGCCCCTGCCTTTACTCGTCAGCTATTTTTGGATTCAATCCGGGGTTTGACAATCTCGAGTTGACGATCTCTCTCAAAGAATGTACAGTGTACATATGAATGAGATCAGGTTCGCGTGGGACGGGCCAAAAAGCCGGGTCAACAAGCGTAAGCACGGCGTTTCCTTCGAGGAAGCCCAAACGGTCTTCTTGGATGAAAACGCCATCCGGTTCTTCGACCCCGATCATTCCGAGGACGAGGACAGGTTTCTGATGCTGGGCATCAGTTTCCAGTTGAAAACGCTGGTCGTTTGCCGTTGTTATCGCGAAGGCGACGCCGTAATTCGAATAATATCGGCGCGGAAGGCAAACCGTGCGGAGGAGATAGAGTACTGGAAGCGGAGGTGATATCATGAGAAAGCATTATGATTTCGAAAAAATGAAGGGTGAGGCGAACCCGTACCTGAAGCATCTAAAGCAACCCATCACCATTCGTCTGGATAAGGCGACAGTAGCCTACTTTAAGTCACTTGCCGGAGAACTGGGCATGCCGTACCAGAATCTAATTAATCTTTATCTTCGGGATTGCGCTTTGCACGCGAAGAGGCTTCATCTCAAGTGGGTGTCATAAGCCGGCCGAACGGAGAAGGGTCAGGAATTCGGCCAGGACCATGGCCGTCGCGCCCCAGATCTTGTGCCGGCCGAAGGCGTAGAACGGCACGGAGACTTCGCCCCGCTCCAGGATCCACGTCTCCCGCCGGACCGTGGCCGGGTCGAGCAAATGGGCCAGCGGCACTTCCAGGATCTCCTCGACCTCCGCGAGAAATGGGACGAAAACCGGAGTCTCCGCGGCCAAGCCGACGACGGGCGTGACACAGTACCGGCTGGGCGGGATATAGAGCGGCGTCAAGCTCCCGGCGACGCGGACTTGGGATGGCCGGACGCCGACCTCTTCCTCCGCTTCGCGCAGGGCCGCCTCGACGGGCGTTTCGGAGCCCTCGGTCTGTCCGCCCGGAAAGGCGATCTGGTCCTTGTGGTGGACGGACGCGCTCGGCCGGCGGATGAAGACGAGGTGCGGCGCGCCGTCCCGCGGATAAATGAGGATCAAGACCGCGGCCGGGACGGAATCCGGCGGCGTATCGGGGTAGGCGACCGTGCCCGGCCGCGGGACGATCGCCATTTCGAGCTGGGCGGGCAAGCCGGGTTTAGGGCGGCGGAGAACCGCTTCCATTGCTTCCGGTGAGATCACGTTCATGGGGGGAGAAGAACGTATTATACACCGGCTTCCCCGCCAATGCCGCGGCTTCAGGAAATGTTCAGGACTTTGGCCCCGCGGATCCGGCGCATCTTCAGCTCGACCAGGGCCCGGTTGGCGTCTTCCAGCGTGTAGGTCTCGACTTCAGGCCGCAGCCCGATCCGTCCGGCCAGGTCCAGGAACTCGCGCACGTCCATCCGGGTGACGTTGGCCACGCTCTTGATTTCCTTTTCCTGCCACAGGTCGCGGGCGTAGTCGAGGTCCAGAAGGGCCGACTTGTCCGCCTCCTCCTTGCGGATGGCGTTGATCACGAGGCGCCCGCCCGGGGCCAGGTTCCGCAGCGCGTTCGCGGGCGAAGCCCAAACGGGCGTCGTATCGATGATCGCGTCGAGCTTCTCGGGGGGTGTCTCGTCGGGGGGGCCCGCCCAATCCGCGTCAAGCTCGCGGGCGAAGTCGCGCTCCCGGGAACTGCGGGCGAAAACGAAGACGGCGCTCGAGGGATATTCGCTCCGGACCATTTTCAGGACCAGGTGGCCGGACGCGCCGAAGCCGGTCAGGCCGAGGCGGCCCCCATCGACGAGCCCGGTCAGGCGGAGCGAGCGATAGCCCACCGCGCCGGCGCAGAGGAGAGGCGCTGTTTCGACGTCCGACAGCGCCGCGGGGAGATGATGGGCGAAGGATTCTCGAACGACCATGAATTCGGCGTAGCCGCCGTCGGTGTCGCGCCCGGTCGCCCGGAAATCGGGACACAGATTCTCCCGCCCGGAGCGGCAATATCCGCACGTCCCGCAGGCCGAAAAAATCCAGGCCACCCCGGCCCGGTCGCCGGGCTTGAACGCGCGCGCGGCGCGGCCGCGCCTCTCCACCCGCCCCACCACCTGGTGGCCGGGGATGACCGGCAGGCCGGGCGGCGGGGTGCGGCCTTCGATCTCGTCGAGCTCGGTATGGCAAACGCCGCAGGCCGTCACGCGGATCAGGATTTCATCGTCTCCGGGTTCGGGAATCCGCTTCTCCATGAATTCGAGGGGCGCGGAATTTTCTTCGACGAGGCTCGTCTTGGCCAGCACCATCGCCTTCATGGGGGAACGACCTCTCTCCCTATTTTACTAAGCCGGGCGGAATATAATTGACCCTCGGATATCTTTATCGCCCGGCTAGTACTCGGGGAGCAGTAAGGATAATGTAACATATTTAATGCTCCCCGTAGTAACATATGGGAATTCTCAGAGGTGGTCCGAATTCACGTTGGCCGGGACTCGGGATAAAAGTCGACATACCGGTTTTCCCCCGCGCGCCCGTGCCCTGGCCCCCCCCGGCCGGATTCAATTGACTCGGATATCACGCGGTCTATGTCTGAGAACCGCATTCGGGAGGACGGAAGTAGTCTTTGAGTTTGTGGGTCGAACGGAACAGATGGGCGCGGATGTTGCCTTCACTGCAGTCCAGACGCAAAGCGATCTGGCGGATGTCCAGATGATCGCGGTAACGCATGGTGAAGATGATCTGTTGGCGGGGGGATAGCCCGTCCACGGCGTCGTGAACGCGCGCGGAGGTGCGGCGGTCGATGACGATCTGCTCGGGGGAAGGTATTGCCGACGCCGGTTCCTGGGGAAGGGCGTCGAGGGAAACCTGGCCGATGCCCGTGCGCCTCTTTTTGGAGCGCAGGAAATCGATGGCGCAATGGACGCAGATGCGGTTGATCCAGGCCTGAAAACCCGAGCCCCGGCCGGGATCATAGGTGCCCATGGCGTCGAAGGCCTTGATGAAAGCGTTCTGGACCACGTCCTCGGCATCCTCGAGCGAACGGACATAGCGGCAAGCCAGCCGCAGGACGCGGCCGTAATTTTGTTCGTAAAGATAGCCATAGGCCTCCGGGCGTCCGGCCCGGGCCAATTCGAGGGCCATTCCTTCGGTCATGGCGTCCTGCTCCGCTGGGATGAAAGCATTCTTTGTGCCAATTCCCCGCCCTTATCGGGACGGGATTGATCTGAACGGGCGTGTAAATAAACTGACAGGTATGGAAAGTTTCTTTCCAGGGCCGTTCCCCCGGGCCTTTGTGACAAGGCCGCCGGGATGTGCTAATTTAGCGGCGAGGAGATACGCCCATGAAGCTCCGCTACCATCAGATCGACGCCTTTACGGATGAGCTCTTTCACGGCAACCCGGCGGGCGTCTGCCCGCTGGCCGAATGGCTGCCTGCGCAAACCATGCAGAAGATGGCCATGGAGAACAACCAGGCCGAGACCGCGTTCTACGTTCGCGGACCGGAGCGCTTTCACATCCGCTGGTTCACCCCGGCGGTCGAAGTCGACCTCTGCGGCCACGCCACCCTGGCCGCGGCCTACGTCATCTTTAACATTGACGGATTCGCCGGCTCCCGCATCGAAATGGATTCGCGCAGCGGCGTTCTCATGGTGCGCCGCGACGGCGACCGGCTGACGCTCGATTTCCCCGCCGATCCGCCGGCCGAAACGGATCCGCCCCGGGAGCTGATCGGGGCGCTGGGGGCCGCGCCGATCGCCGCTTTCAAGGGTAAAACCGACTACATGCTCGTTTACGGAGCGCAACACGACATCGAGGCAATGAGCCCCGATTTCGGGCGTCTGGCGAAAACGCCGGCCCGCGGGGTCATCGTCACCGCGCCCGGCGACTCCGCCGATTTTGTTTCGCGGTTCTTCGCCCCCCAGGTCGGGATCAACGAGGACCCCGTGACGGGCTCGGCGCATACGACGCTCACGCCGTACTGGGCGGAGCGCTTGGGAAAAACCGAGATGAACGCCCGGCAGCTGTCCAAGCGGGGCGGGACGCTTCATTGCCGGCTGGCCGGGTCCCGCGTCGAGATTTCGGGGCAGGCCCGGGCCTACCTGCAGGGGACGATCGAATTATAAAGGGGTCAGGGTTCGTCCGCGCTTAGGATGATCGTCTGTCCGGCCTTCAATTTCCGTTCGATGATGGGAGCCCCGTTTTCCATCGACTTCCCATCGATCCGGTAAGAGCCGGCAAAAGGGTTGGCCAGTCTCAGGAGTCCGCCTTTCTCCGCGCGCACGCGGACTTCCCGGACACGTCCGCCCCCGCGCCGGGCGGAGACAAGGAACGCGCCGTCGGCGCGCAGCCCTTCGAACGACACCTCCGCCCAATCCGCCGGAATGGCCGGAAAGACCCGGATGGTTTGCGCATGGCTCTGCAGAAGCATCTCCTGGAGACCGGCGGCGAAGGCGAAATTCCCTTCGAGGGTGAACGGCCGGTAGGTGTACTTCGACTTGCCCGTCCGGCTTTGATCGCCGTTGACGTGGAAGCTGTTGGGCAGGCAGAAGCAGGAAGCGAAATCGCGCAGGGCCTTGGCCGCTCCATCGCCATCGAAGGCGCGGGCCTTGAGACTGCCCAGCCAGGCGTAGGAATATCCGCACCACCAGTCCGGCCCGACGCGGTCGAGCGCGGCCAGGGTCCGGCGGATGATCGACTCGTCGGCCGGTCCGTTCGAGGGATCGATGAGGCCAAGGGGATGGAAGGCCATGAGGTGGGAGAAATGCCGGTGGGATTCAGTATAAGGGACGCCGGGCGCGAACATCAACCCGTCCCGGGGATCGATGGCAAACCCCGGCCACTCCGCCCCGATTGCCCGCCAGTGCGCGGCTTCGTCCTTCTTTTTCAGCTCCCCGGCGAGCTCGGCGGCCTTGGCGAACGTCCAGCGGATAAGGGCCAGGTCGTAGTTGGTCGTCTCGGCGAACCAGGCCTTGGCGGAATTGTCGAAAATTTCCGGGCTGGAGCTGGCCGGCAGGCGGCGAAGCCCGCGTTCGTCGCGCCTAGATAATTGCTCGAGATGGACGGCTACGTCCGCGATCCAGGGATAGGCCCGTTCGGCCAAAAACGCCCGGTCCCGGCTGAAGCGCCAATGGAGATAGAAGTGCTGGGCCAGCCAGGCCCCGACCGTGGGCGAAAAGGAATACTGGATCCAGCCGCCCATGGGCCGGCCGGTCAGCGTGGAGACGCCGGGCACGTTCAGCCCGTCCGTCTCGAAGTAGGCCTTGGTGTAGGCCTTGAATTCGCCGCGCAGGTCCCACAGCCAATCGAGGAAGCCGAGCCCCTCCTCCAGATGGTCCGCGGCGTAGCAGGGCCAGTAGCTGAGTTGGGTATTGAGGTCGTGATGGAAATCGCCCTTCCACGGCGGGAGCTTGCCGTTGTCCGCGGTCCAGACCGCCTGCAGGGAAATGGGCGGGGCGCCGCGGCGGGCGGCCGAGCCGAACTTGTATTGTTCGAGATACCATTGCTTTTCCAGAAGCGGGTCGGGGACGCGGACGGCCGAGCGCGACCAGAAGGCGCTCCACCAGGCGGCGTGCTTTACAAAGGACGCGTCGAAGCCGCGGCGCAGGGCGGCCAGGACGCGGTCGGCCGCGCCCGGTTCCCTTTGCTCGTCGGAGAACCGGGAGCTTGAGCTCCAGGCGATCTCGACGACACCCGGGGCGGGGCGCCGCCAGCCGACGGCCACGAAGTAATAGAATCCGCCCCAGCCGTCCTGGCGATAGATGAGGAAGTCTTCGGCTTCGCGGACCGCGCCCTGCTTATAGCCGAGGCGGCGCAGGTCCTGTCCGGTGACGGGGTTGGCGGCGCCGCCCGCGTTCGGCGCGGCGTACGGCGGCACACGCAGGACGGGCTTGAAGTCCGGCGGCGCCCCTTTCAGCCGGATCCAGCCCACCGGTTCGCCGGCCTGGACGAACGTCTCCAGCACCTTGCCGTCCTTCCAACGAACGGTGGCCAGGGCGTTCTCGAGCGTCAACCGAGCCTCGAACGGATCGCCCCAGTTCGAGGCGTCCAGCTCCAGTGCCGCGGCCGGGATCTTGGACGGCGCGGGCTCGGCGTCGTAGGGAGCGTCGAAACGATCCTGCACCGGACGGTAGTCGCCTTTCTTCCATTGGTCGACGACCCAGCGGTATTTCCATTCCGGCCCGTCCAGGTTCTTCATCGGCCGGAGGTCCCAGAGGTCGGCCCGGTCGAGCGAAAACCGGACGAACGGGCCGTTGACCCAGACGAGCTCGCCGAGCATTCCGTTGCCCAGGGGCAGGCCTTCGTCCCAGCTCGAGGCCAATTTGGGAAAGACCAGGGCGTGTTGGGGGCCCGGTCCCCCGGCCAGCCGAGGCAAAACGCGCAACGGAACATGTCCGGCGCAAGCGGCCAGGAAGACGATCGTAACGAGGGTCCCGGTTCTCCGCATGGAAGGCCTCCTTGTCCGCTTTTTCTTATACTTCAAGCGGGCGTGATGGACAAGGAAAGACCCCTGCGCGGCGGCGATTCCGGCCCTACATCCGCCAGAGATAGGAGGCCTTGAAGAAGAACCCCCGATTTGTCTCCTGGAAACGGTCGGACGGCTCGTAGGCGCCGTCGCGCCAGGCGGTCTTCTCGTACGAACTCCCATACCCGATGAAAACGACCGTCCCCGGGATGTACGTGAAGGAGGCCAGGAAATCCGTGAGCAGGCGCTTTCTGAAGGAGTTGTATTCCACGATGGCCCGGAAGAACAGGAATTTGTTGAACTGGTAGGTGTTCAGGCTGCGGAGGATCGCATAGTCGTATTCCCGGAGGCCGTCCGTGCTGCGGGTGAAATTCGAGTAGGTATAGGACAAGGCGAAATTGAGCTTGTCCGAGGGCAGATAGGTGATCGAGGCGGACACGTCGGCGCCCCGGCCCTGGTACGGATCGTCGACGTAGCGGATCTTGTTCCCATAAACGCAAGCCAACGTCAGGAGCAGGCGCTTGGTGAACTGGCTGGAGAGCTGGGCCCGGACGTTTGACCTCTCCAGGCGCCGCCCGAGATAAACCTCCGTGGCATAGCGCCCTCCGGCCAGAAAGGTCGAGGCCCGCGGCAGTACGATGCGCAAGTCGAACTGCTCGGTCGTTTCCCACAGCCCGCTGTATTTGTCGCGGACCTGGATGAAGTGGACGATGGGATCGATGCGCAGGAGGAGGGATGAAGCGGGGTAGATCGAGCGTATGGCGCCGGCCTTGATCCGTGTCAGCCCGGTGCGGGTCAGATAGCCCGACTCGGTTTGGAAATCCTTGCTGACGTCCTGGACCGCGATATCGATAGTCCAGTCCCGGGTTAAGTAGCTGTATTCAATCCCGAGGGCGTGGCCTTCGGCGTCCGCGTCCGCCCCGCCCGGGCTGGTCTGCGAGAGGAGTGCGTGATAGGCGAAGAAACTGGAGGGATTCAGCCGCATCTGGCCGTCCGAGCCGGCCACGATGTTATAGCGCGTGCCGGAGAAGCGGCCCGTCCAGAATCCTCCCACGTAGCTGTCCTTGCTCAGGGCGTGCTTGTAGCGGAGAATGGTGATATGGGCCGAGTTGGACGCCTCGCCCTCGGGCAGTGTGTCGACGGCGTAGATCGAGGCGAGGGAGTCCCGCGGGGCGATCTTGCCGTTCAACCGGAACCCCATCCGCGGCTCGACGATGGATCGCGTGTAAACAACCGATTCCAGCGGGTCGCCGGTCTGGCTGGCGGCCAGGGCGAACTTCTCCCTCCCCTCCAGGAAAAAGGGCCGCTTCTCCGGGTAATAGAGGGCGTAGCGGAGGTTGAAATCGACCTGTCCGGCGTCCGATTCGACCTGGCTGAAGTCGGGGTTGATCGTCCCATCCAGGATGAGCTGGGAGGTCAGCCCGTACTTGGCCGTCAGGCTGAGGTCGGACTCGGCCCGCCCCATCTTCAGGACGCCGGCCTGGTTCGCGCCTTTGGCGCTGGTGGTCACGGCCGGCAGGACTTCGAGAAGCGTGTAATGTTTGATGTCCATGAACTCGAGCGGCCGCGTCTGGGTCACGAAATTGAGGCCTTGCGCGGGATCAAGCGGCGGCATCGTCCCGGCTTCGCTCAGGCGGCTGATATAGCGCTCGAAAATGATGCCCATGCGGACGGGCTCGCGGCGGGCGTAACGCAGGCTCTTGAAGGGGATCTTGACCTCGACCGTGTAGCCGTCGTCGCCGACCCGGCCGGCCGAATACCAGACGAAATCGATGGAGAAGTCTTCCTGGTTGCCCTCGAATTTAGAATCCATTTGGATGCCCAGCGGATTGACGTAAAAGCAGGACAACGACTGCTGGTCGTCAAAGGTGTCCAGGTTCAGACAGATCCAATCGTCGCGCCGGATGGTGTCCCGGGCGGCGACGGAGGCCTTGATCCGGGCCGGCTCGGTGTCGAAACAGCGGTAGGCGAAATAGAGGTTCTCGCGGTCGTAGGCGTAATAGACGGTCGTCTTCTGGCCCATGTCTTTCCCGTAATCGGGGGAATACGTTTTGAAGACGGATTCCGAGGGGGCGTGTTTCCAAACGTCGTCGTCGAGGACCCCGTCGATCACCGGCGGCGTCGCGGTCTTGTAAGGCTTGAGGGGCGCGGGCCGCTCGGCGCCGAGGGCGGCCGCTGTCAGGGATAAGAACAGGGCGTAGATGAGGAGGTTCGTCCGCGTCATAGGACTCCTTTTTCACAAAATAAATCCACCCTGGGGTCCTTCCCATATTACGACAAAACAGGGGCGGACGCTTAGCAGAAATCCCATTCGCGCCGAAGATTTTCCCGGATCGGAGGGGGGTCCAGGCTCCGGCCCGGGCCGGCTATTTCTTGCGCTCGAAGGTCATGGAACCTACATCGCCCTCGGGATGCCCCCACGTGCCCGTCATTTTGTCGCCGTCGACCTTCAGCTCGGCGATCATGAGGGTGCCGTCGGCCAGGGGGAAATTGAACGACAATTCGTCGCCCTCGAGCTTGACCGCGGTGATCTCGGAATCCTTGTTCAATTGGCCCAGCGTGTCGCTGAACGTCCCGGTAAAACCGGTCGCGGTTTTCTTGATGATCAGGGTCAGCTCGTCGACGCCGGCATTGGGCACCTCCGTCTTGCCGATCCATGTCCCGGTGATGTCCGGGGCCGCGGCGTAGGCCAGGAGGCCGGCCAGGGCGGCCAGCAGGACGAAAATCGTTCCGAGGCTTGCGTTCCTCTTCATGGTGAACTCCTTGTCTGTGGGACTGAGCGCCGTCACAGGCCCCAGCGGTATGAAAATTTGACCATGAAAATGTTGTCCCCGGGTGCGGTCAGGAGGTTGGCCATGTCGCGCCGGATCTGGAAGTCGCCGGGGTTGGCGTAGTCGGCGCGGTTCTGCGTCCAGACCAGGTAGAGGAGCGAACCGGGCCGGTATTCCCAGCGCAGGACGACCGTGCCGCGCAGGGACTTCATGTTGAAATCGGGGTTGCCGAAAGAAAACGGGGCGGCCGAGCCAGCACCGTCAGGATCGACCGTATAAACGCCGTCGGAGTATTCGATCGTCGACGCGCCCTGGCCGTAGGTGGTGTAGACGTATTCGCGAGGCCGAGCCAGTTCCTTAAACGTATTGTAATGGCCGACGCCGATGAACGGCTGGAGATAGGCCTGCAGCGACAGGGTCGGCGTGAACGTCCAATTCAGGCGGATTTCGGCGGCGACGATCTGCTGCTTGATGTGTCCGAAGACGTAGCGGCTCCCGTACGTCGACGTCATCAGGGGGTCGGTGAAGCGGCCCACCCACTGCGTCTGGTTGACCTCGTACATATACTGCGGGCCGAAGGACAGGCTGACATTGGAAAGCGCCTTCCAACGCAGCGTCAGTTGGGTGCTCCAGGCGCTGTCGGCGCGGGTGCTCGAGACCGAGCTGTTGTTTTCCAGGACGATGGGCCGTCGGCTGTCGGTGCTCAGCTGGAACTGGCCTTCCCATCCCCCGGGCGACACGGCCAGGGGGCCTCCGCGCGTCAGACGCGAGTCCAGAGAGTCGGGCACGACGATCAGCGTCGAATTGAACTGCCA
>Ga0315279_10008690_pt1 | contig 12263 bp, 9 predicted proteins | sample YL17G06_20_MG_FD_203694 | JGI IMG/M metagenome (GOLD analysis project Ga0315279, IMG submission 203694) | Sediment microbial communities from Yellowstone Lake, YNP, Wyoming, USA - YL17G06_20 | ecosystem: Environmental > Aquatic > Freshwater > Lake > Sediment | place: USA: Wyoming | collected... | reverse complement strand
CCGCGTCGGGCACTCCGCGTATCGGCGCGGCGGTTCAGGAGAACCGCCGCGCCCATACGCAATCTTAAAACGCTCTGAAGAAGGCCCTCGCGCCCGTCACCCGATGCCTTCCATCTGGTCCAGGAGCGCGCTGGTTTCGGCGGCGTCCTCGGCCGTGACCTGCGTGATGGCAAAGCCCGCGTGCACCAGGACCCAGTCGCCGACCCCGGCTTCGGGCACCAGGGCGAGCCCCGCCCGCAGGCGGTTGCCGCGGACATCGACAACCCCCATCATTCCCTCGCGCGAGACGATCCGGCCTGGAACGGCAAGGCACATGCTTCGACCTTTCGTTAGTCGGCGACCGTGCGAACGTACCGCGCCGCCACCTACGTGTTTAGCGCTGTCATTCTGAGGCCCCGTTTACGGGGCCGAAGAATCTCGCTGTTCGAACGGTCGAGATTCTTCGCTCGCTGCGCTCGCTCAGAATGACAGACGTTGCCCGCCACGCTGAACACATACGCCGCTACCGCGGCGGGCTCGAAAAAGGCTCCAGGTCGCGCGGTGGGCAGTCTTGCCCGCCGCGCGAAGGCCGGGGGCAACTACCCGCCGTGCCCTTCGAGCATGCGTGCCGCGGCCACGTAGGCCTGGCCGAGGGCGACGCCGCCGTCGCCGGGCGGCACATCACGATGAACGAAAACCTCAAACCCGTCGGCCTCCAGCCGCAGCGCGAGCGTCCGCACCAGCCGATCGTTGGCAAAGCACCCGCCCCCGAGCGCCACGCGCGAAAGACCGGTGTCGCTCCGCGCCCGCCGCGCGGCCGCCGCCAGCATTGCCGCAACGGTCGCGTGGAAACGGGCACTGATTTCCGCCCGCGGGCGGCTGGCCTCGACATCGGCCACCACGCCGCGAATCACGGGCATCGTGTCGATGACCCAGGCCCCCGTCCCGCTTGCGTCGCGCGATGCCTGCTCGCCGGCGCGCGCTCGCCTTCGGCTCGCGGCTAAACGTTCATCCGCATCAATGATACCATAATCGTACGGCGCGATGTCGTCGGGCGCGCCCTCGGCGGCAGCCTCGAGTTCGACGGCCGGCTGCCCCTCGTACGAACTGTCGGAGCACACGTCGGCCAGGACGCTCACGGCATCGAAGAGCCGGCCCAGGCCGCAGGCCGGCGGCGAGTTCACGCCCTTGGCCATCATCTCGGCCCAGAGGCGCAGGTCCTTCTCCTCAACCCGGGCCACGCGGCCCGCGCGATGCCCGAGCGCCTCCTCCGCACCGTACGCCTGCACCAGATAGGCCCACGCGATGCGCACGGGGTGCTCGATGGCCGCATCGCCGCCCACGAGCGCCACGTACGCCAGGTGGCCGAGGCGCTCGAAGCGTGCGGCGCTGGCCCGCAGCACCTCGCCGCCCCAGATCGTCCCGTCGGGGCCATAGCCCGTGCCGTCCATCGCGAGGCCGAGACAATCGCCCTCCAGGCCGTTCTCGGCCATGACCCCGGCGATGTGGGCGTGATGATGCTGCACGCCGACAAGGCGGATCCGGTCCCCTGCCTCGGACGCAAGGCGCCGGGCGTAACGCGTCGAGAGATACCCCGGGTGCAGGTCGTGGGCGATCACCGCGGGGCGGACCTCCAGCAGGCGTTCCATCTTGTCGATGGTGGCCTCGAAGTACCCGGCGGCCAGCGCGTTCTTCAGGTCGCCGATGTGCTGGCTGACAAACGCCTGCCGGCCGCGCACCAGGCACACCGCGTTCTTCAGTTCCCCCCCGACGGCCAGGATCGGCTGGGGCGCCTCGACCGGCAGCGCGAGCGGCCGCGGGGCAAAGCCCCTGCCCCGGCGGAGCATCAGCGGCCGGCCGCGCTGCACCGTCATCACCGAATCGTCGCAGACCGTCTGAATCGGGCGGTTGTGCACCAGGTACAGGTCGGCGATGCCCGCCAGGCGGCGGACGGCCTCGTCATCCTCGCGGCAGATGGGTTCCTCCGACAGGTTGCCGCTGGTCATGACCATCGGCGGAAAGTCGCCCTCGAACAGGAGGTGGTGAAGCGGCGCGTACGGCAGCATGAGGCCGAAGTACGGGCTCGCCGGGGCGACGAGGGCCGAGAGGTCGTGGTCCGCGCGCTTCCCGAGGAGCACGATGGGCCGCTCGCGCGATTCCAGGAGCCGCCGCTGGGCCGGGCCGACCGCCGCCCGCCGCGCCGCGGCCTCGACCGACGCCGCCATCATGGCCAAGGCCTTCTGGTCGCGGCCCTTGCGGCGTCGGAGTTCCCGCACGGCGGCGTCCGAGCGTGCGTCGCACGCCAGGTGGAAGCCCGTCAGCCCCTTGATGGCCACGATGCGGCCCCCGAGGAGCGCCTCGCGGGCCGCCCGGACGGGGTCGTCGCAGGCCACCGGCCCGCCGCGCGCATCGGCCAGCACCAGGCGCGGGCCGCACGCGGGGCAGGCGCTGGGCTGCGCGTGGAACCGGCGGTCGGCGGGGTCCTCGTACTCCCGGCGGCAGGGCGGGCACATCGCAAAGTCCCGCATCGTGGTCTTCGGGCGGTCATAGGGTATGTCCATAATAATGGAGTACCGCGGGCCGCAGTTCGTGCAGTTGATGAACGGGTAGCGGAACCGCCGGTCGCGCGGGTCCAGGAGTTCCCGCAGGCAGTCGGGGCAGATGGCCATGTCGGGCGAGACCAGGGCCGTCTTCTCGCCGCCGGCCGACGGGGCGATGCCGAACGCCGTCTCGCCGCGCGGCTCAGCCTCGGCGCATTCCACCGAGGTGATCTCGGCCAGCGGCGGCGGGCTTCCCCGAAGGACGGACAGGAAATCCCCGATACGCTCCGCCGGGCCTTCCAGTTCGATGAGCACGCCCTCGGCGTCGTTGAGGACCCATCCCCCCAGGCCGCGCTCCGACGCCAGGCGGTAAACCGTGGGCCGGAACCCGACCCCCTGCACGATGCCGCGCACGCGGATGCGCCGGCGCACGGCGGCTGCGCCGGGGGGCGAACTGTCGGGTTTCGGTGAAGGCATGGGCTGTTCCGTCCGCCTTAGAGCCGCGCAGACGCTCGGGCGGAGTCCCTGGCCGCGAGCGGCTGATTATACGCGGGAAGGCGGCGGAAAACCACCCTCTCGGAAACAGCGGGGGCGGCCGCGAGGGGGCCGCCCCGTGCTTCTGCTCGCAACAACAGGCGCCGGGCGCTACTTCCGCCGCCTCAGGGCCATGCCGCACAGGCCCAGGGCCAGCATCGCCATCGTCGCGGGCTCCGGCACGACCTGGGCGCTCTGAATGGTCAAGAACTCGTTTTGCATGGGCCAGCGGCCGCCGTCATAGGACGACCACAGGGGAAGCCAGTTGAACGTCGGGTCGCCGAGCACCCGGGTCCAGTCCCACTTCTTGGCGGCAAAGAGCGCCACCGCAACGTCCCATCCGCTGACGATCCTCCCGAAGACGGTGTAGCCGTACATGCCCGATTGCCCTGGGTCGTCGAACATCGAACTGTCGTCGGCCATGTTGATGTACCACTGCGATGTCGCGCTGTTGGGGTCGCTCGTCCGGGCGGCGCCGACCGTTCCAATGGTGTTCGACCAGCCGAGGTTACCCTCATACGAAACGGGGTCGTAGGTCTCAACGCAATCCAGGAAGGAGGTGTTAGGATCGGCCGGAAGGGTGAACCCGCCGCCTTGGAGGACCTTGAACTGGTCATCAACGCTGCGATGGAAGATGGTGTTGTTGTACAAGCCGGCCTCAATGTACCGTATGAAGTTGTCGCGGTGCTTTGGCGTGTTGTCGTCTAGTTCGATGTCGAAACTGCCTGCCCCCCCTGCCACAGTGAACCGTACAATGGTAGCCGCATCAACCTGGGACGGCACGAGGATGGCCGCCAAGGCAAGAACGCACACGAGGCTTGCAGTCCGGATGAACATACCCCTCCTCCTTCGTAAGCAGGCACAACAGGCGCTATTTCATGGCCGGATTAGTAAGGCCGTCTACAAATTCGCGCTTCCTGGACGTCGCAATCAACCTGACGCCGGCCGGCGCTACCGGCGGCGGCGCCGCATCACGATGCCGCCCAGGCCGAGGGCCAGCAGCGCCATCGTTGCGGGTTCCGGCACGACAGACGCCGACGTCGTCGACGACGTCGGCGTGTAGCCGCGGATATTGTCAAGGAAGAAGCCGGCGGCATAGGTGCCCTTGGTTTCGATGGTGACGCCGACCTCTTCCCCCGCGGCGGCGCCAACGTCGAAGGTGACCATGGTCCCCTGGCGAACCTCGTCGGCGGTCAGGGTCTTGACGTTAAACGGGTCCGCGGTGACGCCGGGGTCGGCTTCTGTGCCGAAGTTGCCCGTCAGGATGACGGAAGCCACCCGTTCGCTGCCCATAGCCGTGAGGCCGGGGTCATAGAAAAAGACCGAGAAGTCGAATCGCCGGTTGGCGTCCCAGGACTCCAGGGTATAGAGCCGGGGGATGACGGTGCCCAGCAGAGTGCCGGAGGGCTGATAGGGGCCGCTGCCGGTGCCTTGGTTGGACGCGATCTTGAAGTTGAGCCACGCCGGATTGCCCGCCCAGTTGCCGGTATAGTCGCCCGTCGGGCGGCCGCCGACAAGGAAGTCTTTGCCATTCGGGCCGAGCTTGTTCCACATCAGGGTGCAGCTCTCGGCCCCGAACGCGAGCCCTCCGTTCGCAGTCGGGTCCCACCAGTGCGTTGGATCAGTCAACTGCTGGCCGCGGACATCATAAATGGTAATGGCCGAGGCGGACGACGTGAGAACCAGGCCTGCCAGAATACCGACAATAACACCCGTGCAGAGATGCCTCATGACAGGACCTCCCCAAGGAAACATGAACTACCCCTCAGACCCGCGGCCTAACCCGCCTGCCGCGCATGCAGCCTCCGTGACCGCACGGAGCGGCAATAGGCACACGGTAACCCTGGTCGGGAGGAAGCAAGAGGTAAGAGGCAGACCTTGCTCGACCCAACCCCCTTAATCTCCGGGCATAGTATAACTGATATTTGCGAAAAAGCAAACCCGCCTGGCCGAAAAAAGCCGAAAAAAGAGGCCGCCGGGGCAACGGTGCGTCGCTCTCGGCGGCCAGGAACGCTATGTGTAGTGCCCCTGCCCCCATGCGCCACACCCCAGATGAGGCCGCAGAGACCGCAGTGGCCGATTGACACAGGCGCGGGGTCTCTTTTATAATCTGTGGCACGTGCGGCACGGAGCGGCGGTGCCTTGCCCATGAGCCGCTACCGGTTTGCCGACGAGGACGTCAATGGACGCTACAACCCAGGCCTCCGGCGGCCAGCCGGCGTGGCAGGGCGAGAAGGTTCCCTGCGTCTACTGCGGGCAGGTCATCGGCCGCTCCGAAGAGCGGTGCCCCCACTGCAAGACCTCCTTTTCGCTTGCCGTCCGCCGGGCGTCGCGCGAAGTCATGGGCGACTGGTTCTACCTGGACTCGCGGAACCCCAGCGGCCGGGGCATCACCTTCGAAACGCTCATCAAGATGATCGAGAAGGGCCGCATCAAGGCCGACTCGATCGTGCGCGGCCCGACCACGCACCAGGACTGGCTGTACGCCGCCGAGACGCCGCGCCTGGCCAAGTACCTCGGCATGTGCCCGCACTGTTTTGCCGAGGCCAAACCCGAAGACACGTACTGCACGCGATGCCAGTTGAACATGAACACCCGGGCGGGAGAACCGCGGCCGGGCGTCCCGGCAGACCTGGTGAGAGAGCCCTTCCACCGGGCGGCCCACGAGATGGAAAAGCAGTTGGCGCAGCCGGCCGAGCCGCCGGCGCCTGCCCCGCCGTCCTTCGCCCCGAAGCCTGAACCGGCGGCAGCGGCAGGCCCGGCCGAGGCCCCGAAGCCGGCCGCAACGGTACGAGGCGAGGCGGCGGCCGCCGTGGCGGAGGCCCCCGCCGCCGCCGCGGACCGCCGCAGCCGCGTCGCGGTAGCCCGGCGGCGCAAGCCCCGCGTCTGGCTGGTCCTGATCCTGACCTGGATGACGCTGATCCTGATCGCCGTGGTCATCTGGTTGGCCTTCCCCCGGACGTACAACCGCCTGAGGGATGCCGGCGGCAGCACGAAGGCCGGCGATGACTGGCTGAACCAGCAGTTGGCCGACGCCGCCGCGGCCGCCCAGGCCAAGGACTTCGCCCGCGCCATCGAAATCTACGACGCCATCATGGACAAGACCGGCGACGTGGCCACCTGGCAGCCCCGCAAACAGGCCCTCCTCCAGCAGAAGGCCCAGGAAGAGCGCAAGGAACGCCTGGCGAAACTCAAGGAACGCCTCGAGTTGGCCGAGAGCATGACCGCCGAGCAGAAACTCGAAGACGCCCTGGCGATCCTGCGCAACATCGGCCAGGACGACCGCACGTGGCTGGACTCGCTCGGCGTCAGCGTCGAAAAGATGGAGCGGACCCTCTGCGAATCGCAAATAAAGGTGGCACGCCTCAAGCAGCAGGAGGAGAAACTCCTGAGCGACCTCGCCCGGGCTGCCGCCGCCAAGAGCGCCGGCAACCTGCTGGATGCCCTGAAACTGTACAAGCAGATCGCGGGCACGTACCCGGCGGAGATCGTGCAGAAGCACCTCAACGTGGACCAGGTCACAAAGGAGTTGGAAGCACAGATCGCCGCCCAGCCGCCCACCCCGCCGACCACGGTCTCCACCGGCATGACGCCGGAGCAGGCCAAGGCGGCGATCGACGAGTTGATGAAGCAGGCCGCGGCCCTTGAAAAGGACACGAAGTTCAAGGAAGCGCTGGAAGTCCTGGAGTCCATCAAGCAGAAGTTCGAGGAGAAATACTGGCCCGACACGCTTGAAGCGCGCATCCGCCAGGTCAAAGGCAAGAAAGAGGCCTGGGACTTCTTCGGCATGGAAGGTCCGAAGAAACCGCCCGCCAAGGCCCCACCGTAGGAAACCGCGGGCTCACCGACCCAGGCAACCGCAGAGGGCATCCATGATACGGCCGGACCCACGACAGCGGGTCCGGCCGTGATTCTTTTCGGCCGGAATGCCTTCGCCGCACGCTATAGCGTTCTAAGATTGCTTATGTGCGCGGCGGTTCTCCTGAACCGCCGCGCCGATACACATGAAGTGCCCAACGCGGCGGGTCAGGAGACCCGCCGCGCAAACAGCGACAAGCAAGCGTGAACTGCGCTAGGGCGAGGTCTTGCCGCCGGACTCGGCCGCAGGCGCCGCAGCGGGCGCCTCCTTGGCCGCGCGCTGGGCCTCGGACGGCTGAACGCGAATCACCAGGAGCACGGCGTTGGCCGGGGGGGACGGCGCGTTGCGGGCCGCCACCGTGTCGAAGAAATCCATCGCCTCGGCGGATCCCAACTTCTGCTCGGCCGCTTTCATCCTGGCCGCCGCTGGCGGAGCGCCGGGCGCCCGCGGCGCATCGGCCACGCCGCCTTCCGGAGTCCCGTGATAAGCCCCGCGGCTCGGCTGCGGCGCCTGAGGCCGCTGCGCCGCGGTTGCCGCCGCAGCACCGCCCGTTCCGCCGCCGGACTGCTGGCCGAACCCCCATGCGGCCTTGTCGGCCGGCGCAGGGACCGCGGGCGCTGCGGCCGGCGCCGAGGCCGGCCCGCGCCCTGCGAAGGGTGCTGCTGCCTCCGGCTTGGCGTCCTGGGTGCGCATCGCGGAGTCCTCGCGGGCGGTATCTTCGCCGGCCTTGCCCGTCGCCGCCTTGGACGAAAGCCCGGACGCAGGCTGGCTGCCGCGCCCGGCCTCACCCTTGCGGGCCCCGTCGTCCCTCCCTTCGGTGTCTGCCGCCACGGCGTGCCTTCCCATCGATTCCTTCAACTGCTGCTGGAGCCGGCCAATCGCGCGAAACTCGGGGCTGGAATCGGCATCAACGTCCATCCCCTCGACCTGGGCCAGGCGGCTGCCAAAGCGAGAGAGGCTGTCGCGGTCGGCCAGGACCAGCAACACCTGCTCGCCGTTGCGGGAAACCTGCCAGTACACACCGCCCGGTGCACCCGCCGCGGCGGGCGGCTGCCCCTTCTCCGGCGGAGGCAGGGGCTCAGCGCCGGCGGGCCCTGCTGCCGGAGGCTTCCGGGGCTCGCGCCCCTCGTCTTGCGATACCTTGTGGCCTGAAACGAAGCGCTGCCTTTCCTCGGTCGGGACGAGGGGCCGCCAGCCGTTGGCTCTGAAGAGTTGCACCAGGCGGCGGTCGGCCTCGTCGGGGGAATCCGCCCGGAGGATCAGTTGATTGTCCGCAGCCCGGAGGTTGTCGCGCGTGGCCACGCGGGCCAGTTGGTCCGCGGCGATGCGCCCGTTGGCAACATCGTCCATCATCTTCGCAACCACGGTGGGGCCCGCCGGCGCGACCTTGGCCGCTTCTTCAGAGGGGCGAACCGCGAGGCACTCTGTCGCCGCCGGCGTAACCTTGACCGCTTCTTCGGAGTAGCGAACCGCGGAGTCCGTTGTCGCCGCCGGCGGCCGGAGGACCGTCTTCGACTCAGGCCGCACGGGCGCGGCCGGTTTCGCCGCAACGGCGGGCGACTCGGCCGGTTTGGCCGCAACCGGCGGCGACTCGCCCCGCGCAAGCACGGCGGCCGCATTCTCGACAACAGACTTCTCCCTCTCGGCCGGCTTGGCCGCAACCGCCGGCTTCTCGACAACAGACTTCTCCCACTGGGCCTGGGCTTGGGCCGGCGTCGCCGGCGGGGCCGCCGCGGGCGGCGGCGCGGCCTTGGCCGGCGTCGCCGGCACTGCGGGGCGGGCCTTCGCCATGCGCATCGCGTCGTCGCTTGTTTTTGCCGCCGGCTTGCCGTGTTCCATCGCCCAGGTCGTTTGGGCCGGCGGAGGGACCTTGGCCTGATACCCCGCAACCGCTCCGGCCCTGTCGCGCCCAAGAGGCAGCGTCGGCCCCGCCGCAACCTCGCCCATCTTTGCCGCGTCCGGCGCAATCTTTAGCGCCAAGGTGCCGCCGTTGAGGGTCAAGTTCTTCTCGCCGCCGGCCGGCCGGGCAACCACCGTCCCGCGGGTGCGGAGGTCGTCGCCAACCATCCGCCGCAGGGCATCGCCGTTGCGGACAATCGCGACTCCGCCTGTGGTCACGGTTCCGTCCGAGAGGTTGGCGGATGGAGCGGCACCGAGGCCCGCTTTGCGTGCGTCACCGCTGCCCAAGACCACGCTACCGTCGCCATTTTGGTACATGTACCAACCGCCGCCGGCAACGTCCTGGCCTGCCGCAAGTTGACCAAGAACGGTCAAGCCGGTGTAGCCTTCCTTCGCCTTGAAGTGGGCGCCGAGGTCAGGTTCAGTCCCGTTGCCCGAGATGCGGCGGCCCCGCTTGGCGAAATTGATATCGTCGTAAGAGTCGTCCGCCTTATCCGCCTTGTCCGCCACGTTTGTGGCAAATAGGTCGGGCGCCGCCGCGTGCTTGGCCGGAAGGGCGGCCACTTCGTAGGAGGACGTCAGGGGAGGCGGCTCTTTGCCGGTTTCGCCCAGGTAAGCCAGCACGACGATGCCGACCGCCAGAAGCACGGTGGCCGCCACGGCCAGGGCGCGCGGCCAGAGGCGGGCCCGGCGCATCGGAAGGGTGCGTTCCTGCGGCTGGCCTTCCACGGGGGCGCCGGCGGGGACGATGCCGCGGCGCTCGATCTCGCCAATGACATCGGCCGCCAGGTGCTCCGGCGCCGGCCGGACCGGCAACCGGCCCAGGAGGTCCGCAGTGGCCTGGAGTTCATCGGCCAGCATGCGGCACGCTGCGCACGTATCCAGGTGGGCCCGGACGGCGGCCGACAGGTCGGCCGTCAGTTCCTCGTCCAGATACGCCGAAAGATGTTCACGAACCTGATCGCACAACATGGCCCACGACTCCGACTTTCTCCCCTTGGCAAATGCCACTGTGCAAACCCGCCCTTGCGGGGGCGTGCCCCGCCGCTTCCGCCTTCGCCAAGGCTTCCGGCCTTCGCAGCCGAAGCGGCTGCTTCGGCGGAGTAGGCTCGGCGGACAGGTCCGCGGCAGGCTCGAAGAGCCCTTTCAAGGCTGCTACTGTTTCAGCAACGGCTTCAACCTGTCCCGGAGCATGAGTCGCGCCCGGTGCAGCCGCGACTTCACGGTGCCCGCCGGCACGCCCAGGATCTCCGCCATTTCCCGGTAGTCGCAGTGCTGGATGTCGCGCAGGACGACCACCGTGCGATGCCCTTCATCCAGGGCGCCGAGCGCCTGCTGGACGAGGGCCTCGGTCTCGGCCGCCATGATGGGGTCGGCCGGATCGGCGGCCGCCGGGTCGGCCCAGCCGGCCTCGGCGCCAGGGTCATCCTCGGATATAGGGGCCAGCCCCCCATGCGTCCACTTCCTTTTTCGGCGATGGCTCAGGGCCGTGTTCACGGCAATCCGGAAGAGCCAGGTGTAGAGGCTGCTTCCGCCCCGAAAGCCTTCCAGGTTCTCGTACGCTTTGACAAAGGCGTCCTGCGTGAGGTCGCGGGCGTCCTCGGCCGATCCGACCAGCCGGTAGATGGCGTTGTAGAGGCGGTCCTGGTAGCGCTGGACCAGGGCGCCGAACGCCGCCCCGTCGCCGCCGAGGGTCCGGCTGACCAGTTCCTGGTCGGCGGGACCGCCGCTGGATGCCGCTCGCGAACTCACCTTCGGATCCGCTCCCTTAGACGCCGCAGGCCCGCGCGGGTTCCCGAAAATTCGCGCGGCCGCCGCGCGCGGCAAGCACCGCCGCGCCGGCCCGGCCTGCGCCCGACTTACGGCGTCAGTTACGGGGTGGCATGTCCAGGCCGCCGTTTGCCTGGGCATGCTCTGCGCCGCAGCCGCTCGCATGCCCACAGCCTGCCCGCCTGGGCGGGCATACAGCGGGTCGCCGCGGCGACCAGGCTGTGGGCATGCCACCCGGCAACGGGAAGAAGCACCCTACAAGTGACGCAGTACGCCGGTTGCCGGCGCCGGCGATAGCCCCGTCATGCACGAGCGCAAGGCGGGCCCACCGCGCAAACGGCCATGCGGCGCTGGGGTGCTACTTGACCTTCCTGAGAATGCCGGCCGCGCCGGCCGCATCCTCGGCCATATCGATCGCCAGGTAAACGACGCACTTCCTGCCGATGGCGGCCGCCGTGAGGCCCCGCAGGTTGATGCCCGCCTCGGCCAGGGCCCGCGTGATCGCGGCGCCCAGGCCGGGCCGGTCGGGCCCCTCGGCCCGCACGGAGTGCAGCGACGCGGCCTTGGCGAACCCGGCCGCAACCGCCGCGCGGGTCGCCCGGGCCCCCTTGATGGGCGCGACGAAGACGACGCCCATGCCGGGCTTGTCGTGCGTGCGGCGGGCGATGACCATCTCGAGATTCGCGCCGCCGGCCGCCAGGGCCTCGAGTTTCCGGGCCAGGCCTCCCGGCCGGTCCTCAATCGTTGCCGCCCACGTGTCCACGCGAGAAACTTTCAGAGCCATGTTCGGTCCTCCTCGTAATGTGGCGCGCCCCCTCATCCGAGCCCGACGCGGGAGCGTCGGGTTACTTCCGAACGTGCCCCGCTGCTTCCGCAGCGGGCTCGGTCGCGGGCGCCGTTCCGTTACCGGCGTACACCCCCACACCCCCAGTCTGACTTCGACACGGGTGGTTTGTCAATACTTCGGCCGCCTGATGTTGCGACCCGGAGCGTCAGGAGCGCCGGCCATGCGGCCGAAAACACCGTCAGGGATTTGTTGTCCAACAGGGCATTCTCTTTCCGTTGACCGTTGGGCGATAAGCAGCGCGGCCGTACGGCCGCGCTACTGTGGCGATACCTCTACGCGAGAATAAATTCTCGGTTTTTTGTTTGACAGGCCTTCCGGCGTGGGGTATTCTTCCTGCGAGAATGAATTCTCGCACTGTCGCCGCGCCTTGCGAGGAAAGGAGAACCCATGGCCCGCCGCAAGAGTCTGACCCTGACGGAAGTGGAACTGGAGTTCATGCAGATCATCTGGGAGAAAGGCGAGGTCACCACCGACCGGCTCCAGGAGGCCCTCCGTAAACAGGATCGCCACCTGGCCGACGGCTCGATCCGCAAGGTCCTCTCGATCCTGGCGGCCAAGGGATACGTCCAGCGCCGGCCCGAGGGCAAGGGGTTCGTTTACTGGGCCTCCGCCGCGCAGGGCCGCACCAAGACCGGCCTCGTCGAGGACATCGTCCGCCGCGCCTTCGGCGGGTCGGCGGCCCTGATGGTCGCGGCCCTCATCGACGGCCGGGCCGTCAGCCGCAAGGAACTCAAGGCCATTCGCAGGCTTCTGGACGAGCGCGAGAAAGGGGGCAGACCATGACCTTCGCCGATCTCTGGATGGTGCTGGACCGCGCGGGTTTTGAGACGATGCG